>JAABUX010001949.1_pt1 | contig 30018 bp, 29 predicted proteins | sample 5561851 | NCBI WGS metagenome assembly JAABUX01 (sample SAMN10711883, study PRJNA513361) | rock metagenome | isolation source: Antarctica rocks | place: Antarctica: Victoria Land, Richard Nunatak red sandstone | collected 2016-01-03 | reverse complement strand
TGGGGTGGAGGATGAGGGTGGGTGTGGCTCGAGAGCCGGGTAACGGCAGGATGGACAACGGACGATGTGTCAAAGGATCGTGAGTTGGTGCGGCGCCTTTGCGGTGGATGTAGACTTTGTCGGAGTTGCTGACCTCCGAGCCAGCTATGGCGTTTGGGAGATCGACGCTGTTTGAATATGCAAGTGATGGTGGCCAGGTGGTGTGCTCGACGTTGTTGTGGTGGATGGATACTACCCGCCTGCTCTGCACCGCGTGTCTTGCTGCACGGATAGCGCTTTCAGACCTTGGGTCGCTGCTGTTGATGCCTAGATCCCATGAGTCGTCGCCTGGCTCTAGGCATGCTAAGAAGCGAAGAGCGATCAGGTCCCGATTTCCGGCCGCCCAGGCACAGGCACGATCGTGTGCTTCGAGGTACTCTTTAGCAAGTGGATCGTCTTCCGGTATGCTGGTACAACCGCCATCTTTCGTAAAATGCTTGAGTATGTGAGACCCGTAGCCCCGAGAGCCTGAATGGACGAGCAGGACAACCTCACCCTTGTAAAGCTCACTCTGAGAATTCGACACGGCAGCCTCCTTCATACTTGATTCCTCTACGACTTGTATCTCGGCGAAATGATTCCCAGCCCCCACAGTACCGAGAGCGGCATCCCATTCCTCTCCGGCACTGCTGTCCGCTGCACCATCGCACTGAAGCCACGTCTCTCTTGCCGTCTGCGACCGCCAAGCACCTTCGAGTCCTCGTAGCTTTTCGGCAATCTTCCTACCTTTGTCGCCTTCGACTTGCGTTCTAGATAATTTGGTCTTGTACCACGCCATACCGCAGCCGATGTCGCCGCCTATAAGAGGAGGGTGTAACCATCCTTTGGACACGAAAACGGAACCGATGGGAAACTTTGTGCCAGGGTGCAGATCTGGCTGACCGACGGCATGAATGATACCTGGTAGAGTACGTGCTGTTGTTTCTAATTGTGTGATCGAGAGATTGTCGATGAAGGCACTGTCAGCCAGAACTTCGACGGGACAGGCACGATTGATGTCTGGGACGGCTTTCTGCCCTTCTTCTCCATTGACGACGGGGTCCTCGTCCTTTCGTAGACCAACATAGTCTTCTCCGACGGATATGAGAAGAGTGACATCATCCTTCAACACATCTTGCCAATCTTCTCGAGCAATTAACTCTCGTCCCCCGTGTACGAAAACACGGCTAGCCTTCTTCAAGCGTAGCTTTGACTGGGCGGTCTTGATGACAAGAGAGTAGCACGAAGGAGACGCAACTGGATCAAATGAAGTAGCAGACGGGATGAGGAGAGGTGCTTTCTGAGATTGTTTTGTATTGGAAGCAACTGTGATACGGGTAGCAGGCATGATCGAATAAATGTAGCAGTAGAAGAATTTTGTCAACAGAAAAAGATTGCTGCCCGAGAGAGGAGGAGTAGGAGATAACAGGTTTCAATAAGTATCACCTTAACTGTAGTAATGAAACAGATTGATGTGGCAATGCCAACAAGTTTGAGTCATACACCGTACTAGAAGTCTAATTATCCGATACTCATCGCTACTCGCGACGGTCTTACATATTGATGGAGCTCATTGTAATAAACAAACTTGTAAAACTCCGTTCATCGTGTTCATATCAGAGTGTCAGACGCTTAAGTGATATGTGATTGGCGATCATCTTGCATATATAGCTTGGTCTCGCGAGGCCATAGAACGACCTACCCATTCTCAAGTGTCCTGGATTCAACCGTCCGATTATATCGACAGGTTACGAGAAAGATAGATCATAATGTTTATTGCGGAATTGTTAGGTCGTGATATGTACTGTCAACCAACACCGTTCAATACAGGAAACCTAGGCAATCAGTAGTACCCGACCCTACTCTACGTTACGCTTTGCCCTTGCAATAAATACGACGTGTCATTTGTGTCATTGTTGGTACCATCATAACGCAGATCGCCCATGAGAATACAAGTCTTGCATTGCATGATATAACCCCTCATTCAACATTACCTCAAGGAGGCGCCAGAGCATGATCGCAGTAGGGAAGATAAGTGAGACTGGTGACGGCTCTTTGTAGATCAAGCACCAGAGCATTCCCCACGCTATTGCTGATGCTTTGACGCTGGATGAGCCCCCCAGCACTCTCATTGACAGACTGATGAATATATGAACCAGAGACACTCATGAGGAGGCGGACGACAAGGGAGATGGTGATTTGTAGACGCCTGTATATTGAGAACTCCGCGCAAACCTCCTAGTTGTGTCCAGCCTTCCGGAGCGAATTGCTCAACCATTCCAAACCTTCGTAAAGACCATCACCGGAAGTGGCGCAAGTTGATTGAATGTACTGCGTACTTATCAGTACAAAGAGATGATAAGAATCAGAGAGTCTTACCCAAGCACGTTGCCTCAAGGAGTGTAGACCAAGCTTATCAGTAATCTCGGCAGCGTTCATGGCGTTCTACAAGATGTCAACAACACAAATCATTGATCGAGGAATGCTTTGGGCATACCGGCAGATCCTGCTTGTTTGCGAAGACCAAGAGAAGAGCATCTCTGAGCTCGTCCTCGTTCAACATACGTTGCAACTCCTCGCGTGCTTCCACAACACGGTCACGATCATTGCTGTCAACCACGAAGATGATGCCCTGGGTGTTCTGAAAGTAATGCCTCCACAGAGGTCGGATTTTGTCCTGTCCACCCACATCCCACACGGTGAATTGAATGTTCTTGTATTCGACGGTCTCGACGTTGAAGCCTAGACAACAAAAGAAGTCAGCGCTTCCGTGTCGTAAAGGACTGGGAATCGCTGGTGTTTATACCGATTGTCGGGATGGTAGTGACGATTTCACCAAGCTTCAGTTTATAGAGAATGGTGGTTTTTCCTGCTGCATCAAGACCAACCATCAAGATTCTCATCTCCTTTTTGCCCCAAAGCTTGTCAAACAGCTTCGAAAACGTGAGACCCATGACGGCAGATATATGTAGTATGTAGGGGTTGGAGAAATAGAGCAATTCTCGGTAGCTATCTCTGGACCTTCCACGTTTTCAATCAGTACGGAGCCTGTTGGGATGGAGAGTGCGAAACGGGATCATGCTATGTGGTGAAGTAGAGTTGGACTTCAGTAAGCCATGCGCACAGGACAGCTCGAGGACGTCTAGCAGGCAGCTAAAATTGTCCAGAGGCAAGCAACAACGGGAGTGAGATTCGCAGTAAGCTTACCGTAATAGACGTCTAGAGCGCAAAGAGTCGTGAGGGTGATAGTCGGATATGTATGGACTTCGACGTCGCTGGTTGAGGCCACAAGGAAAGTTTTTAGCCTCTGGGTTTGGGGCCCGCTGCTAGGTCGATCCGGGATCACGTGATTGGAAATAACAGAGAACTTCCTCGTACGAAATCTACGCTGTTGACGTAGGTCACCAATGGGATGAAGATATGCCGGTTGTTAGACTTGGTGACAAGATCGATGCTGGGTGAACGCTGCCTTTATCATGCAGAGACTCGAAGTATAGGTGGTCACTTAGGTCCAGGCACCGGTAAATGGATCAAGCCAATAGTCTCCACCTGACTACCTGCTTTGAATTGGATCTGGCCAACTGCTATCTGACAAGAGCTTGTTGCAAATCTGGGTTCGACTGTTCAGGCTCGCGGCTCGAACTTGTGGCATAGCAAACCCATCAACTGTCGAGGTTACATGCATATTGCCATCGCTTGTCATTGAAGTCTCTCTGACGAAAAGCTGCCACCAGCTTCAAGGCATCAAAGCTTCAGAGTTGTTGGATTCACGAATTACTGGAAAGCATATAATCTTTGCAAGATCGGCATAATACAACACATTATATTGCCATCGAGACATGTCCCAACAAAGAAGGCAGTGTCAATGACTAGGATTACATAATGCGATGACTTAGCAAACCCTCTGCCCGTACCATCGGTGCCATATACATGACCTTCCTCTGTGCCTGCTTTTGCTAATTACATTCCCTGAAGTCAAGATGCACGAAGCAGGTATCGCTAGGGAATTGAGCCTGAGCTTGTTCAATTAACCCCTTGTCGGCACCGTGCCACATTATAGAAAGAGAGCGAGGAGACCAGCGGCAACAGCACCCAGGCTAACGAGGGTAGTTGCAGCGGCACCAGTGAAAGCTGTTTTCGGTGGAGCAACACCTGTTGGAGAAGAGGCGGTGGTGTTGCTTCCCGATCCCGCAGTGAGGGTGAAGTTGGCGCAAGTCAAGCGGGTGGCGTTGTTGGTATGAATGTTGATCGAGCGGTTGCCGAGGAAGGCGCCAATGCCGCTCTTGGTCGATGCGTAGAGATCAAGGTAACTAATGGTCAGATAGTCAGCAGGTGATGGGAAAATATTCGTTCGACATAACTCACGAAGCCTGGAATGAAGCGGTTGTGATGTTGCCGTGCTTGCCTGAGAGGTCGCCAACTTGGCATGTCTCGGGGCGAGTCTTGTCGCAGGGTGGAACCTCGCCGCGAATGAACGGGTCCAGGTGGGCGAGGGTACCCGTGCAGTTGCCATTAGATGGGACTGGCTGGTCATGAATGTGGTATACTGTAGCCCGTCGATCAGTTTGGGATACATTGGAGAACTTTCATATTGTGTAACATACTGAAGGGGCCTTGACTAGGAATATTGGTGAAGCCTGTAAGATTGACGTTGAAGATCACACCAGTACCGTTGGCGTTCGATGTCGCGGAAATGGAGCCCCGGATTGTGGTCTTGTTGGTGTTGGGCAGAGTAGCAGTGTAGGTGACGCCAGCCGGGTTATTCGTGGTTACGAGGGCATTGCCTAGCTTCCCAGTGGTGACTCCGGGTGTTTGAGCGTTAACGAGCGCGAGACCCGAGAGTGCTGCGAGGGCGATTGTAGAATACATTTCTAACGAATGTTGGTGGTTCTCAATAGGGACTATGAAGTTCCAATAGTGATTGTGCTGTTGGAGAGCCCTGTTCGATGCGAGATGGAAAGAAAAGAAAGTGGCGAGGCGAACGGTATCTTTAATACTGTCGCGGTGGCAACGAAATGGACTGACAAATGATTGACTCGATGAGGAAGAGCAAAAACAATGGGCGTCTTGGAAAAGAGACGCGATGGAGGGACTGATGCTTGACTATTGATCACTAGAACTTTGAAAGCACCGGACGGAGAGGAAGGAGAAAATGAAGACGGAGAACTGTGCCTCGGACGCAAGCATTTCTGCACGTGGGGCGCGTAAGTCTGGCACACACAACAAACGCTAGAACTAGGCGTGATACACCTAAAGTATGAAGCCATCTAAATTCTCTAAATTCTCATCATTCTCCGGCTGGTCCATGTTCCGACCAACCAAACCAGGGGTCATGTTTGCAACAATAAGGTATTTGCACCAATGGTATAGCTCCGCCCCAGCTTACCACACGGCATTGTTGCTATTACTCGAAGAGGAGCAGCTTGACGGAGAGTGTGCCCCATAAGCCAATCATCGTGCACACAGCGGACCTTACCCCCTAGTGCGAGGCTCAATCTGCCCAGCCAGATTCCAGATTACTTTACCCAGATTACCCAGATCGGTCACACATCGCCCTAGAGCATTTCACGCCAGCCAAGACTGTGCCAGCGGAGGTGGAGTAGACCAATCACAATGAAGCACCACCTCTCATCCAACGAAACATGTCCAATCTATAAATCGTCGGGTTCATATCACTCTAATGTAAGGTACAAGGCAGGGGTGATGGGTATGTCGCTTTTTATACAACGCACAAAATTCAGGTACATCATCGTACACCCACCACCACTCTCATGGATTATCACTTTCGCGGTGCTGAAACCCTTTTACTGTCCCGTCTGGCCTTCAATCTCACTTTCCCGACGTCATAAATCGTTTGTGTCAGGGTTCGATAGATTGGCTTTCCTTCCACTGTCCCGCTGACCAGACCAAAGAGAGCAAGGAAAATGAAGCTCACCGCCATAATGATGATGAAACAAATCCAGTACGTTTGCACACTGTACCTGTTGGCGAAATCTTTGAGTTGCGTGGAAAAGTATCCGGTCATGATGGACACTGGCATGAACAGGATCGTCACTTTAGCGAGAAGGATGGTGATGCGTGTGAGGCGCTCCACCGCTTGAGATTCTTTCGCTGCTAGGAGATTGAAATTCTGTACCAGAGGTCAGCAGCGGATCCACGCACTTCGTTTACGAGACGAACCAGGAAAACTAGGGATTCCTTTTCGTCGAGACATTCCTGGATCTCGTTTAGAGCAAGATGGTTAATCCTGTCCAGCAGTCTCTCAAAGCGGACGGTTGCCGTAGGGGATAGTGGTACCGCTAACGACTCGCTTCCTGTAGACACATCTCAGCACCCAGCTTGAAATTGATATGGCGCACTAATGCCGCTGTTGCAAATCATGTGTCCAATGTGTCTACTGGCCTTACCTGATTGCGCTGCTATAGCTGTACTGATCGGCTTCTGTCTGGCTAGAATGCGCTCTATGATATGTGCATAGCTCTGGTACATACGTTTCATGACGGCCAACTCCCGACCGTATTGGTGCAGCCGATCGATCAGGTACACCTGAGGCTTAGAGAACATATCTCTACGCTGGAAACTGGTCAGGTACCATCAGACGGAGGCCTAACATGGAAGACTTACCAGAGCCTCAAGTTGCTGAGCATATTGGTACTGATCCTTTGCTACCAAAGCGTAGGTTGTATACCAGTCGTCAAACAAATAATAGAACAACAGACTGGGGGAGTCCGCTATGTTCAAGTTGCTTGATTGATCAGACGAACTTCCTGGCCTGATCTCCAGCGTATTGATGGGATGATTGTTTTTGTCATTTTTGACCTTGGACAGCTGACTGAAGACGTTCCATAAGTTACGCCGGATATTAAGAAGGATCTCGCTTTGGGTTTTGTCCAAGAGCCCTCGTTGATCAGGAAAGGGAGTCTCATAGATGGATATGATAGTCCCTGGGACCTTGTCAATATTATAATTGCATGGATTTGGCGATGTACATACCATCGTCACAAAGAACAAGCCATGTCCACGTTCTTGCTCCTTTAGGCTTATTGTTGGGGTGACCTATGCCTTCGTCCAAGGCTCCTTCGAAATCTTGGTCCCTCGGGCCGAAGATTCGGCTTGTGTCGGCAAGAGAGTTGTACCCGATACATAGATCTTCAACAGTGAGGAAAGAAATTGTAGACTCTGGAAGTTTCACTTACACTTCGGTCCCCAATCAACGGAATTGTAATGCCAGACCTCATCCGCTATTTTGTAATGGTTTATATCGAGCGTTGGATAATGGATCCCGCCTAAGATCCCGCCGTTATTCTTTTCGAGGTCTGACGAGGTCGACTCTGCCGAACTGCTTTGCGTCTCAACCTGCGCCTTATCCTGGACGAGGTCATTTTGGACCGGTAACGAGGTTACAGGTACAGGGGTTTTGTGATCAGAGCACATAATTCCGAGGAGTCGAGGGGTAAACCTGTAACGAGCTGATAGCTCTTTGACCAACTTCTTCTGGCGCTCCGGACCAAAGATGTTGATCCATCTCGTGGAGCTGTTCGCGGGCTGCTCTGTCTTCAAATATTCCTTCAAGTCTACTGCCTTAATATTCAGAGCGGAGCTTGCATTCTTGTCATCGAATTGGATGACAAAATTCAGAGTCTCCGCTTGCGAAAGAGCATGCTCGTAGCGATCGTAGACATCCTTGTCATCGAAATCCTCGAAGCTTGGGACATTTGCAAATGTGGCCATACTCTGAGCACGGGTATTATGCTGGAGAGCGATGTATGTACTATATATAGAGAGCTAGATTGGACGCAAGCGAGTTCTTCGGAGGTTGTAGATCAAGGCAATAGATATTCAAACAGCGATAGCGAAACCGGAATATGTAAAGAAGTGATGTTTTTGATAGAAGACATGATCGCGTGCTCCCGTTTTATCACATTGTGCGGCTGACGCCAGCGAGATGCAGGAGATGCGTCTCAAAATAGGAGGTCACACAGCCCCGAAGGCGCTTAGGACGAGGCTGAACAATGGATCAGTTCACGGAGTGCATGAGATGCTGAGAATTCGATCTGGTCTCGACACTGTTCAACGTGCGTTAAATAGATCAGGCTGGGAAGATAGTCATTAAACTCTAGACCGTCTTAAGTGATGCCTGCTGCTCATGCTGTAGTTCGTAGTTTAGGGCTGTATTCGGGAACCCTAGGTGAATAGCCCGAGACCCGCTCGCCACACAAACCAAAATCCGGCACTGTTAATCAATTCTCCATTGACGATCAACATCTACTCGCCTTGCGCAAATCCCTCACCATAAGGACCTAACGTTCTTCTGGAAGACTGCCAGCTATGGCTTCAAAAATCTCGTGAGTGGCCCTAGGCAGCTCCAGCAAAGTGACGGGAGCTATGCTAATGTCTCCCAGAGTCGCCGGGGTACGCACGAACGTTCAATCGCTCCTCCAATACTCTCTCGAGGAGAAGAAGAGGAACTTCCTTGAGACAGTTGAGCTACAGGTACTTCGGCACCACTGGTGATCTGGTGATTTTATGCGCTGATTCAATGAACAGATCGGCCTCAAGAACTATGACCCCCAGCGCGACAGTCCGTCTGCCAATCTCTAGAGAATGGTGTTAATAACGCTGACCCATCTCTAGAGCGTTTCTCGGGCACTGTCAAATTACCCCGCGTACCACGTCCGGGCATGAGCATCTGGTGAGAAACAATCTCGACTCTACGTACGGAAGGCAGAAGGGCATCTTTGGGCGCAGAGACTGATATACACATCGTTCCACCAGCGTCTTAGGCGACCAGCACGACATCGACCGAGCAAAGCATCATGGTGTAGATGCCATGAGCGCTGACGACTTGAAGAAGCTTAACAAAAACAAGAATCTGATCAAGAAGCTCGCCCGAAAATGTACGTTGTTTTTTGTCATAAGTGAAGCCCAGCTAAAGGCTGGGCTTCACGGGTACATGGACCAAGAAATTCATGTTTCGGACGTCTCTCATGGCCCAAACTCAACTCTTGACGTGAAGATGCTGACCTTGAAATCATTCTAGACGATGCTTTCGTCGCTTCCGACACGTTGATCAAGCAAATCCCTCGTCTTCTGGGTCCTGGTCTTTCCAAAGGTATAAATACCTTGCCTACACATCGTCCAACAACATACTGACAACCTTACAGCCGGCAAATTTCCCTCCCCAATCTCTCACAACGAAGATCTCGCCTCCAAGATCACCGAAGTCAAGTCCACAATCAAGTTCCAGCTGAAGAAGGTGCTCTGCTTGGGTGTTGCTGTCGGCAACGTGGGCATGACGGAGGACGAGTTGATCTCAAATATCATGCTGTCAATCAATTATCTGGTCAGCTTGTTGAAAAAAGGGTGGCAGAATGTGGGCAGCTTGACAATCAAGGCTTCCATGTCTAAGCCTAAGCGACTGTACTAGAATTGGTGGTCATGGCATAGCGAATGGAGAAGTGAAGGGCCTTGTAGTGCTTTACTTCGCTACATAGCGCTATAGTGAAGTTACTTTCCATCACTCAAGCATAGCCGTTCGTTTCCAGATCAGAGTATGCTTCGTTATTTTTGCAGCGCTTCAACAATCCGAACCACTCACGCCCATCTATCTCTCCACAGCACCAACGTCTTATCATATCACCCCGTCACCCATCACAGCATAGTCCCACATCATAATGCATCATCAACATCTCATACACAAAAGAACTATGTAGCCCCAATTCCACAGCCCCGCCCATCGTAAAGGACCCGACGCGACTGAGAAGGAAAGAATCGAGGCCTCACCGTAAAGGTGCTCGCTCTAGGAAGCCGGGAACGGAAGCCCACCCAGGCGGGAGCTTGGACACCGGAGTGAGCAAGCTCACCAGGGTGACCCTCAGCAAGTCGCCGTAGCGAAGCTCCCAGGAAGTAAAAATTAATTTTACTACTGATGATGAGGAGAGGAAAGAAAAGAGTGGGTGGGACTGGTTTTGTGTGGGCAGGAAAATTTTGGGGGCGGCTGCGCTTGTGGTAGGCGCTAGAGCTTGGCAGGGAATGATCCAAATACGAGAAAGCTCTAGTACTGTAGTAAAGCTGTGGGCGGCTGGGTCATCTTACTGCTCGATCGGTCGATGTCATCGATGTCACCACCCTGAACAGGATACCCATACCTTCCTAGCGAGGTACCCCGGCTGGCCCAGCCCAAAGCATTAGGGCGGAGAAACATCATAGATCAGTAAAGAGCTTCGAAGCCTGACAACACCGCGGCTATGGACAGTCGAGATGATTATGTTCGGTGATGCAGCTCTTGCGAAATGCTTGTGGCAAATCAGAGTGTCAAAGTTTGGTCGATGGTGAGCTTCATTCGGACTACGTGATACATGATATAGTTCCAGCGGTCCGAGTGGAATCGTCGGTGAGAACATGCAGCTGTACCATACAATCCCAAAGACAATAAAAAAAGTTTGAGGATTGGGGTGTTGGTAAGTCATGGGTAGTAAAGTTGTATAGCAAAGTCAGCTTGTCACCAACAGTCCTGAAGTTGCCGCGGCCTTGAGGACCCTTTGGTTCGTCCTCGTGCAGGAGCTATGGCTATTGGAGACCATCTCACCACTTCTATATCTGCAATGATTTGCTCTCCCTCCACCACAATCTTTTGAGCCAAGATTGATGATGACGACTGGTGCCGCCTCGTACAAATGGGTATTCTAAATTCCAACGCCTCGAGAATCACTGAAAGGCCATAAGCATTCGTCTTTCGATAAGGTAACGGTCCCCTACGCCGGGAAACTGCAACTGAAGGGTCCCTACACCCAGTTCAATCTTCCTCCTCATCTTCGATAACTCTCCTTCGTTTGGTGCGACCGCCGGCAGCCTCCGCACTCTCCCTCTTCTTAAGCTTGTGTTGCACAGCACCTTCGTCCCTTTCATCGCCATCATCACCTTCATCTCCCATTTCTTCTTCCTCTTCACTCTCTTCTCCAATCTCCGGCTCATCGTCGCTCGCCACCAGGAAGCCATCATCTTCATCATACTCGTCCTCTCTTGTACGCCCTCTACCCCTGAAGTCTTCCTCATCGTCGCTGTATTCACTATTTCTTCGTCTCGGCTTGCGGCTCTTTGGCTTGCTCACTCTGCCTTTGGTGGCAGCCATGACATCGTCATCCTCCAGGCCTCCAACAGTCAGACCAGCGCCCATACCCCCAGTGCGAAGTCCGGAACGCTTGAGCACATTGTTGTTGCGAGTCGTTTCACGATCTTGTTGAACCTGCAAGCGGCGTTGCATCTTAGACTTCTCCTTCTCGGCCAGTTCGGCTCTCTTCTGCGCCAGTCCGGGATCTTCACTAATGCTGATAATGGCAAGGCCACCGTCTGCGGTCTTCTTGTTGCCCTTCTGCGCTTCGGCCATCTGTTCCTTCAAGCGAACTATTGCCTCGTCGTTCTGATCAGCGGACGACTGGACGGCCAGAGCGGCTGTTATGCGGTTAGTGATGCGAACGAGCCCAGCATGTTCATGGGGCGCTGCAAGGTAGGTGTGGAGGTCTTGGCGTAGATTGTAGGGTTCTGAACCATGGGCTCGGCTTAGGACTTTGGAGGTTGGTGTTGGTTTTGTTGGGTTGATCTGAGGTTGAGCGAGAGGTTTTGCGGTAAGCTGGAACTGCTCGCGAGGATTGGATGCGAGTTGAAGGGTCAGCGATCCGTCTGACCACCGGAGAATGCGGGCATTGGATTGGATCGTGGCTGGATCACTTGGTGAGTGTCTCCAACGTATGGTGTTATTGGAAGTCTGGTAAGCAGAGAAAGTAGAGGAAGGTGGTCCAGAGGAATGATGGTCCGTGATAGGAGGTTGGAATTTGTCTAAGGTGAAGGTTTGAGGTGCCACGCCAATATAATTGGGGAACGAGAGCAGATATAGCTATTGCATAAATTAGCAATAGCTTTGGATAGGCTCTGAGAGTTTTCTCCCTGAGACCGTACCTCGCCATCACTAGGTTTTGGGTCAGGTTGACGGCCAATGCTCGAGCTTAAGACATTGGTGCTTGCATCGTGTAGGTCTTGCTCTTGATCATATCCGTCAACACCATTGTCCAAACGATCCTCTCGACCTTCATCGTCACCAGAATCAAGCTCTTCGTCATCAAGCTCGCGACGTTTGCGGCTTAGACTTTTGGTGCTAGTTTATAGATCAGCTCATATGCAACACTAATAATGTTATAATGAAACATACATCGAACCTTCATTCTCCGAACCAGAACCAAAGAGGTGATCATCGTCGAGTAGGTCTTGGTCGCTCGCCTCGCTGGCAGCCTGAACCGCTAGCATGTTGGATTTGTGGACGCTGATGTATAAGATAGATTCACGGAAATGAGCCTCAGCCTCATTGAGCGATACTGATAATGTTCATCGCTATGATGGGAAGGCAGATCGCTATATGCTTTCCCACAATAAAGCGACTCTGACCTCGCAATTGGCAGAAGAATTTGTCTGCCACGTGCTGAAGAAGGGGCGAATGGCGGCGACAGACGGAGAGCGGAAGGAGCTAGTGTAAGAGCTTCATTCAGGAACCTATTGTGTAAGCGCGCAGCAGGAGCTAATCGCGGTTCGACGGGAGCGCGTAATTAGCCGGTGATGAACATCTTGGCAACGGTTTGTACCGCTGTGCTTTGTTCATTATCACACTTTAGAACATGACAATGACCAGCCTCGGGAGCTAGAAACTGCTATCAATGGTGCCTTTACCTAAGATCACTTTTCTGTGGTCCTGATGTTGGAGGAAGACAGTTGATAGATCGAGGGAATTGATGATGAACTCCATTCTACGCAATATGTAAGCCTTTGCCTTTATGGTGTTTGTGTTATTTGTCTAGCATTGGTCGTCTCGCCAGCTTTTGTTTTTCCCAGAATACTATTGGTTCGCAAGTAGTAGGACTATCTTTGCTGGGTCGTGATCAAATGCTTTACACTGGTCGATTTTGAATAGGAACCTCCTGTTTACTATATCTTCCAAAATTGTCAAAATCCATCTCAAACCCAGCGTTTATGGCCGTTAAGAGGTGTGATCAATGCTTGTATCGCCCGTAGCCGAGGCTGGACTTTGAGGGCGCTACTATATAGTACGATATCATCTTGCTGTTGTTGCTGTCTCAATACTCATCATAACACCGCATTCATACTATCTGCTTTTCGGTGGCTACAGCTTCAAGAGCTGTTCATAGACTGTCATTATAGATGCTGATCTTTTGTTGATCACCTAGTCGTACCGGTTTCAATCGACAGGCTGAAGGGACCAGCGTCAACACGAACCAGCAACGCGTCAACGGTTCGCCCAACCCTTCACCAACCGCATTCTCGCCCGCTATGCCCCCACTCGTCCAGTCTACCTCATTCTCGTCAAACACCGGATCTATCGCTGACGGTAGCGCTGGTACTAACAGCGCTGAAATTCAAGTTGCTGCGGAGCCTCCCAAGTTCTTTTTCCGGGAAAAGTATGCAAAGCTTGGGGTGAAAGGCAACTTCATGCCATTGGCTGCACAGCCGACGAATGTTTCGCTTCCGGATTGGCTTGCTCATCAAAGTGGGTTGTGTCATTGAAGTCTTTGGGGTCTCGGTACCTATCGATCTAACGCTGTAACAGCTGTGGAGAATTATCGTCTCGTCTCTGTGATCAGTCAAGTTATTCAAGAGGTCGACACCAAGACTGGCAAAGCCATTTGTAACCCTGAGACGTGCCCCAAGATGACTGCTGGACGGTAAGAATGTTCAGGGTATGCTAGAACCTAACGCTGATGTGGAACCAGTCACGTATACACCTGGCTTGACGCCAGAAGAGAGCCTATTCCAGTGGCCGCGCAGCAGTACATTGCCTTGGTACAACGCTGGATGAACGGTAAAATTCACGACGAGAGAGCCTTTCCCACCGATCCCCCGGTCGTGAATGCAACCGGCGTCGGTTCGAACGGCCTAGGTGCTCCAAATGGTGGGCCCCCGGCAGCTGGTACTTCTGATCCTCAGTCTGCACTGTCGGTATCGGCTAGCCGTGACTGGTTTGGCAAGAGCGCAGGCTTCCCAGAGACATTCCTTAATGACGTCCGTACCTGCTTCCGTCAAATATTTCGCGTGTACGCTCATCTATACCACTCGCATTGGATGGACCCTTTCTGGCACCTGAGTGGGCAAAGCAACGGTGCAGGGTACACCGATCTGAACTCATGCTTCGTGCACTTCTGCTCCGTCGCCAAGCTCTATGGGTTACTCTCCGAGCGTGACGCGGAGCCGATGCAGCCTTTGATCGATATTTGGGTCGCCAATGGATCCATCCCGGTCGAAGCTGTCAATGGGACTTGCGCGGTTGTACCTCCTTCGTAGACGGCATGGTATATGTTGAGGCTTGAGTAACAGTCTAGCGGCATCTAGCGTAGCAATATCGATGCATCACAGGTGGTTGGGCGTATGAGGGGTTACATGGTGATCTACGTAGCATATCAGAATTTTCAAAGTCACAGATCAACGATCATATTCATCTCAATTGTGAGTAGTGCTCGTTTGTATGCCTGCGATACACGAAGTCCCGCTTCAACAGTTCAGTCTAAGACGCTACTTTATATCCTCCCGCGTTCGAGACCTATTAGTATTGAAGATAATCCAACATCACTTAGCATGCAGTACGAAGCCCGAGCATGTGCAAAGGCCGAGCCTATCAAAGTAAGTCCAATCGATTGAATCAGACGTAGCTACACGGTCTGACTGTATTGACCTAGCACCTTCGTTGAAGCCGGGAAGGTAATGCGCAGAACGCAATATCAGTGAAAGAAGAACAACAACAATAATTGTTAGGCCCTTTGATCGCATGCAAGGACGATCCAACAGCCGCAAGAGGGTATGGCTCCGTTCACATGGCTTCGATACTGGGAAGGATTTGTGCATAAACCAAGTAGCATTTGATTCATGCGCTCCTCGACTTGTACCGAACACCTCCTTTTACAGCAATGACTCTAAGCACCAAGTTCTTTTGATAATATACTTCGGTCAGCCGTTGCCTACCCTTTGTGGACGTGGATTCGAGGAATCTCCAATCTGGTCCGTCAACAGCAGTGCTTGACGTGTTTCCAATTAGAGCTTTGCATTATTCAGTAAGCTTTTAAAGCTCTAAAACTCCAAGTTGGCTATAGCTTTGTTCAGCGGGTCACTATAGACATTCACTCGGTATACACAAGATGAACCACACTAACGCCCTGATTTGCCACTTTCTGTCCTGGCTTGCGAAACTGTGCAGGCCGTAAACCATCTTTAGTCTGTAGTACACGACTCACACGTATATGTCTCCAGAGTCCCGATTCTTCCGTCTTGATGCAAGCAAGGCCATGTCCCTGCCCATGACGAGCAATTGGGTGCTATAAGATTCCATCAAAGGCTCGCTGAGCCATGTCAGGCAGGGTACACTTAATCTGCCTACGTTGTAGACTCGAGACTCGACGGTTCATTTGGTTCGTGGACGTCATGGGCCCGTATGTCTCCTGTGCCCTCAGATCTATGAGAGCTGATCGGATTTGTGACCAAAAAATTGGAAATCGAAGGCTCTGGGCGATCAAATACGTCGTTGAAAGCAAGGACGTACTCCACTTTCACTTCAAACTGTTGGCGACTTCCGGGGTGACGCCGACTTACTTCTCTTTCCAAAGTCCTGTGTCAGGAAATGACGTCTCTCCGTGCTCTTGTATTTAGGATGTGTTGAGCGAATAACTGCGCCCGCTCCGATACCTGTAGCGTAGCCCGCGAGATGTCCCATGTAGTCAATATGTGGCCTAAGTGATCCAGACTCTACAGATGGTGTTATACCAAATCTGCGGATGGACAAGATTTCCGAGGCGATCAGTACGACAAGAAGCAGGCCAGTATCTATGCCCCGAGTCCATTCTGGAGGTATGAGTGGGAGCGTGATAGTGGTCCTCAATTCGAGTTCAGCTTTGCCCCAACGTTCGAGGCGGTGATACTACTCACCCTTCATGGATAATACAGCCTGTTGCAATAAGCCCGCATACAGCAGAGCTAGCCCCCAAGGTAGTAATAGCGAAGTCTTTTCTCAGAGTGTAGACAGCCAGGGGTACGAAGGCCCCGATTACCGCACATGTGACGTAGGTAGCGAGAAAGTTTCCTCTCCCGATGTCATCGTGGACTATTCAGGAGTGTTAGAGCCTTAGACTTGTAGCACAGTAAAAGACCAATACGTACTACGAGTGCCGAGCAACCAGATACAGAAGCAATTTGCAAATAGATGACCGAATTTTTGATGACTGAAAGCAGCTCCGAGCATTGACCTCGAATATGGATAGACAGGTGCCACCATGAAGGTTTTATTCATGAACTTCCATAGAGGTGGGATTCTCCAAGACATGAACACCGCACAATTTATGCCGATAAGTGCGAATGCTGTCGCTGCAGCCGGTGGAATCTCAGGCCATATGCGGGCACTGCGCGAGGGTGGTGTGTAGTTTGCGGCAAATAGGATGGAAAGAGCTACAATGGTAACGGTCACTAGAGCGGAGGGCAACAATCTTCGCCAGGTTGGGATGAAGAAGACGCTGTCATCGCTCATTTCGACTTCCTCTCGATACTTATGAATCCGTTTCTTTATAGGGTATACTACCTCTTGATACTTTTGAATCCATTTTTGTATAGGGTGTACTCTTCCCAGTTCATTGCTTGGAGAAGTTTGATTTTTACCCCGGAGCTCCATCGTCTTAGAGGTCTCAGGGCTCGATTCCTTCGCTTTCTCCTTTTCCTTCATGTCGCGTTCCTCCTCCTCGACCTTGTTCCTCTTCGTCTGCTCCTCCCTCATTTTGTCGAATTGGGATACAGCTTGGCGACTGTGCTGAACATGGGTCTGTGGTGTCCGCGTCCCAAACATTTCCCTGTCTATGCGTGCAATTATGGCGGCATCTTCGTTGACAGGGTCCTTCTTCCGAAGCCAGGTAAGCCCTTTAGCTATCAATACATCTGAATATGGCATCTTAGAGTCTAGCGTGCCCTCCGACCTGTGATTTTGTATTGTCATAAGAATCTCAATGCCCTTCTCGGGATCCATCTTCCGTCCGAATATCTTATCGACCTCCGATGGAGATATAGTTAGTTCATTTGCCGCAGCCTCCTCGCCTCGAGCATCTTTCTCATTGGGTGAAGGCCGCCAGAGGCTCACCCCTCTTGACTGCCTTCCAAGCTCATGAGATGTGCATGTTGTCGTCCGCCAAAGCCTCAGGTGTTGACACAGCACAGACCCGCCCCATGAGATCTGGGGAAGCCTATGTCTAATCCTAAGGTGCTGTAAAGGCTGCTTAGCGAGCTTGGGAGTGCTGATTACGGTACGAAGCGTTGAGAAAGCTGATCGTCGTAATGATGAGGCGTGTAGGCCGAGGCGAAAAGTTTGCCATGCTGCCGGGACAATTGTGGTCATTTCACAGCCCCCACTTCCTATTCCCAAAACCCTATCACCTCGAGCTTCTAATCATAACGTAGGTAATACTGGATGATAACTTCGACCATCGATTCTCCTAGCTTCATTAGTAAGCTTCGCGCCATGACGATGTACTACTAGTAGACTAACCCTAGAGGCCACGCTTATCTAGTTTGCCGGGGCGAGGCGAGTATCATGACAGGCTTAATTCAAGTGGAAGAACTACTCATCTGGAGCTAATCTGGAAATCCCCTTCCAACCGCCTGTAGGTTATCCAGAAAATGTAATGTCTATACTTAGGTATTAAGGGTTACCCAGTGATCCCATGAAACGAAGAACTCCTCCACTTGCCAATGTCTTCTTTATCAACACCTATCACATCCCGGCAATTCGCAGAAGCTGTCCATAGTCTGCCTCTTGCAAACCTCCACTTCATAGCGGCTGAGATCCGCAATTCCATAGCGCACCTTGAATCTTCAAACCAGCAGCTACAACCAATCGCCGATAATGGAGACTTAGACTGCAGGGAAGCAATCGAGGAAAATGCAGTAGTGATGAAGAGAATGGAGGAAAGAGTGCTGCTGCTGAAGAATGAAGTTGAAGGCAGAGGCTTTAAGTGGGGCGAAGATGAGCCAGGGCAACTGAATATCCAAACGAATGGACATGAAGAGGCTGGGTTTACGAGGCCCACTACTTTGACAGCACCGGCTACAGAGCAAGGGACCGGGCCGAGTGGAGGTAGCTTGGGGGATGAAGAGCTAGCTCGAAGATTGAGAGAGCGGATGGAAGAGGACGAAGGCGTGGATGCTGATGGTGTGCATTTATGAATGCTCGCCAAATCGCTACGTTTCGCTCTCTCATTTGAACAATGTTAAGAGTTCTGAGTGTGTAAAGACGAATAGCTGCCCATGGAGTTCTACCCTGTAGTCGGTCAACCAGGCCGATCAGGGAGTAACGACTAGAGATCGTCGCTATCATACACGGAGCAGATCGCGCTCATTCTACATTCTCGTAGCGATTCCTCTCAATTTCGAAAGATTCGGAAGCCTGCGGTCCATGTCGAGAAGCAAGTGGGAGCAACAGCGCTCGACCCTGAGAACAGCTACTTGATCTCTAGGTGATGGCACAGGCTTTTTAAAAAAGGTATCGAACAGGTTTTCTTTAGTTGCTTGTTCATAAGTGATTCTTGGGGTGGCAACAGATACGGATATAATGAATCGTGGTATAGTGCTTCATTGAAATCGAGAAAGGTCCAAAGGCACGCTGCTTCCTCTTCCCGCCCGATACCTCTTTGGCCCGCCGGAAAATTCCCTCGGCTTAGGCAACTCACTATCGGGTTGGAAACGCCACCTTGGATCATCAATATTGATATCCCCGTTCCTGCTCGCGGACACGCTGTCTCTGAGAGGACTGTCATGGTGGTTCACTAGCCCTCCATTCGAGAGTGTGTATGAGCTCGAGCTCAGCGAGGAAATGGTGGGATGCTGAGATAACGACTTCGATGCTGGCGGTAGCGAAGAAGTTGGTGAAATAATTGCAGGGGTAGATTGCTTTAAAGGGGAAGATGCTGGAGGTAGAGGTGGAGGAGGTGCGGATGGAGAGATTGGACGATTCCCAAATGCATTCCGTGCTGCTTGCATGGCCACAGTCTGACTGATACTATCGCTATATGCAGCATGTGAGCTCCGGGAAGCTGGTGGTGGCGGAGGTGGAGTTGATCGAGCTGGAAGCGGTCGGTGCGCACCCGATGGTGGTGTTGGAGGACCTGGAGAGGTTATCGATGTACTTGGGGGCGGCTGCGGTGCCATGGATGGTGGTGGCAGAGGAGCTACAGATGGCGTAGAGATACTTGGAGGGGGTCGAGGTGCAGACGCTGGCGGCGGTGGAGGAGCTGAAGGAGGTGTTAGGGGCTTTGAAAGTGGGCGAAGGCCAGAGGAGAAAGGTAAGGGAGGCGCTGCTGGTGCAGGAGGTGCTATCGACGGTGGCGGCGGATGTGCGGCTGCCGAAGGCTTCCTGGATGCAACAGGCGGAGGCGGAGGTTTTGCTGCCCCTGGGAGAGGTGGAGGTGCTCGAGGCGGAAGATCCGAATTTGCTCTTTGGGCGGGCTTCGGCGGAGGCTTGCGCAGGTTCGCCACCAGTGGATTCGCAGCTGCTGATGGTTGCGGTGGTGATGATTCTATTGTGCGTGGGGTGGGTCTCAAAGCATTCAGTCTCGGCGCCGTAGGTGGTTTTGGTGCGGAGGAAATGGGCGGCTTTGGTGTTGGGTTTCTCGATGTCTCTGGATCTGAAATATAGGATGGGTCTCTTTCTGCTCCGGTTTCTACACCTCCCCCTCTCTTTCTCAACTTAGGTATGCCAACACCTGCGAAGATACCCCCTAGCTGAGGTACCGTACCTTCCCCCCCTGAGTATGCACTGTTCCCTGCTCCAGTAACGCTACTGCTTCTTGCACGACTCGAAGCTCCAGAGCCTGGGACTGGAGGTGCAAGACCGGTCGGTGGTTTGCCTAGACCAGGTATGGCTGGTGCTCCATCCACAGGTAGTCCATCAGTGGCTCCGGATGGCTTTCCTACAACCGGTGCCGATCTGTCATTTGTTACGGCTTTCTTGAGCCTTGCGCCTTTGGTAATATCTGTCAAAAGGGCGCCCTTATCAGCGTGTCAGTAATCGTGTTGGCCACGGCGACTCAATCAATTCGCTTCTTTAGTAGGCATGTGTCTTTTTATACTTACTCTATCCTTGCCTACTGCTGGTGGCAGCTTGGCCGGTGGATTATTCGCGCCTGAATATCCTCCAGGAGGAGGCGGTGGAGGTGGTGGAGGTCCACCGCCAAAGCCAGGGAGCGGCGGAGGAGGGGGGGGCGGTGGTGGAGCGGGCATGTTTCTCGAGCTCTGCGCTGTATATAACCTTGCCAAAGAATCGATCCTCAATTGAAATTCACTACCTTAGCAAAGAGACATCTAACGTTGGGTTTCCGCGGAATATTACATGATAGTGGAGTACAAGGAGGTTCGATGTATTGTATTTCTGATGTCGGCAAGGAAGTAAGGTAGAATACTGGTGCCTCTGCGGCGCGTCGTCAGTCAGAGCGGCAGGGTTCCGCTCCGTTTCTGGGATGTCTATCATAAGGAGCCGCTCCCTACCGTGTTCTAATTGCGTTCTGCTCGCTCGGCAGGGCCATTGGCTAGAGCAGCGACCATGACAGGCAGGTATTGCGCATGGTCTTGCGCTCGAGTCTTCAGTACTATGGTGGAAGCTGCTAACGTGGGCGTTGCCGCAAGGTCAAGGCTTTTTGGTAGCAATAGCCATATACTTTGGCCAACAAAGTCGCGTTCCATGACAAGGATCTCTGCCATGAAATATTCGAGTCGGTCTTATTCCTCAGCAAGAACAAAGACATCATCCAAGCAGAGCTTGTCTGCTCCTTCATGGACTGAAGACCAGGTACTTGCTGAAGAGCTGGGGAAAGCAAGCAGCGTAATACGAACCCAAGCGGTACCAGAGGAGGAAGCTGTCCAACGATCGCTAAAGATTTGCGAGAACCTAGCAAAGAGTTTGGCTGAGCCAGTCAAACCTCCGCAAGCGTCTTCGAGACCTGACAAAAGCCCAACCTCTAACCTATTGTCTTTGGAGGAAGAGTCTAGCAAAGCCGTAAAGCAGCCTCGCCAGGAGATACCAGCAATGACCATCGGAGGTCCTCTAGTGGAAAAGATATCCATGACAGCCTACAAAATTATCGTCGACCCTAAAACGTTCATCACGCCGATGCTGCTCTCTACCTATGTCTCGATTCAGTGCATTCTTGGTCGTCCCGAGTCGTTTCCCCAAGTCTTCGATCTTTATGCGGCTAAACCGATGCCTCAGCCTGGGACGTCACCTATAAGGTATGAGAATGCGAATCCAAACAGTCTCTCATCCGCAGTCCCTCTTGTCTTGGTGCAAAGCGCAGTGGACGCTGCCATTGGGACCAATGATCTTCCCCTTTGCCTTAGCATTATAAACACTACCGTCACTACCCCTGCTTATAAGAGAAACAAACTGTTTCGAAAGGCACTCTTCCCAGCAACAGCTCTTGCGTTAGTACCGACTGCAGCGTATGTCCTGGCGTCTCAGCTGGCGCACTTACAGCATAGCATGGATAATCAGGTGGCGACGCAAATGCTCTGCGTGGGTATTGTGGCATATGTGGGATTTACGGCAATGATTGGTTTTGTGGCCGTCACGACTTCCAACGACCAGATGGACCGTATTACTTGGCAGAGAGGGACCCCACTAACCGAAAGGTGGCTGAGGGAAGACGAACGAGCGCTCGTTGATCAAGTGGCTGGTGCTTGGGGATTCCAGGACATAAGCCTGAGAGGCGAAGAAGATAGCGCAGAATGGGAAGCACTGCGTGAATGGGCTGGGAGTCGGGGATTAGTATTGGATAGTCCAGAGCTCATGGAGGGTATGGAATGAAGTTGTGCACCCTTTTTGTAGGCCGAAGCCTGGTCAGCTCTAGAGAAATGGTCAGGCTCACACGAATCACGATGATAGTAGGGAGGCAATGCTGGAGAAGTGATAAGGGCCATGGAGATATGGACTTTGCACTAAAGAAAGAAAGAAAGAAAGAAGACTGAAGAGAGGGTTTCCCAGACAGGCAGCTTGTCGTGCATTCAAGCTTCCGACACTTGGGTGGGTGAATAGTCTCGAGAGAGCCGTGATTGAGACTGGAATAAGAGGACTATTCATGATTAGGTTGAAGAAAGCGGTCTTAGCGACCCATGCTTTGAGGAGATACCTCAACGAGATATGTTGACCCTAAGGTCACAGGCCAGATAGTTGATTCGGTTCTATGCTTCGTAGATCATGCTGTGCCGGCTCTTCCTACTTGGATGATCTCACTCGTCCTTTGCTCATCACTTCTAAGCGTAGGCCAGCTTTGTCCTTCCGATTTGAAAAGAGTCAACTCCAATTTCGTGCCCATTATCTTGTACTTCGACTCGGCTGTGTCGATACTTCTGTAGAGCGGTATCTCGGTCTTGTATCTTTTGTTGTCTGTTGTTGGTAGGTCCAAGGTTACTGTGGTTTTAGAGCTGAAATTCACCACCGCCCGTTCCTTGTTGATGTTTTTGAGAAATAGACTTGCAATAACGTTGGTCGGTGTCTGATAGAAATCATGTCTGTAATCCGCAATCATCAGTGTTTGGTCGTGAATGTTCCGTTCCGAGACACATCGACGTACCTGACCTCTGATACAGCTATTTCTCCACCCAGGTCTTTTTGCCTCCCCACAAATAAATGCTTCACTCTTGTCTTGCACCCCTCGATCTTCATAAATTCGTCAAACTCAAGAACCCGCCGCTTGCAGCAAGTCCAGCCTTTACTGCCCTCATGGAACAGCGCTTGACCAGGATGATGAACGCACTGCTCTCCATCTCGTGAGGAGTTCGTTTGGTCGGAGGAGGTCGCGTTGCATCCTCTTCGACGGCATGTGATATTTGGCGGTACTGATTTGGTAGGATCATCCGAATCTGACTCTGGAGGGACAGACGACGGGTTGGGCGCAGGAGCTGCTTGAGGCTGTCGCGGTGCCCGCGAGTTCTGGGCAGCACCGTTGGTCGCTATGGGTTTTGGAGGTGGAGGCACATCTTTGAGCGCCTCGGATGTCGTGGATGGGTCTGGCTTTGGGGTATCGTCGACGGTGGAGTGCTTGCCAATTGTGCACGGTGGGATATCAAGGAATTCATCGAAGGTCAAGAAGCGTGGCTTACAGCATTTCCAGCCTATAGCTTAAAGTCAGCTAATACTTAGTTAGAGTACGCCATCAAAGGGCGTCCAGACACCTTTCTGCCCTTCATGAAAATCTGGAGGCCCTGGATGATAATGGCAATCCTCTTCAAGATCTGTGAAGGCCTTGCCGCAGCCTTTGTGCACGCACTTTTGTGCCATACCTTAGGCACTTTATCAGCAACTCAATGCAGTCTGGACATGGGTTGATCTTGCGTGACGTGCTTGCGTGCGTGGGCACATAGAAATGCCAAGACTAAGTTCCCGAGGTTTCGCCGTTAGTTCTAGACTGAACCGCCCACACCACCTCGGTAGAGGTCTCCCACGCCCTTGCTTACACCTCCGTTATAATTAATACAAGTCGCAATTGATAGAAGCTTGCAAACCTGATCTCATTAACAGTTCAGCATTCGGCCATCAACTGGCTTCGCGTCGCTAGCCATCGTTGGGCTTCGAGTTTGAAGTCTGGAAAGGAACGAGATCCCACTTGCCAGGTATATCCACTGATGTATCAGACTTTCATCAAAGATAAGTAAATTCGTAAAATTGTCTTCGGAACTTGCGAGCACACGAAGAATTTGAAATTTAACCTGAAGACAAAAAGAGCCAAATTAACCAGAGATCTCTTCCCGATTTGAGTTGTTGTTTTACAATATGTGGCTGAATCCTGCGATGCTTTTCGGGCACAGGAAGGAGAAGATTTTGCAGTAACGATATCTGTTTCTATCGCAGCGAATTCAGCAACTACACCTTGTGCCCAACGTCATATCTACACAAAAGAATTGAGAGCACAAAGCCCTTGCCCCTTTGTCGCCGAGTGATGCTCTCGTCTGTCGCTGTTTACTTCTCTGTGCTGGGTTTAGAATCGTAGTAACAGAATTTTTTTCACGAGTTGCGTCATTCGGAGGACGATCAATGTGTTTGCAGGTAATCAGAACAGGAGGAATCACAACGAGAGCTAAAGCATATGTAGATCAATCCGCACATTGATACATATCCTGGAGGTGCGTATCCATGTTACGAGTCCGGCAATTTCGTCATCGCAACAGCTATCTCTCACGTATGATATCCCATATCCTGGCAAGTCACTTGTCCTCGGGCTTTTCACCGAGGTACAGTCGAGACGAATGCCAAATTGCCAGGACATGGAATCATTCAGCATGTCTGCTTCAATCGTGGTAGCCTAGACCTTCGAGGTGGAATGTCGATAACATTTTGTGAATGGCGCCCTCTAAAGTGGACCCCCATCTGTATCGTTCGAATATTCACGGCTACCAAATGAACAGACATAGAGTAACGATGTGATGCTAATGAATGGGGCAAAGTGCCAAGACTGCCAAGCAATCGCGGCTGTGGTGTTTCGATGATAGATCGAGGCGCAGTTGCAAGCTGCAGGGCAAGCGGCCTCTCACCATACAAGGCTTTTTTTCCTCTGTAAACGTTCACAACAACATCAGGCTCCTTTACTGCTGACCCCACTCTTCAGCGTGCAGCCAAACTTCTTGATATGAATTCGCTTCTGGGCATAATACTCATTCACTCAATTCAGGACAGTCTACTCGATAGCTTGCCGCTTGGCGATCTATTCAACCTATCGAGGACTAATTCAAGCTTTCGTGCCGCCCTTCACGGTTTTGAATTCGAACGACGTGACCAAGAATTGCTTTCATCCGCACAGTCACGGCCTCCACTTCATCTCGGCCACCATGATACACCACACTGGAAGAATTGCAAAACGAAAAGCCTTCTGCTATGCTCCGAAGCTCGCCATTCGCGAGGCGAAAAGATTGGAGGTTGCCGTGTGTGTTCTATGCCAGTCTGCGAAGCTTGTATCATCAAGTCCTCATTTGGGAAACGGGATGAAAGGACCTTCTCAAACCGGACCCGTTCGTTTTGCCCGGACTGCCACAACTTCGGCAACGTTCATGGAGATATCAAGTTAAAGGAAGATTGTACGGAGTATCTACCGTCTTATCTCAATCTTGGAAAGTCGTTGTGCATTTGCACTGCCAAAGACGGGCACCTGTGTATCCAATGTAAGACGATGCAAAATTGCAACACAAAGGAGCGCCTCGAACGATGCCATGGCAAAGGCTGCTCCAGGGCGAAAGAGGGTGGGTTTGCAGGACGTATATGTCTTTGGTGCGATCGACGTCTACCTAGTGAAAATGATCGAGCGACAGCCAGACGAGACTATGATCTGAGACACCTACTCGCTCGCTCACACTCTACATATGAACATCCACCAGATGGTAATGTTCGACCTCCTGACCCAATTGAAGAGGAAAGGAAACGATTGCTGAACCACATTTCGGCGCGGAGAAGTCTCACAGCTGATGCTGCTGAAGAAGCAAGGTGGCACCGTTCCGAGTCCTTACGTCGGTCTGAGACGTTTAACCCGCCCCCACCGATCCGGCGACAGTGGACGACTCCTGCCGTGAACAGCGGGGAATGGCGAGACACAGACTCCATTGCTCCAACTCTGGTAGAGAGAGATTATTGGGAAGCTTCAGATCCGCCCGACTATACTCTAGAGGATTCATATACCCCCACCAGAAAAGGAACAGCGGTGGCTGATGGGCAAGTTTTAAGTTAGGCTCCACGCTGGAAGCAAAGAGCAACGAAGGCTGGGCTCTGGCATGGGCGACTTGGCTGAACAAACAGCGAGTTGCTCCGTTTTGAATCTGCCGCATGCTCTTAACATGCCGTAAACGTAGATAATTCATAGTACCTGAATACACAAGTTTGAGGGAAGATCCCAGGCTTGGGGCGTATTGCCCCATAAATTCCAATCTTGTCAAAACAAAGCCTAAATTGTCGAAAGGTTCAATTGCGGACATAAGTAGAACGCGTGCTGATATGAGTGGACCCTTCTTCGGGCGAGGACTGCGGGGATTGATCTTATCAGATCGCGGGGTTTTGCGTCATGTATCACCCCAGTTTCTGGTTCCTATGTACTTTGCCCCAATAACAGCCTTCCATTTGATCTCATGAGGGTTGTATCAAAGAGCCTTCTGCGAATCCTTGATTCTGCAAGAGATCCTGCTCATCATGCAGGCAGCTAATCGACTGCAGAAGGCCCTCAGAACTGGTTCCAGCCTGACTTTTGGTGCCTGGCAGATGCTGCCAGGAAGCAACGTATCGAGGAGCATAGCAAGGTGTGGTTTCGACGTATGACAGCTTTCCGAGTCATTATCCCCCAGAAAATCTTGCTCCTGGAGTTGTGGGATATGATTGAAGAGCATAGGCTCTCTTTCGTGTCACACACACGTGCCAAGTACCTTCCATACACTTCTTTCTGAGACTCGATGAATGAGTGCTAACTCTGAAACTGTACAGTGGGTATTGGTGGACACAGAACATGGCAACATCGATGACAGCGCCATGCATGAGGCTGTTGCCGCGATTGCAGCCTGCGGAGTCAGTCCAATCGTAAGGATTGCGGCCAATGAAGGCTGGATGGTGAAGCGTAGCTGCCCCCAGGTTTCCAAGCGTGAGAAAAGTATGAGCTAACGACTTCTTCCAACACAGGTGCCTTAGATGCGGGAGGTCAGTGATGGTCCGCAAAAGGCCGCATGGCTTGCTTCGATACAAACTGGACTGACCTCAGCCAGCGCACGGAGTAATCGTACCCCTCTTATACACTGCCGGTGATGCCAAGAAGCTTGTGCAGTCTGCCAAATTCCCACCAATTGGCACCAGAGGCTTTGGATCGCCGTTTCCAATGGAGAAGTTCGGAGGGCTAAGCCAGACAGAGTACCTGCAACAGGCAAACGATTCCCTAATAACAATCGTGCAGATAGAGACAAAGGAAGCTTTGGAGGGTGTGGGTATCCAGTGCAATCGGAGCGTTGGAGTGAGGATGCTGATCCATTCGGATCGCAGGTCGATACCATAGCCAAGGTCCCAGGGATAGACGTCCTGTTTGTGGGACCTTTTGATCTTGGAAATAACATTGGCCATCCTATCCTGACTGGAACCATGCACGATGAGCTCAAAAAAGCCATTGCGAAAATCCAGCGAGCTGCCAAAGAAAATGGAAAATATACCGGTATCTATGCCACCTCTGGGGACCAAGCTCGCGAATTTGCCGATCAAGGCTTTAATATGGTGTGTGGCGTACTTGAGCAGGCAGTAACAGGAAGCAAGGCTAACCCTACATTCACTTCCAGGTATCTGTCATGACAGATGCAGTCGCACTTCCAGCACATATGACATCCTCACTAACGGTCGCGAAAGGCTCCTATGTGCACTCAGCTTTAACCATTGGCAAGGGAGCTGTGTCAGGGATCTCCAAAATAGCAGGCCGATAGCATAGTCTTGACTAAAAGTAGCCAACGAGTATGGCAATAATGATGATTTAAGAGAGCTATGAGTGTCCCTCGGCTTCATCAATGAGCCTTGAAACATCTTCCTCTGTAAAGCGATGCATAAGCTTGCGAGCCTCCGTAGCTATGTCTGGCTTGGAGTAGGTGTGGAAGACACGCTGAACATGGACCTTGTAGAGCGTCAAATTTGGCGCTTTCACATCTTAGAGTCAGGTCTACTTACTACAGGGGCATCGAACTCGTAGGCGAGCTTCCATTGGTTTTGGCTAGGATGCATCACATCTATCTCATAAAAATCGAAGCTTCTCTTCTTGCCCAGATGCGTAAGCACTGACTTCGCATCGTCACACAGTGAGCAATGCTGCCTAGTGAATAGGGTGATACGAGCAGTGTGCTGCAAAAGCCGTCCTGAGGGTTGCATGATGATGATGCACGCTCATATCATATTAGAATATTACATAGAAATGGGGAGGCGGTCAATACAAGTTTCCATGCCAAGGCTTCTAGAAGAGTTCACCTAGTAACCGTCCACACTTAGTAATCGTCCGGCCTTATAGGGCTGAACCCCTATAAGCGTACCCTAGAATATTATAAATATGGTCTATAACGTCCATTTCATGCTATAAATCCATAAAGCGACTGTTTCTAAGCTATTTAAATTATCCTTTACGAGGTTTTCTTATTCATATGCCTCGTCCTGATTGGCTGATTCCTCTAATCACGTGTCCTTCCTGTCCTTCCTATCCTTGCTGGCTATTTTGCCCTCGTAGGCCCCGTTCTAACTCCGCCGTAGTTATTCTAATAGGTAACCTGATAATAAGTCTTTTTAGTCGCTTAATTATTATACGGGCGATGGTATAATCCCCTTTACTTAGTATTTCTTCCTATATCGCCGTCGTCGGGGGTGCTCTAGTTCTATATAGGATCGCTGTTACGGACGTGGCTATAAGGGACCTGAAAGGGGTAACGACTACTAGCCTAATTACCGGGGGTAATAGCTTCTTCCTAGGAGTAGGACGTGATTTAGGACCGGGTTTTTCCTTCGGTTTAAAGATTTCTGGACCGAGTCTATTTAGGGTAGTAACGATAGCTTTCCACGCTTTATTAGCCTAATTAGTCTATTATTCTATAAGTACCGCTTCGTTTATAAATCTAGCAGCCTTATAGTTCCCCTTTAGACGATTAGATTTCTATTACTTCCGTCTATTAAGTTCTATAAGTTCTGCATTAGTAACGCCCTAGATTATAGACTTAGCCATTACTTAAATAGCCGCTTTACCTACTTTTTATAGAATATTTAATAGATTAGGTTATTACGTCTTAACTCCGGTCTACGTGATATACTATAGGATTTATTAGATATATAGAGCATTAGCTGGTATTAATACGAGGTGAAATTTCCCGTTAGGGCTAATTAAGGTAATTATTACCTCAGGAGGTATAGTAGGGCGGATCTCAATATTATACTATTGAGGTAGCTGAGTCGTAGGAAAATGTTATAGAATTAATTCAGGCCTGAATAGTAATAGTCCTACTATAGCCTAGGCCTTCTTTATATTAACTGCTATTATCGCTTCTTACTAGGCCTATTAATAGATATCTAAGAAGTCTACCTTATCGATATAATAGCTTGCCCCTAGACGTGTAACTCGCTAGACGTAGGATTTATAGGCTGTCGCTAAGGGAGAAAAAACACTAACGTCTAATAGCTGAAGTAGATATATTATATATAGCGGTAAGTAAAGAAGAATAATCTTATAGTCTATATAGTACTAAATCGCTACAGTCGTAATATAAGAAGCATGGCTATTAACTAGTAGTATTCGATATTCTCCTTTTTAGTACGCTCGTGTCTCTTAATTAAATCCCTTCTAAAGCCATTTAAACCCGATCGTATTATTAGTCCAACTATTCTTACTAATATAAATTTCGCCTGATTTAAGAGCTTCTTTCCAAGATTTCTAGATTAATTTGCCTTTAAAAATGATCTAGGGGGGTAGAGATCTACTATCTATTAAGACGTACTTAATAAGTGATACCTATTTATAATTCCTATATTATATTATATAAGCCTTCTTCTTATTATACTTAAGTATTATAACTTTAAGCTTAGCGATTACCCCTTATATAAAACCTTTCTTATCTATATTATAGATATCCCTCTTATCTACCTTATACTCTATCTTAATACGTAGGTAGAGATTAAACCAGCCTAATAGTACCTTAGGATCCTATATTATAATACGTTCCTTATTAAGTAGTGGAATATAAGCTATCTTTACCTCCGGGTGTCGTAATATAAATTTCTAGGGCTAGTTTAGTCTGATTAGGGTTTTATTATCCTTTATAAGAAGGATTTCATTCGTTATAAAGCGTATTTACTCTATCCTTAGTAGCTAACCCTATATATAAAGACGGAGAACCTAGGCTAGAAGTACTACTTCTTCTCTAGGAGTAATTCGCTATTAGCCTTTATAA
>JAABUX010001948.1_pt1 | contig 30026 bp, 22 predicted proteins | sample 5561851 | NCBI WGS metagenome assembly JAABUX01 (sample SAMN10711883, study PRJNA513361) | rock metagenome | isolation source: Antarctica rocks | place: Antarctica: Victoria Land, Richard Nunatak red sandstone | collected 2016-01-03 | reverse complement strand
TGCAACTCGACCTGCTTCTCGTCGACCCGGACCATCGCTTCGAGGATCAAGGTATCGGTCTTCTCCATGTTGATCTTGTCGAGGTTCAACTGGCTCTGGATCGCCTTGTACTCGTCGTTCTTCTTGACCATGTTGAGCTTGGTCCGCAGCTCGTCGGACTTGGTCTGCTGGCTCTGGCGGTGGGCCTCATGCTTCTTGACCGCCAACTTCTCGTCCTGGAGCGCCTTCTTCGCCTCCTCCAACTTCACGAGCCGGTTGGCCGCCGAGGCTTTGCGGGCTTCCAGGGTCTTCGGACCCGAGATCAGGCGGTCGCGGAGGGCTTTGGCGCGCTGATGAAGCTGGTGAAGCTCGCGGAGGCTCGACGTGGTTGAAGGCGAAGGCATGGGGAGATGGCTCCTGGGGTGAATCTCACTCGGATTAGGAAGAACAAATCGTTACGAGCAAATCCCAAAGCATCGAAAAGGGACCGTAGGTGGTCCACCGTCCGCGACCAGTCTTTCTTTGCGTGCGATTTAACATCGGGGAATTTCCCATTGAACGGCGACAAAAAAAGCCGGTCGCCCGAGGGGGGCGGCCGGCTTGGGCTGCATCGGATCAACCGGTGCTTTCTAGAAATCCTTCGAGTTGCCTGCTCCTGACGGGATGCTGCAACTTCCGGACGGCCTTGGCCTCGATCTGGCGGACCCTTTCCCTCGTGACCTTGAAGATCCGGCCCACCTCTTCGAGGGTGTAGGTGTAGCCGTCGCCCAGCCCATACCTCAGCTTGATGATCTCGCGTTCTCGGTAGGTCAAGGTCTTCAGGACGCTGTCGATCTTCTCTTTGAGCATTTCCTGGGTGGCGGCGTTGATCGGGCTTTCGGCGGCCTCGTCCTCGATGAAGTCGCCGAAATAGCTGTCTTCGGACTCCCCGACCGGTCGGTCGAGCGAGATCGGGTGGCGGGAAATCTTCATCACCCGCCGGGTTTCTTCGATCGAGATGTTCGCGGCCTTGGCGGTTTCCTCGATCGTCGGCTCGCGGCCCTTCTCCTGGAGCAGCTTCTTCGAGACGTTGCGGAGCTTCGACATCGTCTCGATCATGTGGACCGGGATGCGGATCGTCCGGGCCTGGTCAGCGATGGCCCGGGTGATCGCCTGGCGAATCCACCACGTCGCGTATGTGCTGAACTTGTAGCCTCGGCGATACTCATATTTATCGACGGCCCGCATCAGGCCGGTGTTCCCTTCCTGGATCAAGTCGAGGAACGACAACCCCCGGTTCCGATACTTCTTGGCGATCGAGACGACCAGCCGCAAGTTACCGCCCGACAGCGACCGCTTGGCCTGCTCGTACTCGCCGAACCGCGAGTTCATGGCCTCGACCCGGCGCCGGAGCGACTCGGGGGTTTCGAGGGTCATGATCATCAGGTCTTTGAGTTCCTTGTGGAGGTTGGCCAGGTCGTCCTTGCCCCGACCCGCCTTGGCGTCGGCGACCATCTGGCCAAGCTCTTGCATCCGCGCCGAGACTTGCTCCAACCGCTTCATCAAGGGCTGGACCTTCTGGGTCCGGATCGACAATTCCTCGACGAGCGTGACGGCCTTGTGGCGGCGGAGCTTGAGCGACTGCCGGAGGTTCCGACGCGACAGCTTGTCGTTCCTGGCCCGGACGTAGGAGCGGAAGTCGCGATCGTTGCCGTCCATCAGGTGGTTCAAGGTCGCCAGGTTGTGCGACATCCGGCCCAAGATCTGGTCTTTCTCCAGGTTCTCGGTCACGGAAACCTTGACGGTCCGGTCGAACGGAAGCTCGCCTTCGTTGACCTTCTTGAGGACGTCGACCACCAGCCGAAGCGCGTAGTCGCACTCCAACACCTTGCGGCGGAACCGCTTCCGGGTGATCTCGATCTTCTTGGCGAGGTTGATTTCCTGGTCGCGGGTCAGGAGCGGGATCTCGCCCATCTGCGTCAGGTACATCCGGACCGGGTCGTCGATCCGCCGGGAAATCTCGTCGAGGTCCTCGGGGGTCAACTCGCCGTCGTCGCCCTCGTCGTCGGTCGGCTCGTCGCTGACCTCGTCGGTTTCCTCGTCGGAATCCCCCGAAGCGTTCAACCGAGCTTCGGCTTCGTCCTCGTTGATCAACTCGATCCCCAGCTCTTCGAGCGACTCGAGCATTCCCGTGATCTTCTCCGGGCTGCTGGCTTCGTCGGGGAGCAGGTCGTTGAGCTGGTCGAACGTCAAGAAGCCTCGGCGTTTGCCCAAATCGAGGAGCGTCTTCAGGCCCTCGTCCATCTTTTCCATAGTAGGTCTCTCCGGGAGAACGAAGGGTCAGGACGCATGGCTTTTGCGTGTCCGGCCGCTGCTGATAGTTAGGCGATTGATCTCGCGTAAAAGAAGTTTGCTAGCCGCCGAATCGCCGGTGAGGTCGGCTTCGGACAGAGCGGCACGAAGGTCTTTGAGCCGAAGTTCGCGTTCACGATCGTCGTACTGAATCAATACTTTGGCCACCCGCTCCTCCGCCGGAACGACCAATCCGTTCTCAAGGATGCCCGAATTGGGATCATTCACCGGTTGTTGCAGACCCGCCGCCAACGCCCGAAGTTCGCGGTCGTCGAGCCGGGAGGTGATCCGGTCGAACGTCGGGATCACCCCTTCGCCGTAGAGGTCGTAGCAGACCTGCAAGATCGCCCGCAAAGGGGCGTCGAGCAGAGACCCCACCGTGACGCGGGTAATCAAGGCGGTGACGACTTTGGGCTCGTTGAGGACAATCTTGATCAGTTCGCGGTCGATCGGGTCGAGGTCGACGGGTCGGATCGGCGGTGTTCGAGGGGGTGGGACTTCGCGTCCCGCCCCGAGGCCGCCCGGCGTCGGTTCTTCGACCGGCGGGCGGTTGGTTTTCGGTCGCCGGAGCTTGGCGAGCCGCTTCTTGAGGTCGGAAACCGGGATCGAGAGCTTGCGGGACAGCGTGTCCAACCCCTTGGCGATCTTGAGGTCCAGGCCGCCGGCACCACCTCTGGTCGTCGGGATTCGGGCGAACACCGCCAGGACGTACTCGGCGGCCTGCCTCGAACCTTCCATCGACTCCAGGTCGAACCTCGACCCCGCCCGCTCGATGGCGAAGGTCAACGGGTCGATCGCGGCGTCGACCATGCTTCGGAACGGCTTGGCCCCTTCGCTGAGGAGGAAGTCGCAGGGGTCGAACTTTTCGGGCAGCGCCAAGACCCGGACGTCGACCTCGTGGCCCAGGAACAGTTCGAGCGAGCGGTCGGCGGCCTTCTGGCCCGCCTCGTCGCCGTCGAAGACCAGGACCGAGCGGTCGGTCAGGCGACGAAGCGCCGTGACGTGGTCGTCCCCCAGGGCGGTCCCCAGGGTGCCCACGACGTTGCTCAAACCCACCTGGTGCGCGGCGATCACGTCGGTGTATCCTTCCACCACGGCGACCCATCCTTCGGTCCGAGCGGCCCCCTTGGCGAGGTCGGCCCCATACAAGACTCGTCTTTTCTGGAACAAAGGCGTCTCGGGCGAGTTCAAATATTTAGCGACGCGCCGCCCCGAGTCGGCCAAGGTTCGTTCGATCGTCGGCAAAATCCGTCCGCCGAAGCCGAGGACTCGCCCTCGATTGTCGTGGATCGGGAAGATCAAACGCCCCCGGAACCGCTCGTGCGGGATCGGGTGGTTCTCCGACCGGACGATCAAGCCGACCCGCTCCAAAAGTGCCGGGGCGATCCCGGCGCGTCGGGCCGCGATGGTCAACCAGTCGCGGGTTTCGGGAGCATAGCCCAACCGGAACCGGCTCGCCGATTCCGGGGCGATCCCCCGCCCGAGCAGGTACGACCGCCCCTCCGACGCCTCGTCCAAGGCTTCGACGAACGCGGCCTCGGCCCAGGCGGTCACCTCGAAGAGTTCCCCCTTCGAAGGGCCGGCGGCTTGGGCCGAGTCGGTCTCTTCCAGCGTGATTCCGGCCCGATCGGCCAACATGCGCAGCGCCTCGGGGAAGTCGACCCGTTCGTAATCTTTGACGAAATCGAAGATGTCGCCCCCCGCGCCGCAACTCCAGCACTTGTACGATTGGCGGTCCGGATTCAACTCCATCGACGGATTGTGATCGTCGTGAAACGGGCACAACGCCTTGAATTTCGAACCCGAGCGGTGAATCGTCAACGATTCTCCCACGAGCGAAACGATGTCGACGGCATGTTTAATCGCGGCGAGAGTCTGTTCGGAGTGGCGGGGCACGAAGCGGCTCCTTCATTGAGGAAAAACAAAGGCCCCGCGCCCCTGGCCATCAACGCCAGGTTCGCCGAGCGAATTTCATTTCCTCAGAAGGTGCCCATCGACTGGACCGATTCTTCGGCGATCACTCGAAAATTATACCCCCCGGCTCTTTTCGGTCAAGTTTCCGAGCCGGTTTGCCAAAGGGCCATCGGTTTTTGCAAATCACACAATCGCTTGCATTTAGGTTCAAAGCGAAGGTCGGCCGCCGTTTCCGACCGCGTCAATCGACGGCTGGCCCCTTGACACGCCCAAACCGCCCGGTCTAGCACTCTTTTCCCGACAAAATTGTGAAGAGTCGTGGCGTCTTGACTGTGTCTCGAAAACCAGGTGTCCAAACGATGGTTCCCCGGCGTGACGTCCTCGACGATCCAAGATCAAGGCGCATCGCCGACGGTGATGAATTCCGGCTTGCCGTCGCGGACCATGCCGAGGGGGACCATCCCCGAGCCGCCGAACTGGCCGATCACGACGTCGAACTCGGCCTTCGAGAAGATCCTCCGACGACCGATCGACATCAACCGCTGCCCCGAGGCCAAGCCCGCCCTGGCGGCGAGGGAGCCGGGGACCACCTCGTCGATGGCCACCGAGCCGGTGGCGGGGTCGGGCGGGACGTCCTTGACGTTGAAGCCAAAGTAAGCGATCGAGGAATCTTTGGGCATCACGGCGACGTTGACGGCGATTTTTTGGGCGGTTCCCCCGCGAACGACATCGATCGACGCGACCTTGTCGGCTTCGAGGGTGAAGGCGAGGTTGCGGAGGCTGGTCGGGTCGGTGACGCGCCGGCCGTTGATCGCGGTGACGACGTCTTCGGGGCGGAGTCCGGCCTTGGCGGCGGGCGAACCGGGCAAGACCCGGCCGATCAAGGCGCCCCCCTCGTCGGGGACCTTGAGCTGCTTGGCCTGGTCGGGGGTCATCGGCTGGGCGTTGACGCCGAGGAACCCCCGGACGACCTTGCCCGACTTGACGAGCTGGTCGACCACCCGGTGCGCCAGCGACGAGGCGATCGCGAAGCCGATCCCCTGATTCCCGCCGCCGTTCTCGGGAGAAACCAGGCTGATCGCGGTGTTGATCCCGACGACCCGGCCTCGGAGGTCGACCAGCGGACCCCCCGAGTTCCCCGGGTTGATGGCCACGTCGGTCTGGAGGAAGTTCTCGTAGGCGTCCTGGGTGCCGACCCCGAGGTCGTGCCGCGCCGTGGCCGAGATGATCCCCGCGCTGACGGTCCGTTCCAGCCCCAGGGGGCTGCCCACCGCGAGCACCCAGTCGCCCGCTTCGAGCCGGTCCGAGTCGCCCCAGGCCGCCGACATCGGCAAGTTTCCCTTGACCCGGAGGACCGCCAGGTCGGTTTGCGGGTCGTCGCCGACCAACTCGGCCACCAACTCGGTTTGCCGACCGACCCGGACGGTGATCAGGTCGGCCCCTTTGATGACGTGGTGGTTTGTCACCACGAATCCCCCCTCCTTGTCGATCACGACCCCCGAGCCAAGCCCTCGGCCCCCCCCGACCCCGTCCTTGCCGAACGTCTGGATCTGGATGTGGACGACGGCGGGCGAGATCGCCTGGGTCGCCAGCCGGAACAACTCCGAAGCCTTGGCGATCGACCCCGCCGCGTCGAGCTTCTCCAGGGCTTCGACCGAGGCCCGCGCCCGCCCTTTCTCGTAGGCGTAGCCCACCTGTTCGATCAGGGCGGGTATCCCGTAGACGGCCACCGTGAGCAGGCTGAGCAACGCGAACAGCAAGACGAAACCCCGGCGGATCGGCGGGGTGGTGGGCCGGGGCGGGATCGCTTCGGCCTCGGAGTCCGCGGTATCTAGTTCGGACGACGCCATCGGTGCGGCAACTCCGGGAGCAAGGTCGGGTCGGTCGAGATAGGATGTTCAAGCGAGGATCGGGAGGACTTCGGTCTGCGGGTCGCCGCCGGTGACGTGGACCTGCCCCTCGGCGGCGATATAAACGTCGATCTCGGTCCGGACGCCGAATTCGGGGAGATAGATCCCCGGCTCGATCGAGAAGCAGGTCCGGGGGATGATGAGGCGGTCGTCGACGGTTTCGAGGTTGTCGAGGTGGGCGCCGTTGCCGTGGTCTTCCTGGCCGATGTTGTGTCCGGTCCGGTGGTTGAAATAACCGCCGTAGCCCGCCCGCTCGATCACGCCTCGGGTCGCGTCGTCGACCTCGCGCCCCCGGAGCGGCCGCCCTTCGGCGAACGACTCGCGGACCAGCCGGAGGCCGGCGTCCCGGGCCTGCGCGACGGCCTGGAAGAGGCTCTCGTACTTCGTCGGGACGTCCGAGCCGACGAAGCCGACCCGGGTATAGTCGCTGTAAACCGCTCGGGGCTTGTCCATCCGGCACCAGAGGTCGACCAGGACGAAATCCCCTTCGCGGATCGGGGCGTCGGTGCTCGGGGTGGTCTCGTAGTGCGGGTCGCCGCTGTGCGGGCCGACGCCGACGATCGGCGGGCCATCGGTCGTCGCCCCGTGGGCCTTGAAGTGGTCCAAGATGGCCCGCTGGACCTCGGTCTCCATCACCGACCCGTCGCGGCGGACCCGGTCGGCGATCAGGCCAAAGGCGACGTCGAAGGCGGATCGGCAGATCGCGGCGGATTCCTGATGCATCGCCCACTGGTCGTTGTCCCAGACGGCTTCGAACTGCTGGATCAGGTCGCCCGAAGGCACGACCTCGACCCCGCAGGCGCGGACCAACTCGATCGTCCCGGCGTCGACCCGGGAGATATAAGGGTTGGCGTTCCGGGGGGAATATTCCATCGCCAGCCGCTTCCGGCCACCGATCAACTCAAGGACGCTCTCCTCCAACTCTTGCCAGCGGAGATAGATCCGCTTCTCGCCCGGGAGGTGGTCCAAGGCCCCCGACTCGATCGCGTGGACCAGCTTGACCGGCTCCCCTTCGGCGGGGATCAGGTAGAAGAACCGACGGCTCCCCGGCTTCGACCCGTCCATCCCGAGGATGCGCCGGGCCAGGGGGTTGTTGGCCCGGAAGTCGTAGAGCAACCAACCGTCGAGCCGGCTGTCTCGCAGGGCCTGCTGGATCGACCCGATGTCCACCATGATCGCGAATCTCCCGAGGCAATCCAATTCCACAAGACGGGTGGCCGCCCCGAGTTTCGACCACGGTGCGCCCGGTTATTTTGGCCGAACCGAATCCGGTCGGCAATGAGCGCCCCGTCGCTTCGATCTCAAGGGGTCTGACTTTTGATTTCGGCGAGGATGATCTTCTTCGAGCGACCCGGGTCCCAGCGATGACACCTGGCTTTGCCTTGACCGACCTTCAGGCCCCGTCGAGGCCGGGGAGGAACCCGGTCGAGTCGCCGAGCTTCGAAGGCGGGATTCCGGCCTTGGCGAGCATCGTCAGGTAGAGGTTGTTGAGCGGGGTATTGGGCGGGAACGCCAGGTGCTTGCCCGTGCCCAGGGTCCCGCCGCCTCGACCGGCGACCAGGATCGGCAGGTCGTCGTGGTTGTGGCGGTCGCCGTCGCTGATCCCGCTCCCATAAATGATCATTGAGTTGTCGAGGACGCTCCCGGCCCCTTCGGGCATCGCCTTGAGCCGGGCGAGGAAGTAGGCGAACTGCTCGACGTGGTAGGTGTTGATCTTGGCGACCTTGGCCTGCTTCTCGGCGTCGTTGCCGTGGTGCGACAGGTCGTGGTGGCCTTCGGGGACGCCGAGGAATCGGTAGCTCTTGGTGCTCCCCTCGTTGGCGAAGGCGAAGGTGGCGACCCTCGTCGCGTCGCTCTGGAAAGCCAAGGCCAGGACGTCGAACATCAGGCGGATGTGGTCGCGGTTCTCCTTGGGGATTCCCGACGGCTTGCGGACGCCGGAGATGTCGACGCGGGTGGCGGTCTCGACCCGGCCCATCCGGGTTTCGAGTTCTCGGACCGAGGTCAGGTATTCGTCGACCTTCCGGCGGTCGTCGCGCCCGAGCTTGGTTTGCAACTGGCGGGCGTCTTCCGCGACGAAGTCGAGGACGCTCTCGCGGTACCGCTCGCGCTTGCCTCGGGCTTCGAGCGACTCGACGGGTCGGAGCTGGTCGGCGAACAGCCGCTCGAAGGCCAGGCGGGGGTTGATCTCCTTGGCCATCGGCGACGACTCCGACCGCCACGAGATGTTCGACGAATAGGCGCAACTATAGCCCGAGTCGCAGTTTCCCGACTGCGCCCCGCCGTCGATCCCCAGCTCGATCGACGGCAGCTTGGCGCCTCGACCGAGGTGGGCGGCGGCGATCTGGTCCACCGAGACCCCGGCCTTGATCCCGGTCCCGGCGGTTTTCCGGGGGTGAATCCCGGTCAGGAAGCTGGCCATCGACCGCGCGTGGTCCCCCGGGCCGTCGCCGTGGTCCCTCGCCCCATCCTGGGTCAGCCCCGACAGGACCAGGAGTTGATCCTTGACCCCTTCGAGCGGGCGCAAGATCGCGGGCAACGCCTGGAGCGGCCCGACCGATCCGGGCGTCCAGTGCGGCATATGGACACCGTTGGGAACGTAGAAGAACGCCATTCGCTTCGGGGCGAGGGCCTGGGCCGCCCGAGACGGCGGAGCCATCGCTTCCAGATAGGGGAGGGCGAGGGCGGTCCCCAAGCCTCGAAGCAGGGTTCGTCGCGAGATCGGGGTCGTCATCGAGGGGCTCCCGGGGCTGCGCTGGTCTTCTGGAAGGCGTCGGCGTGGACGATCTCGGACACGACCCGGCTGATCTGTCCACCCCCGGCCATGACCTTGTCGGCGATCTTCTCGACGGTGCAGCGGTCGGCGGCTTCGAGGCCCCGGCCTAGGGCGTAGGTCATCAACTTCTCGGCGAAGCATCGGGCGAAGTCGACCTGCTTGGTGAGCAAGACCGCCTTGAGTTCGACCGGCCCTCGGAAGCTCGGGCCGTTGGGCAAGACGCCCGACGAGTCGATCGCTTGCCCTTCGTCCTTGTCGCGGAAGGCCCCCACGGCGTCGAAGTTCTCCAAGGCGAAGCCGAGCGGGTCCATCCGGGAGTGGCACGAGGCGCACTCCGCCTTGCTCCGGTGGGCTTCGAGCCGGGCGCGGACCGACGCCGCCTTGGCCCCCGGCTCGTTGTCGGGCAGGTCGGACACCCCGGGCGGCGGCGGGGGCGGCGGGGTCCCGAGGATCTCTTCCAAGATCCACTTGCCGCGCTTGACGGGCGAGGTCCGGTTCGGGTTCGAGGTCACGGTCAGGGTCGAGGCCATCGTGACGACTCCCCCTCGCTTCATGTCGGCCAGGGCGACCCGGCGGAACGATTCGCCCGCCACCCCTTTGATCCCGTAGTGCTTGGCCAGGCGCTCGTTGAGGAAGGTATAGTCGGCGTGGAGGAAGTCGGTGATCGGGCGACCGTCGCGGAGGACGGCGGCGAAGAACAGTTCGACCTCGCGCCGCATCGCCTGGCGGAGCGGTTCGTCGAACTGGCCGAACTGCTCCTCGTCGGGGCTGACGTTCTTGAGGTTCCGGGTCTGGAGCCACTGCCCCGAGAAGTTCTCGACCAGCGCCGAGGCTTTGGGGTCGATGAGCATCCGGGCCACCTGGAGGTCGAGGTTCGCCCCGACCCGAAGCTGCTTCCGCGAGGCCAAGGCGAGCAACTCGTCGTCGGGCATGCTGCTCCACAGGAAGTAGGAGAGCCGCGACGCGAGTTCGAGGTCGGTCAGGGGGCGGATCGCGCCGGGGCGCTGCTCGAGCTCGACCCGGAAGAGGAAGTGGGGCGACGCCAGGACCGCCTCGACGGCGAGTTGAATCCCTCGCTCGAAGCGGTCGCCGCTTTTCGTGACCATCTCGACCAAGTCGACCAGGCGGTTGACCTCATTCTCGGTCGCGGGTCGGCGATAGGCCCGGGTGGCGAACCGGGCGAGGATGTCGCGCGCGACTTCGCGCCGGTTGAGCGGTCCGGGGCGTCGGAAGAGGATTCGGGTATGCGACTCGGGCAGGTGGTCGGGGAGGTGGTACATCGGCCCGACGACCTCGATCGACTCAAGTGCCAGGTTCCGGTCGCGGTGGCCGGTGTCGGGCGAGTCGGGGTACCAGGCATCGTTGGTGAAGGCGACGGAAAGCCTGAGTCCGGCCCGCTTGATCTTGACCTTGGTTTCGTAAACCTGGGGCGCCTCGGACTCGGCCTTGACGAAGAAGGTTTGCGCGGGCTTGCCGTCGACCCGGACTTCGAGCTTGGGAGCTTCCGGCCCCGCCTGGTGGCCGAACGCCCGGGTTCGGACGAGGTAGTTGCCCGGCTTGGGGAAGGCCCCGTCGGCGAATGCCTCGGCGTTGGAATACATCAGCCAGAATCCGGATTCTTCGTCGAGGCCCCCGTTCGCGCCCGGCTTGCCGAAGTTCTCGGGCTTCCAGCGGCGGGTTGGCCCCCGAGGTCGGTCGTCGGCGAGGATCGCGGTGTCGCCGACGGCCTCGGCGGCGGCAAGGTACTTCTCCATCAGCATCGGCGGCAGGCTGAGGACGTCGCCGATGTTGTCGAACCCGTAGCCGACGTCATCCGAGGGGAAGTCGTCCGCCGGCTTGAAGTCGATGCCGATCAGGTCGCGGATCGTGTTGTTGTACTCGACCCGGTTGAGCCGACGGAGCGTCACCTTCCCGGGGTCGGGCGACATGACGCAGCCCGCTTTCGACACCACACTCTGCAAGGCGGCGACCAGCTTCGCCCGCTCGCCCGGGGGGATCTGGGGGGCGTCGTCGGGGGGCATCGCGCCCGACTCGACGTTTTCGAGGACCTTCCGCCCGGCCTTCTGATGAAGGGCGAACCCGGCTTCGACGGCGAACGGACCCAGGTCGATCCCGCCCTTGACCTTCGTCGGGTTGTGGCAACCCGCGCAATACTTCGCCAGGACCGGCGCGACCTCGGCGCCGTACTTCGAGGTCGCTTGCCCTCGGGCTTCGGGCGCCAACGAGCGAGTCCAAGCGAACCCGATCACCAGGCCGACGACCGCCCAGGGCAACCTCCGCCCCCCCCTCCGTCCGAATTCGAAGCGGCAAAGCGGGCGCCGGTCGGGCGTCGCTTCGAACGGTCGAGCTGAGGCAGCATTCACAAGGGGTTGCCGGTTCATGCGGTGGTCCGGGGAGGAGCGAACCCGAGGGCATCGACTTCGATGGGGCCAACCATCCAAGTATGGCACGCCAGGGGCGAATCCGCGATCTCGTGTTTCGATTTCAGGACAAGTCTCGGTCTATCCAAGCTATAGCTCTCGATTTTGGAGGGTGCCGGCGAGCCGACCGCGACACTCCCGCCACCAGATAACATCGGATTTTTCGGGGCGGCTTAGTCGGTTCGCTCCGGATTTCCGGGATGGGCGAGCACCTCCCGGTTTTTGACCCTCGACCAGGCGAAGACGCGGTCGACCAAGCGTTCGGCGATCGAGCCGTCGGGGCCGAAGGTTTCGACGGGGTGGCCCGGTCGGACGAGGTGGATGGTGTGCCGACCGCCTCGGACGGTTTCAAGGTCGTTGGCGACGGTCAGGTCGCTCCGGTTCTCCCGACCCGACTCGACCGCCTGGCGGATCAACTCGGCCAACGGGACGTGCGAGGCGAGCTTGAAGCCGACGAGGTAGAGCGAAGGGGCGAGGTCTCGGACGGTGGCGATCAGCTTGGGGAGGCGCCGGCAGCGGAGGATGAGTTCGTCGGCGGTCGAAGAGAGCTTCCCGGGGGTCGGTTCGGGGGCGAAGTCCGACGCGGCCATCGCCAGGAATGCCACCTCGAATGGTTGCCGGGCGAGGAGTTCGCGGAACTGCCTGGCGTAGTCGGGCATCGTCCCGGTGGCCAGCGGGACGAGGTGGCAGCGGTCGCGGACGGAGTGCCAACGGTCGCGGAGTTGGTCCAGGCGGGCGAACTCGGCTTCGGGGTCGTCGGCGTCGAGGTCGAAGCGGGCGGCCTGATCGAAGGGGCGGAGGGCGGAGGGCGTGTGGAGGTACCAGACGTGGGCGCCTCGGTGGAGCGCGGCCTCGGCGATGGCGGCGCCGAATCGGCCGGTGGAGACGTTGGCGATCCGGCGGACATCGTCGATCGGCGCCAGGGTCCCGCCCGCCGTGACCAGGACGTTCATCGCGCGATCCCCTTGCAACCCGGCCCCCTGGCCGCTAGCCTTCGAGGTACGGCACCCGGCCCCTTCATCCCACCACGACACGAGCCGATGGCAACGACGCACCGACCGCTCGACCCCGCCGCCCTCGAACTGTTCGACGAGATCAGCCGGTGGCCGATCTTCGACCCGCACTCGCACATCGACCCCCGGCGCCCGGCGGCCCGCGACCTCGACGAGATCCTCGGCTACCACTATTATACCGAACTCGCCCACTCGGCGGGGATGCCCGCCGGTTTGGTCCATGCCTCGGTGTCGCCCCGCGACCGGGTCCGCAACCTGGCCGGCTACCTCGACCGGATCGACAACACGATCCAGTATTCCTGGCTGATCGAGATCGCTCGGACCTTCCACGGCCTCGACGGCGACCGGATCACCCCGAGCAACATCGACGCCCTGGCCGATCGCGCCGACCATTCGGGCGATGGGCCGAGCTGGGACCAGAAGGTCTGGGATCGGTCGAACCTCGAAGCGGTGTTCCTGACCTCCGACTTCGACGACCCCCTCGAAGGCTGGGACACGTCCAGGTACGTCCCCTGCCTCCGGACCGATGACTTGGTGTTGAAGCTCCACGACCCCAAGGTGATCGACCGGCTGCGGACCTCGACCGGCGTCCACGTCGTCGACCACGACTCGATCCGCCAGGCGCTGGGGGTCCTGTTCGACCGGTTCAGCAAGAAAGGGGCGAGGGCGTGCGCGATCAGCCTCCCGCCCGACTTCGCGCCGATCCGGGGGACGCCGAAGCGGGCGGTCACGCCGATCCGGCGCGCCCTCAACGGGATGGACTTCCGGCCCGACGAGCACGACGAGGTCCGTCGGGTCATGTTCTGGACGATCGCCGAGTTCTGCTCGGACTACAAGCTGCCGTTCGACCTGATGATCGGCCCGGTCCGAGACGCCTACCCCGCCGGGGTCTCGGGCGGGCGCGACCTGCTCGACCGCCGGGTCGGCCTGATCGACTACCGCCCCCTGTTCAACCACTTCGCCGACGTGACGTTCCCGATCTCGACGCTGTCGCCCGACGCGGGGGGGGAACTGGTGGCGTTCTCTTGGATCTTCCCGAACGTCGTCCCGATGGGCCACTGGTGGTACTCGAACATCCCGACCTATATCGCCGCCGACTTGAGGGCCAGGCTCCAGGCGGTCCCCAAGACCAAGCCGGTGGGATATTACTCGGACGCCTACAAGCTCGAATTCGTCCTGCCCAAGTTCAACATGTACCGCGAGATCCTCGCCGAGACCCTGGCCGACGACGTGATCCGGGGGCGGGGGTGGTCGGTGGATCGCGCGGTCGACCTGGCGAGGCACGTCCTGATCGACAACCCGAAGCGGATCTTCTTCGGGAACGATTCGCGCTGATCTTTCGGAAAAATCGGGCCAGGCTGGAGCGACGGGTCGGGCCGGTCGATATTCTCCCTTGATGGATTGATGAACTCCGAAGGGGGATCGACCCCGGGCGCCGCTTGGGAGGCTGGAATGAGTCGGCTCTTGTGCTTGATCGTGGCGTTCGGAGCGTTGGGCGGGACGTCGGCCCGGGCCCAAGGGTGGCCCGATAGCCTGTTCGCCGAGAAGTCGTTCGACTTCGGCGCGGTGCCTCGCGGGGGGGTCGTCCGCCACCCATTCGTGTTGACCAACCGCCTGAACGTCCCGGTTTCGATCGTCAACCTCCGGGTCTCGTGCGGCTGCACGAGCGGGACCTCGAGCGCCTCGACGGTCCAGCCGGGGCAGACCGCCGTGGTCGAGGCCCAGATGGACACGAGGAACTTCGTCGGCCGGAAGTCGACGACGCTGTTCGTCTCGGTCGTCGCGGGCAACCAGCAGGCCGAGGTCGGCCTCGGCGTTTCGAGCCTGATCTTGAGCGACGTCGTCCTGAACCCCGGCTCGGTCGACTTCGGGATGGCCGCTCGGGGGCAGACGCCGTCGCAAGTCCTGACCATCGACCGGATCGGCAAGCCCGACTGGCGGATCACCAAGATCACCTCGGCGAGCAAGGCCCTGGCGGCCTCCGTGGCCGAAACCCGGCGCGAAGGCGGAGCGGTGGGCTATCAACTGACCGTGTCGCTCCGGCCCGACGCCCCGGCGGGGATCATCCGCGACGAGATCCGCCTGGTGACCAACGACTCGGAGACCCAGAGCATCCCCGTCCCGATCAACGGCCAGATCAAGGGCGACCTGTCGGCCTCGCCCAGCCTGATCGCCCTTGGGACGGTCGCCAAGGGGGCACCCTCGGCGCAGGGCAAGATCATCGTCCGCTCCAGCAAGCCGTTCGCCATCACCCGGATCGACGGCCAGGGGGACGGCTTCACCCTCCGGGGCGCCGACGCGGCCAAGAAGCCGCTCCACGTCGTCACCTTGACCTACAACCCCGAGGCCGGGACGACCCGGGGCGACCTGTCGAAGACCTTCCGGGTCGTGACCGACCTCGCGGGCGAGCCGCCGCTCGACGTGACGGCGACGCTCCACGTCGACCCCTGATCGACCGCGAACCAAGCTCCAAGTCGGGATCATCCGAGGGGGAGGGATCGGCGATCCCGCCCCCTCGATTCGTTTCGAAACCTGGCCGATTGTGAAGTTTTCCCCATCGGAGGGCTTGGGGCGGTAAGATGAGCGTGACCCGAAGGTTTGGCCTTCGAGGCTCACTGGATCTCTTGCCTTCGAAGGTTTTTGATGAATCAGCTTTACCTGCTCCGCCACGGCCTGGCCGTCCCTCATGGAACGCCCGACATCGACGACGACGACCGCCCCCTGACCCCGGAAGGCGAGCGCCGGGTTCGGAGCGTGGGTCGCGCCTTGAAGCGGCTCAAGATCAAGCTCGACCGGATCGCCACCAGCCCCCTGCCCCGGGCGAGCCGGACCGCCGAGATCGTCGCCGAGGCGCTGGGCCGCCTCGACTTGATCGAGGTCGTCGACGAACTCCGGGCCCACCGCGACGCCGCTTCGATCCAGGATTGGCTCAAGACCCGGGCCGAGGAATCCTTGATGGTCGTCGGCCACAACCCGAGCCTGTCGCAACTGCTCGGCCGCCTGGTCGTCGGCCCCGACCACCCCTCGATCGGCGACCTGCACAAGGCGGGGATCGCCGCCCTCCGGTCGGACTCGGGCGACGTCTACCGGATCGACTGGATCTCCCGCCCGAAGCTGTTCCGGATCTGACGAAGGGGCCGACCGGGCGACGCGACGTCCTGGTCCGACAGGCGGGACGGGCAGATCAAGAGTAATCCCGCTCGATCTCCGAAGCGCTGCCATGCCGGGACGGATCATCGTCGCCTCCTGGATTCAGTTCGGCAAGTCGTGCCTCGCCGGAACGAGGCGATCCGGCGGGCGGCACCTCCGAGCGGAGCTTTGGACGCCTTGCCGGTCGGGACGAGTCAGTGACGGCGCAGTCGTGAGTGTGCCAACCTGGCCTTGCCCGGCTCGTGTCGGTCGCGGCCAAGTCAGGCATCGGGGTCGAGGCCCAACGCCCGGAGCTTGGCGCGAAGCCGCTCGTTCTCCTGGTCGACGGCCTGACGATCGAGCCGCTCGGCGTCGGCACGCTGTTCGGCCGCTTCCCGCCCCTGGCGTTCCGTGACGGCCTGCCGCTCGGCGGCTTGCCGCGCCTGGAGTTCGGCCCGTCGGCGGGCCGCTTCGACCTCGTAGAACTCGAAGCGGAGGCCGTCGGTGCCGATGAGCACCAGTTCGTCGGTCAGCTCGAACCGGATGCCCAGGCGCGGGCTGACCCATCCGAACAGCTCGGCGATCGGCTCCAGCTTGCCATCCGCTGAGCGGAGGTAGCCTTTGTGCCGAGCGTAGTCGGGGTCGAGGATGTAGTATTCCTCGATGCCATACCGCTCATAGAACGCCAGCTTCCGGCGCATCTCGCCGGGCCGGTTGCCGGGCGAAAGGACCTCGAAAGCCACCTGCGGGGCGATCCCCTCTTCTCGGTATTGGATGTACGACCCGCGGTCCCCCTTGGGACGCCCGAAGATCACCATCGCATCGGGGGCCGAGCGGATCTTGTTGTCGCCTTCGACCGGGTACCAAAGCAGGTCGCCGACAACCAAGACGTTGAGATCGTCGACATACTGGGTGGCCAGCCCCCCTTGGACTGCGACGATCCAGCGGAACTGCTTGGTATTGTCGGACATCGGCTTCCCGTCGCGCGAGGGATAGTCCGGGTCATCCAGCGCGTGGATGTCGTACGGAATGGTTGCCATCGGCGAAGTCCCTCCCAAACGATCAGAACAACGAGGTATCACTCCCCCGGAAGAGGTGGTGCGGGTCGGCGGCCCGGATCGGTCGGATCGCATCGTCGACGGCGAGTTCCCGGGCCATGTTCTGGAACTCGACCTGAGAGCGGATCGACGGCTCGCCGTCCTGGGCTTGCTCGACCCGACGATACGTCCCGTCGGGTTGCAACTCGCGGGCCTTGACATTATCGAGGAGGCCGACGCCGAGCATGTTGTCGATGATCCGGCTCCGCAACCGGGGTTCCTCGATCGGGAAGAGGATCTCGACCCGGCGGCGGAAGTTGCGCGGCATCCAGTCGGCGGAGGAGAGGAAGACCTGCGGGTCGTCGTCGTTCTGGAAGTAGGACACCCGGGCGTGTTCCAAGAACTTGTCGATGATGCTGATGACCCGGATGTTGTCCGACACCCCGGGGATGCCCGGTCGGAGGCAGCAGATCCCCCGGATGATCAGGTCGACCCGGACCCCGGCGCGGCTGGCGGCGACCAGGGCGACGATCGTATGGGGGTCGACCAGCGAGTTCATCTTGGCGATGATCCGCGCCGGTCGACCGGCCTCGGCGTTCTCGCGCTCGCGCTCGATCAGGGCGATCAGGCGGTCGGCCAGGTCCATCGGCGCGACCGTCAGCTTCTTCCAGCCGTGCCCCTGCGAGTAGCCGGTCAGGAGGTTGAACAGGGCGCTGGCGTCCTCGCCGAACTCGGGGCGGCAGGTGAAGAACGAGAGGTCGGTGTAGATCCGGGCGGTGGTCGGGTTGTAGTTGCCCGTCCCGAGGTGGACGTATCGGCGAATCCCGTCCTTGTCGCGGCGGACCACCAGCGCGGCCTTGCAGTGGGTCTTCAGCCCCACCATCCCGTAAACGACGTGGACCCCGGCCTTCTGCAACGCCCGGGCCTTGACGATGTTGTTCTCCTCGTCGAGCCGGGCTTGAAGCTCGACCAGGGCGGTGACCTGCTTGCCGTTCTCGGCGGCTCGGGCCAGGGCGGTGATGATCGGGTTGGCCTCGGCGGTCCGGTAGAGGGTCTGCTTGATCGCCAGGACGTGGGGATCTTCGGCGGCCTGCTCGATGAACTGGATCACCGACTCGAACGACTCGTAGGGGTGGTGGACGAGCAAGTCTTGCTCGCGGATCGCGGCGAAGATGTCCGCCCCGTTGGCCAGGACGGCGGGCATCTGCGGCTCGTAGGGGGGTTCCTTGAGTTCGCGGAACCCTTCGATCCTGACCAGGGCGTTGAGGACCGTCAGGTCGACCGGCCCTTCGACCTTGTAGACGTCTCGGTCGTCGAGGTCGAGCGCCTGCGCGGACTGGAGCTGGGCCAAGAACCCGTCCTCGGCCCGGGAGTCGATCTCCAACCGGACCGCGGCGCCCCACTTCCGCATCCTCAAGGTCTCCTGGACGGTCGAAAGCAGGCTGCTCTTGACCTCGGTTTCCTGGATCGTCAGGTCGCTGTTCCGCGTGACCCGGAACGCGACGCAACCGGCCACCTTGAAGCCGCCGAACAGGGCGTCGAGCCTGGGGGCGATCACCGATTCCAGCAAGACGTAGCGGTATTGCCCGTCTCCCGCGTCCGGGAGCGAAACCACCCGGCTCAGGACGGCGGGGACTTGGAGCACGGCGTAAAGCTGCCGGGGGGGTTCTTGGCCGAGGGTCTCGATCCGCAGGATCAGGTTCAGGCTCTTGTTGTGGAGGTGCGGGAACGGGTGCGCGGGGTCGATGGCCAGGGGGGTCAGGACGGGGTAGACCTGCGAGTCGAAGTACTCGTCGAGGTAGGCTTGGTCGGCGTCGCTCAGGGCGTCGTGTTCGCAGACGACGATCCCATGTTGGGCCAGCTTGGGCCGGAGGTCGTCTTGCCAGGTTTGGTACTGGCGGGCGACGAAGTCATGGGCGCGGCGGGCGATCTCGGTCACTTGCGCCAGGGCGCTCATCCCGTCGGCGGGCATGTCCTGCGGTTCGAGGCTGTCGTAAAGCTGGGCTTGGAGGCCGGCGACCCGGACTTCGAAGAACTCGTCGAGGTTGGAGCTGGAGATCGCCAGGAAGCGGACCTGTTCGAGCAAGGGGTTCGACGGGTCGCTCGCTTCTTCGAGGACTCGCTCGTCGAAGTCGAGCCAGCTCAGCTCGCGGTTGATGAACAGGCTGGGGTCGTGCATCGAGATCGGGGGGACCTGCGAAGAAGGGGAATTACCAGGCTTCACTGAGCGTGCCATGCCAAACCGCGCCTCCGGCCTTTCGCGCGAAGGGCCGCGAAAGACCATATCCTACAACAAAAGTCTGACCAACAAGCTAAAGTTTGCCGATCCCGTCCCTGGATTTTGTGGATCGTCCGGCGAGCTTCAAAGCTTGAAACCAGTTCAGCGGACCTCGGCGAGGACCAACCCTCGGAGCGTGGCGAGGTTGACCGCGTCGAGGTTCGCCCCGTCGCCTTCGCCCTCGCCTTTCGGGGTCTCCAAGATCATCGGCACGCCTCGGAACCTCGGGTCGTTGACGAGGTGCCGGAACGGCTCGACCCCGAGGTGCCCCCGGCCGATCCCGGCGTGGCGGTCGACCCGGCTCCCGAGCTTCTTCTGGCTGTCGTTGAGGTGCCAGACCCGGACCCGCCCCTCGCCAACGGCGTCCACCAGCGCAGCCATCGTCTCATCGTACTCCGTGGTCGTCTCCATCGGATACCCCGCCGCGAAAATATGGCAGGTATCGCCGCAGACGCTCAACCGCTCGGGCTCGCGGACCTGGTCGATGATCCGCCCCAAATGCTCGAACCGATGCCCGAGGCAACTCCCCTGCCCCGCCGTGGTTTCCAGCGCGACCCGAAGCCCGACCCCTCGGGTCCGCCGGTGGACCTCATCCAGCCCCTCCGCCACCCGAACCAAACCCAGTTCCTCCCCCTGGCCGACGTGGGCGCCGGGGTGCATCACCAGATCGCCGATCCCCAAAGCCTCGCCGCGCTCGATCTCGACGACCAGCCCGGCGATCGACTTCTCCCAGAGCGCCGGGTCGGGGCTGGCCAGGTTGATCAGGTAGGAAGCATGCGCCACCGGCTCGCTCACCCCGGTTTCGAGCAAGGCCGAGCGGAACGCCGAAACGTGGGCGTCGGTCAGCGGCGCGGCCCGCCACTGGTTGTTGCTCTTGGTGAAGACCTGGACCGTGTCCATCCCCAGCTTGTGAGCTTCGAGGACCGCCCGGTCATGTCCCCCCGCCATCGACAGGTGCGCCCCGAACTTCCGCGACATCGAAAACGCCTTTCCCTTCGCCACAACTCAATTCGTTAGCCGACGAACCTTGGCGGTGGCCTCGGCCAATCGAATAATCTAACGCAACTCGCTGCCAGATAACCGTTTAGAGTCGAAAAGATCGATACGAGCTTTAGGCCCCTTAAGCTGTTGCTGAATTTAGGTTTAGGTTCGCCCATTCAACCAACCGACGCCACCGCCCGAACCTTGACAGTTCCGCAACCTACTCCAAAAGTACCGCCTCATTCGGGGTTGATGTATACTCCTCGCGGCTCAAGATTGAGGTTCGCTCGACGCGAGTCTTCGACCGATCAGCCGCGAGGCTCAAATCGGAAACCTCAAGTTGATCCCGCGAGGAGTATAAATCCTCAACTTCGGCGTCACCCCCGAAATTTTTCTTGTTCAACCTTTCACGCATTTGCTTGAGCGATTCCCACAAGTGGAGGTCGAGCGGGCGGTCATCCGTGGCGATGGAATATGCCGTCGCGAAGCAATCGACCGCCTCATGACAGCCGCCCTTCCCTGGCCCGAGAGTCCCGAAACTTCCGCACGATTCAAGGTCCTTCGGAAACGACTCGGGAACCGCGACGATCCTCGGACGATTCGACCGACGGCCCGACCCACCGGTCGATCAGGTCGCCGAAGGTGGTCGGGCAGTTGACCCGGTTGAAGGCGTCGAGGGTGGTCGTTGAGAGCTTGGCATATCCGGCCGGGTCAAGGAGGATGGCCTGCGTCACCTGGGCGAGCGAGGCGGGGTTGGCGGCCTCGAAGAAGCGGAGACCTTCACCGTCGACGAAGCCTCGGACGATGACCGGGTGGTCCGAGGCGACGACCGGGGTCCGGCTGGCCAGGGCTTCGGTCAGGGTGAGCGGCATCCCTTCGGGGAACTCGTGGCGGGACGGGATGAAGATCAAGGCCGCGCCGAGCATGGCGTGGAACACCTCGTCGTTGCCGAGGCGGCCCTCGAACCGGACGACTCCCTCGGGGAGCGCCCTGGCCCTGTCGCGCATCGCGTCGAGGTCGGCCCCGCCGCCGATGATCGTCAGGCGGAAGGTAATCCCGTCGCGGTGGAGGATCGAGGCGGCGTCGATCAGGTCGCCGACCCCCTTGGCCGCGCTGATCGACCCGGCGAACACCAGCTCGAACGGCGGAGGGGGGAGTTGCTTGCTCGGGTAATCCTCCGCCTGGCGCTGGCCGGGCCAATCCCAGGCCACCGCCTTGAGCGGGTCAAGCCCGGCGTCGACCAACGACTGGGTCGCCGGCCGCTTGTGGTTGCCGACCCGCGACACGAACGGTTGATTCATGAGGCCCATCAGGCGGCGGTTGTGGCGGACGGCCTTCGGGTTGTCGTTGCCCACCACGTTGGCCAGGACCACCAGCGTGTCGTACCGCTTCCTCCGGCAGAGCTTGAGCACGCCCAGGCTGACGATCGGCAACCCGGTCCTGAGCAGGACGTGGGTGGGCCGGAACTCGCGGATCAAGCCGGTTATCCGCCTCGCCAGGAGGTATTCCGCCACTCGGGCCGGGACCCTCCGGGGGAGTCGCGGGGTCGGCACCCCGACGTATTCGCCCGAGCCATGCCGCTCTCGATAGGCCGGGGCGTTGAGGCAGATCACAAGGTGGGCGTCGTCGCCGAACAGCGTTTCGAGGACCTCGTGGGTGTAGGTCATCCCGAAGTACGGGTCGACCTCGCCCGACTTGACGATTCGAGACGACTCGCGGTAATCCCCGTGCTGGATGGAGACGATTCGCCTCGGCATCGTGAGACATGACCTTTCATATCAGCGAGGATCGACTTCGAACGTCGAGTTGGGAATTAGGCGGACGCCTCGCGTGCCAGGAGTGCCAAGACCTCGGGGACTCGATCCGTGGGGACGGCCATCATGGTGATGTTCTCGGCGTCGAGCGCCGCTTCGATCTCGTCGGCCTGCTCGTCTTCGGTCTGATTTTCGTAATGGTCGATGACCGATCGGATTTGAGCTTCGCTCCAGCCTGCTGGTAGTTTTTGGTCGCTCATCGCGGCTTCCTCCGTTGGCGGCGGCGAAACGCCGTCTTGGCCTTGCCTCGCAACTCGTAGGCGGTGATCACGAAGAGGCTGTCGGGCGCCTCGTCGACGACATACACCACTTGAAGATAACGACCCGCCCAGGTTTTGCCGAGCTTCATCCGGGAACCTCGCGGGGCGGCCATGCTTTCTCCCCGGCTGTTGAGGACTTGCCGGACTTCTTCCTCGGTGACGCCATGCCCGAAGATGTGGGGCAGGCCGGTTTCGGCATCGAGGTAGAAGCGAACTTTCACCCTTAACTCTCCGTACAACGACCTAACCCGGTTGGTTTACGTTTTCGGCTCGAAGGGGCCGCATACGGACTTCGCTCAAGGTTGGGCAGGGTGCGGGCCGACCCCTTCGAGCCGACCCGCCGCGTGATTATTCAACGGAACTTGATCTCGAACGGCAAGGCGACGTTCACCGGCTCTCGGGCGAAAAGGCGGCCCAGTTGGTTGAGCCGGGCGACGACCGGGCGAGCGGCCTCGGGCAAGATGGACAATCCCAGGGTCGTCCCGAGGTCGGGGGCGACCACGTCGCGGTCTTCGAGGGGTCCGACGAGCGATTCGAGGATGCCTTGCGACTTGGGCAGGATCAGCAACTCGGTCGGGTCCTCGCGGTCGAGGCCGACGAGGTCCTTGGCGGCGAGGATGGCGTCGTCGAGGGTGCCCAACTCGTCGATTAGGCCGAGCTTCTGGGCCTGGCGGCCGGTGTAGACGCGGCCCCCGGCGAGCTTGTCGAGCTGATCGTACGACATCTTCCGGCCTTGGGCGGCCTTGGACACGAATTGGCGGTAGGTGTCGTCCATCAGGCGCTTCATCGCGGCCCGCTCGGCGTCGGAGAACGGGCGGAGGGGCGAGAACAGGCCCCCGTTGTTGCCGACGGTGACGGTGTCGGTCGCCACGCCGAGCTTGTCCATCAGGCCGGAGACGACGAACTTGCCGCCGGTGACGCCGATCGAGCCGGTCAGGGTGCCCGGCTCGGCGTAGATCCGGTCGGCGCCCATGCTGATGTAGTAGCCTCCCGAGGCCGCGACGTCGGACATGCTGGCGACGATCGGCTTCTCGATCCGGACGACTTCGCGCCAGATCAGATCGGAGGCCAGGGCGCTCCCGCCGGGGGAGTCGACCCGGAGGACGATCGCCTTGACCGAGGGGTCCTTCTCGGCGTCTCGGAGGTGCTTGACCACCGTGTCGGACCCCATCGTCGAGTCGCCGAAGGGGGACGAGGTGGATTTGCCGGTGTTGATCCCGCCTTGGGCGTAGATCAAGGCAACCTTCGGGGCCTTCGACTCGGCCTTCTTGCCCCCCTCGCCCGAGAGCATCTGGATCATCTTCATGAACCCGGCGAACCCGCTCAGGTCCACCGTCTCGGACTTCTTGCCGTACTTCGGGTCGAGCTTGATCTTGTCGACGCCGAGGTCCTTGGCCATCTCGGATTCGATCGCGTCGGCGTAGCGGATTCGGTTGACCAGGCCCGCCGCCTTGGCCGCCGAGGGGCTGTAGGGGCCGTTGTCGATCAAGCCTCGGGCGTCGACGGTGCTGATCCCCTGCCGACGGGCGATCGCCTCGACGATCATGGCGAAGTTGTCGTCGAGGAGCGTGGTGATCTCCTCGCGGAACGCCGGGCTCATCTCCGTCCGGGTGAACGGCTCGCCGAACGACTTGAATTCGCCGACCTGCATCCAGTCGGCCTTGACGCCGAGCTTGTCGAACAAGGTCTTGTAGAAGGTGACCTCGGCGGCGACCCCTTTGATCATCAGGGTGCCGGATTCGGGGATGAGGATCTCGTCGGCGGCGGTGGCGACCACGTAATCGGCGTTCTCGCCGCTTTCGAGGAAGGCGTAGACCTTCTTGCCCCCCTCGCGGAATTTGGCGATCGCCTGGCGGATTTCATTCCCCTTGGCCAGGCCGATCGACAGCCCGTGGATGCGGACGACCAGCCCTTTGACGTTCGGGTCGGATTTGGCCTTGTTGATCCGGTCGACCACCCCCTTGAGGTTGTCCTTGATCGCCGAGCCGTCCAGACCGACGGCGGCCGGTTCCTCGCCGAGCGAGCCTTTCAGGGTGAGGTCGAAGACGACGGGGGGCGCGGGGGCGGCGGGCTTGGCCGGTTCGTCGCCCAGGGCGGCCCCGGCGCCGAGCCAGCCGCAAGCCAGCGCGAGCCGACAGATTCGAGGAAGCGTCATGGCGGGTCGATCCTTCGAGAAAGGGGTCGGGGCGGGCTGCGGGTCGGGCGTCCGTCGGGCCTCGAAACGGTCGAAGGCCCGTCGGAGCATGGCTGGCAGTTTAGGGCGGTGTCCCGACACCTGTCAACCAATTGACCGAAGGGTTGCCCGGTCGGGTCTTGATTCCGTGTGCTATTCTGGTAATTCTAAGGGAACCATCGCGTGGGATCGAACCAAGGTGCGCCGAGCGACTCGGGATCGGGCCGAGCCGCGTCCCGCCTTGGACCGTTGCTTCGAGGTCGTTTTGGCCGAAGAGCCTCGCCCGCCCAGTCGCCCATCGACAGGAGTTCGCCTCGATGTCCCAAGCCCCTCGCCGCCATCTCCGCCTTGAGAATGTCGATGGGGTCACCGTGGTCAGCTTCGTCGACACCAAGATCGTCACCGACGAGAACATCCAGGAAGTCGGCGACCAGCTCTACGCCTTGGTCGAAGACGAAGGGCACACGCAGCTCCTCCTCAACTTCGGCAACGTCCAGTACCTGTCGTCGGCCGCGCTCGGCAAGCTGATCAACCTCAAGAAGAAGGTGGGCGCGGTCAAGGGCAAGCTCAAGCTGTGCTGCATCCACCCCGACCTCCTCGAAGTGTTCCGAATCACCCGGCTCGACCAGGTTTTCGAGATCCACTCCGAGGAGCAAGCCGCCCTCGACAAGTTCTGATCCGGTCGCCGGGGACCGTCCCTATCTCGTCGGAGCCTGGCCCGCGCCGCATCTCGTTATGATCGACCCGAATCCGACGCTGACGCCGATGATGCGGCAGTACCACGAGATGAAGTCGCGCGACCCGGAGGCGCTCCTGCTCTTCCGGATGGGCGACTTCTACGAGATGTTCGGCCCCGACGCCGACCGGGGGCATGAACTCCTCGGCCTCGCCGTCGCCACCCGGGACAAGGACAAGGGGCCGAACGCCACCAAGATGGCGGGCTTCCCGCACCCGGCCCTGAACACCTACCTGGCCAAGCTGGTCGAGGCGGGCGTCCGAGTGGCGGTCTGCGAGCAGGTGGAAGACCCCCGGTTCGCCAAGGGGGTCGTCAAGCGCGAGATCGTCCGGGTCGTCACCGCCGGGACCTTGACCGAGGATGCCTTCCTCGACCCCAAGGCGACCAATTACCTCGCCGCGATCGTCGAGGTCCGAGGCAAGCTCGGCCTCGCCTGGGTGGAACTCTCGACCGGCCACTTCTCCCTGACCGCCGTGTCTCGGACCGAGCTGGTCGACGAGATCGCCCGGCTCAACCCCGCCGAGGTCCTGATCTCCGAGGTCTGCATGGAAGCCCCGTGGGCCAGGGCTCTCCGGGTCGGTTCCACCTTGGCCGTCACGCCGAGGCCGTCGTGGGATTTCGTGCCCGAGCAGGCCAAGAAGGCGCTCCACGACCAGTTCCGGACCACGACCTTGGGCGGGTTCGGCGTCGACGACGAGTCCCCCGAGGTCCAGGCGGCGGGCGCCCTGGTCGCCTACCTCCGAGAAACCCAGAAGTCCGCCATCGGCCACATCACCCGGCTCACCCCCTACCGCCGCAAGGAGGTGATGGCCCTCGACGAGATGACCCGCCGGAGCCTCGAGCTGACCCGGACGCTGCGAGATGGCCGACGCGAAGGCTCGCTCCTCCACGCCATCGACCAGACCCGCACGCCGATGGGCGCCCGCCTCCTGGCCGACTGGCTGGCATCCCCCTTGACCGTCGCCTCGACGATCATCGACCGCCACGACGCCGTCGCCGAACTCGTCCGGGACGCCTCGCTCCGGTCGGATCTGCGAGAAACCTTCGACGGCGCCAGCGACCTGGAACGCCTCGCCGCCCGAGTCGGGACCGGTCGGGCGACCCCGCGCGACCTCGTTTGCCTCGCCCGGACCCTGGCCCTCCTCCCCCGGATCAAGGCGAGGCTGACCGCCCGGACCGCCAAGCGCCTGACCGAACTTGAGGCCGGGATCGAGCTTTGCCCCGAGGTCCGCTCGGGGATCGAGTCGGCCCTGGTCGACGACCCCCCCCTGACCCTCAAGGAAGGCGGCCTGATCCGCGACGGCTACCACGCCGACTTGGACGAGCAGCGCGACCTGGCCCACGGCGGCAAGTCGTGGATCAACAAGTACCAGGCCGAGCAGATCCGCCGGACCGGGATCAACGGCCTCAAAATCGGCGTCAACAACGTCTTCGGCTACTACATCGAGGTCAGCCACGCCCAGAGCAACCAGGGGGCGAAGATCCCCGCCGACTACCTCCGCAAGCAGACCGTCAAGAACGCCGAGCGCTACATCACCCCCGAACTCAAGGAATACGAAGACAAGGTCCGCAACGCCGAGGAACGGGCCAACGCCCTCGAATACGAACTCTTCGTCACCCTCCGCGACCGGGTCGCCGCCGAGGCCCCGAGGCTGGTCCAGGTGGGGGTGATCCTGGCCCAGATCGACGTCTTGTGCGGCCTGGCCGAGCTTGCCGCCAAGGGAGGGTACTGCCGCCCCGAGATCGTCGAGGAACCGGTGTTCGAAGTCGAAGGCGGTCGCCACCCGGTCTTGGACGTCTTGCTCCCCGCCGGTGCGTTCGTGCCCAACGACATCAAGCTCGGGCCGGGCGACGGGCAGATCCTCCTCATCACCGGCCCCAACATGGCGGGCAAGAGCACCTACATCCGCCAGGTCGCACTCTCGGCGGTTTTGGCCCAGATGGGCGGATTCGTCCCGGCCCGGAAGGCCAAGATCGGGATCGTCGACCGCCTGTTCGCCCGGGTGGGGGCGACCGACGAGTTGGGCCGGGGGCAGAGCACGTTCATGGTCGAGATGACCGAGACGGCGAACATCCTCAACAACGCCACCCCCCGGAGCCTGATCATCCTCGACGAGATCGGCCGGGGGACCAGCACGTTCGACGGGGTCTCGCTCGCCTGGGCGATCGCCGAGCACATCCACGACCACCTCGGCGCCCGGACGCTGTTCGCCACCCACTACCACGAGCTGGTCGACCTCGAGAAGACCAAGGCCAACCTCCGCAACGCCAACGTCGCCGTCCGCGAACACGACGGCGAGATCGTCTTCCTCCACCGGATCGTCCCCGGGGGCGCCGACCAGAGCTACGGAATCCACGTCGCCCGACTCGCCGGTGTCCCCTCGTCGGTCCTCGCCCGCTCCCGGGAGATCCTCGCCTACCTCGAAAAGCAGCACGTCCCCGAAGCCTCGCCGTCCGGACCGATCCCCAAGGTCAAGACCGGCCGGGCCTTGCAAAACAGCCTATTCGCCGCCCTGCCCGACCCGATCTTGGAAGAGCTGCGCAACGTCGACCTCGTCGGGATGTCGCCCGAAGCGGCGATCGACCTGGTGCGACGGCTCCACGCCCTGGCCCGGTGACCGAGGGCGAAATTAGCGGCGGCTCGCGGCGAGTTTTCGGAGGTCGGGGCGTTTTTTCCGGGGTTGTTCGGGCGAAACGGCGGGTTCGACCAGATTCCAGGCCGACTTGATCTGGCGCGAAGTGGTGGCCAAAGCCCCGGCGCGGAACGAACCCAATGAGGCGGGGTTTGAAGCGGAAAGTTCGGTCCTGTCTGGATTTAGGTTCGGATGGGGCGGGGCGGTCGGTGCCGCGGTCGCGGCTTCGAGGGGATAGCCGTCGTGCCCCTGGGCTTTGCGGTGCTCGGCGATGGCCCGGAACGCGCGGTACATCCCGCGCTCGGCGGCGGCCTCGTAGCGTCGGGCCAAGGTCGCCTCGGGCGAGGGGTTGAAGCCGGCGAGGATTCCCGCCTCGTCGCGGGCTTCGGCGACCGCCTGGGGGTAGTCGGTCATCGAGTCGGTCAGGACTCGGAGGCGCGCCATCTCGGCCTCGATGCGGTCGGCGGCCTCGGCGTCGCTCAATGACGAGGTTGCATCATCAACAGTCAGGCCGAGGACGAGCCTCGCGCGATCGGCGGCAAGCTTCACCTTGGCCGGGTCGTCGGGGCGTCGGATCGCGTCGAGGAGCTTCGCCGAGGCGGCCAGGAGGTGCGCCACCCCCTCGGGCGACTGCTCCAACTCTCTCGCGGCGGGACGAGGGTCGTCGCCTTCGAACGACTCGACGGAGCGGGCCAGGTCGTCGGCGAGTTCCTGGTCGAACCGGGACATGGCCTCGGCGACGTCGGCGGCGACGGCCACCATCTCGCGCTCGGCGGATTTTTGCATGCGGATCGACAACACCGCCGCGCGCTGGGCGAGGATCAACCCCGCCTCGCCGGTCGCCCCGAGTTCTCTCACGAACGCCGAGGCTCGCCGGGCCACCTGCGCGGCATCCTCGCCGACCGCGAGCAAGTCCCCCTGCCCGGCCATCCCATGTTTGAACGCATTGAGCCGAGATGCCGCCTTCCCCTCGGCCGACTTCGGCCCCGTCGACTTCAAGGCATTCCGCCGATTCGCCGCCAAACGAGCGGGTGGTGTGGACATCCGGGCTGCTCCTGCTAAGCTCATCGAAGGTCGGTCAAGTTGCCAAGGCGGTCCCGCCCGGTCGATCCCAGAGCAAACCCGCCGAGTTTACTATCGTGAAATCGAGGGGGCCGTTAGTCTCCTTTTTTGCGAAATCGGGAGGTTATTCCCAGATTTTCAGATTGAGGTCCGACGTGAGCATCCCGAATCCAGGCCCGCCGACGCTCGACACCTCCGCCGGGGAGTTCCATCTCCATGAGTACAAGCTCCGCCAAGGCGGGCGGGAGTGGTCGATCCTCCACACCGGGACGGTCCTGACGCCCGAGGCCGAGTCGAAGATCATCGGCGAGCGGTCGGTCCGCCTCCCCTACGGGGTCGCCCTCTGGCCGTCGTCGATCGCCCTGGCGCACGAGATCGCCACCCGCGAGCGGGAATTCATCGGGCGAACCGTCCTCGAACTCGGCGCCGGGACCGGCCTACCCGGGATCGTCGCCGCCACCCTCCGCGCCACCGTCACCCAGACCGACCGCGACGAGCTGGCCCTCCACCTCTGCCGGAGCAACGGCCGGCGAAACCAAGTCACCACCACTCACTACCGCCTGGCCGACTGGACCACCTGGGACGACCCCGGCCACTACGACTGGATCATCGGCGCCGACATCCTCTACGGCGAGTCGCTCCACCCCCACCTCCGCCAAATCTTCGATTCCAACCTGGCCAAAGGCGGGCGAATCCTCCTGTCCGACCCGTTCCGAAGCATGAGCCTCCGCCTGTTGGAAGCCCTTGAAGCCGAAGGCCGGAACGTCAGCTTCAACCGGTGGGACGTGGGGGAGGAAGCGACGCCCCGGCCGATCGGGGTCTTCGAGTTGGGTCCGATTCGATAGTCCGCGAGGAAAGCCTGGAACTCAGAGGCTATCTTGAAAGCTCACGCCAAACGAACGCAAGTCGTTTCCAGCAAGAGATTTAACGGGAAAACCTTTCATCGCAGCCAAAATCACGTTAGACCATTGCCGATTGGTAGGTTACGTCAATCGGCGCGAATCTTTACAGATAGCCTCTTAGCCAGCTGGTTCGGGCCGGCATTCACTTCCCATGCATGATCGAAACCACTTCGGCGTTCGACCTCTTGATCCAAATCTCCGCAACTCCTCCATAGGTATCCTTTGGCAAGTTGAACGTCCCTTCGATGTGAAAAATCGTGTCGTCTTTCTCCAGCTTGGCTTTCCACGGCTTCTGGCTGAGGACTTTCGCGCCGTAGACTTTGACGAAAATCACCTCGGCGATTTTGACGGCTGAGGTTTCGTCGAGCTTGAGGTCGTAAGAAAGTTCCAAGCGTCCTGCCTCCTTGGATTGTGTGCCGCTCGCGACGGACACGAACGAAGCGATGCTGATGAGCGTGACGAGAGCGAAGAGTACTTGACGATTCATTGAACATTTGCTCCTGCGGTTAGGGTCACTCAACTGTACCTGCAACCATCATGAAAAGGAAAAGGGGTCGGGTACGAATGGCACTTCCTATACCACAACTCCTTCATTTCAAATGACTTAGACAACCCAAGCCGGACGGATAATCGATCGATCGTCTACTCGCTGATCGGATGACTCCCGCCAAACAAGGT
>JAABUX010001947.1_pt1 | contig 30027 bp, 17 predicted proteins | sample 5561851 | NCBI WGS metagenome assembly JAABUX01 (sample SAMN10711883, study PRJNA513361) | rock metagenome | isolation source: Antarctica rocks | place: Antarctica: Victoria Land, Richard Nunatak red sandstone | collected 2016-01-03 | reverse complement strand
GCACAGAAGCGCAGCTCAGGACTGAAGTTTGCGCTTGAAGGTACAGGTCGCGGAGAAAGCAAAAGAATGCGACGTTTTTAGTGTGCTTTATGTCGACATTTTTCCACAAATATGTAGCTCATGCATGTGGGTTCCATGTCCTAAAGACGTGATGCAAAATGTCAAACCTGCCACCGAAAGGCGATCTCAACGAAGAAATAGTACTCCTGTCAAGCACCCGATCTAGGTTAGCCAAGTATATTTATGCCTCCGTAAGTTCTCACAGTAAAGGGTTATGGGGAAAGTCCTGTTTCTAGGGCACTGATCCAAGTCTGCGCGGCGATTTGCTATGCCTCAGCGGCTGAAGTCGCGTTGTGTTTCGGGCGTATTTTATGGACGAGCTGAAGCCCGTCCTCTTCGAATCCGGGTGGGCCGCCGATCCTCTTCTCTTTTCATTGTAGAGAACCTGGAGGAGATGCTGCGCCACATGAGAGACGGACAACAGCAAAGGCGAACAGCAGAATCCCTGCGGGATGACAACAAAAGAGCAGGCAACAGCACAGGCCAAATCAGGAGATCAGGGCTTCGACAGACTTCTCGAGTGAAGCGGTGTCCTCGACGTTGAGGGCGGTCTGACTACGATCGATCTGGCGCAGCAGCCCGCTCAGGACCTTGCCCGGCCCGATCTCGAGGAACGGTGTTGCGCCCTGATCGATAAGAAGCTGCATGCACTCCACCCAGCGCACCGGCGCCGTGACCTGCCGGATCAGGCAGTCGCGTGCATCCGACCTCCGCGTGATCGCCCGTGCATCGACGTTGGCGATGACTGGGAAGGCCGGATCGTTGAAGACGAGCGCCTCAAGATCGGTCGCGAGCAGCTGCTCCGCGGGGTGCATCAGAGCGCAGTGGAAGGGGGCGCTGACCTGCAGCATCACGGTACGCTTCGCTCCAGCCTCCTTGCACAGCTCAGCCGCTCGCTGGACCGCATTTGCAGAGCCGGAGATCACGGTCTGATCAGGGGAGTTGAGGTTAGCCGGAGAGACGATCGCCGCTGCTACTGAGGCGCGATGCTCTCCCGAGTCGCTCGGATTGACCGACTCGGCCGGGTTCTCGGCGGTCTCGGTAAGTTCATCGGAGACCTCGGCGCAGATGTCGTTGATGCGGTCGGCGGCGAGCCCGAGGATGGCAGCCATCGCTCCCTCTCCTTCCGGCACTGCCTGTTGCATATACTGTCCGCGGCTGCGCACGGTTCTCGCCGCGTCGGCAAGGCTCAGCGTCCCCGCGACGACGTGGGCGGAGTACTCGCCGAGAGAATGGCCGGCCGCGAACGCCGGTCTAACATCCGTATCCGCCAAGCGCTCTTGGAGCACACGCGCAGCAGCGACAGAGACGATAAGGATCGCGGGCTGCGTGTGCTCGGTCTGCTTGAGCTGCTCTTCTGGACCCTCGAAGATCAGCTTCGAGAGCGGAAATCCCAGCGCCTCGTCGGCCTCGTCAAACACCGCTCGCGCTGTCGGAAAGTGGTCATAAAGATCGCGGCCCATGCCGACGGTCTGGGAGCCCTGTCCAGGAAAGAGAAAGGCTGGCTTCATCATCAGACCTATCGTAAATGAGTTCACTCGCAGAGGTCGGCAGCGTTGATAACGTCGGTCAGCGATCGGCTATGGGGCGAGTGGGAGAGACGTCTACAAAGCCGCCAATCGCAACTCCCAATCAGATGCCGACACCGAACTCCTGGGAGTCGCCTGCATGGGCATAAAAGTCGTACGGTGTACGCCGGCTGAACTTATATCGTGACCTCAGCTCGCGCCCCACAAACAGTCCCAGCGCGAGCGCACCTGCACCCGCCGAGATCCAGGCGATGGTGCGAAGCAGCCCCGCCGCCTGCTGAGGTGCAATCGCGGAGAGCAGCTCTGATCCGAGGGAACGAAGGTCCGCAGGTCGTCGTCTGTCAAAGCGTCGAAATTTGAGCACGGAAGCCATTAGCAAGGATCATAGCTCAGGTTGGTTGCCGATGGCACGGCCTCCGATGGACCGAAAGGCACCCACTTCAACTCACATCGACCTGCTGAAATCCGAGCCCCTGCAGAAGCGCCGTCACCGTCGCACGTGCATTCTTTCTCGCCGCGTCCAGAATTCCGTCGTCCAGCGCGGCCTTTTGGAGTTGCTGCTCCGCCCTTGCCCTGGTCTCCGTTTCGAGATTCTGATCCGCTGGAATCAGCAGACCGGTGGATCGGGCATAGACGCGGGTGTGCTGGTTATCGAGCGTGGTGATAAAGAGCTGCGAAGGCGGCAAAACGACACGAATCCCCCGGTTAGGGCCGTCGATACGCACGTCCTCCGGACGCAGCTTCGAGAGGTCGATCCCGGCGATCGACTGGCCGTGGACGACCAACAGGATTCGGTCGCCGGCGAGCAGATCCGGCAGCACGGGGCTCGAGTGCGAGCCCTCCACCACCGTGTCGAGCGAGTACACCACCGTCTCCAACCGGTTAAGACGCTGGATCTTCTGCACAACGGCCGGCACGGAGGTGTCAAAGGTTGTGGATCGCGCGGTAAGGAGGCTCAGCAGCCTTGCAGGCACGCCGGAGGTCGCGTGGCGAAGGAGCACGATCACAGCCGCCGCTCCCAGCAGAACCGACAGAAGCACCGCCAGCAGCGGGCCCGAGGAAGAGCGCCCGGAGGTGTATTGAGTGGTCATCAGATCCCTGAACACCATCCTACAGTTTGCAGCGCTCAGATCTCCTGCGCGTGAACCTCGGACCTCTGCTCGGCGTGATGCTCCTCGGAGCCCACGAGATTGCGGCGCGATCGAAAGCTCGCAGCGATAAATTCACGAAATAATGGGTGCGGCTCCAGCGGCTTTGACTTGAACTCCGGGTGGAACTGGCAGCCGAGAAAGAAGGGGTGCGTGGGGATCTCGACGATCTCGACGTAGGTGGAGTCCGGGGTGGTTCCGGTCAGGCGCAGGCCGGCGCCGGTGAGGATGGGTTCGTACTCGCGGTTGAACTCGTAACGGTGGCGATGGCGTTCGGAGATCTCGGACCTCCCGTATGCGTGTGCCGCGAGCGAGTCCGGCTCCATGACGCAGTCCCAGGCTCCCAGCCGCATGGTGCCGCCCATCTCCTCTACGCCGGTGAGCTCGCGGAGCTTGTAGATGATGCGGTGGGGGGTGGCTGGGTCAAACTCGCCCGAGTTCGCTTTGGTCAGACCGCAGACGTTGCGGGCATACTCGATGCACGCCGTCTGCATGCCGAGGCAGATGCCGAAATAAGGCGTGAGGCTCTCGCGGGCGTAGCGGATGGCGTTGAGCATGCCTTCGATACCGCGCTTCCCGAAGCCGCCCGGCACCAGGATGCCGTCGAAGCCTTCCAACTGCCGCTCGTAGTCTCTGGTGGGGACACCCTGCTCGTCCCTGGTCTCGAGACCCTCCGCCTCAATCCATGTCACCCGCAGCTTCAGGTTGTGAGCGAGCGCTCCGTGGACGAGAGCCTCCTTTAGAGACTTATAGCTGTCTTCGTACTCGACGTACTTGCCGACGATGCCAATCGACACCTCGGCTTTGGGGTTGTAAGCGCGATCGACGAGGTCGCGCCAGCGAGAAAGGTCCGGCTCCCGAGCGTCGATCCGCAGATACTTCAGAACGAGCGCATCCACGCCCTCGTGCGCAAAGCTCAACGGCACCTCGTAGATGCTGGCCACATCCTTGGCCGCGATCACGGCCGTTTCTTCGACATTGCAGAAGGCCGCGATCTTATGCCGCATCTCGCGTGGCACGGCGCGGTCGCTGCGGCACAGAAGGATGTCTGGCTGGATGCCGATGGAAAGCATCTCCTTGACCGAGTGCTGCGTCGGCTTCGTCTTCAGCTCCTGCGCGGCGGCGATCCACGGGATCAGCGTGACGTGGACGAAGAGGGTGTTGTCGCGGCCAAGATCCTGGCGCATCTGCCGGATCGCCTCGAGAAACGGCAGCGACTCGATATCACCGACGGTTCCGCCGATCTCAACGATCGCGACGTCGACGTCCGCCGAAACCTTGCGCATGGCGTTTTTGATCTCGTTGGTGACGTGGGGGATGACCTGGACGGTCTTGCCGAGGTAGTCGCCGCGCCTCTCCTTGGTGATGATCTGCTCGTAGATGCGGCCGGTGGTCAGGTTGTTGTCGCGCGTCAGGCGTGCGTGGGTGAATCGCTCATAGTGGCCGAGATCGAGATCCGTCTCGGCGCCGTCGTCGGTGACAAAGACCTCGCCGTGCTGAAACGGGGACATCGTCCCAGGGTCCACGTTCAGGTACGGGTCAAACTTCATCAGGTTGATTCGAAGGCCGCGAGCCTCCAGCAGACATCCGATCGAGGCTGCTGCCAAGCCTTTGCCCAGGGAAGACACGACGCCGCCTGTTACAAAGATGTACTTTGCTGACATCTCCGCCTCCGCTTATTCACTTGTATTGATTGGCCGTGCGTTGTGGGCACGGTTAAGTATCGCAGGACGAGCGAGAGCAGGCAATGGCGAGGCGAAACTTCCTCAAGTCGCTACTTCCCGGCTGGCAGCGCCGGCTTCATCAGAACGGAGCTCACCTTGGAAAGGGTCCGGCGAAGCGAACGGAAGAGATACTTCGCTGCAAAAAATGCTCCGGCGAGCAGGCACACCGCGACCGAAGCAGCTGCGATCGGATGATGCGTGGCGACCCACGTCATGCCAATCGCGACCACGTCCTCCGACGTGCTGAGAGCGATGTTGGAGACCGGCTCCGGGCTCGGCGTCACCGCGGCTCGCACGGCCGTCTTCGACCCATGCGCCGCGAGCGCGATGGCGCCGCCGAGCGCCGTGGCCAGCAGCTGCATCTCCGGCGACATCTGCGCCGTGGCGTGATACGCGACAAGGGCTGCGATCGGCGCACGTACAAGGGTGTGGATGGCGTTCCAGATTAGATCCACGCCCGGGATTTTGTCGGCCACGAACTCCACGCAGAAGAGGACGCCGCATGCCGCCAGGACCCACGTGTGGCCGAGCGAATCGAGCCCCGATGGAAGTTGCACCCAATGGGTGCGGGCAAGCAGGCCAAGCGTCAGAATCGTGGCATACAGATTCAAGCCGGCGGCAAAGCTGGCGGCGACCACGAGCGCAACGAGATTTCCCGGGCTGAAGTTCACGTGTGCACCTCCTGGGTGAGCGTCCGATGAGCCGGTTTGAGGGTATCGTGTCAGCAGCGAAGCGCAACATGAAAACGACACTCCTGATCAACGCCCAGCAGCGGGTTATCGAGCGGATGAACGGTCTGAGCTCGCGGCTCGGCAGAAAGCAGCCGGTAGCGCCGCATCTTGCGCTTGGTCTCCGGGGCGAACGCGAGGCACTGTTTGAGCTTCGCCGGCGAGGATACACGGTCGTCGCCCGGCGGTGGACGAGCTCCAAGATGCGGGGCGATATCGATCTGGTCGGATGGGACGGCGAGTGGCTGTGCTTTGTCGAGGTGAAGGCGCGCTCCGAACGGAGCTCCGCGACACCCGCTGAAACGGCGGTCGACCGCGAAAAGCAGCACATGCTCCGGCGCATGGCACAGGCCTACCTGCGCAGCTTCCCGGAGGAGAGACGCCGGCAGATCCCGGCGCGCTTCGACGTCCTCACCGTCTACGGAGATGGCCCAGCCCGCAAGTTCGAGCTCTTCCGCGGGGCGTTCGGCTGGAGTTGACACGGGGTGCCTTCCAAGCCATTTCGGTGTCTAATACATGTGAGGTGGAAAGCTCGATGACGCTGTTGAATGCACCCAAATATGACGAGCGAGGCGAAACGCGAAAGATCGCGCTCCTCATCGGCGCCGGCGTGCTTCTCGCCGTTCTGGCCATCACGGGCGTGGGGGGATTCCTGCTTGGCCATGGGTGGTTCTTCTCCAACCTCCCGGCCGAGCATCGCGTGGACAAGTTTTTCGACGCGCTCCAGGCCAAGGACTACAACCGCGCCTACGGTATCTGGATGAACGATCCACAGTGGGAGCAGCATCCGCAAAAGTATGACTACACACTGAAGCGGTTCACCGAAGACTGGACTACCGCCAGCGACGTCGGACCGATTCACTCGCATCACGTCGACATCTCAAAGACCGACGGAACCGGGGCCTTTGGGACGGGCATCATCGTCGCCGTGCGCGTCAACGGCGATCACAAACTCTTTATGTGGTACGAGCGCAAGGATGGGACGTTGACCTATCCCGCGCCTCACATGCTGGACTACTAGGTCCCTTCGCGCCGTGCGTACGCAACACCTGCATCCGCTCATGCGGGGCACTGATTCCTGTCGTTGAGGAACTCTTCTTTCGTAGGAAGCAGCAATGGCCGGAGTTGCGATAACCGGCTCGAAACAAAGCCCGACCATCTGAGCGAGCTGCCGGTCGGTGAGCTGCCAAACGACACTCGAAGCTCCCCAACGCCGAATTCGACTCATATTCCGACATCTCCTCGGGCGACAAGCCCCCGGGTGACAGCGTTGTTGTTGGGTTTGCCCCTCATTGCGACCTCGGCCACCAAAACCACTCTGTGTCCACTCATCCTCTCCGTTTCAACCGTGCCGGGTGCAGGCGCAGCAGATTGATGATTGACGCGCGGCCGGAAGTACTCTAGAGTATGTCAATCACTACATAACAGAAGCAAGCAAACAGGCGACATCACGTCGATGTACGTTTGTCTGTATTCAGAAGCAGATCCTTCGCGCAGAAGACCTGTTCTTTGATGTCGGCTGCACCGTATGTTAAGGGGGCTTTATGGTCTTGCTTATCCGGCGTAAGCACCTGCTTGCCGCAGTGTGTCTGGTATTTCTTTTCTCGACGAGCGTATCTCTTCTTGCCCAGACGTTTCGAGGAACTGTCTCTGGAATGGTCACCGACGGCACCGGCGCCGCGATCCCGGGAGCCATGGTGACCATCATCAACCCCCTCACCGACTTCAGCCTGACCATCCCCTCCGGCAAGTCCGGCGAGTATCTCTTCCCAGAGCTCCCGGTCGGCCTCTACAAAGTCACCGCCAAAGCGGCCGGCTTCGATACCAGCACCGTCGATGCCGTCAACGTCGCCGTTTCCAAGGTCACCGATCTTCCGATCCGGATGACGGTCGGCGGCGAAAATACCGTCGTCACCGTCGAGGCAAACGGTGTCCAGACGGACACGACCTCCAGCTCCCTCGTATCTGTCATCGACCAGTCCACCGTGCAGAACATCCCGATGAACGGCCGCGACTTCACGCAGATGGTCAAGCTGTCGCCCAGCGTGAACATTAATAAGTCGGTCAACGGATCCCGCACCAACGGCATCAACTACCAGCTCGATGGCGCCGATAACAACGACCCCTGGTCCAACGCCGTCGCCTCCAACCAGGGCGGCGTCGCCGGAATCGCAGGTGGTCTCATCCCCATCGAAGCCATCGATCAGTTCGCCATCCAGAACAACGCCGAGGCCGACATGGGCCGCAACGGCGGTGCCAACGCCAACATGGTCCTACGCTCTGGAACCAACAATATTCACGGCGATCTCTTCTACTTCGACCGCAATGAGTTCTTCGCCGCCCTCTCACCCATTCAGCCCGCCGGAAGCCGCAAACCCGAGATCCGCAACCACCAGTTCGGCTTCACCCTTGGCGGCCCCATCTGGAAGGACCACACTTTCCTCTTCCTGGCCGGTGAGTCTCAGCTCGCCAACGCTAACAACAGCGTCTCCGATACCGTCGTCACCGACGCATGGATCACCGCGGCCACTAACTTTCTCAAGATTTACGGAAGGACGCCGAACCCCGTCGCCCTCGCCCTCTACTCCGGAAGTGGCAGCAACGCCGGTCTCTTCCCCGCCGTCAGCCGATCCGGTCCTGCGACCACCGGCAACTATCTCAGCAACGGCAAGAACTCCTACAACAGCTTCAACGGCATCATCAAGCTGGACCACCACTTCTCCGATAAGGAGACCCTCTCCATGCACTACCTGGGGACCACCGGAACCCAGACCGCCGACGTGGGATCGCACTACGCCGACTACTTCCAGACGGCGCCCATGCACATCCACAACATCTCCATTGTGCAGAACTCCGTCTTCACCAGCCACCTCATCAACCAGGTGACCTTCGGCGGAAGCTACTTCCTGCAGACGTTCAATGACGCCAACCAGAACTTCAACCCCGCCGCGCTTGGCCTCAATCTCGGCCTGACTGGCGTGCTCGCTCAGGGCGCAACCCAGCTCAACATCACCGGCTTTGACTACACGGGCGCCACTGCCCCGCTTGGCCGCACTGACGTCACCGGACTGGTCAGCGACACGCTCCACTGGGTGATCGGTCGGCACTCGCTCAAGCTCGGCGGCGAGTTCCGCCACTCCAACGTCAACGTCGGCTACTTCACCAACGGTCGCGGCAAGTTCAACTTCGACGGCACCCGCGGTCCCTACGGCGCCTCGAGCGCCGCCACCCTTGCCGCCAACTGCACCACGGCCGGCGTCACCGCGTCCAACTGCAGCGCGCTCGAGAATGTCGCCGACTTCCTCCTTGGCGCACCCACGAACTCCGCCGGTGCCGTCATCCTCCGCAACAACCCGCAGCGCGTCTACCTCGTCACCTCCCAGGACTACTTTGCACAGGATGACTTCCAGGTCAGCCAGAAGCTCACCATCAACTTCGGCGTTCGCTACACCTATCCCGGCGTCGTTCACGATGAGCGCCAGGACCTCTATAACTTCGACCCCTCGACGCGCAGCTTCCTTCCCAGCCCGCTCTACAACAAGGACCTGAGCGACTTCGCTCCCCGCGTCGGCTTCTCCTACAGCCCCCGCCAGGATCAGCGCACCGTCCTCCGCGGCAGCTACGGCTGGTTCTATGACACCCCTACCGTCGGCCAGTTCGTCTACAACAACATCAACAACGGCGCCTCCCCTGGCATCTACGGCAACCCTGCCGGCGCCACACCGGTTTACCAGGTCAACGCGCCGGCCAGCACTACCTTCAGCAATGGAGTCGCAGTCTTCGGCAGCGCCGCCGCCTCCAGTCTTGGCGCCTTCGCGATCAATCCAAACTTCAAGACTGCCTACCTGCAGAACTTCAACGTCAACATCGAGCAGCAGCTCTCGAACTCCACCCTCGTTACGATGAGCTACGTCGGCAGCCAGGGCCGCCGTCTCGGCATCGTCAACGACATCAATCAGGCTGTCAACGGGGTGCGGCCCTATCCGACGTCTGCCACCGGCACGACCCTGAACGGCATCAACCAGGTCAACTCCCACGGCAGCTCCAACTTTAACTCGCTCCAGGTCAATGTGCGCCAAGCCCCCTGGCATGGGCTTTCCAACAACCTCAACTACCAGTGGGGCAGGTCGATGGACTTCACCTCTTCCGTCACCACACCGGAGAACAGCTACAACCTGGCATTGGACTACGGCCCAAGCACCTTTGATGTGCGCAACTCCATGACCGACTACGTCAGCTACATGGTTCCGCAGATCGCCCACTTCCCCCCCCGCCTCACCAAGGGCTGGCAGCTGAACACCCTGGCGACCTTCGCCGGTGGATCGCCGATCAACATCCTCACCGGCGCCAATACCAGCGGCGGCGGCGAGAACAAGGATCGGCCCAACCAGATCGGGATGAACCCCAGGGTCGCGCGGACCAGCATCGTCAGCGGTTCCACCATCCAGTACCAGTACCTCGCACCGCAGACCGCAGGCACCGCAGTCTACGTCCGCCAGGCAGCCGGCACCTTCGGCAATACCCGGCGCGACTCCGTCTACGGTCCCGGCCTCGGTTCGCTTGACTTCTCCCTCTTCAAGCTCACGCCGCTAACCGAGCGCATCAACACCGAACTCCGTGCCGAGGTCTACAACATGCTCAACCAGGCCAACTTCGCCAACCCCAGCGGCACCATTACCAGCGGTACCTTCGGCCGGCTCACCCAGACCCGTAACGGCAGTTCGGCTCCAGGGCTAGGCTTCGGTGAACCCCGCAACGTCCAGTTCGCCTTGAAGCTCACCTTCTAACCCAACCCCGATAGGATCCATGATGATGCGTCGACCGGTTGCATCCTCCTTCCTGGCGGCTAGCCTGGTCTCTCTGGCCAGTACAGCCGCCAGTTCCTTTGCGCAGAGCGCTCCGGAACCTATCGATCTGCATGTGCTCCACGAGATCAAGACCCAGGCCTTCTTCCACTCCCAGAGCATGGAGACCCTCTTCTACATCTCCGATGTGTACGGTCCGCGCATCACCAGCTCCCCCAACCATCGCGCCGCCGCCGAGTGGATTATGTCCACTCTCAAGGGCTACGGTCTCCAGAACGTTCATCTCGAGCCCTTCGGCCCCTTCGGCAACTCGTGGTAGTTCAAAAAGTTTTACGGCGCGCTCGTCGATCCCAACTACGCTCCCCTGATCGGCTTCCCGCTCGCCTGGACGCCCGGCACCAAGGGCCCCGTCACCGCCGAAGCCGTGCTCGCGCCCATCCACTCCCAGGCCGACTTTGACAAATACAAGGGCAAGCTCCGCGGCAAGATCGTGCTCATCGCCGATCCAAAGGTGATCCCCATGCACACCGAGCCCGAGGCCCATCGGCTCACCGACGAGGAGATAGAGAATCGCGAATACGTCGCGGACCCCGCTCGCCTCGCCGCCGGTGGCTTCGGCGGCGGTGGTCGACCGGCCCGTAACGCCCCGGCTACCGCTGCCCCAGCGCCGCCCGTCATGGATCGGGCAGCCGCCCTGAAGCTCCGGAACGACACCAACCGCTTCCTCTCCGACGAAGGCGCCGTCGTGGTCCTGAACTACGGGACCAATGGCGATGGCGGCACCGTTTTCGCGACCTTCGGCGGCTCGCAGCACCCGAACGACCCCACCCCGCCCCCCATGGCCGCGATCACCCCAGAGCACTATAACCGCATCGCCCGCCTCATCCAGCACAAGCTTCATCCCAAGCTGACCTTCGACATCGAAACCGAGACCTACACCAAGGATCAAATGGGCTTCAATCTCATCGGCGAGATCCCCGGCACCACCAAGCCGGAGGAGATCGTCATGCTGGGCGGACACCTGGACTCCTGGCAGGGCGGCACCGGCGCCACCGATAACGGCACCGGCAGCACCGCCGCCATCGAGGCCGTCCGCATCCTCGTCTCCCTCCACAAGCCCATGGCACGTACCGTCCGCATCGCCCTCTGGGGCGGCGAAGAGGAAGGTCTGCTCGGATCGATGGCCTATGTTCAAGAGCACTTCGCCCCCCGGGACACCATGGCTCAGAAGTCCGAGTACGCCAAACTCGACGCCTACTTCAACGACGACAACGGCAGCGGTCGCTTTCGCGGCATCTCCGCCGACGGAAATGATGAGCTCGCCGCCATCTTCAAGCAATGGGCTGCGCCCCTCCGCGATCTCGAGTTCCAGGCCGTCGTCGGCGCCACTGCCGCCCCCACCCATCAGCCCGCCGGAACGGACTCGACCTCGTTCTACTGGATCGGCCTGGACGGCTTCGGCTTCATGCAGGATCCGCTCGAATACGCGACCCGAACGCATCATTCCAACATGGACCTCTATGACCGCGTCCAGGCCGGAGACCTGATGCAGAGTTCAGCCATCGAGGCATGGTTCGTCTACAACACGGCCACTTGCCCCGACATGCTCCCGCGCCTGGATACCCCGCGCGTCTCGACGGACCCAAACCATAGCTCGTGAGGTGCATCAGGTCTCTGGAGGCCTTTACTTTACCTAGACACCAGCTGCCATGAGGATCTCGGTCGTTGCCTTGGTGGCTCTCCTGCTTGTGTTCGCGGCCGTACAATGTACCGCAGTTGGACACGGGGTCACTCCACCAAACGTCAGAAATCCTACGATAACGCTGGGTTGCGCTACTGTCTACGGTCAAGATCTCTGCCTGGTTGCTTGCCGCCATCATGGCATTCACTTATAGTTTTCTATTCACGACGCCTGCCCTCGGTATGTAGAACCATGTTCCATCGGTGTGCGGAATGGAGCGCTCGACTCGCTTGAGGTGCCAGGTGTGTGCGCACACCTGGTGTGTGAGGTCAACGCTAAAGAAAGAGTTTCGCCGCACGTCATTCCACAATGCGGTGACTGACCCGGTTCCGCCCGCCAGCCTTTGCGTCGTAGAGCGCTTGATCGGCTCCGGTGAGTAGGTCCTCCTTCTGTACGCCGATACTTGGCACGCACATCGATACACCGCAACTGATCGTGGGCCAAAGAGAGAACTCGCCCGAACGCTGCATACCATCGGTGGATCCAGACGCGTGAATCAAGCCTCGAATTCTTTCGGCGACCAGCAGTGCCTTCTCGAGCTCAGTGTCGGACAGCAGCACTACGAACTCCTCTCCCCCAAATCGTGCTACGAAGTCTCCTTTCCCCCGCAACTCCTGAGGTAAAAGTGCAGCGATTCGTTGAAGGACCTTATCCGCATAAAGGTGCCCCAGCCTGTCGTTCACGGATTTGAACTGGTCCACGTCGAGAATGATCGCACTCAGGGGCCTCTTGGATCGCTCGCCTTCCGCCCAAAACTCCCTGAACCGTTCCTCGAAGGCTCGCCGGTTCGGAAGCCCAGTGAGCTCGTCTACTGTCGATAGCTGCAGCAATTGTGAGTTCAAGGCCGCCAGCTCTTCTGCTTGCAACTCGCCACGGAGATGTAGCAGATACCCGAGGCGCTCGTCTCGCTCCAGGCTGTAGCTCGCGGTCATCGTAATTGCAATCCCAATCGCCAACATGCTTCCGGCGATGATCTTCTCCGAGGGCCGAAGTCCAGTGGAGCTAACGAGATGCCATAGTGCTCCCATTGACATAAGCGCTGTAGCCGTCACCGCGTACCACAACCGGATCCGCATAACGACATCGGCGAACAACACCGTGATCAGAACACACATGAGGCCGTAGGTCGTGTTCGGGGCGGAAGCGTTTCCCTCAACATAGAGATTGATGAAGCAGATCATGGTGGTTCCGGCTGCTACGCTTCCCTCTCGGATCCATCGCCTTGGGTTGAGTCTCACGATAAGATTCACCACGATGGCCAAGGGCGTCACGAACATCGTTCGCAAAACGATGGATTTCCAACCGATATCGTCCAGCAGTACGTAGTCAAGAAGCAGACAGCCGTTCAAGAGGATGATCGCCAGCATCCCCTCGAGCCAGAGCCGGTGAGATCGCTCCTTCGCCATAGAGCGCTCAAATTGATCCTCAAGCACGCAGGTAAAGCTTAGCGTTCGGAAGAATCTCCGGCTCGCCTTCTTGAGTTCATTCTCAACGATCTCGCGACCTGCCATAGGCAGCATTTGTTTATGCCCGCTTGGGTGCTGCTCGCGCCACACTTCCACCAAGAGCGGTGGCATCTCCAAAGCACCGCCCTTGGTCCGATGTACCTTGGCATGGCAGCCGGAAGCCTTGATGGGGAAGAAGCTGCCTGAGAACCTGCGGAAGAAGGCAGTCACCTTCTCAGAACTCGCCGCGGATGCTCTTGAGTGAAGCGAAGACTCACAAGCGGAGTTGGTCCGTGACGAGTGCCGCATCGGTAGGCTGCTCCCCGAGTTCGGCCAAAGGACAGCAAAATTTATCATCCATCGAGACATCGAATCGAGTCAAGGCGAACTCCGCCAAAGCCGTCAGCATGAAGCGGGAACAACGGACGACGAGGAAGCCCGCATCCGGCGCCTCATCGCGGAACGCTGCCTACAGAATCTCCCGGCCTTTGAGTTCGCCCTGAACACCGGACTCCGCGCCGGGGAGCAGTTCAACCTTCGGCTGGAGTGACGTAGACGTCAGCAGGAAGCAGCTAACCGTCCCACTCAGCAAACACGGGTTCGGCCCGTCACGTCATGTTGAACGCCGAAGCCCTGGCCGTCATCCCGTCCCTAAAAGAGACCTCGCTGGGCAGCCCGCTTATCTTTCGAGACCTTCAGAGGACAGAAGCTATCGGCTGAACATCGATGGTTCAACGACGTCATGGGCCGAAGCCGATGTGCGGGAGTTCCGCTGGCACGATCTGCGGCACACATTTTACTCGCCTGACTATGGCCGGGGTCGGTCTGCGAACTGTCCAGACAATCCAGATGACGTCGCGGTATTCCCACCTATCCCAAGATACCAAACTCGACGCACTCAGCCGTCTGTCCGATTACCAGCAACGTATGAAGAGCGGAACCGACACCAGAACAGCACCAAACAAAGAGGCAGAGGGTGAAGCTGCGTGAAACCATTGTAAATAGGTAGCTCATGGTGGGCCCGGAGGGATTTGAACCCCCAACCAAGGGATTATGAGTCCCCTGCTCTAACCGTTGAGCTACAGGCCCCAAGTAATCAGTGTAGCGGAGAGCCGTATCGGCCCGGACCAGCGAACATCCGCAGCAATGTGGGATCTGCCCCCGCTCACTGGCCACTTAACCGGAGGGCCAAGGTCGCTGGAACCAGGACAGGGATGATGCGACGTGTTTATGTCTTGTTGAGGATGCGGCAGCCAGGTTGACAATCCACAGGTTCGGTAGGCGAATATAAGACGAAGACAATGGAGCCGCGGATCGGGTAGGTGCAACTTCCGACGTGGCGCCCGGTACGGGATTTGAAGATTGGGAGGGAGCCGTGAGTGATGGAAGTTCGGACGGGCGGCGGCGGCCTCGGCAGCCGGAAAGATCGGAGGCATGGCGTGGACACGCAGCACGGGCGAAGACGAGCAACATGGCAGATGTGCGGGCGACGGCAGGTGCGGCAGGGCTGCATGGGAGCACGAGGAGGGCGAGACGACAGAGGCTCTGCATCTCTGTGTGCCTCCTCCGAAGTTCCCAATGTAGGCTCGGCTGCGGATGAAGGGTGTAGCTCCGCTCGAACGGGCCCGCCGTCACAATCGGAGATCGGCGGCGACGGAGGTCCGCGGCAATGAACCGTGCGGAGCGGAGCAGCCCTGATGGGCTCGTAGTGCTGCGAAACTCAGCGCACGCGAGAAGCGCCTATGCCCTATTCTGCCTAGAGCATGAACAGCCATCCGAGACCGATGCCAAACGTAATCGCTGTACCGACTCCCTTTTCAGCCGAATCGGTCCAGGCCGCTTTGAATCACCTCCTGGAGGACCTCAGGGAGTCTGCCGAAATCCTGGAGACAAGGTCCGACCTTGAAGCTCTGAAGCAGCATTGGACGGGGCGCAAGAGCGGTGTGCTCACCCAGGTACGCAACTGGATGAAGGACCTTGATCCTGACCAGAAAAAGGTCCTTGGATACTGGTTCAACATCTTTCAAACACACGTTGAAGAGGTATTAGGGCGAGCTGAAACTCGTGCGAACGACCACGCGACCGCTGCTGGCTCAGGAGCAGCCTCAGCGGCGGCCGCCATTGACATCACCCTCCCCGGCCTCACCCGCGCCCCCGGCATCCCCCACCCCCTCATCGAAACCATGCACGCCGTCGTCCAAGTCTTCGAAAACCTCGGCTACTCCGTGGACCTCGGACCCGAGGTCGAGACTGACTTCTACAACTTCGAAGCCCTCAACTTCCCCCCCAACCACCCCGCCCGCGACACCCAGGACACCCTCCTCATCGCGCACCAGCAAGGCAAGCCTGCCCGCGATCGCCTCCTCCTGCGCACCCATACCTCCCCCGTCCAGATCCGGTCCATGATCTCCGGGCCGCCGCCCTTGAGGATCGTTATCCCCGGCAAGGTCCACCGCAACGACGCCGCCGACGCCACGCACTCGCCCATCTTTCACCAGGTCGAAGGCCTCGCCGTCGACACCGACATCACCTTCTCCGACCTCAAGGGCACCCTCGACCACGCCATGAAGGCCCTCTTCGGCCACGACGTCAAAACCCGTTTCTTCCCCTCCTTCTTCCCCTTCACCGAGCCCTCCGCCGACGTCCAGATCTCCTGCATCTTCTGCGGCGGCTCCGGCTGCCGCAAATGCAAGCACTCCGGATGGATCGAGCTCCTCGGCTGCGGCATGGTCGACCCCGCCGTCTTCGCCACCGTCACCGCCGAACGCCTCCGACTCGGCCTCGACCCCACCCCCTACGACCCCAGCCGCGGCTCCGATGCAGTCCGGGGCTTCGCCTTCGGCATGGGCGTCGAACGCATCGCCATGATCCTCCACGGCGTCTCCGATATCGGCCAGTTCTACTCCGGTGACATGCGCTTCCTCCAACAGTTCGCCTGAGTAGGTATAGCTAAATTAGGTCCTTTATCCTAAGGGCATAAGAATGCTAATTCATCTATAATTCAGATATGGATCCAGTTCGAAACCCGTACGCTCCGGGTGCCGGAAACCCGCCTCACGAGCTCGCCGGCCGAGACCGCGTCCGGGAGCAGGTGCATATAGCGATTGCACGCATTCGCTTGGGAAGAGCCGCGAAAAGCGTCCTCATGGTAGGGCTTCGCGGAGTTGGCAAGACTGTTCTCCTTGACAACATGCGTACGGATGCCGAGGCTGACGGCATCTGCACTGTTCGCATCGAAGCTCCGGAGGGTCGCTCTCTTCCATCTCTTCTCGCACCCGCTCTGCGCTCTGCTCTTCTGCGGCTAAGCCGAGTTACGGCAGCTAAAGATCGCGCAACGCACGCCCTTCGGGCCCTCGCGGGATTTGCAAAGGCTCTCAAAGTCAAATACGCCGACATCGAGGTGGGCCTCGACTTCGAGTCAGAACCTGGACTCGCAGATAATGGCGATCTCGAGATGGACCTCAGCGCGTTATTTGAGGAGGTCGGTCAAGCAGCAAAGTCCGCAGGAACTGCCGTCGCGATCTTTCTAGACGAGATGCAGTACCTTCCCGAAAGCCAGTTCGCGGCCCTGATCTCCGCTCTCCATCGCTGCGCACAACAGCAACTCCCCCTCACGCTCGTCGGAGCTGGCTTGCCACAACTGCGTGGCCGTGCCGGAAATGCAAAATCCTACGCGGAACGGCTCTTCGACTACCCTGAGATCGGCCCTCTCTCTCACGATGAAGCGAAGCTCGCGATCGCAAAGCCCGCCCTGGACGAAGGCGTAGCCTATGACTCTGCCGCGCTCGAATCGATTCTCGATTGCACACACGGCTATCCCTACTTTCTTCAGGAATGGGGCAAGCATGCCTGGGACGTCGCTCAGGAAAGTCCCATTCGCCTCGAAGACGTACGTACGGCAACGAAGGAAGCGATTGCCGCTCTCGACGAAAGCTTCTTCCGTGTGCGCTTCGATCGCCTCACCCCAGCGGAAAAACGCTACCTTCGCGCCATGGGCGAACTCGGCCCGGGCCCGCATCGATCTGGAGACATCGCCCAGGTTCTCGGACGGCGCGTAAGCTCACTCGGTCCTCTCCGCCAGGGATTGCTGGATAAAGGCATGATCTGGAGTCCCAGTCACGGCGATACCGCCTTCACCGTTCCGCTCTTCGACGACTTCATGAAGCGCATCATGCCCGGAAAAAACTGGAACAACGAGTAAGCGGGTGCAGCGAACAAGCTGGCGCTTGGCCTTGACGCACGCCGTCCAGTTCCAGAACTCGGCATCGAAGCAAATATGGGATCCACTCTCCTCTCCGTCTCCAAACCCATCATCGAGGACCTCGCCCGCGGCGTCGAGTTCGCTGCCGCTCTCATCATCGGCATCGCCGCCATCGAAGCCACCCTCAAGTCCGTCGTCCTCTTCTTCCGCCGCAGCGAACCACCCGAGGCCAAGGTTGAGGTCCGCCTCACCTTCGCCCGCTGGCTCGCCGTCGCGCTTGAGTTCGAGCTCGCCGCCGACATCCTCAACACCGCCGTCACCCCTTCCTGGTCCGACATCGAAAAACTCGCCGCCATCGCCACCCTCCGCACCGCCCTCAACTACTTCCTCGAGCGCGAGATCGAGCAGGAGTCCAAACCCGCCCAGCGCGCCGCCGAGGCAACCACCCTCGGCCCAGCCGCCAACCCTCTCACTGCCCGCGAGGCCAGCACCCTCGACAGAGCCGTAGACCCCTTGAGCGCCCACGATGCCACCCGTTGAAGCCACCTACATCGCCCTCGGCGGCAACCTGATCGAGCTGCTCGCCGCCACTGTCGTCACCTTCCACGCCGCCTGGGCCGTCGCCCGCATCCTCACCGGGCACGGCAGCGACGACGCTCGCCTCCTTATAGCGCGCGGCGTCCTCGCCGCCCTCAGCTTCTCGGTTGCCGGAACCCTGCTCAAGACCATCGCTCTCCAAACCTGGCCGCAGATCCGCATGTTCGCCTTTGTCCTGGTCCTACGCACCCTGCTCAAGCGTGTCTTTCAGTGGGAGCAGACCAAGATCGAGGGAAGATCCGGACCGCAACGCCGCACCTCTGGTCACGCGGCAGGCGCCATCGCCTCCGTCCTGTTCGCAGCTCTTGTTCTTTCTCCAAGCGCCCACGCCGCCACCGGCGTCCACCTCCCCCAAAGCACCCTCTACCCGCGCCTCATCCGCCTCGGGCACGCCCCCCATGCCCTCCAGGGCTCCCTTCTCGCCAAGACCGGCAACCGGCTCTTCCGCTCCCTCGACGAAGGTCGCACCTTCACCTTTCTCACCACCGTCCCGACCGTCAGCCTCGAAGCCGGCAACCCCGTCCCTGACAAGGACGCCAAGGACAAGGAGCGCTGCTGCTCCACCATCTACGAGCTTCCCCGCAAGTTCGGCCACTTCAAACCCGGCACCCTCCTCTACTCCGGATCCTTCTTCTCGGACGGCGTCCCCGCGGTCGAGATCTTCACCAGCACCGACCAAGGCGCGCACTGGCAATACCTCTCCACCCCCATGAAATCCGGTGACGACCACCACGGCCTCTGGGAGCCCGCCTTCTCCGTCACCAAAGACGGCTCCCTCGCCATGTGGGTCTCCGACGAGACCGACCCGTGCTGCAGCCAGAAGCTCGTCCAGATGCGCACCCGCGACCTCCTCACATGGAGTCCCAAACAGGACACCGTCGTCGGCCCGATGCACGGCCCTACTCCGGCCATCGCCCCCGAAGCCTCAACTGCCATCCCAGGCAGTTCCCCCGGTTCGGCCGCGAATCCCGCGCCCGCTCCTGCCGCCCCCAGCCCAGCAACAGCCATCACTCCTGCCCTCACCAGTCCCGCTGCCTCACCCACACCGGCCGCCGCCACTCACCGCAACCCAGACCGCCCCGGCATGGCTATCGTCTCCGAGCTCCCCAACGGCACCTGGTTCATGTCCTACGAGGTCTGCGGTCCCACCACCCATTGCCAGGTCTACACCCGCACCTCCCGCGACGGCTGGAACTTCGGCGACCCCGCCAGCTTCGGCACCCGCGCCGTCACCACCGCCGGCCAGTACCTCGCCCACGCCCCCACCAACATCTACGACCCCGACACCAAGCAGCTCATCCTCTCCGGCCAGGTCCTCTACGAGCACGACGGCGTCGTCTCCCCGCGTAACGGCCAGCTCCTCTTCACCAACGCCAACCTCGACGGCTCCGGCCCTTGGCGCACCATCGCCGCACCCGTCGAGATCCCCACCGCCTACGACAACTACTGCCCCAACTACTCCTCCGCCCTCATGCCCACCGCCACCGGCCTGCTCGAGCTCGCCTCCGACTACGACGCCGCGCACCACTGCACCTCTTTCTTCGCCACCCTCCCGAACCGCTGAGGTACGGCAAACCTCCACAAGCACGAGAGCTCCCGCACGGCGCAGATACCAATCGCCACGGGGAGCTCTCAGATTGAGCAAATCGATCGGCAGTGGAGGAAGGAGCGCGGATCTCCGCCGCTCGCTCCACCACTACAAAACTACCGGGTTGAGCCGAACTGCTCGCGCAGCCGAATCAATCCGATAAACACCAAGGCAAGCGTAGCCGGGGCAAACAAAAGGTACATTCTCGTCTGTTCTTTGAGGCGAAGCAGTCCTACCCATACCCGCAAAGCGCAAACTGGTTGCTCGGTGGTGAACTCTTCTTCTCTCGTCATCTCAATCTCCCCACGCACCCGGCAACCTCACTCGATTCGTTAGACTAGACCTCGCACCCCCATGAAGATCCTCACCGCATGGCTCCGCGCCTACCTGCCCTCGCTCCCCGTCTCCGATCGCCAACTCGCCGAAGACCTCACCCTCCGCGGCATCGCCGTCGAAGGCGTCCACCAGCTAGGCCCCAATCCCGACGACCCGTCCGAAGGCCACCTCTTCGAGATGGACATCACCACCAACCGCGTCGACGCCATGAACCACTACGGCATCGCCCGCGAAGCCGCTACCATCTACAACCTCCCCCTCCCCTCCCTTACCGACCTCGCCACCAACCCGGGTGCCCCAACCTTTCCGGCATCGCCGGAAAGAGGAGGGTCGTCTTCCAGTGAAATGGCTTCCGCGCCCACTCCTTTCCCCGTCCGCATCGAAGCCCCCCACCTCTGCGGCCGCTTCACCGCCCAGGTCCTCCACAACATCACCATCGCCCCTTCCACTGGACAGATCAAGATCTTCTTCGACAACCTGGGCCAAAAACAGATCTCCAACGCCGTCGACGCCTCCAACTTCACCCTCCTCGGCATGGGCCACCCCACCCACGCCTTCGACCTCGACCGGATCGAGTGCGGCATCGTCGTCCGCCTCGCCCACAAAGGCGAAAAGCTCAAACTCCTCGACGGCACCGAGCGCACCCTCGATCCCGACGACCTCGTCATCGCCGACAAAGCCCGGGCCCTCTCGCTCGCCGGAGTCATGGGCGGCTGGGACTCCATGATCACCCCCGAGACCCGCAATATCCTCGTCGAATCCGCCTGGTTCGACCCCGCCGCCATCCGCCGCTCCTCCCGCCGCCACAACCTCCACACCGACGCCTCCCACCGCTTCGAGCGCGGCGCGGACTTCGAAGCCGCCCCGGTCGCCAACCGCCTCGTCAGCGCCCTCATCCTCCAATCCGGCGGCTACGCCGAAGGTCCGCTCATCGACATCGCCGACCCCGCCACCGAGCAGCGCACCGCTCAGCGCCCCGCGATCACGCTGTCCGTGAAAGAAGTCCAGCGCCACCTCGGCTCCACCCTCGACGACACACCCACCCACTCCGCCCTCACCCCCGCCCTCGTCTACCGCTACCTCACCGCCCTCGGCTGCACCCTCACCGAATCCGTTTCCATGTCGCAGGAGTTCCCTGTGGGAGCAGGGGGCTTCAGCACCCTCCCTGCCAACCCCACGCAGATGGGCTTCAGCCCCGGCCCCCAACTCGAAACCTTCTCCGTCACCCTCCCCTCCTGGCGGCTCGACCTCGAGCGCGAGATCGACCTCATCGAAGAGATCGCCCGCGTCCACGGCTACAACCGCTTCAGCAACACCCTCCCCCCCCCACGGCCCGTCCTCGTCCACCCCACCCATGCGCCCGAGCACGCCGTCCGCACGCGTCTCCTCGCCCTCGGCTTCTCCGAAGCCATCTCCAGCACCTTCGCGAGCGCCCCCGACAGCCACCTCTTCGCCCCAGCATCGGCGCAGCAGGGAAGTCACGTCCCTCTCGAAAATCCCCTCTCCGAAGAAGCTGCCAACCTCCGCCCCTCCCTCCTCCCCGGCATGCTCACCATGCTCGCGCACAATCTCAACCGCGACGTCCCCACCGCCCGGCTCTTCGAACAAGGCCACATCTTCCACGCCGAGCCACAAATCCGTGAGCCCCTCGATTCCACTCAGCCACAAATCCGGGTGCCCCATCTTCGCGACAGCCTCACCGTCGCTAAGGTGGGCGAAGCGCCACAGAACCCCAGCCCCGAAACCATCGAAGCCGTCCAAGAATCCCCCTCCCTCGCCCTGGGCCTCACCACCGCCACTCCCCAACCAACTGCCCTCTACCCCGCCGCCGACGCCCCCATCTTCGAGCTCAAGGGCGCCATCGAGTCCCTCGCCTCCCTCTTCACCCTCCCCGGCGGCCCCGCCGAAGCCCTCACCTTCACGGGGTCCCCAGCCAGCTCCCTCACTGGGGTGGAGACCACCGCCAACCTCCCCGCCTGGCTCGAACCCGGCCGCTCCGCCACCGCCCACCTCGGCACCCAAACCCTCGCCCACTTCGGAGAGCTCGCCCACACCGAGGCCGCGCGCCGTAAGCTCCGCCAGCCTATCTTCCTCGCAGAGATCGACCTCGCGCAGCTCTACGCTCTCCCCCTGCGCAAAGTCACCGCCCGTGAGCTCTCCCGCTTCCAGGCCGCCGGTCGCGACTTCTCTTTCGTCCTCCCTGACACCGTCCACTGGCGCACCGTCGCCGCCGCCATCCACGCCCTCGCCCTCCCTGAGCTCCAGAGCCTCACTCCCATCGAAATCTTTCGCGATACCAAAGGCAAGGCCGTCCCCACCGGCTGCCACTCCCTTCTCCTCCGCACCGTCTTTCAGTCACAAACCCGCACCCTCACCGAAGAAGAACTCACGGCCGCCTCCAACCGCATCATCGAAGCCCTCACGCACCTCGGCGGCACCCTCCGCTCCGCCTAACCCAGTTCCCCAAATCGCTGTCATTCTGAGCGCAGCGAAGAATCCCAGTATTTGCTTTTGCCGTTGCCTGTTCTTTTGCTTGTCATCCCGCAGCGAAGCGGAGGGATCTGCTTCTCTACCGATAACACGGCTCAGTACAATAGATGGAACGATGATTCTTCCGTTTGTCCGCGAGCTGCTTGCGGACCTTGAACACTCTGAGGCATTCGAGCGGGTCCGGCGGCACTTGAGCGCGGGTTCAGGGCGAAGGCGTGTCTCGGGGCTGACGGCGACGGCGCGGGCGCTGTATCTGCCGCTGTTTGTGCGGGCGTCGCATGCTCCGTGCCTGATGATTGTGGCGGATAACAAGGCTGCCGAGGCGCTGCATGCGGCGGTGCTTTCGGCGTGTGAGCTGACGGGGGCGCTGGAGGCGGCGCAAGTGCTGCGGCTGCCGGCCCACGATGTTTTGCCGTTTGAAAATCTGTCGCCCCATCCGGAGATTCAGGAGGCGCGTGCGGCGACGCTATGGAAGCTTTGCGAGCGGGGGGCGGGGACGCCGCGGCTGGTGATTGCTCCGGTGGAGGCGGCGTGCATGCGGCTGTTTGCGCGCGATCACTATGCAGGGCTGGCGCTGCGGTTGCGCAAGGGCGAGGAGCATATTCCGGAGATGCTGATCGAGCACCTGCTTTCGGTGGGGTACACGAAGGTGGATGTGGTGGAGATGCCGGGGCAGGTGACGATTCGCGGCGGGATTATCGATGTGTACTCGCCGGAGCAGGATCGGCCGGTGCGGATCGACTTTTTTGGGGATGAGATTGAGTCGATTCGGAAGTTCGATCCGGAGTCGCAGAGGTCGAGCTCGACGCTGGACGAGGCGCTGCTGCTGCCGTTGACGGAGACGCCGGTGACGAACAAGCTACTGCAAGCGATCAATGCAAGGTTGACGCGGTCGGGCTCGGCGGCAGGCGCGGTGATGGAGGGCGGGGAGACGCCGAGCGAGTTGCAGACGCATGTGACGACGCGGACGGGTGACTACGGGGTCCCTGGCGATTCTCATCGCCGGGGTGCAGATGCGACGGTATTTCCGGGGTGGGAGTTTTTTGCGGCGGTGGCAGGTGCACCGATGACGGTGCTGGACCTGATGGGGCGGTCGGCGCGCGTGTTTATCGAAGAGCCGGCGATGGTGAAGAACCAGGGCGAGCGCTGGTGGAACAAGGTGGAGCAGAGGCATGAGCGCGCGGGGATCGGGTCGCTAGTGCGGCCGGAGGATCTCTATCTTTCACCTTGGGAGCTTGATGATCGGCTGCGGACGTTTACGGGGTGCGATCTCGATCAGCTGGGCGCGGTGGATGTGCTGGATGCGGACCGTAGCGAGCTGAGCGAGGTAGACTTTGCGACGCGGCCGACGATGCGGTTTCACGGGTCGATCCCGGCGATGGTGGATCAGCTGCGAACGCTGATGGGGCAGGATGCGCGGGTGCTGCTGACGGCTCCGAACCAGGGCGAGGTGGAGCGGTTGGCGGGGCTGCTGCAGGAGTACCAGGTGCCGTACCGGCTGGGGTCGCGGGTGCAGCAGGGCGGGTCTTCGACGGTGTACTCGGAGTCGAGCTATCTGGCGGGGGATCTGCGGACGCCGGTGATTGTGAAGACGGCGATTGCGGCGGGTGTGCAGGTGATGGATCTCGACCGGGGGTCTTCGCGGCAGATCGTGATCTTCGGGGCGCAGGACCTGAGTGATGACGCGGATGTGGCGGCGCGGCCGGTGGCGCGAAAGAAGTCGAAGACGTCGGCGTTTATCTCGGACTTTCGCGACCTGGCTGTGGGCGACTACGTGGTGCATGTGGAGCATGGGATTGCGCAGTACTGTGGTTTGCGGGTGATCGAAGAGAACGATGCGCCGCCGCTTGAGTTGATGATTCTGGAGTTTGCGGAGCAGGCGAAGTTGTACGTGCCGCTGACCCGGCTGGATTTGATTCAGAAGTATCGGTCGACGGATACAGGTCCGGCACCGGAGCTGAACAAGCTGGGCAACCAGCAGTGGGCGAAGACCAAGGCCCGCGTGAAGAAGGCCATGCAGGACATGGCGGCGGAGCTGCTGAAGCTGTATGCGCAGAGGGCGGCGGCGGTGGGAACGGCGTTCTCGCCGGACAACAATTTGCAGCGGGAGTTTGAGGACGCGTTCGACTTTACGGAGACGGATGACCAGTTGAATGCGATTGCGGAGATCAAGCGCGACATGGAGTCGCAGCAGCCGATGGACCGTCTGCTGTGCGGCGACGTGGGTTATGGAAAGACCGAAGTCGCGATGCGCGCCGCGTTCAAGGCGGTGCAGGATTCGAAGCAGGTGGCGGTGCTGACGCCGACGACGGTGCTGAGCTTTCAGCATTATGAGAGCTTCAAGAAGCGGTTTGCGAACTTTCCGGTGAACGTGGAGATGATCTCGCGGTTCAGGACGGCGAAGGAGCAGAAGGTCATTCTGGAGAAGGCGGAGCAGGGGAAGATTGACATCCTGATCGGGACACATCGCGTGTTGTCGAAAGACTTGAAGTTTCAGGATCTGGGGCTGCTGGTGGTGGATGAGGAGCAGAGATTCGGGGTGCGGCACAAGGAGCGATTGAAGCAGATGCGATCGGCGATCGATGTGTTGAGCATGTCGGCGACGCCGATTCCGCGCACGCTGCATATGTCACTGATCGGGTTACGTGATATGAGCGTGATCGAGACGCCACCAAAGGATCGGATGGCGATCCAGACGATTGTGGCGAAGTTTGATGAGAAGCTGGTGCGGACGGCGATCGAGATGGAGTTGGAGCGCGGTGGGCAGACGTACTTCGTGCACAACCGGGTGGAGACGATTTATGAACTGGCCGCGAAGATACGGGAGCTGGTGCCGTCGGCGCGGGTGGTGGTGGGGCATGGGCAACTGCCGGAGGCGGAGCTTGAGCGGGTGATGCTGGCGTTTATGAATCACGAGTACGATGTGCTGTGCGCGACGTCGATCATCGAGAATGGCCTGGATATTCCGCTGGCGAATACGATCATCATCAACCGGGCAGACCGGCATGGGTTGAGCGAGCTGTACCAGTTGCGCGGGCGTGTGGGGCGATCGAACCGGCGGGCGTACTCGTATCTGCTGATTCCGCCTGAGCAGCAGCTCACGGAGGTCGCGCGGCGGCGGCTGGCGGCGCTGAAGGAGTTCTCGGACCTGGGCGCAGGCTTCAAGATTGCGGCGCTGGACCTGGAGCTGCGCGGCGCGGGCAATATGCTGGGCGGCGAGCAGAGCGGGCATATCGAGGCCATCGGTTTTGAGATGTATACGACGATGCTTGAAGAGGCTGTGCGGTCGATGAAGGGCGAGGGTGATGACGCGGCGCATGGGACGACGGTGATCAACCTGGGGATCTCGGTTCGTATCGATGACAGTTACATACCGGAGGAGAACCAGCGGCTGCGGATGTATAAGCGGATTGCAGGTGCGGCGGATTATGCGGCGCTAAACGATGTGCGGGCGGAGCTTGAGGACAGGTATGGCAAGCCGCCGGAGTCGGTACTGAATCTGTTAGCTGCGGGAGAGATTCGGCTGCATTGCGAGCAGCTTGGGATTGCGACGCTGGAGCGGAAGCGGACGGCGGTGGAGGAGACGGCGATTGCGAAGGCGGGAGTGAATGGGCGTGGGGGAGCTCCGCTGGAGCCGCTGCGACCGGGGCAGATTGCACGACCGGCGCCGCCGGTACGGCCGCTGCAGCACAGCTTTAGCGCAGTCTCGCAGAGGCAGGTGACGAATGCTACATTGGCAGCGCGGGCGACGTTGGGCGCGAGGCCAGCGATGGCGCCAATGGCGCAGGCGGGCAAGATCAAGGCGATGCGGGATGTGCTGCATGTGAAGTTTGTCGACCGGAGCGGCGACGAGAGCTTTGCAAATGCGGGTGCGAGCCAGGGGAAGATGGGCGTGGACCCGGGTCTGCTAATGAAGCTGGTGAGCCGCAATGCGAAGAACGGAGCGCAGTTTACACCGCAGGGTGTGCTGCGTTGGCCGCTGAGTTCCGCGAAGGCGGAGGATGTGCTGGCGGAGACGCGGGCGTTGCTGGATGCGCTGGATGGAGAGCGGCCGGTGACGGCGTGATTGTGACTAGAATGATTGCGAACAGAGGAGAGCCGGTGCCCAGGATCTTTCGCGCAGGAGTTTTTGCATTGGCAACACTTGGAGCCGCCATGGCCAACGCTATCGTGCATGCGCAGCGTGTCTCCGCGGATGGTGCGCTGCAGACGTTCAACCTCCTGTCGGATCGCTACTTTGACGATGTGTACTTTCGCTACTCGCCGACGAGCGGGACGGCGGCGGGGCTGCATCAGTACGACACGAAGCTGGAGAACTATTCGGCAGCTTCGGTGCAAAGGCAGGTTGCGGCGTTGCACAGCTACGAGCAGAAGATTGCGGCGATTGATCCGTCGTCGCTCGACGCTTCGGTGGCGGCCGACCGGGAGATTCTGCTGAACAACATCCGGTCGCAATTGTTGTCGCTCGAGGTGATTCGGAACTGGGAGAAGAACCCGGATAACTACTCGTCGGGAATCACGGGATCGGTGTTTGTGCTGATGAGCAGGAATTTTGCTCCGGCGAACATCCGGCTGAGGGCGGTGGTGGATCGCGAGCGGCAGATGCCGCAGGTGTTTGCGGAGGCTCGGAAGAATCTGAAGAATCCGCCGCGGATCTTTACGGAGATTGCGCTGGAGCAGATTGAGGGGCTGGTGAGCTTTTTCGAGAACGATGTGCCCAGGGCTTTCAAGGACGCGACCGATGCCGGAACCAAGGCTGACTTTGCTAAGACCAATGCAGCGGTGATTGAGGCGCTGAAGCAATACGGGGCGTGGATGAAGAGCGATCTGCTGCCGCGATCGAACGGCGACTATCGGCTGGGCGCGGAGACGTTTCGGAAGAAGCTGCAGTATGACGAGATGGTGGACCTGCCGCTCGACCGGTTGCTGACGATTGCATATGCGGACCTCCATAGGAATCAGGCGGAGTTCAAGCGGATTGCGCATGAGCTGGATGCGACGAAGACGCCGGACGCGGTGCTGGCAGAGTTGGCGACGATCCACCCGGCTCCGGACAGGCTGCTGCCGGCGTTTCAGAACACGTTTGTGAGCTTGATCTCGTTTATTCACGAGCACCACATCATCACGATTCCGAGCAAGGTGGAGCCGACGCTCGAGGAGACGCCGCCATTTATGCGGGCGACGACGTTTGCATCGATGGATCCTCCGGGACCATTTGAGACGCACTCGACGAAGGCGTACTTCAACGTGACGCTGCCGGAGAAGGACTGGACGGCGGCGCACGTTGCGGAGCACATGGCGAGCTTCAACGTGGGGACGATCATCTCGACCAGCGTGCATGAGGCGTACCCGGGGCACTATGTGCAGTTTCTGTGGCAGGGCGAGTTCCCTTCCAAGGTGCGGAAGCTGATCGGAGCCAACACAAATATCGAAGGTTGGGCGCACTACTGCGAGCAGATGATGCTGGATGAGGGGTACGGGCAGCCGGGTGCGGGAGCGACGGATGCGCGGGAGGCGAAGCTGATCCGGCTGGGCCAGCTGCAGGATGCGTTGCTGCGGGATGCGCGGTTTGTCAACTCGATCAAGCTGCATACGGCGCAGGGCGAGGCGAGCGGAAGCTGGACGATGGACCAGGCGGTCGAGCTGTTTGTGCGCGAGGGCTACCAATCACATGCGGTGGGGCTGGTGGAGACCAAGCGCGGGACGGCGGATGCGACGTACCTGTATTACACGCTGGGCAAGCTGGAGATCATGAAGCTGCGCGAGGACCTGAAGGCGAAGCAGGGCGCGGCGTTCCAGCTTCAGAGCTTTCATGATGCGTTTATGCGGCAGGGGCCGGCTCCGCTGAAGGTCATACGGAAGGCGATGCTGCACGATGACTCGCCGGTTTTGTAACCTCCGGGGTGGCGCATCGCCGGCGCGAGCGCTTCCCTGCTACCCGGTAAGTGCTATTCGCGAGGCGAGTCGCGCTTTGCTACTGTCGAAAGATCGACTGATTGAAGGAACACGACGCCACCATGGCATACAAGAAGATTCGCAAAGCAGTCTTTCCGGCCGCAGGCATGGGCACACGATTTCTCCCCGCGACAAAGGCGATACCGAAGGAGATGTTGCCGCTGGTGGACAAGCCGCTGATCCAGTATGGGGTTGAAGAGGCGGTCGCGGCGGGATGCACGGAGATCATCATCGTGACGGGGCGTGGGAAGTCGACGATGGAGGATCACTTCGACAGATCATTTGAGTTGGAGGCGACGTTGGAGCGGCGTGGAAAGGCGGCGCTGCTCGAGGTGGCGCGATCGGTCTCGAAGCTGGCGAAGATCACGTACACACGGCAGCCGGAGGCTTTGGGTCTGGGACATGCGGTGCTGATGGCGAAGGAGTTGGTGGGGGACGAGCCGTTTGCGGTGCTGCTGCCGGACGACATTGTGGATGCGACGGTGCCGTGCATGAAGCAGATGGTGGCGGCGTTTGAGGAGACGCAGTCGAGCATTCTGGGGTCGGAGTTGGTGGAGGGCGCGGCGATCCAGAACTATGGGTGCCTGGACTGCACGCCGGACGCGAACAATCCACGGCTGCTGGATGTGAAAGATCTGGTGGAGAAGCCGAAGCCGGAGGAGGCTCCGTCGCAGAACGCGATCATCGGCCGTTACATTCTGACGCCGCGGATCTTTGCGATGCTGGAAACGATTCCGCCGGGCTCGGGCGGAGAGCTGCAGCTGACGGACGGGATCAAGGCGCTGCTGCAGTATGAGAAGGTGTATGGCTTCCGGTATGAGGGCAAGCGGCATGACGCCGGGGATAAGCTGGGATTTCTGAAGGCGACGGTGGAGTTTGCGCTGAAGCGAGAGGATCTTGGGCCGGCGTTCCGGGAGTGGCTGAGGAACTATCCGGTTTAGGCTGCCCGAGGGGTCGCTTGCGGGCTTTGGGGTAAGGACGAGGGAGGGCGATCGCTCGCAACTTTGGCGGACCAGGAACATCTCATTCCTGCAGTTACAAGGAGAGTGTTCCCCGTGCCTTCATTACTTGATCCTTTGCAGCTGGGTGATTTTTACCTTCCGAATCGTGTCGTCATGGCGCCGCTGACGCGGCTTCGCGGCACCCCTGACCACATTCCGACGCCGGTGATGGCGGAGTACTACCGGCAGCGTGCGTCGGCTGGGTTGATTATCTCGGAGGGAACGCCGATTTCGCCTCAGGGTGTCGGGTATGCGCAGGTGCCTGGGCTGTGGTCGCAGCAGCAGGTGGAGGCGTGGAGGCCAATTACTGCGGCGGTGCATGAGGCAGGCGGGCGGATCTTTTCTCAGATCTGGCATGTGGGGCGGATCTCCGACCCGGTGTTCTTGAATGGGGAGAGGCCCGTGGCACCGAGCCCGATTGCAGCGACGGGGCATGTGTCGCTGGTGCGGCCGATGAAGGAGTTTGAGACGCCGCGGGAGCTGAGCACGGGTGAGGTGAAGGGTGTTATCGAAGATTTCCGGCGCGGGGCTGAGAATGCGAAGGCGGCGGGGTTTGACGGCGTAGAGATGCACGGCGCGAATGGTTATCTGCTGGACCAGTTTCTGCAGGATGGGACGAACCAGCGGACGGATGAGTACGGTGGGACGCTGGAGAATCGTGCACGGCTGATGCTGGAGG
>JAABUX010001946.1_pt1 | contig 30049 bp, 25 predicted proteins | sample 5561851 | NCBI WGS metagenome assembly JAABUX01 (sample SAMN10711883, study PRJNA513361) | rock metagenome | isolation source: Antarctica rocks | place: Antarctica: Victoria Land, Richard Nunatak red sandstone | collected 2016-01-03 | reverse complement strand
CGGCGGCATCGTGGGCGCGCTGATCATGCGGCTAACCGACATCGTGCTGGCCTTCCCCGTGTTGCTGCTCGGCGTCGCCCTGGTCGAGGTGCTGACGCCGGGCGTGCCGGTGGTCATCCTGGTCATCGCGCTGGTCAGTTGGACAAGCATGGCGCGCATCATCTACGGGCAGGTGGTGGGGCTGCGCGAGCGTCCCTTCGTCGAGGCGGCGCGCGCCACCGGTGCGGGCAACCTGCGCATCCTCACGCGCCATATCCTGCCGCACCTGGTCTCGCCCATCGTCGTCTACGGCTCGCTCGGCGTGGCCACGGCGGTGCTGTTCGAGGCCACGCTCAGCTACCTCGGGGTGGGCGTGCAGCCGCCCGACGCCAGTTGGGGCCGCATGGTCTATGAGGGCGCCAGGGCGCAGGGCGCCAGCGGCTTCGGCTACCCCTGGTTGCTGCTCTATCCCGGCGCGGCCGTCTTCCTGACCGTTTTCGCCTTCAACCTGCTCGGCGACGGCCTGCGCGATGCCCTGGATCCGGTGGGCAGTAAGCAGTAAGCAGTAGGCAGTAGGCAGTAGATCATCTTCACAATAGGTTCAGGAGCGGGTAGGATAGAGAGGGGGAGACGTCCGCTCCCGTTGCTAGGGTACCACGGAAGGAGGCACCGCTGCTGTTGCGCTACACCACGCTGTCCCGCAAGCCGGCGATCTTCAAGGCGATGACGGGGTTGACGGTGGCTCTGTTCGACGACCTCGTGTGGGACCGGGGGCCGGCTTACGGGGCGGCGGCGTATGAGCGCAAGGAGCGACCGGGGCGGCAGCGGGCGGTGGGTGGGGGACGGCAGTGTCGGCTGGAGGTGCGGGACGAGTTCCTGCTGACGGTGGTGTGGCTGCGGCACTACTTCACGCAGGAGGCGCTGGGCTACTTCTTCGGGGTCAGTGATACGACGGCGTTGCGCGCGCTTGCGCGGGCGCTGCCGGTGCGGGAGGAGGCGGGGCGGGACACGATGCGCCAGCCGCCGCCCTCGCGGCGGGCGCGGCGGGGAGTGGCGGAGGCGCTGCGGGCGTACCCGGAGTTGGCCGATCTGGATGACGAGAGCCGGGTGGTGGACTCGTGGGAGCAGCGCACACAGCGGCCGACGGATCACAAAGAGGCGGACGCGCACTACTCGGGCAAGAAGAAGGCGCACACGCTCAAGAGCCAGATTGTGGTGCAGCTCGGGACGGGCAGCGTGCTTGAGGTCAGTCCCAGCGTGCCCGGTCCGGTGGCTGACCCGCCCTTACTGCGGGACTCAGGGATGCGCGAGCGGCGGGGGCCAGACCACCGCGCCCTGGGCGATTTGGGCTACGTCGGGGCAGACAAGGACAAGGACAAGGACGAGGGCAAAGACGCTACAGGCAAGGCCACGGGGCGGGCGAAAGGAAAAGGGGCCACGGGCCGGGCGAAAGGAAAAGGGGCCACGGACAACGGCAACGAGGACAAGAAGGAGAAGGAGCGGGCGGGCGGCGTCACCCCGCGCATCGTGACGCCGCGCCGCAAGCCGCGCGGCCAGCCCCGGCCGCCCGAGGATGTCGTCTTCAACCAGACCTTTGCCCGTGCCCGCATCGTGGTCGAGCACAGCATCCGGGACCTCCGCATCTTTCAAGCATTGAGCCAGGTGGACCGGCACCGGCGCAAGGGGCACGAGCGGCGGGTCTGTGCCGTGGTCGGGCTACGCGCCCGCCGCTGCCGACCCGGTCGCCGCGATCAACTCCGGGCCGCGTAACCGCTCGGTCACGGGGAGGGGAGGGGGCCGGTGGCCCTCCCACCTATTCCGAAGATGAACTAGTAGGCAGTAGGCAGTAGGCAGTAGGCAGTGGGCGGTGGGCGGTGGGCAGAGAGAAACGGTATGGATGGTCGGCGGGTTTGTTATGGTACGCGTCGGTTGAGGTCGTTTGATGTGCAAGTATAGCGGCGGTTGGGGCAGTTCTGGACTTGACGATCTCGTCGTACTGCCTACTGCCTACTGCCTACTGCCCACTATCACCCCATGATTGCGTACATATTACGGCGACTGCTGTGGGGCCTGGGGGTGCTGGCCGGGGTGGTGGTGGTTAGCTTCGTGCTGATCTACCTGGCGCCGGCCGACCCGGCGCGCATCATCGCCGGGCCGCACGCCTCGCCCGAGGTACTCGCCGCCATCCGCCACGGGTACGGCCTGGACCAGCCATTGCCGGCGCAGTTCGGCATCTACCTGGGCAAGCTGCTCCACGGCGACCTTGGCGCGTCGATCCTGTACGTTGAGGACGTGACGCAGGTGCTCAAAGACCGCGGGCCTTTCACCGTTGAGCTGGCCGTGGCCGGCTTGCTGGTCGAGTTGATCGTCGGCATCCCGCTCGGCGTGGCGGCCGCGCTGCGCCATACCACCATTGTCGACCGTGCGGCGGTCGTGCTGGCCTTGTTTGGGCTCTCCACACCGTCGTTCTGGCTGGGCTCGGTGCTCTTCTCGCTCTTCGCCGTCCACTGGCACATCTTCTCCGCCGACGGCTCGACGGGGCTGCGCGCCCTGGCGCTGCCCGCCGTCACGTTGGGGCTGGCCGGCGCGGCCTGGTACACGCGGCTGATCCGCTCCAGCATGCTCGACGTGCTGGGCAGCGACTATATCCGCACCGCGCGCGCCAAGGGGTTACCGTGGACGATGGTGGTGCGCAAGCACGCCCTGCGCAACGCCATCACGCCGGTGGTGACGCAGATCGGCCTGGACATGGGCTACTTCCTGGGCGGAGTGGTGGTCGTGGAGAGCGTGCTGGGTTGGCCCGGCCTCGGGCAGGCCGCCGCCAGCGCCATCGACGCCGACGACCCCAACCTCATCATGGGCACCGTGCTGGTCGGCGCCGTGGCCGTGGTGCTGGCCAACCTGGCCGTCGACCTGTGCTACGCGCTGATCGACCCGCGAGTCCAACTGCGGTAGCCGAGGTTCCCGCTATCCACGCGGGCAAACATACCCTGACGCGACCGTGTTCGATCCATCCGTGAGTGCAGCCTATGACGGCGGCTGGTCCGGCAGGCGCAGGTCGACGATGACGACGCCCGTGCTCGTCGCGGCGATGGCGCGGTGAAACAGCCGCGTGCGCCGCGCCTGCGATAGGGCCGCGTCCGCCCCGGACATCATCTCGAAGGTATCGCTCGCCTTTAAGCCCCTACCAGGCACCGTCCACACCATGCGACGATGCGCTCCTGTCCTCGCTCATACCACCGCTACCACGGTCGGCATGATTCGTGCCCAATGCAAGTCGGCATGATTCGTGCCCGATGCAAGGATGGCATGGCTCCACGAGGACGATCAGATCACGCTCACATCCATGGCCCAGGCGCGCCAACCGCCCGTTGCGACATCCTTGCTCACGTACGCGTGTAGTGTCAGGCCGGTGGGGAATGCGCTGTCGGACCACCATAGGCCAACGTCTATGTTCCAGGACCGCGACCGTCCTCGCTTGAGATATGGACGAACGTACTGAGCGTCCGCATAGCGGAACGCCTGCACGGGCAGGTCTATCAGGTGCGGCGGCGGTCCAGAACCGCTTGGTGGTCGTGCGCTCAGCACGTCATCGCGATAACCTATGATTCTTTTCTCCAGAGCCGCCCGTGCGGCGTGCTCGGTCCCGTGTCCCATGGCCACGGATTGAGTGTCGTCGCCGGCCGCCAACGCACGGACAAGGTCCTGGATTGCAGCAATCGGCGCGAGCGGACATAGCGATAGGTAGGCCAACTGCACGGGACGAGCGGGGTCGTCGGAGACGATAGCATGCAGATTCAGCGCGCTCCGCCCTCCCTCCGCCGTCAAGAGGCCCAACGCAATCCACCAGACGCCGACGGGCAACGGTGGTCCTAACGTCGCAGCTGTGTAGAGATCGATGGGGACGAGCGCGGTGGCCCGACCCTCGTCCGTGGCAAGCATCGTCCATGCCCTGGTAAACGCGTCGTCGGGAATGGGCGCCAGCGTGGCCCTGTTGTCGGGATAGTCGTTATAGAAGATGACCCTCGTCACCTGATCCCAGGTCAGCGGGGTCCGCGAGGCCACGCGGTTGCCAACCCGCGCGAGCATCTCTTCGATCTCAGCCGGCGTCGTCCGCGCGGCCACCCCGCCCTGACGCCATGAAGGGCCCACGACAGGCTCGGCGATGAGCCCCTCATCCTCCAAACGCCGGTAGTCCTTCTCGACCAATAGATGCACGAGCCGGCGCAGTGCTGGAACAAGCGTCGCGGGCTGCACAGAGTGCAAGTTCATGGGCTGGCAATCGCTTGCGGTTAGCGCCGCGCCTGGTTGGGAGCGGCGGCGCGCGAGTGCATCTCTTCGAGCGCCTCGAAGGCGTCGGTCTCCTCGCGCTCGCCTTTGGACGCGGGCGCCTTCATGCGTACCAGCACGGGGAAGTTGGTGAGTTGGCCGGAGAGGATGGCCTCGCCCACATCCAGATCGGGGAGCATGTGCGCGTCGTCCTCGCCCAGCGTCTCGATGACCTTGCGCACGTAGTTCTGGTCGGCAGGGTTAACCATGCGCATCACGATGAAGGAGTTGCACTGCGATAGCGTTGTCTCGTCGAGGCGGCTTGGCCGCTGGCTGACCAGCATCAACCCGACGTTGAACTTGCGCCCCTCCTGCGCGATCTGCTTGGTGATGCTGATAGCGCGCTGCTCGGCCACCGTCGTCGCTTTGGCCGGGGCGAAGGTGTGCGCTTCCTCTAGCAGGAACAGCACAGGCAACTGCAGCTCCCCGCTGACCCGTTTCTCGAACAGCGACTCGGCAATGAGGCTATAGATCATGGCCTGGAAGTCGCCGGTGTAGCCAGCCAGGGCCACAACGCTGATGCCGCCGTAGCGCACCAACTCTTTGCGCTCGGTTGGCAACGGGTCGGCATTGCGGGCAATCGTCCGGCTGGTGCGTTCCATACGGGTGAGGGCTTTGGCGGCGCTATAGACGCGCTTCCAGATCGCCTCCAGCGTTTTTTTGTCGGTTTGTGAATAGCGATTAAAGCCGGACCAACCCCACTCGGTCAACTGCTGCTTGAGACGATCGTCTTTCTCTTGTAGACAAATATCGCCGGCTCGCGCGAGATGGCCGATCAACCACATGTCGCGCTTGAGGCCGAATTGAAGCACCCGTGGATCGCCAAGGACCTCGCCGAGCCATTGACAACGCTCTTGCATCTCTGACTTGTCGTCGGCGATAAAGTGACTTGCCGCGTTGAATATATCAGCGAACCGCGTTTGCATCGCTTCGCTCATCTTATAGCCCAGCGTGTCCACGATCCCGGCGACGGTCTCGCTGTCCTCCTCGAAGACGGGGAACTGCGCGTAGTAGCGGCGCACGCGGTCGCGTAGCGCGGGCACGTCGGCCAACCCCGTGTAGTCGCCGTGCGGGTCGAAGATGACGATGGGATAATTCTTCTCGGCGAGCTGCTCGATGATGCGTCGCGCCGTCCAGCTCTTGCCCGCGCCGGTTATGGCCAGGATCGCCAGGTGCCGTGTCACAATGGCGTGACCGTCGACCAGCACGTCGACCTCGGGACGGTTGGCGAGCGATGCGATGTCCAGGGCGCGTTTCTGGGTCTGCTCCAACTCGCCCAGCACGATGCGCGCGATGTCCCGCGACTCAGGGCGGTAGGCGCTCGACGCGGGCTGCGCGGGATAGCGCAGGTGGTCCAGCCGGCCGCTGCCGTTGCCCTCCAGCGGCTCGGCGCCCAGGATCTGGCACACCGCCGTGACCATCTCGCGGCTCAGTGAGAGCACCGTATCGAACGGGTCGACGGTCGTCGCGGCAAGCTCGTGCCCTGCCTCGGCAGGGAAAAGCGGGTTGAGCCGCTCGATGCGCTGCACCTTGGCCCACACACGGATGCGCTCGGACACTCCCCGAGCCTGCGTCCCCGCGCGCCCAACGGGCGCGTCGGCGGCTGGGCGACGCAGCTCGGCGTCGACGGCGATAATGTCCTGCTCGCGGATGGTCTCGTGGGCCACGGCCAGGCGGAACTCGCTGCTGGTGCTCTCGCCGACCAGGGTGCCGACGTAGCGGACGGCTTTGTCGCGCGCGGACGACGGCGACGGCGCGGGTAACGGGCTAACCATGGATGGCCTCCTTTAGACGGTGGGACGGAACAGCCAGTCGCGGTGGTTCATGTAGATGGCCTGCACCATCAGCCGCCGCATCTCGGCGTCGCCGACCTGGCCCTGTTGCAGGCTGACGCCCAGCTGATAGCGGATCATCTTGCCGTACGCCTCGGTCATCCATGCCGGGACGCGTGCGTACTTGTCGACCACGTCGAGGCCCACCGGGAAGCCGTAGCCCGGCAGCAGCCGCGCGTAGAGATAAGCGCGCCGCGCCGCCGCGTCCAGTTGCTCCGGTCCGAGATCGTGGTAAACCTCCACGCGGATCGGCTCGGTCGAGGGCGCCACGTGGACGTAGCAGCCCGCCACGCGCGGGAAGCCGATGGCAGGCGAGCGCAAGGAGGCGAAGTTGACGCTCTCTTCGATCAGCTCGCCCGGCAGCGACACGGTGACCTCCCGTACGCCGCCGTATTTCGTCACCGTCCACGGCTCGGACATCTCGCCGGGCTGGAGCAGCAGCGCCATCAGCAACGCGTCGTGGTAGCCCAGCCGGTCGAGCAGCGCGGTCGGCGAGGTCAGGTCGGTGCGCCCGTACATCCGGTTGAAATAGTTGGCGTTGCCCTTGGCCCGCAGCCCCCTGAACACGCGCGCCAACAAGACCTTCTCACTGAACTGGCGCAGCGAACCCCTCTCGACCACACCCGCGATGACCGGCATTGGTCTGCGTTGCCGCGCCGTCTCCATCAGGCGGCGATGCAGAAAGGCGATCCAGGCCACGGGCTCGAACAGCCGGCGCGCCACCCACTCGTCGGAGCGGGCGGTCATAGATGGGTAGATGTCCAGCGCCGCCTCGCGCAGGAAGTCCTCTTTCAGTTGGCGGCCCAGTGCCGGGTCCGGCGCGTAGTGCCGCAGCAGCAGGTCGATGTCCCCCTCGGTAAAGGGCATATGGCCGGCGTACGTGTCCATGGTGTAGACCAACGGACCGTGGAACATTAGCACGTTGAGGTCGGGCGTGCGCGCCAGCGCGGAGAGGCCGCCGAGCAGTTCGGCGCTAATGCGCACGATGTCGGTAAACCCGGCGCGGTCGCGGCTGCCGCCCTCAAGGTCGCCCAGGATGACGGGATAGTAGCCGAATTGCTCGCGCGCGGCCAGGCGCCGCTCTCCGACGCGCACGGAGTACGAGCCGACGCGCAGCAGGATGGGGACGCGGCTGCCGATCTCCACCTGACCCACGCCTCCGTCGAGGAAGGTGACAACCTCGCCGCGCACATCGGCCCACGAGGCGTCGGCGACGCCGCGCACGGACAGGACCTGCTCGCGCCGGCCCTGCTCCGCTTCGACCATGGCTCGGCGCAAGGCGCCGACGAAGGCCGAGGTGTTCTTGAAGTAGTTGTCGCGCAGGCTCTCGGCGACGGTCAAGGCGTTCTCGGCCAGCCACATGAAGAGGTGCGGTTGCTCCTGCAGGTCGTGGGTGATGGCCTGCTCGCCGTACCATTCCCTCTCCTCGCTCATCCGCCATCCCCCCGGTGCCCCTATACAGCCGCCTGCTGCTTACTATCTGCCCGCAATTGTACACCAACCCGCGCGAGACCCGTCATCTCACCTGTTGCCCGTATGGGTGTACATCCTATGCAGGACTGTATGCTCACGTGTAGACCCTTACGGCACATAGGGCAATAGCAGTATCAGGCTATCTGCCTGTCACCCGCTATTCGGATTTTGAGGTTGATGGCACGCATCGCTGTTAGCAGGCACTAAGGTAAAACATGTTTGAATATTGCTTGCGTCACGGTGGGCATGACCTCCGCGGGCGCAAGTATAATGATCGTGTGAGTCGCGAGCCCGATGATTACATTTGGGCACAAGAGTTGTACCTGCGGAGTTCGAGTCTGTTTTATCTGTTCATAGTCAGATCGGGGGTGCATCGTGGATAGTCAGCGCCATATGGCCTCGGATGCGCGTGCTGCCGAGGTAGAATGGGTCATGCAGCGCGCAGCGCAGTGGGCAAGGACACAACCAGACATCCGGGCGCTGCTCCTCGTCGGGTCGTGAGCGCGGGACGCGGCGCAGCCTGATTCGGATGTCGACCTCGTTGTTCTGACCACGACGCCGGAGTGCTACTCGCCCGACGGAGCGTGGACACGCGAACTCGGTGCGGTCGCCATCAGCCGTGTGCAGCAGTGGGGCGCTATCGCCGAGCGACAGATTGTCCTGTCCTCGGGCCTAGAGGTGGAGGTGGGCATCGGGCCGCTCTCGTGGGCGCAGATCGATCCAGTTTGACGCCGGGACACGCCGCGTCGTCACCGATGGATGTCGCATCCTCCATGATCCCGATGGCCAACTCCAGCGGCTTCTCGTAGCCTGCGGTGTTAAATAGAACACGAGCCGGTTAGGAAAATGGTACACTGGTTGCATGCACGAGTTGCTACACACGATCGTCGCATGGGCGCAGGAGCAAGACCCCATCAGAGCGATGATTCTTGCGGGGTCGACGGCCACGCGCACCACCGCCGATGAGCTCGCGGACCTCGACATCGCGATTTTCGCGACCGATTCGTCGATCTATACGTCCGCCGATGGCTGGATGGGCGAGATCGCGCCTGTTTGGAACTGTCTCGCCCTTTCTAATGAGGACGAAGGTGGCTACCCGACGCGGCTCATCATCTATGACGGCGGCCGCAAGGTCGATTTTACGCTCGCGCCGCTCGACGCGCTCGATCGCCTGGTGACGAGCGAGCCGTTGCCGGATTTGTATCACCGCGGCTACCGCGTGCTCCTCGACAAAGATCGCCGCGCCGCAACCATGCCGCCGTCTCCATTCCGGGCACGGCCAACCCCCAAGCCAAGCGAAGCCGAGTTCGACGCCCTCATCACGGAATTCTGGCACGAGGCCTACCATGTCCCCAAATACCTCGCGCGCGGCGACCTATGGCTAGTCAAGATGCGCGATTGGCGCATGAAAACACTGATGCTAGACATGCTCGCCTGGTACATAAAGAGCACGGAGGGGTGGGAGTACGATACCTTCTACCTGGGCAAACACATCAAAGACTGGTTGGATCCCGCGCTCTATGACGCCTTATTCGCATGTTTTGCCCGCTTTGATCGTGACGATAGCTGGGCGGCGTTCTTTGCGACCGCGCGCTTGTTCGGGCACGTCGCGGAGCAGACCGCAACCCGCTTGGGCTATGCCTACGCGCACGATGGGGCGGATCACATTTTGGCGCTGGCCCATGAGTTGCACGACAAATCCGCTCATTCCTGATCCAACGCTATGCGAACAGCATCGGTCCTTGCTGTCACCCGCCGAGAGTAAATTCCCATCGAGCGGAGGGGTAACGCCGCAGGGCATTCGTTACGCCGCGACAAGGTCCACGACGATACCTGTCTTGTCAAGATCGCGTTTCAACCGCATAATCCGAATATCCCTTTCGCGTATGCTGACGAGCCAGGGATCATGCACTATTGTCGATGCGTGAACCAACTGGACGCCGTATTGTTGCAGACACACCCTGCGACGCCTCCTTTAGGCGTACTTGACGAGCTCGGTCAGGGCCTCGCCCCGGTCCGGTTCGAAGCGGCCGGTGGTCCAGAGGAAGCGCACGAAGCGCCGGAAGCTGACGCGGTTGGCCTTTTCACCTGGGCCAGGACCGGCGAAGTAGGCCTCCAGGTCGTTGGGGGTGAAACTGAGCAGGCCGCGCGGCGGGTCTTGCGCCAGCAGGTAGCCGGCGGCGAAGGACACGATCGCGGCCACGTGCCCGTCCAGGGTCTTGGGGTTGAGGCCGGAGCGGGCCAGGTCCTTGCGGAAGGCGTCGAGCACGCGCTTGTTGCGCGCGCCTATGGCGTCCCGCTCCGCCCCTGGGTCCTCGTCCGTCTCCAGGGGCGTGAGCGTGGTGATGACGCCTTCGCGCTCCTGGGCGTCGCGGTAGGCGTCGCGCATGCTGGCGCGGTAGCCCGGACCGAAGATGACGTTGTAGGGGGCCAGCAGGCTATCGTAGATGATGCGTCCCTCGAACGGCAGCAGGATGGTCCGCACGGCACGGGGCACATCGGGGCCGATGATCTCGTCGATGGGGGAGACCAGGCCCAGCACGCCATAGGCGTGGGCGGGCTGCCTGTCGTCCAGGAAGACGGTGTATCGCTTGAGGTAGCGCTCGACGTAGAACGTGCCGGCCAGGCGGTAGCGCCAGCTCTCGACCAGCGCGAGGTCGGCCGCCGCGAGATTGGCCGGGTTGTCGGCGATGAAGCGTTCGCGCAGCGTGTCGTCGGCCCATAGCGCGTTGCGCAAGGGGAACACCTGTTGGGGCGTGAGCGCGACGGGCACGTTGACCCCGTCCGCGTCCGGGTCCGCGGGAAAATCGTCGATGGTCGGCGCCCGGTCGTTGACGTAGCGCAGCAGGGCCAGCCAGACGCGATAGAAGCGGGCGGTCTCCTCGGGCCGTAAGATCACGACAACACCTCTCTCAGCGGGTTAGACGCCAGCGGAAAAAGATGGCGCTGTAGCCGATGACCAGCACCGCGACGAAGGTGATGCGCGCCAGGTCCTTGTCGTTGAACACAAAGAGCACGATCGAGGGCAGCGCCACGGCCAGCAGCAGGACGAGATAGGAGAACGAGCGCATCACGGCCATGGCCGCATGAAGACGGGCTGCTCGCGCACCCCGATGTCGAGGCGGTAGATAGAGCCCGTCTCGCCCTCGGCGACGTACAAGCTGTCCTGCCAGAAGGCCACGTTGGTCGGGGTGCGTCCCCCCACCGGCAGGCTCGCCACGATCGTCCCGTCGGGCGCCACGACCCGCACCACCCCGGCGCCGAAGTGCGCGACGTAGAGATTGCCGTCCGCGCCATAGACCATACCGTCGGGACCGTACTCCTCCGGCGGGGAGCCGGCCGGGCTCAGCGTCGCCAGGGGCGCCAACTCCTCGTAGCGGCGCGTCGGGGTCAGGTCGTAGCGGCGCAGCAGCCCCGTGTGCGTCTCGGCCACGACCAGCGCACCGCCATCGGGCGTGACCATGACGCCGTTGGGGAAGGCCAGCCCGGCGGCAACGCGCGTCACGTGGCCATCGGGAACGACGGCGTAGACGGCGCCGATAGGACGGTCGAGCGACGACCCATCGGGATCGGTCACGTAGAGCGTGCCGTCGGGGCCGAAGCAGAGATCGTTGGGTCCGCGGAAGCCGACGCCGTCGCAGCTGTCGGCGTACACGCTCTGCCGACCGGTGGACGGCGTCAGGCGGATAACCGCGGGCAGTCGGCAGTCGGCCACGAAGAGGTCGCCGTCAGGACCGAAGCGCGACCCGTTGGGGCCGCCGCCCGTGTGGACCCACACGGCAAGAGTGCCTCCCACAGGCTTGCGCCAGACCGTCCCGCCGGGGATGTCGACGCAGTACAGCGTCCCATCGCGGTCGAAGTTGACGCCCTCGGCGAAACCCAGGCCCTGTCCGACCAGGACCGGTGTGACCGTATGTTCCATCCGTTACAATCCTCCATCTCTTCCCTTCATGGTATATGCTACCGCTTTATGAGGTCCGGCGACCAGGACCACAGGTGCGCCTTCAAATTGTGGAATCCGACCTGCGACTGCGGTCGCATAGCAAACCACGGACACTGCGGTGTCGAACCGGGGCCAGCACTGCGGTGTCGAACCGGGGCCAGGAGTCGCGTGGCGACGGACCACATCTGACCGCAGTCAGCGTCGGTTTGCCATGCGACACATGCTTGACCCGCCCCCGACCAGCGTCGCTTTGCGGACTGGCCCCCGACTGGCTGCGGCCAGTCCCGGTCCAGCCGGCTGCGGCCGGTCCCGGTCCAGCCGGGCAGTCGCAGGCCCGGTCAGGCCGCAGTCCACTATGTCGAGGCGCACTCCAGTACCACGCAGCGCATAGAATAACAGTGTAGAGCAGTGTGATGCATGACGTGATGAAGTGATAAGGAGGAGACCGCGATGCCGATACATTTCGCCCTGGATGACCAGATTGCCTCTCAGCCGGAGGCGCTGCGGGCGCTACTGGCGGGGATCGACGCGCCTATACTCGACCCTGAGCGGCCGGTTCTATTCAGCGGGATTGGCACCTCGCTGCACGCCTGCCGCGTCGCCGCCTGGTGGACCGCGGCGTTGAGCGGCGGCACGCTACGGCCCAGCGCCGTCGACGCGCACGACCTTGCGCTGGCCGCGCCGCTCACGCCGCGCGACCAGATCGTGGTGGTCAGCCACCGCGGCACGAAGCGTTTCCCCAACGCCGTCCTGGCCCGCGCGAGAGAGTTGGGCGCGGCCACCATCGCCATCGTGGGCCAGGGGGCGCCCGCGGTCGTCGCCGATCACGTCGTGCGCACCTGCCCGGACGAGCGGGCGGGAACGCATACCGTCTCCTACCTCACCGCCCTTGCCGCGCTGGGCCGCATCGTGGCTGGCCTGATCGGCCCGACGGCCGCGGCGATGGAGTTCTCGGCAGCCCTGGGGACCGTGCCCGACGCGGTGGCGCGCACGCTGGCCCTGCCCGCGCCGGTCGAGGCGGCGCGACGGCTGTCCGGCCGCGAGCCGCTGCTGCTGGCGGGCGCTGGGCTGGATACGATCACGGCCCAGGAAGCCGCGCTCAAGCTCAAGGAGGGGACCTACACCTGGGCCGAAGGGTTGGGCGTGGAGTTTGCGCTGCACGGCCCGCCCGCCGCGTTGCGCGCTAGCATGGGCGCGGTCACCATCACGCCAGCCGCGGGCACGGACGACGGCGGCCGCACCCAGGCGTTGCGCGGGCTGCTGCATGATCTGAGCGTGGCGGCGCTGACCTGCGGAGACGGCGCCAACTCCGCGGACGAGGACTTGCCGTTCGCCCCCGTCCCGCCGCTGCTGCGTCCGTTCGTCGCTATCGTGCCGTTGCAGCGCCTCACGGCCGAGTTTGCCCGCCTGGCTGGAACCAACCCTGACGCCATCCACGGCGATGTCGAGCCGTGGGCCTCCGCGATGGGCCGCATCACGTTGTAGCCAAGGCTATGCCATGCTCGACGCCAGGCGACAGCGACCGCTACTGCTTGGCGTAGGTGAAACCCAGCGGCTGGGCAATGGCGATCAGCGCGCTGCCCGATGGCGTCTCCTGCGCACCATGCACCAGGTGCGCGGCGAAGTCACGGTACACCGCGTCGACGGAGAGGCCGTGGTTGCGGCCATCCTTCACCGCCAGCGCCGCCTGGGACTGCAGGGCGTCGTGGCAGGCGGCGATATGCGAGGCCCTGTAGACCAGCGCGGCGAGCGTGGCGTCTTGATAGATGCTCCCGGAATCGTCCGGGTTTAGCGTGCCGTTGTCGGTCGTGCTCCGCGCGTAGAAGGGGTTGCGCGACATCAGAGCGCCGGTTGCGGGGTCGAAGATCTGGTACTTGGCGCCGAACTTGTATCTGGCCCACATCGCGTCGTCGAGGGCCGCGACCACAGCCGACCCGCGCAGGTCGATGATCAGGAAGTAGGTCTTGTTGTAGGAGAACTTGAAGGCGTTGGCGGCGTTCTTCATCGCCGCGAGGCCGCCCTGCAGCCCGTCGACCAGACTGAAATCCCAAATCTGCTTGACCTGGGCCGTACTGGTCAGGAAATGTTGGTCGAATTGGCCCGGCCGCGGGATCGATGCGTCGGCCGCCTCCGGGCCGGCCAGCAGCGCCCCGGCGCCAGTGGCGCCAACGGCTCCGCCCACGAGCGTGCCGAGGCGCAGGAAACGACGACGGTTGAGCGATTGCAGGATGGACATTGGCTGCTCCTTCTATCAATCAATATGTACCCGTCACCACCCCTCCCACTTCGCGGGAGGGGTGGTGACGGGTCGTTCCGCGCTATCCACAGGGGGATGCGCCGGTGAGGATGGTGAGCGGACCAAACGGCGGCGTGATGTCCACCGCACCAGCTGCCGTGAACACCGCTTGCGGGATGGCATCGACCACGCCGCCCAGGGTGTTGGGGATATACAGCGTCCCGCTATCCAGGACCACGCCGACGTTGCTCACGCCGCCACCGATGCGCATGCGATGGCGCAACCGCCCGGTCCGCGCGTCGAACTGGTAGACCGTCCCGGCGTCGTCGGCGGTGAAGAGCGCGGTCCCGTCGACCACCGGCGCGCTGCGGCTGACCGCGTCGAGTCCGGCGCGCCAGAGCAGGCGCCCCGTCGACGCGTCCCGCGCCTCCAGTCCGCGGCTGACGGGAGTCGGCAGATAGACCACCCCGTCCCGCACCGTGGGCACGCCGGCGGCAAAGAAGTTGGGCAAAAATCCTGCTCCCTGGTCCTGCTGCCAGACCGTCGCGCCCGTCGCCGTGTTGAGGGCAAAGGCGATTTGGCGCACGGGCGCGCCGCCAAATGGGGTGGCGTCCTTGCTGACCGTCGCGCTACAGAACAGCACGTGCCGGTACACCGCGCCCGAGCAGTCGTCGACGGCGCCGGTCACCACCAGTCCGGCGTCGGGCGCAAAGGCATGCCGCCAGGCGATGCCGCGCGCCACGATGTCGACCGCATATTCGGCATAGGGGTGCGCGCCGCCGAAGAGCAGCAGGTTGCCGTCGCGCACCGGCGACGACATGCTCACGTAAGAGGGTAGGCGCAGCGACCAGACGATGCGGCCCGTCCCGGCGTCGATGGCTAAAAACCGTCGCTCGCCGGTGACGACGTAGAGCAGCCCATCGATGTAGGCGGGGGTCGGCATGGCCTCGCCCCGCAACGGAAGCGCCCACAGCACCGCTCCGCTAGCCGCGTCCAGGGCGTAGACCGCACCGCCCTCGGTGCCGCGGCTGACAGTGTTCCAGTCGCGCACGGGATCCTGCTGCATGTAGTTGTTACCGGCGCCCACGAAGACCCGGCCCGCGGCGACGATCGGCTGCGTCATGATGATGTTATTGAGAATCTGCGCCCAGACGACCTGGCCATTGGCGCGGTTGAGGGCATAGATGGCGTGCGTGTTGCCGGCTCCGGCCACGTAGACGATGTCGCCGGCAATGCTCATGGCGAAGGCCTGGTCCTGCACGGCCGCGCTGCGCCAGCGCACCGGCGCGCGGCCCGGCTCGGCGAATAGCGCATTGTTCGAGACGTTACCGTGGTAGCTCGACCATGCCGCCGCTGCTGCCACAGGAGGGACCGGGACATGCGGCGCCGCAGCGACCGCCGAGGGCGACACGCATGGGGGCAGGAGCCATAGCGCCAGGGCCAGGCCGCTCGGCCACGACGAGACACCACACCGCCGCATAACGCAAACGGCCGACCCGACCATACCAAGGACACGCCCCGCGAGAGCGAACCTGTCTCCCGTCATGATCCTATCTCACCTCTCCGACACGGGGTTCCAAAAGGGGGCTCTGTGCGGCCGCTTGCACCGATCCTTACGGCCTACCGGGGGCCGCTCGATCATATCGGCAGGACGGGCGCCAGGCATCACGATCATGGTAGCAGGTTGCCGTGCCCAGACACCAGGTCGCCGGAGGACCTGGCGACATCTGGGTGCACCTCAAAAAAAGTGGACTGCGGCCGGAACAGGCCTGCGACTGCGGTCGCAGGGCACACCACCGGCCGACTGCGGTCGGTTAGGGTCCGCCACGACCCTGCTCCTGGCCCCGTCCTGACACCGCAGTGTCCGTCGTGTGCCATGCGACCGCAGTCGCAGGTCGGAGTCCACAATTGTAAGGTGCACCCGCGACATCTCCCTGTCCCGCCTTTGTGAGCCCGTCTGCTAGAGTGAGGAGGGCCGCATCTTTGGACTTGAGACACGCCGAGAGATCAGGCGCCAGGCGCCAGAATGAGCGTATTGGGATGCTGCTAAGCAAGGAGCTTGTGGGCTCGACACCGCTAAGCGACGCGCCGTGAGGCCCATCCGCGCCAAAACCGGCGCCTGGCGCCTGACACCTGGCATCTTCGTGGGGCCGGCGCTGGTCGTCTATGCCGTATTCGTGCTGTGGCCGCTGGTCCAGCTGATCGGGCTCTCGCTGCAGCAGTGGGATGGGCTCTCGCCCGCGATCCCCGTGGGCCTCGCCAACTACGCCGCGTTGTGGGCCGACCCCGGCTTTGGCATCGAGCTGCAGCACAGCCTGTGGTGGCTGGGCGTCACGCTGGCCGCGCCGGTCCTCGTGGGGCTGGGTCTGGCCTTGCTGCTGCGGGCCGCCCCCTCGCCGGTGCGCACACCCCTGCGGGCGCTGTTGCTGATCCCGCTGCTGCTGCCGACGGTGCTGATTGCCGTGGCCTGGCATCTGTTCTACAATCCGCTCTCGGGACCGCTGACCGGGCTGCTGCACGCGCTCCAGCTGGACGCCCTGGCGGGCGACTGGCTGGGAGACACCAACCTGGCCCTGCCGGCGCTGTTGGTTGCGGCCTGTTGGGCCTCGTTCGGCCTCTCCATGCTGCTGTGCGAAGCGTCCCTGGCAGGGATCAGCCCGGAGGTTCTGGCCGCGGCCCACCTTGATGGCGCGGGCGCGTGGGCGCGCTTCCGCTACTTCACGCTGCCCGCGTTACGCGGGACGCTGCCGGCAGCCACGGTGGTCACGGCGCTGTGCGCGGTCCCCTCCTACGACCTGGTACGGCTAACCACCGACGGCGGCCCCGGCTACGCCACCACGACCGTGCCGCTGGATATGTATAGCCGCGCGCTCGGCGGCGGCGGACAGGTGGGGGCGGGCGCGGCGCTGGCCTGCTTGCAAGGCGCGGTAGGGCTGGGGCTGGCCCTCTTTGCCCTTCTGGTGGCGCGGGGACAGGAGCGCCAGGACGCCACGGTCGAGCCCGGCGCCGCGGCGGCGCCGCGAGCGGGCCGGCCCAGGGGGGCAAGCGGTGCCGCGGGCCTGGTCCTGCTGATCCTGTCCGCCGCCGTCCTCTTTCCACTGGGCTGGTTGGCCGTCCTGGCACTGCGGCCAGGCGACGGGAGCAGTGTCCTGTCGGCGCTAGACGCCAACATCACCATGGTGTGGGGGCAAGGCTTCGGCAGCGCGCTGCTGACCAGCCTGGCCATCGGCGTCGTGGTTGCCGTGGTGACGCTGGCGCTGGCCGTGCCGGCGGCCTTTGCGCTGGCCATGAGCCGCCGCCGTCTTGTCCAGACGAGCGCGGCGGTTGTGCTGGCGCTGGGCCTGTTCCAGCCAGCCGCCGTGCTGGTGATCCCCCTCTACTACATGTTGCAGGGGTGGGGTCTGCTCGACACGGCGCCCGGCCTGGTGCTGCCGCAGGTCGCGCGCGCGCTGCCTATCGCGGTGTTGCTGCTGTGGATAAGCATGCGCGTGCTGCCGGGCGAGATTCTGGCCGCCGCGGCGAGCGACGGCGCCGCGCCACACCAGGTCTTGCGCTACATCGCACTGCCCCTGGTCGGCCCTCTCGTCGCGGTGGTTGCCGTCTGGTCCTTCCTGACGAGCTGGAACGAGTATCTCCTACCGACGGTCCTGTCGCCCAACGGTGTATTCCAGACCATGCCGACGGCCCTGGGGAGCTTCATCGGCCGCTTTGACACGGAGTATGGGCTGCTAGCGACGGGCGCGCTGCTGGCCGTGCTGCCCCTTCTCCTCCTCTACGGGGCGCTCTACGGCGTGCTGGCGCGAGGTCTGCGTGTGTTGCGCCCGCGTGATATGCGACAATGACGCTGAGGACAGGCCACAGGCCACTATGGGCTATCACAGGTCATGAGAGGCGATACAGGCCACGGGGGAGCAACGGTATGACTCGTATCGAACGTAACGGCGACGGCGCGCATCGCATGGCGCGCCCCGCCCTGGCACTCACGGCGCTCGCGCTCTGCGCGGGGATGTTGCTCGCGCCGCGGACATCCGCCGTGGCGACGACGGCAGTGGCGGCGCGGACATCCGCCGCGGCAACGACGGCAGTAGTGGCTCAGACGGGGGGGCACGGCTCCACGGCGACGATCAGCGGGCACGTCGTCAAGTTCGGGTTGGCTGGCTTCGAGCCGGACTTCGACCCAATCGACCGCGTGATCATCTCGGGCTCGCTCAAGCGCATCCGCGTGGACGGCCATACGCTGCCCGCCGCGATGCTCGTCCTGTCGCTGTATCTGGAAAACTTCTCGTCGACCACCGTCCCCGTCCTGCCCGACCTGCTCAACCCCAACCAGACGGCCGAGGGGCTGGGCGGCTTCATGCAAGGCAAAGTCGTGTTGCTCAACGCCGCGGGGATTAAGGTGTACCAGGGCAGCTTGCTGGCCGAAGTCTTCCTCGACAACTCGGTCCACGCGGTGGTCGATATCACCCCGCCCGCCGACGTCAATGCCGCGGACGCCCTGTCGCACACGATACGCTTGCTAGGGGCATTCACGCTCGACAAGAGCCTGGCCGTGTCCGGGCAGTTCTCCAGCGGCGCGGCGCTCTCATCGGGAGCTCTGGATGTCCCACGGGGGCAGCCGGTCTCGTGGCAGAGCGTTCTCGCCGGCGAGCAGGTCCACCTGCCGCCCATGATGGGTACCTCGGGCAATGGCGCGCCACCGCCCACGCCAACGTCCCTGCCGCCGGGCGCGACGGCGGCAGCGCCGCCGACGCAAGCGGCGCAGGGCGCGGTTGCGTCGGCCATCGGAGTCCCCGCAACGCCTGGCGTGTCGGGAACAGCCACCGCGCTACCTACCGCGGCCGCGCCGGTCGCCTCGCCCGTCGGCGGCGCCGCGCTCAGCGGCGGCGGCACGGGCGGGACCGCGCCGCTGAGCGCGGCGCCCTCGTCCTCGCCAGCCACGCCGGGCATCCCCACCGCTGCCCTCGCCGGTGGGGGGCTGGTTGCGCTGCTGGCCGGCGCCGCCCTGATCTGGCTGGCGCTACGACGTCGTCCAGAGCTTGAACGACCGCGGCGCGGGCTATAATGAGGCAAGGCAGGCGGATGCCCTGCCAGCGTAGCGCACGAGGAGAGCACGCAACTGACAACGCAAGCGATCGACTTCGATAGCCCCTGGAAGGAGGCGCTGGAAGAATACGCGCAGGACTTCTTCGCCCTGTTCTTCCCCGAGGTCCACGCCGCGATCGACTGGACGCGACCGCCTGAGTTCCTGGACAAGGAACTGCAGCAGGTCGTGCGCGAGGCCGAAGTGGGGCCGCGGCTGACCGACAAGCTGATCCGGGTGTGGCTGCGCGAGGGGGGCGAGGCGTGGCTGCTGGTGCACGTGGAGGTGCAGAACCAGGAGCAGCGCGCCTTCGCCCGCCGGATGTTCGTCTACTACTACCGTCTGTACGACCGGCACGAGCGGGAGGTGGTCAGCCTGGCGGTGCTGGGCGACGAGCGGGCAGGGTGGCGGCCGACGGAGTACGCGACGGGGCGGTGGGGCTGCACCCTGCGCTTCCGCTACCCGATCGTGAAGCTGCGGGACTACCGGGCGCGTCGCGCGGAGTTGGAGGCGAGCGACAACCCGTTCGCGACGGTGGCGCTGGCGCACCTGGCGGCGCAGGACACGCGGCGGGACGCGGCGCGCCGCCGGCAGGTCAAGCTGGCGCTGACCCGACGGCTCTACGAGCGGGGCTACAAGCGGGAGCGCGTGCTCAGCCTGTTCCGATTCATTGATTGGCTGCTCGCGTTGCCGGAGGACCAGGAGACGGCGTTTTGGCAGGAGATTCACACGTACGAGGAGGAGCGAGCGATGCCGTATGTCACAAGTGTGGAGCGCATGGGGCTGGAGCGAGGCCGCCAGGAGGGCCGCCAGGAAGGCCGCGACGAAGGGATACGGGAGGCGCTACGCCGGATAGTGCAGGCGCGCTTCGGGACGGTACCGGAGGCGCTGGAGCGGCGCATCGCGGAGGCCGATAGAGCGGCGCTGGATCAGATGCTCGACCGCGTCATCATCATCGAGACCGTCGACGATCTCTAAAAGGGATAGCGCAACAGAGAGTGGCGTCGGATCTCGGGGGCATGACAGGTGGGCGGTACACGTAGCAATGCTATGCCAGCATAACGACATCTCATGGAGGAGGTGCGGTCAGCAGCCGTGGCGCCACGCTCATCATTAGCCGCTGCACCCGCCACGCTGCGAGCGCCAGGAGCAGGAGCAGCGGCAGGGTGAGAAGCAGCGAGGCCGGAGGGTGCAGGCCATAGCGGCCGAGGCCCGTCCACCACCAATAGGTCCACCCATCGATCGCGACGCGCTGGCTAGCTGAGGTCCCACCGGGACTGCGCCAGGGAAAGACGACGAGTTGGTTGCGATCGGCGTTCCCTAGCACATCATGACCCAATAGCCAGGCGTTGCCGAGCAACGGAGAGGCCAACGGCGTCCAGATAAAGGTCTCTTCGCTCACGCCCGCGGCTTCGAAGCGACCGGGATGCACGGCGACGCCGAGCGCCTGCGCCACCAGAGACAGGCCGACGACCACCACGGCCACGCGACGCATCAACAGCCCTCTGGGCCGCGCTTTCAACCGGTCGAACGCCTCACCAAAGAACGCCAGCGGGAGCAGGATGAACGGCAGCACCGGCACGAGGTAGCGCGGTCCCCAGCACACGCCGCCCCACCAAACGGGGTAGGTCGCGAAGACCAGCAGCGTGATCGCGGCGATGCCCAGGGCCAGCAGCGCCTCGGCGCGTCGCCGCCGCATCAGCAGGGGCCACAGCGGCAACACCAACACGACGAGGGGGCAAAACAGGAGTAGCCCCTTACCGGGGCTGACCAGCAAGCCCTCAAGACCAGGCCACAAAGGCGCATTGAACGGCGTATCCTGGCCGTGATAGCCCGTGTTGGTGATGCTGCCGAAGCGCACCAGATCGTACCACGCCGTGACGGCCAGCCCCAGCGCCGCGCCCAGGCCCCACTCCACGAAGCGAACGGCGACGTCGGCTCCGGGAGGCCGCGCGCCGTCCGCGTCGGGAGCGCGAGCGGCATAGACGGCGTAGATCAGCAGGAACGGAAGCGCGAATCCCGCCGTCAGCTTGGTCAGCAGGGCTAGCGCCACGAACAGTCCCGACACGGCGAAACGGGCAATGGCTGGTTCGCGCCGTGCCCGGACCAGGAACAGGACGGCTCCGGTGAGGCCGAGCGCCGAGAGCGACTCGCTGAAGTCGGTCTTGGCGTAGACGAGGTACGGCGACGCCAGGCCCAATAGCAGAGCGGCGATAGCGGCGCCACGTACCGCGCCGCACACCTCGTAGGCGAGCAGGAAGAACAGCCACACCGCTGCGGCCGTGATGACGCCGTTGGTTAACATGGTGATGGCCATGGGCGTCACGCGGGCCAGGTTCGGCGCCAGGGGCGCGGCCACGGCCTTGCCGACCACGTAGAGGGGGATCTCGGCGACGCTCTGCGCGAGGCCATACTTGGAGTAGAAGAACGTGCGATGAGCGTCGGGTAGGCCGTGGTGATGCGGCGGGAGGGCCAGCGTGTGGCGATCTACGATGGCCTTGGTCGTGTCGTACATCACCCCCCCGTCGAGGGACGTGCCGCCGCCCGCGGCAAGGAGCATGTAGAGGGCCAGGCACAGCAGCGCCAGCGACGCGCCCATCTGCCATAACGACGTCACACCGCGTCGGGTCGCCGGCAGATGTCGCGCGTCTGGCAGCCTGGCGCGCGGGGTAAAAGACCACCGCCGCCTGTCCAGGCGCGCGTCGCGTAGCATATCGCTCATCGGCCCTGCCGCTCTCCGTCGCGCTCGCGTTGCGGCGGAGCCTCGGGCAGCGGCAGGGCCGCCAGGCGAAGCGCCCGCGCCAGGTCCGCCGGCGTGAGGTCCGCGTCGCCGGCCGGCAGGAACATGGGAGCGTGGTTGGCATCGCCAGCCGGCAGGAACGCGGGAGCGTGGTTGGCATCGCCGGACAGGGAGGTACGCGCAAGGTCGGCGTCAGCCACTGGCGCCATCATCGGGTCGGGCGCGTCGGACACGTCGATCGCCGCGCCCTGTAGGCCCATGACGGCGCTCGTCTCGCCATCGTCCGACGGGAGCGCCGCGACGACGCGGGGCGCGCCGTCGCGGGGCGGAGCGACAACGATCTGCTCCGGCGCGATGACCACCACACCCTCGCGCGGCGCCGCGTCCCGCCCCAGATCGACGCGCACTCGTTGCCCGCGCGTCAGGACTGGTTGGGCCGTGCTCCCATCGTTATCATAGCGGCAAAACACGATCGGCTCATTGTGGTCCAGCCGCACGCCGACGATGATCGTCGTGTGCCCATCGTTTGTTGTCATCGGCCGTCTATAGCCCCTGCCCTTGATCCACTGGGCGCGCCGATCCCACGGCCGTCATAGCCATGGCCGTGGGATCGGGATAGGTGATCAAGATATAGACTAACAGCTTGAGGGGCTTGAGCCAAAGGATGGTTGGCTAGCTACTTCTCCCCCAGAGCAGGGTAATCGATGTAGCCGCGGTGGTCGCCGCCGTAGTACGTAGACGAGTTACCCTCGGCCAACGCCGCGCCGCATGCGATACGCGCCGGCAGGTCGGGGTTGGCAATGAAGTGATGTCCGAACGCAACCAACTCAGCCCGGCCCGCCTCGACAAGCGCGGCGGCGCCCTGTGCGTCGAAGCCGCCCGCGGCGATGAGCGTGCCCGACCAGACCGGGCGGAGCAGGTCGACCGCGGAGAATGTACCAGGCTCGATCACGTGCAGATAGGCCAGCCCGAGGCCATCGAGCGCGCGGGCCAGCGCCGGGTACGTCAGGTGCGCCTCGGCGTCGTCAATGTCGTTGAACGTGCCGCCGGGCGAGACTCGGATGCCCACCCGCTCTGCTCCAATGGCCTCGGCCACGGCCTCGGCGACCTCGACCACCAGCCGGATGCGCCCCTCGGGTGAACCGCCGTAGGCGTCCGTGCGCGTGTTGGCGTTGGCGGCCAGGAACTGGTTGAGCAGGTAACCGTTGGCCCCATGCAGCTCTACGCCGTCGAAGCCGGCCGCGTCGGCCCGCCGCGCCGCGTCGACGAACTCCGCCACGACGGCGGCAAGCTCGTGCGTGTCGAGGGCGCGCGGCGTCTCGAACGGCGCCATGCCGCTGCCCGTGAAGACCTGTCCGTTCGGACGTACCGCCGAGGGCGCTACCGGCGTGGCCCCGCCCGGCAGCACCGACGGATGGGAGATACGCCCAGCGTGCATCAACTGCGCGAAGATATGGCCTCCGGCTGCGTGTACGGCGTCGGTCACCAGGTGCCAGCCAGCCACCTGCGCGTCCGTGTGTAAGCCCGGCGTGGCAGGGTAGCCCTGGCCAGTGGCGCTCGGCTGCGTGCCCTCGGTGACGATCAGGCCGGCGCCGGCGCGCTGCGCATAGTAGGTCGCGTTGAGCGCGGTCGGAACGTTGCCCTCGGCGGCGCGATTGCGCGTCATCGGGGCCATCACAATGCGATTGGCCAGCGTGATCGGACCGAGCTGGTAGGAGCTGAACAACGCTCGCACGGCGGGGTCGGGCGTCAGGGAAGGCGAAGAAGGGCGAGGGATTGTGATCGTGCTATCAGTGGTCAAAAAATGTCTCCAGAACCATAGTCGGGTGATGTCGCGAGATGGGTCCAGGGCAGACGACTCACGAACTTTCTCTAGCACTATACATCATATAGCGAGCACTGGCAAGAGGTCCGTGAGCCTGGTCACTTTCTTCGCGAGGACAGGAGGATTTCTGGACGTAGGGGTGTCTTCCATCCGCATGACATATGGCCAACGGTAGCGATCCAGACGGATGACAAATGGAGAACACCCCTACGCCAATCTAGTCGGGCCGCCACGAGGACGGGACGATCGGTACAGTGGCAGGTGGCGGACAGACTGCTAGTTGAGACGCAGCAGCAGCGCCTCCAGCGCCAGGCGCGGGGTGACGTTGCGCTCGACAGCGCTCGCGGTGATCTCGATCTCGCGCAGGCCGCGCACGATCCTGGCTCGCCCGCGCTTCTCGACCTGGCGCTCGAGCTCCTGACGGCGCGCGGCGTGGGCCAGCGGGGCCGACGCGCCCGAGGCCACCATCAACAGGTCGCGCCACCAGGTCTGCATGTCCTCCAGCGTGCGCAGGCACAGCGCGCGGCTCTCCAGGAAGTTCTCTCCCTTGCAGGCCTGCGCGGCGAGGAGCAGACGCGTCCCTAGCTTCCCTTCGGACAGCTCGATCGCGCGGACAAGCTCCGCCTCGCGCTGGGCCGCTAACGGGGGGTCGGCCAACGCCGCGACGGCCCAGCCGGCGCGCCCGTTACAGAGGGTGGCCAGGCGATGCGCCTCCTCCGGCGACGCGCCGTGCAGAGCCCGCAACCCGCCCGCGACCTCGTCGAGCGCGTCGGGTTGCAGGGGTAACACGCGGCAGCGCGAGACGACCGTGGTCGGCACGGCGTCGGCCTGGGCGGCGGTCAGGACCACCACGATCTGAGGCGGCGGCTCCTCCAGGGTCTTCAGGAGGGCGTTGGACGCGCCCTCGCTGATATCGTCGGCGTCGACGAACACGTAGGTCTTGAAGCGGCCCTGGTACGGACGCCAATCGACCTGCTCGCGCGCGTCGCGCACCTGCTCCACGCCCATGCGCTTCTCCGCGCTGCGCTCCACCACGATGAGGTCGGGGTGCGCCTCTTTGTCCGTCATTTTGCAGTTGGGACAGGTATGGCACGGTCGTTGATCCGGAGCGGCGGTGCAATTGAGCGCCGCGGCCAACTCGCGCGCCAGGGTGCGCTTGCCGATCCGCGCCGGCCCGGTGATGAGATAGGCGTGGGCCGGCGACTCGGCCGCCACGGCGCGCGCCAGCCCACGCACGGCCCGCCGGTGGCCGATGATGCGCCAATTCTCCGCGGTTGAGTGCATACGCGACACCTCTACGGTATGGGCTATGAGACTTTTATGGTACAATGCACGCTGATCCAGGCCGCTCGCGGGTCCGGGCGGCTTCGTGGCGTCTCGCCGGTCGCGTTGTTGCGCGCGACGCGCGCCACTCCACCAAAATGATAAAGGATATCCGACCATGAGCAATCTACTCGATCTTGTCAAACGCAGCCAGATGAAGGCCGACCTGCCCCCGATGAACCCTGGTGACACCGTGCGCGTCCACGTGCGCATCGTGGAGGGCAACAAGGAGCGCATCCAGGTGTTCGAGGGCACCATCATCGGCATTCGCCGCGCGCAGAACGCCTCCGCCGTCACGGTACGCCGCGTCACCGCCAGCAGCATCGGCGTCGAGCGTACCTTCCTGTTGCACTCGCCGCGCGTCGAGCGATTCGAGGTGACTCGTCGCGGCCGCGTCCGCCGCGCCAAGCTATACTATCTGCGCGACCGCCAGGGCAAGTCGGCGCGTATCAAGGAGCTGCGCCCCTCGCAGCAAGCCCGCACCCTGCGCGCGGCCGCGCCGTTAAGCGCGGCGCCCGTGGCCGCGGCCGTGGAGTCGCAGACAACGGTGGCGGCGCCGCTGGCGCCCGATCCGGACCCGCTGGTGGTCGAAGAGGCCGCGCCGGTCGACGTGGCGGAAGCGCCGCGGGCCGAAGAGGTCGCGCCCGAATCAACGCCCGCCGAGTAGCGAAAAGGCCCGCGACCGCGATCGCATGACGAATCACGAGCCGACCGCAGTCGGGTGGGGTACGAACATGGTGCGGTCCCATCAGGGATCGAGAGAAGGGACGGCGACGGGTGAGACAGCCCTGTCGCCGTCCCTTTTGTTCGAGCAGGAATGCTGGTCGCGGGGGCAGCGGCACATTGCCGGGGTTGACGAGGTCGGCCGCGGTCCCTGGGCCGGGCCGGTCGTCGCCGCGGCGGTGGTGCTCCCGGCCGACCCGGCCATTGCCGAGGAACTACGAGGTGTGCACGACTCCAAGCGCCTCACGCCCGGCGAGCGCGAGCGACTGGACGCGGTTATCCGCCGCCATGCCACGGCCGTCGCCGTCGGCGTGGCCTCGCCCGCCCACATCGACCGCGAGGGACTGCTCCCGGCGACGGCCCGCGCGATGGAGCGCGCCCTGGCCGGACTGGCCCTGGCGCCCGACGACATCCTGATCGATGGGCTGCCCCTGCGCCACCTGGCGCACCCACACCGCGCCATCGTGCGAGGCGACGCCGCGTGCCTCTCCATCGCCGCCGCCTCGATCGTGGCCAAGGTCGCGCGCGACGGCCTGATGGCCGGGCTCGACGCCATCTATCCGGGCTACGGCTTTGGCCGCCACAAGGGCTACGGGACGCGCGTGCACTACGAGGCCCTCTGCCGCCTTGGCCCCTGTCCCGTCCACCGCCGCAGCTACGCCCCCGTGGCCGGCGTCATCGCTCAATCATGGGACGAGTGACGAGTGACGAGTGGGCAGTCACAATGTTCGGGTGAACCCCTATCCCAGGGGTACGCCTGCGATTGACATCGCATGGCACACCACGGACACCAAAGTGTCTTTGGCGCAGCGGCCTGAGCGACTTCAGTTGCCGTCTGTTTGCCATGCGATGTCAATCGCAGGCCGCACCCGCGACGTTCAGGCGCACCCCTATCCCGGCCAGCCGCTTGAAACCTCTTGCCAGTCGGCGTACAATAGCCACACGACGATACGCGCGACGGAGGTAGAGATGGAGCAGCAACAGACTCAACAGGGCGAGACACCAATGCCGAGCTACGCGCACGGCGCCTCGCACGTCCCTTTGATGGGGCTGACCATCGGCGATCTGCTGGCGCGGACCGCACGGGCGCACGGCGAGGCCGAGGCGCTTGTGTCGCGCCACCAGGGTCTGCGCTACACCTACGCGGAACTCGATCGGGCCGTGGACGGCGTGGCCCGCGCCCTGCTGGCGCTGGAGGTGCAACCGGGCGACCGCGTCGGCATCTGGTCGCCCAACTGCGCCGAGTGGGTGTTGGTGCAGTTCGCCACGGCGCGCGTCGGGGCCATCCTGGTCAATATCAATCCGGCCTACCGCTCGCACGAGGTCGCCTACGTGCTGGCGCAATCCGGCGTCATGCTGCTGATCACGGCGCCGCGCTTCCGCCAGCACGACTACCAGGAGACCCTGGCCGGACTGCTGCCCGGTCTGGTCTCGACGGCTGCCGCGCCGTCCAGCGGCTTGATGGATCTCCGGTCGGACGGCGCCAACCGTGCGAACAGCCTGCCCGACCTGCGCGGTATCGTGGTGCTGCCCTCACCGGATGAGCCAGAGGCGGGCGCGCCGGGCATGGCCCCGTGGAGCCTCCTGCTGGCTCAGGCCGAGCGCGTCGGCGTCGACACCGTGCGCGAGCGCGCAGCCACGCTGCAGTTCGACGATCCCATCAATATCCAGTACACCAGCGGCACCACCGGCTTCCCCAAGGGCGCCACGCTCAGCCACCACAACATCGTCAACAACGGCTTCTTCATCGGCGAACGCATGCGCCTTGGCCCCGAGGACCGCGTGTGCATCCCTGTCCCGCTCTACCACTGCTTCGGCATGGTGCTGGGCAACCTGGCCTGCGTGACCCACGGCAGCGCCATGATCTATCCCGCCGCGTCCTTCGAGCCCGAGAGCGTGCTGGCCACCGTGGCGGAGGATCGCTGCAGCGCGCTGTATGGCGTGCCGACGATGTTCATCGCCGAGCTGGCGCACCCCGACCTCGCGCGGTTCGACCTCTCGACCCTGCGCACGGGCATCATGGCCGGCTCGCCCTGCCCTGTCGACGTGATGCGCCGCGTGCGCACCGAGATGCACATGCCCGAGATCACCATCTGCTACGGTATGACCGAGACCTCGCCCGTCTCGTTCCAGACCGAGCCCGACGACGACGAGGACAAGCAGGTCTCCACCGTCGGCTCGATCCACCCCCACGTCGAGGCCAAGATCGTCGACCCGGCCAGCGGCCGCATCGTCCCGCGCGGCGCGCCGGGTGAGCTACTCACGCGCGGCTACAACGTGATGCTCGGCTACTGGCAGCGGCCCGAGGATACCGCCGTGGCGATAGACCGGGCGCGCTGGATGCACACCGGGGACCTCGCCGTGATGCGCGACGACGGATACGTCAACATCGTGGGCCGCATCAAGGACGTCATCATCCGCGGCGGCGAGAACATTTATCCGCGCGAGATCGAGGAGTTCCTCTACGGCCACCCCGCGATCGCCGACGTGCAGGTCATTGGCGTGCCCGACCCCAAGTATGGCGAAGAGGTCTGCGCCTGGATCGTGCCGCGCGAGGGCGCGACGGCCGAGGCCACCGAGATCATGGCCTACTGCCGCGGCCGCATCGCCAGCTACAAGATTCCTCGCTACGTCCTGTTTGTCGACGCTTTCCCGATGACCATCACCGGCAAGGTGCAAAAGTATCTGATGCGCCAGCAATCGGTCGTCACGCTGGGGCTGCAAGACGCCGCCGCCACGCCGATGGCCTGAGCGACGTGACGATACACACCAACCACTACTGGGAGCGTGGGCGGCCCGCCCGCTTCGGTCGCAGCCACAGGGCGGGAGCCCCTCACCTTCTTGGCGGCAAATGCGGGCGGGCGGGCCGCCCACGCTCCCAGTGTCATCCCAATCTCTCGACTCTACATTGTGTACGCAAGCAAGCATGTGTAGCCACATGAGCAACGGACGAGCCAAACGCACGCTGGGGGCGCGCGGCGAGGAGATCGCGGCCGCCTACGTACGCGCGCGGGGCTACGATGTCGGTGAGCGCAACTACCACTGCCGCTACGGCGAGATCGACCTGGTCTGCCGTCACCAGGGGACGGTCGTGTTCTGCGAGGTCAAGCTGCGCCGCTCCGGCGCCTACGGCTTGCCCGAGGAAGCGGTCACGGCGCGCAAGGTGCGGCGGCTGACCCTGACCGCCCAGACCTACCTGATGGAGCGCGGGTTGGAGGACGCCGATTGGCGCCTGGACGTCGTGGCGATCGAGCTGGACCGCCAGGGTGCCGTCGCCCGCATCGAACTCTATCAGGCTATCGACGCGTGAGCCGCTCCACCGCGGCCCGCTGGCCACAGATCCGTGCGGCCATCGTCTCCACCATCCGCGCATGCCTCCACGCCGTCAGGGCCACCGTCCGCCTGGCGGCGGCCCTGGCTCGCGCGGCGCTACGCTTTCTCTTCGTCCCGTTCAGAGTGCGCCGCGTGCTCAGCGCGTCGCTCGTCGGGATCATCGTGGTCGCTATCCTCCTACCCAACGTCATCAGGCAAGGACCACCACGAGGTCCTGGCAGCTCCGGTCAGGCCGTCGGACTCCCCGCCGCAGGCGCTCCCTGCCGCGCAGCCGGCGCGGCACGTCCCGCGCCCGGACCATGCGGTGACCTCTGGTGCCGCCCGGTGGCGCCCAACCCCACGGGCCGGCTCGCGGCGCCGCCATCGGTGTCCGTGGGCGCGATCTGGCGGGCGCTCGACGCCGCCAGTTCGCCCCTGGCGGACAACACCGTGCGACGCGGTGGCCGCACCTACGCCGAGTATATCTGGGACATGGGGAGATCGACGGGGATCGATCCCGGCGTGATGATGGCCTTTTTCAACCAGGAGTCCAACTACGGGACCAAAGGAGTCGCCGTCCGCTCGCACAACCCCGGCAACCTGCGTCCCATGCCGGACCGTCGCACGGTGTGCGACGTCGACGGCTGTTACGCCTACGCGGCCGATTGGTTCCAGGGGATAGACGACACCTACGGCGTGCTGCGTCACTATGCCGATCACGGCATGAAGACCGTCGAGCAGGCTGTCCCGGTGTGGGCACCCAACGTCGACTACAACGACGTCGGCGCCTTCATCGACGGCGTCCACCAAACCATGCGGGCGCTGGCCGCCGACAGCTAGTGCTGTCTCAAACAGGTTAGTTTGCGGCGTTCGGGCCTGCGACTGCCCGGCTAGACCGGCAGACCCTAGCCGCGGGTCTGGGGGGCGGGTCAAGCATGTGTCGCATGGCAAACCACGCCGACTGCGGCCGGGTGGGATACGGTTACATCCAACCTCGCGTTCCAATTCTGCACTGCAGTGCGGTTTGTGTTACTATCATCCCACCATGGGAATATGCGGTGGACCCGTTGGATGGCCGCCTGTTACTTAACCCATAGATTGGCCGCGCTGTATGGTGAGGTGACACCGCCGACGATTGGAGGCAAGATAGGCCGTGGACAAGGGAGGCGTGGTGAAGGAAGAGCCGAACGCGGACGGAGCGGACCGACCAGAGATTTACACGGTTGGGCATTCCAATCATCCGCTGGAGCGGTT
>JAABUX010001945.1_pt1 | contig 30052 bp, 26 predicted proteins | sample 5561851 | NCBI WGS metagenome assembly JAABUX01 (sample SAMN10711883, study PRJNA513361) | rock metagenome | isolation source: Antarctica rocks | place: Antarctica: Victoria Land, Richard Nunatak red sandstone | collected 2016-01-03 | reverse complement strand
GGGAACGACGCGCAAGCCCAGCGCACGCCCGCAACAAGGGTGTTCAGAAGCTCCATCCGGAGCTTGAATCACACCGCACGGCACAGCGGAACCCACAACCGTCAACAGCCACTTAGAATTGCTGGCCACAACCGCCACACATTTGACACCATCCCGCCCGGACGCGATACCGCCGCGGCCACGCCACCGCGCGGGTCTCCGGGGAACTTCTGCGCCATGCCCGTCCACGCCTTCATCTTCCCCGGCCAAGGCAGCCAAGCCGTCGGCATGGGCCGCGACCTCGCCGCCGCCTTCGCCCCCGCCCGCGAGGTGTTCGGCGAGGTGGACGAGGTGCTGAAGCAGAAGCTGTCCAAGCTGATGTTCGAAGGCCCCGCCGAAACCCTAACCCTCACCGAGAACACCCAGCCGGCGCTCATGGCGATGTCGCTCGCCACCCTGCGCGTCCTGGAGTCCGAGGGCGGCTTCCGCCTGGTGGACAAGGCGGTGCTGGTGGCCGGGCACTCGCTGGGGGAGTACAGCGCGCTCGCCGCCGCCGGCAGCCTGACCCTGGCCGACACCGCCCGCCTGCTGCGCCAGCGCGGCGCCGCCATGCAGGACGCGGTGCCCGCCGGGGAGGGTGCGATGGCGGCCCTGCTCGGCGTGGAGCTGGCCCAGGCGGAGGCGATCTGCGCCGACGCCGCCGTGCTGATGCACGAGGACGGCCGCGAGGAACGCCAGGTCGTCGAGGCCGCCAACGACAACGGCGGCGGCCAGGTCGTCATCAGCGGCCACCGCGCGGCGGTGGAGCGGGCGGTGGAGCTGGCCAAGACGCGCGGCGTGCGCCGGGCCATGCTGCTGCCGGTGTCGGCGCCGTTCCACTGCGCGCTGATGGCTCCTGCGGCCGACGTGATGCGCGACGCCCTGGGCCAGGTCGCGATGCAAATCCCGGATGTCCCCGTGGTCGCCAACGTGACCGCCGAGCGTGCGACCGACCCGGACGAGGTACGCGGCCTGCTGGTGCGCCAGGTCACGGAGACCGTGCGCTGGCGGGAGTGCATCCTGGCCTGCACCGCCATGGGGGTGGACAGCTTCCTGGAACTCGGCGCGGGCAAGGTGCTGTCCGGCCTGGTCCGCCGCATCAGCAGGGACAGTGCGGCTGCCTTCGCCGGCACCCCGGCGGAGATCGAAGCCATGCTGCGGACCCTGTGATGTTCAGGCTCGACGGCAAGGCGGCGCTGGTCACCGGCGCATCCGGCGGGCTGGGTGCCGCCATCGCCCGGACCCTGCACGCGCAGGGCGCGGTGGTCGCCCTGTCCGGCACCCGGCGCGAGGCGCTGGATGCGCTGGCGGCGGAGCTGGGCGAGCGCGCCCACGCCTGCCCGGCCGACCTGCGGGACGCCGGGGCCGCCGACACGCTGGTTACAGCGGCGGAGGCGGCGTGCGGCCCCTTGCACGTCCTGGTCAACAACGCCGGGCTGACGCGGGACATGCTGGCCTTGCGGATGAAGGACGACGATTGGGACGCCGTGCTGGACGTGGACCTGTCCGCGCCGTTCCGCCTGGCGCGCGCGGCCCTGCGCGGCATGCTGAAGCGCCGCGCCGGCCGCATCATCGGCATCAGCAGCATCGTCGGCGCGACGGGGAACCCCGGCCAGGCCAACTATGCCGCCGCCAAGGCCGGGCTGGTCGGCATGAGCAAGGCATTGGCACAGGAGGTCGGCAGCCGCGGCATTACCGTGAACGTGGTGGCGCCGGGCTTCATCGAGACGCCGATGACCAACGCGCTGACCCCGGATCAAAGGGGCAGGCTGACCGCCGCCATCCCCCTGGGCCGCATGGGCCAGCCCGGCGATGTGGCGGCGGCGGTGCTGTACTTGGCGTCCGACGAGGCCGCCTGGATCACCGGCGCGACGCTGCACGTCAACGGCGGCATGGCGATGATCTAGCCGCGCCGGGACAGGGCTGTATTGCCTCAGCGGGGACTTAACGGGGCTGCATTGCCTTGGCGGAGCATCCAGAACCATGCTAATCGGCCCGCTGCTTCGTTCAGGTTGACCGGGTCTGCCCCGGCGTCTGAGTGCGGGACGGACCACTTCAACCAGCCGCGCACACGCGGGCACAACGGCAGACAGGAACCGAGGACAAGATGAGCGAGATCGCCGACAAGGTTAAGAAGATCGTGGTGGAGCACCTGGGCGTCGAAGAGGCCAAGGTGACCCCTGAAGCGTCGTTCATCGACGACCTCGGCGCCGACAGCTTGGACACGGTCGAGCTGGTGATGGCCTTCGAGGAGGCGTTCAGCGTCGAGATCCCTGAGGACGCCGCTGAGAAGATCAGCACCGTCAAGGACGCGATCGACTTCATCGAGAAGCAGAAGGCCGCCTAGGCCCAAGGCGTCGGGGATGGAGGGCGCAATGCGGCGTGTGGTCGTGACGGGCATGGGCATCGCCTGCCCGCTCGGCCTAGGTGTGGAACGGGTCTGGCGGCGGCTGGTGAACGGCGAAAGCGGCATCCGCTCCATCCAGTCCTTCGACACCACGGAGCTGACGGCCAAGATCGCCGGCCAAGTGCCGGTCGGCACCCGGGCCGAGGGCGGGCTGGACCTCAGCGAGTGGATCCCCATCAAGGACCAAAAGAAGATGGACCGCTTCATCCACCTTGCGGTGGTGGCGGCCAGCGAGGCGGTCGAAGACAGCGGCTGGGTGCCGCCCGACGAGGACGAGCGTTGCGCCACCGGCGTGATGATCGGCTCCGGCATCGGCGGCTTGGGCACCATCTACGATGCGTCGGTGCTGGTCTATACCGGCAAGGCCCGACGGCTGTCGCCGTTCTTCATCCCCTCGGCACTGATCAACCTGGCGTCCGGTCACGTCTCCATCAAGTATGGCTTCAAGGGGCCGAACCACTCGGTGGTGACGGCCTGCGCGACCGGGGTCCACGCCATCGGCGACGCGTCGCGGCTGATCGCCTGGGGCGATGCGGACGTGATGGTGGCCGGCGGGGCGGAGGGTGCGGTGAACGAGATTGGCATGGCCGGGTTCTGCGCCAGCCGGGCGCTGTCCACCAACTTCAACGACAACCCGACCGCAGGCAGCCGCCCCTGGGACCGCGACCGCGACGGCTTCGTCATGGGCGAGGGCGCGGGGGTCGTGGTGCTCGAGGAGCTGGAACACGCGCAGAAGCGTGGCGCCAAGATCTACGGTGAGGTCTGCGGCTACGGCATGTCCGGCGACGCCCACCACATCACCGCCCCAGCCGAGGGCCACGAAGGCGCCTACCGCGCGATGAAGGCCGCCTTCCGCAACGGCGGTATGCAGCCCGGCGACGTGCAGTACGTCAACGCCCACGGCACCAGCACCCCCCTCGGCGACGACCTGGAGCTTGAGGCCGTCGAGCGCTTCTTCGGCGACGACGCCCGCGGCCTGGCCATGTCATCGACCAAGTCCGCCACCGGCCACCTGCTGGGCGCGGCTGGCGCGATCGAAGCGATCTTCTCCCTGCTCGCCATCCGCGACGGCGTCGTGCCCCCCACGCTGAACCTGGAGAACCCCAGCCGGGACAGCGTGATCGACCGGGTGCCGCTGCACGCGCAGGAGCGCCGGGTGGATGTGGCTTTGTCCAACAGCTTCGGCTTCGGCGGCACCAATGCCAGCATCCTGTTCAAGCGCGCCGCCTGACGCCGAGTTGGCTTTGACATGAAGCGCACGGCTGGCGTTGTCCTCGTCCTGCTCCTGCTGGTGGGCGGCGTGGCGGCCTACGCCCTGCGCGCCTACGACCAGCCCGGCCCGCTGCCGGCCGCCCAGGCCGTCATCGTCCCGCGTGGCGGCATCGAGCAGGTGGCGGACGCGCTGCTGCGGGACGGGGTGGTCGCCAGCCCGCTGCCGCTGCGCCTGGCGGTGCTCGCCACCCCCGGCGGGGGCGCGCTGCACGCCGGGGAGCTTGAGTTCCCCGCCGCCGCCAGCCTGCGCCAGGTGTTGCAGGTGCTGCGGACCGCCAAGCCGATCCAGCACCATGTCACCATCCCGGAAGGCTTGACCGCCGCCCAGGTGGCCGCCCTGCTGGACCGCACCCCGGTGCTGGAGGGTGACCCCGTGATGCCGGCAGAGGGCGGGATGCTGCCCGAGACCTACGCCTTCGACCGCGGCACCACCCGCGCCGCCCTCGCCGAACGCGCCGCGCACGACATGAACCGCGCCCTGGACCGCGCCTGGGCCGCGCGCAGCCCCACCCTGCCGCTGGACAGCCCGCGCGACGCCTTGATCCTGGCCAGCATCGTCGAGCGGGAGACGGCCAAGCCGGAGGAGCGCCCGCACATCGCCGCCGTGTTCCTGAACCGGCTGCGGATCGGCATGAAGCTGCAATCCGACCCCACGGTGGCATACTCGGCGAGCGGCGGCAGCGGCGTGCTGAGCCACGGGCTGACCCGGGTGGAACTGGAGCGGAACGATCCCTACAACACCTACCGGATCAGGGGCTTGCCGCCGGGTCCGATCTCCATGCCGGGCCTCGCCGCGCTGCGGGCGGTGACGCAGCCGGCGCAGTCGGACGATCTTTACTTTGTCGCCGATGGCACCGGCGGCCATGTCTTCGCCCGCACGCAGGAGGAGCACCTCCGCAACGTCGTGCACTGGCGCGAAGTGGAGCGGGCGAGGCGGCAGCCATGAGCGTGGCGTCCCCCGCTGCGGCGTCCCCTGCTGTAGCATCCATGACCGGGTTCGCCCGTACGGAGGGCGCCGCCGCTGGGCTGACCTGGGCTTGGGAGCTGCGCAGCGTGAACGGGCGCGGCCTGGACGTGCGCCTGCGCCTGCCACCGGGCTTCGACGCGCTGGAGCCGGCGCTGCGGGACGAGGCCGGCCGGGTGCTGCGCCGCGGCAACGTGAACGGCACGCTGACCGTCAAGCGCGAGGAGCGCGCCCGCCTGGCCGCCGACCCGGCCGTGCTGGACGATCTGCTGCGCCTGGCGCTGGACCTGGCCGCCCGCATCCCCGGCGCCCTGCCGCCCCGCGCCGAGGCGCTGCTGGCCATGCCCGGCGTGCTGCGTGCGGCCGCGGTGGAGGAAGGCGTTGCCCCTGCTGCCATCGCGGCTGTGCAGGCAGGCTACAGCCAGGCGCTTGCCGGCCTGTCCGGGGCGCGGCTGGCGGAGGGGGCGCGGCTGGCGGCCCTGCTGGGCACGCAGATCGATGAAGTCGCGGCCCTGCACGCGCAGGCGACGGCGGAGGCGGCCGGCCAGCCCGCCCTGCAGCGCGCCCGCATGATGGAGAGCCTGGCCGCCCTGCTGCGCGACCAGCCCGGCCTGCCGGAAGACCGCATCGCCGCCGAGGTCGCGCTGCTCGCCAGCCGCTCCGACGTGCGGGAGGAGCTGGATCGGCTGACCGCGCATCTAGCTGCTGCCCGCACGCTGCTGACCGATGGTGCGGCAGTGGGGCGCCGGTTCGACTTCCTGGTGCAGGAGTTCGTGCGGGAGGTGAACACGCTGTGCAGCAAGTCGGCCTCGGTTCCGCTGACCGCGACCGGGCTTCGGCTGAAGGCCGTGATCGAGCAGATGCGCGAGCAAGTGCAGAATGTCGAGTAGGCCCGGCTTGGATGGACCCAGCTTGCATGAGGCGGGCCTGCGTCGGCGAGGAGTGTGCCTGGTGGCGGCGGCTCCCTCCGGCGCGGGCAAGAGCACGATCACCCGCGCCCTGCTCGCCACCGAACCCGCCCTGTCGCTGTCCATCAGCGCCACCACCCGTGCGCCCCGGCCCGGTGAGCAGGACGGCGTACACTATCATTTCCGCAGCCAGGCCGAGTTCGACACGATGGTGGCGGCCGGTGACCTGCTGGAGTGGGCGGAGGTGTTCGGCCGCGGCTACGGCACGCCGCGCGCGCCGGTGGAGCAGGCGCTGCACGCCGGGCAGGACGTGGTGTTCGACATCGACTGGCAAGGCTTCCGCCAGTTGCGCCAGGCGTTACCGGCGGACGTGGTCGGCGTGTTCATCCTGCCGCCGTCGCTGGATGCCTTAGAGGCCCGCCTGCGCCGCCGTGCCGGGGACAGCGCGGAGGAGATTGCCCGGCGCATGACCGCCGCCCGGGACGAGATGTCGCATTGGGCGGAGTTCGACCATGTCGTCGTCAACGCCGACCTGGACCTGACCATCGCCGAGGTCCGCGCCGTGCTGCATAGCGCCCGCTGCGCCACCGCGCGCCAGCCCGGCATGGCGGCCTTCGTGGGCAGCCTGTCCCGCCCGTGACCACACTGCTCCCTTTCCCGCTTTTGGCGAGGGCGCAGGCAACTACCCCCCTTTGACGGTCCTTGCCGCGGCTGGTTAGCTCGCGGCGGGGAAACGAACCGGTGCCATACACCTTCCACTTCGGCGACATCTGGGCCGCCCGGGACGAGCTGTTCTGGGGCACGGTGCTGACGCTGGAGCTATCGGCAGCCTCCATGGTGCTCAGCATGATCGTCGCGGTGTTCGGCGCCCTGGCCCGCACCGGCGGGCCGCGCTGGCTGCAGAGGCTGGTGTCCGCCTACGTCGAGGCCATCCGCAACACGCCGTTCCTGGTGCAGGTGTTCCTGATCTTCTTTGGCCTGCCTGCGGTCGGCGTGCGTCTTGACGCCGTGCCGTGCGCGATCATCGCCATGGTGCTGAACGGCAGCGCCTACACCATCGAGATCATCCGCGCCGGCATTGAGAGCATCGGCTACGGCCAGTCCGAGGCCGCCCGCGCGCTGGGCCTGCACCGGTTGCAGGTGTTCCGCCTGGTCGTGCTGCCGCAGGCGTTGCGCGCGGTGGTGCCGCCATTGGGCAGCCAGTTCATCTTGCTGATGCTGAACTCCTCCATCGTGTCGGTCATCTCGGCCGACGAGCTGACGGCGGCGGCGCAGGACATTCAGTCCCGCACCTTCCGCAGCTTTGAGGCCTACATCGTCGCCACGGCGATCTACTTCGGCCTGTCGATGCTGTTCACCGGCGCCTTCGCCTTGGCCGGACGCCTGGCCTTCGCCCGGCCGGCGACACGCTGATGCGGGCGCTGACCTGGAACGACCTGCTGTTCCTGCCCTATGCCGCGCGCTGGACGGTGGTGCTGTCGGCTTCGGCGTTCCTTGGCGGCGGGGTGGTCGGCCTCGCCATCGCGCTGATGCGGGTGTCTGGCGTCCGGGCGCTGCGTTGGTTCGCGATCGGCTACATCCGGGTGTTCCAGGGGACGCCGCCGCTGCTGCAACTATTCCTGGTGTTCTTCGGCGGGGACATGCTGGGGATCGGGCTGGGGGCGTATGCGTCGGCGGTGCTGGGGCTGTCGCTCAATGCCGGGGCGTTCCTGGGGGAGATCTGGCGCGGGTCGATCCAGGCGGTGCCGCCGGGCCAGGCGGAGGCGGCGCGGGCGCTTGGGCTGAGCTATGGCGCGCGGATGCTGCGGGTGGTGGGGCCGCAGGCGCTGCGGCTGGCGACGGCGCCGACGGTGGGGTTCCTGGTCAACCTGGTGAAGAGCACCTCGCTGGCGGCGGTGATCGGCTTCGTCGAGCTGACGCGCGCCGGGCAGTTGCTGAACAACGCAACGTTCCGGCCATTCGCGATCTTCGGCACTGTCGCGCTGATCTACTTCCTGCTTTGCTGGCCGCTGACCCTCGCCAGCCGCGGGCTGGAGCAGCGGCTAGGGCGTGCGTACAAGCAATAATCCATCCCGGGAGGATGTGCATGCGGCGACTCACACTGAAACACCTGGCCCTGGCCTTGGCGGCCCTGGCGCTGGGCGTGCTGCTCGGAACCGCGCATGCGCAGACGGTGGACGAGATCGTCAGCCGCGGCACGATCAACATCGGCGTGCTGATCGACCTGCCGCCCTACGGCCTGCTGAACGACAAGCAGGAGCCGGACGGCTACGACATCGAGGTCGCGCGGATGCTCGGCAAATCGATGGGCGTGAAGGTCAACCTGGTGCAGCTCACGGGGCCGAACCGCCTGCCGTTCCTGGTGACGGGCAAGGTGGACCTGATCGTCGCCACCTTCGGCATCACGCCAGAGCGGGCGAAACAGGTGATGTTCAGCATCCCCTACAGCGCCATCGAGAACACTGTCTATGGCCCCAAGGGCAAGGAGATCACCAAGATCGACGACCTGAAGGGCCTGCGCGTCGGCGTGCCGCGCGGCACCGTGCAGGATGTGCTGCTGACGGGCGCCCTGGGCAGCAGCGCGCGGATGATGCGGTTCGACGACACGCCCAGCACCTACCAGGCGCTGCTAACGGGACAGGTGGACGCGATGGCGGAGACCGGGCTGACGTTCGACGGCGTGATGAAGCAGAACCCCGGCGCCGACATCGCCAAAAAATTCATCCTGCTGCGCCAGCCGAACGGCGTCACCATGCGGGCCAACCAGTTCAACCTGCACCAGTGGGTCAACACGTTCGTTTACTACGTGAAGAACAACGGCGAGCTGGACGCCCTGCACCGCAAGTGGTTTGGCGTGCCGCTGCCGGATCTGCCGGTGTTCTGACGCCGCACACCTGACCGGCTGACTTACACGAGCATTGCGAGCCGCGGTTGCCGCGTCGCTACACTCCTCAGCTACAATGGACGAGAGGGCACGCAAAACTGGGGGGGCGATGGTGGGCGCCGTTGGGTTCGAACCAACGACCCGCTGATTAAGAGTCAGCTGCTCTACCAACTGAGCTAGGCGCCCATCCTGCCGTGACCGCGAGATAGCAGCGCCTCCCCGCCTTTGCAAGACGGCCTGGCCCGCCCAAGGAACGCTGCTTGCAAGGCAAGCCAGCCCCGTGTTCTCTGCATAGGGACGGCAACCCCGGGGAGACGCCTTGGCCTACGCGCTGCAACAGCTCATCAACGGCGTCACCCTGGGCATGATCTACGGGCTGATCGCGGTCGGCTACACCATGGTCTATGGCATCATCGGCATGATCAACTTCGCCCATGGCGACGTGTTCATGATCGGCGCCTTCCTGTCGCTGATCGCCCTCACGGCGCTGTCCGGCCTGGGCATCACGTCCGTCCCCCTCGCTCTCGCCCTGACCCTGGTATTCGCCGCGGGGATCGCCGCCCTGTACGGCTGGACCATCGAGCGCATCGCCTACCGCCCCTTGCGCGGCAGCTTCCGCCTGGCGCCGCTGATCAGCGCCATCGGCATGTCCATCGTGCTGCAGAACTTCGCCCAGGTCAGCCAGGGCGCCCGCGTCAAGGTCATCGCCCCCGTCATCCCCGGCGGCGTGCAGATCCTGAACCTCGACGGCTTCCAGGTGCAGATGTCCTGGATGCAGATGGTGATCGTGGTGGTGACGCTGGTCGTGCTCGGCATCTTCACCTACTTGGTGACCGCGACGCCGCTCGGCCGCTCGATGCGCGCCTGCGAGCAGGATCAGAAGATGGCGGGCCTGCTAGGCATCGACACCGACCGCACCATCAGCCTGACCTTCGTGATCGGCGCGGCGCTGGCGGCGGTCGCGGGGCTGCTATTCCTGCTGTATTACGGGGTCATCGACTTCTTCATCGGCTTCGTCGCCGGGGTGAAGGCGTTCACGGCCGCGGTGCTGGGCGGCATTGGCTCCCTGCCCGGCGCCGTGCTGGGCGGCCTAGCCATCGGCCTGATCGAGACCTTCTGGTCCGCCTACTTCAGCGTGCAGTACAAGGACGTGGCAGCGTTCAGCGTGCTCATCATCGTGCTGATCTTCATGCCGACGGGCCTGCTGGGCCGCGCGGACGTGGAAAAGGTATGAAGCGCCCGGCTGCGGCCCTCCGCGACGCCGGGCTGACGGCGCTGGTGGCGCTGGGGCTGTTCGCAGCAATGATCGGCGTGAAGACCGAGGCCGAGCCGACCGGCATGATGCTGGTCCCGCGGCCGGGGCTGCTGGCCTCGGTCGTGGGCGGTATCTTCATCGCCCGGCTGGGCTGGCTGCTGACCCGGCGCGACCGTCCCGCCACCTACCGCGCCAACCGCCGCCTGGCAGAGACCCTGACGCGCTACGGCCACCTGGTCGCACCGGTGCTGCTAGCCTTCGCGGTGCTGCTGCCGATGCTGTTCGGGCGTTATGTGATCGACCTCGGCATCCTGGTGCTGACCTACGTCATGCTGGGCTGGGGGCTGAACATCGTGGTCGGCCTCGCGGGGCTGCTGGACCTCGGCTACGTGGCGTTCTACGCGGTCGGCGCCTACTCCTATGCCTTGCTGGCGCAGACGTTCGGGCTGGGGTTCTGGACCTGCCTGCCCCTGGCCGGGCTGCTGGCGGCGCTGTGGGGCATGATGCTCGGCTTCCCCGTGCTGCGGCTGCGGGGCGACTACCTGGCCATCGTCACGCTCGCGTTCGGCGAGATCATCCGCATCGTGCTGCTGAATGCCGCCAGCATCACCGGCGGACCCAACGGTATCAGCGGCATCCCGCGGCCGACCCTGTTCGGCCTGCAGTTCTCCATGGCCGGCGGACCCGGCACCTTCGCCGGAACCTTCGGCCTGGAGCCCAGCCCGACGCACCGGGTCGCGTTCCTGTACTACGTCATCCTCGGCCTGGCGCTGCTGACCAACTGGGTGGCGCTGCGGCTGCGGCGCGTGGCGCTGGGCCGGGCCTGGGAGGCGCTTCGGGAGGACGAGGTCGCCTGCCGGTCCCTGGGCATCAACGTGACGGTGACGAAGCTGACGGCGTTTGCCATTGGCGCCGGGTTCGGCGGGCTGGCGGGGGCGTTCTTCGCCACCCGCGCGGCGTTCATCAGCCCGGAGAGCTTCACCTTTATCGAGAGCGCCATCGTGCTGGCCATCGTCGTGCTGGGCGGGCTTGGCAGCCAGTTGGGCACGGCGCTGGCGGCGATGGTGATGATCGGCGGGTTCGAGATCTTCCGCGACCTGCAGGACTACAGGATGCTGATGTTCGGCGGCGCGCTGGTGCTGATCATGGTGCTGCGTCCGCGCGGCCTGGTGTCGGGCCGCACACCGAGCGTCGCCCTAGGGCAGCCGCGGGAGATCACAGCGGAGCTGGTGGCGGAAAGCCGTGGATAACTCGTTGGCTCTTCCTCCGCTCCTGCAAGTCACCGACCTAACGATGCGCTTCGGCGGCCTGACGGCGGTGAACGCGCTGTCGTTCGAGGCGCGGCGGGGCGAGGTCACATCGGTGATCGGCCCGAACGGCGCGGGCAAGACGACGGTGTTCAACTGCATCACCGGCTTCTACCGCCCGACCTCCGGCGGCATCGTGCTGACCCACCCGGACGGCGCGGCCTTCCCGTTGCAGACCCTGCCCGGCCACCGCATCGCCCGCCGCGCCCGTGTCGCCCGCACGTTCCAGAACATCCGGCTGTTCGCGGGCATGACAGTGCTGGAGAACCTGCTCGTCGCCCAGCACAACATGCTGATGCCCAATGTCGGATCGGGCCTGCTGGCGGTGTTCGGCCTGGGCGGGCACCACCGGGCGGAGGTGCTGGCCATCGACCGCGCCCGCGGCTGGCTGGACCGCATCCGCCTGCTGCACCGCGCCGACGACCCGGCCGGCGCGCTCCCCTACGGCGACCAGCGCCGGCTGGAGATCGCCCGCGCCATGTGCACCAGCCCGGTGCTGCTATGCCTCGACGAGCCCGCCGCCGGGCTAAACCCCCGGGAAAGCGACGAGTTGGCGGGCCTTCTGAAGTCCATCCAGGCTGACGGCTGCTCCATCCTGCTGATCGAGCACGACATGGGCGTGGTCATGCGGATCAGCGACCACATTGTCGTCCTGGACCACGGCAAGCGCATCAGCGACGGCGACCCGGCCCACGTCCGCGGCGACCCCAACGTGATCGCAGCCTACCTCGGCGAGGGCGACGAGGACGACGCCGATGCCCCCCTGGCGGTAGAGGCATGACGAGGCCCCTGCTAGCTCTGTCCGGCGTCACCGCCTACTACGGCGCGATCCAGGCCTTGAAGGGCGTGGACCTACAGGTCATGCCCGGCGAGATCGTGACGCTGATCGGTGCCAACGGGGCCGGCAAGAGCACCCTCATGATGACCATCTGCGGCAGCCCGCACGCCCGCGACGGCCAGATCCTGCTGGACGGCCAGGACATCACCGCGCTGCCCACGCACGAGATCATGCACATGGGCGTCGCGCAGTCCCCCGAGGGCCGCCGCATCTTCGGCCGCATGTCCGTGCACGAGAACCTGCTGATGGGCGCACAGGTCGTCGGCATGAAGAACTACGAGGCCACGCGGGACCTGGTGTTCGCCCTGTTCCCCCGGCTGAAGGAGCGCCTGTCCCAACGCGGCGGCACCCTGTCCGGCGGCGAGCAGCAGATGCTCGCCATCGGCCGCGCGCTGATGAGCCAGCCGCGCCTGCTGCTGCTCGACGAACCCAGCCTGGGTCTGGCGCCGCTGGTGGTGCGGCAGATTTTCGGGGCGATCCGGCAGTTGAACCGCGACACCGGGCTGACGGTGCTGCTGGTGGAGCAGAACGCCTTCCAGGCGCTGCGGCTGGCGCACCGCGGCTACGTTCTGGTCAACGGCGCCATCACCATGGCCGGGCCAGGGGCAGAGCTGCTGGCCCGGCCGGAGATACGGGCGGCCTACCTGGAGGGAGCGCACTGAAGCGCTGGACCTCGGCTGCGGTCGTGGCAGTCCTGGCGAGCTTACCCCGTGTCGCGCACGCGGAAGATGTCGTGGAATTGCCGCTCGGACTGTCCGTCGGCGCCCAGTATGGCCTGACGGCGCTGCAAGCCGGGAACCCAAGAGGGGCGCTGCTGTTCATCAGCTACATCTATCGGTGCAGGACCAGGCGGTGCTGGCCCGCTACGGCTTTGACGCCCCTTTAGCGCCGCATTAGCACCTTCCCGCCGCGCCCGCTTGCGCCTAACGTTCCCTCGTTCACGAATTCGAGGGAACTGACCCATGCTCCGCAGGACACTCTTCGCCAGCGTCGCCATGATGGCCACCATGGCGGCCGCGCACGCCCAGATCCACGTTGCCACCGTGGGGCCGATGACCGGCTCATACGCCGCGGTTGGCGCACAGATGAAGGCCGGCGCCGAGCAGGCCGTCGCGGACATCAACAAGGCCGGCGGCGTGCTGGGCCAGCAACTCGTGCTGGAGATCGGCGACGACGCCTGTGACCCGAAGCAGGCCGTGTCGGTCGCCAACCAGATGGCCAGCCGCAAGGTCGTTGTCGTAGCGGGGCACTACTGCTCCGGCAGCAGCATCCCGGCCAGCAAGGTCTATGGCGAGGAGGGCGTGCTGGAGATCAGCCCGGCCAGCACCAACCCCAAGTACACCGACGAGGGCGGCTGGAACACATTTCGTCTATGCGGGCGCGACGACCAGCAGGGCCTGATCGCCGGCAAGTTCATGGCCGAACACTTCAAGGGTGAGAAGGTCGCGATCCTGCACGACAACACCGCCTACGGCAAAGGCCTGGCCGACGAGACCAAGAAGTCGCTGAACGCCAACGGGCTCACTGAGACGATGTATGCCGCTTACACCCCCGGCGAGCGCGACTACTCCGCCCTGATCAGCCGGATGAAGCAGGCCGGGGTGCAGGTGATCTACGTCGGCGGCTACCACACCGAGACCGGGCTGATCGCGCGCCAGGCCAAGGAGCAGGGCATGAACATCACCATGGTCGGCGGCGACGCCCTAGTGACCAACGAGTATTGGCAGATCAGCGGTCCCGCCGGTGAGGGCACGCTGATGACCTTCGCCTCCGACCCGCGCAAGCGCCCGGCCGCGCAGGCCGTCGTGTCGGAGTTTAAGGCCAACAAGATCGATCCCGAGGGCTACACGCTCTATACCTACGCGGCCCTGCAGGTGTGGGCGGAGGCGGTGAAGAAGGCCAACAGCGCCGACGGCAAGAAGGTCGCCGACACCCTGCGCGACGGCCAGAAGTGGGATAGCGTGCTGGGCGGCACCACGTTCGACAAGAAGGGTGACCCGACAGTGCCGGACTACGTGTTCTACGTCTGGAAAAACGGCAACTACTCCGAGATGTAGCGTCCGGAGCGGATGTATCTACGGCGGCCCGGGCCTATCCCGGGCCGTTTTTGATCAAGGCAACTGCAAGGCGAGGACCGGACCGGCTCGCCTTAGCCCTTCTTGCCCCAGCGGCGAGACCAGGTGGCCCTAACCTACGCCGCCACCGTGATCCGGTGATAGGACCGGCCGAAGTAGATCAACCCCTCGTGCGCTGGCCCCGCTTGGATCGCCAGCACCTCGCAGAACAGCACGCTGTGAGTGCCAATCTCCGTCACCTGGGCGATGCGGCAGTCGAATGACACCACGGCGTCGGCTAGTACCGGCGAGCCCGTGACCAACGTCGTCCAGGCAGCAGCATCGAACCACTCGGCCATCGGGACATCCAAGAACCCGGCGAATAGCGGGGAAAGATGTTCCTGCGCCGCGGCCAAGGTGTTGACGCACAACACGCCATTTGCCTTGACGGCATCGTGCAACGAGCCGCCCCGGTTCATGCACACCAGCAGGGTCGGCGGGTCGTCGGTTACGCTGCACACCGCCGAGGCAGTGAACCCAGCGGCACCATCCACCCCCGTCGTCGTGATGACGCTGACCGCGGCGCCAAGCCGGGCCATCGCATTGCGGTACTCTTGACGGTCAACCAACCCCAGCACTCCATCCACCCCTGCCATATGGCGCATCCCGGCCGCTTGCGGGAGGGGCCGGAATGCAAACGGGCGCCACTAGGGCGCCCGCGCATCAGCCTGAGTTGGACCCTCAGACTTTGTTAGCTGCGTTCCGCACGGTGTCCTTGGTGCCACCGACGGCGCTCTCGGCAGTGCCCTTGGCCTTGTCGGCCATGCCCTCGCCCTGCAGCTTCTCGTCGCCGGTCAGCTTGCCGATGCCTTCCTTGATGGCGCCCTTGGCCTTGTCGAACGTACCCTCAACCCGGTTCTCGTCAACCATTGCCAATCCTCCTGAACGGCTCGATGCCGTGCAGTCCTAACGGGGGATGCCGCCCAAGGTTTCATCCCGCGGGCTTCACGCAGCGGACAACGGCGGGGCAATCTCCTCCAGCGACCGCTTCTCGCAGCTCACGCCCAGGAACGCCTCCACCACCGCCGCACCGATCATCAGCCCGCCACCTAACAGGTAGCCCAGCAGCACCTCGCTGCGCGCCCCAGTCTGGATCAGGTGGCCGAACACGGCGGGACCGGCGATGCCGCCCACCGCCGTGCCCAGCGCATAGAAGACCGAGATCGCTACCGCCCGGCACTCCAGCGGAAAGGTCTCGCCCACCGTCAGGTAGGCCGACGATGCCGCTGCCGAGGCAAAGAAGAAGATCACGCTCCAGGCCAGCGTCTGCTGCTGTGCGTCCAGCCGGCCCTGCACGAACAGGAAGCCGACGCCGATCATCAGGATGCCGGACAGCGCGTAGGTCGCGGTAATCATCATCTTGCGCCCGAGCGTGTCGAACAGCGGCCCCAGCAGCAGCGGCCCCATGAAGTTGCCCAGCGCGAACGGCAGCATGAACCAGCCGATGCTGCCCATTCCCACCCCATAGAAGCGGGTCAGTACCAAGCCATAGGTGAACAGCACCGCGTTGTAGCAGAACGCCTGCGACCCCATCAACGCCAAGCCCAGCACGGTACGGCTGCGGTACTGCGTGACCAGCATCCGCAGGCTATGCAGGAACCACCCCTTGTTGTGACGTCGCAGCCGCAGCGTGCCCGGCGGAACCGGCGGCAATGGCGCCCCAGTCTCCCGTTCTACCCGCGCCTCGATGGCGGCCACAACGGCTGCGGCCTCCTCCGGCCGGCCATGCGTCATCAGCCAGCGTGGGCTTTCCGGGATGAAGCGACGCAGGAACAGCACGACAACGCCGATCAGGCCGCCGATGATGAAGGCGGCACGCCAGCCCAGCTCGTGGTTCATGACAGCCGGGTCGAGCGCCACCACGGCGCCGAGGCCGCCCAATGCCGCGCCGAGCCAGAAGCTACCGTTGATCACCAGGTCGGTGAAGCCGCGCCGCCGGGCGGGGATCATCTCCTGGATGGTGCAGTTCACCGCTGCATACTCGCCGCCAATGCCCAGCCCCGTAATGAAGCGGAACGCAATGAACGACCACATGTCCCAGGAGAACCCGGAGGCGATGGTGGCAACCAGGTAAACCAGTACCGTCAGCGTAAACAGCTTCTTGCGCCCGAGCCGGTCGGTCAGCCAGCCAAAGAACAGCGCACCGATAACCGCGCCAGCCAGGTAGGCGCTGGCGGTCAGGCCAACCTCGGCCTCAGTCAGCCGCAGGCGGGGGCTGGCGGCAATGGCACCGGACAGCGAGCCGACCAGCGTCACCTCCAGCCCGTCGAGGATCCAGGTGATACCCAGGGCGATGACGACCAGCGTGTGGAATCGGCTCCAGGGCAGGCGGTCCAGCCGGTTGGGCACATCGGTCTCGAAAACATCCGGCAGGCTTTGCTGGGACGCAAAGTCTGGACCGGACAGGGTGGTTTGGCCGTCCATCACATGTCCTCCCCAGGACTATTATATGACAATAACAGCACGGGACGAACTGGGTTGGCCAGTGTTCAAGCAATGTTCCCCTCCCTTCCTGCCGGAAAGGGGAGCTACTGCGCCTGTGCGCTCGCGTCGCTGCGTGTGGCGCCAACGCGGGCAGCCAGGGCAGCGGCCATGAAATCGTCCAGGTCGCCGTCCAGCACCGCGCCGGGATTGCCCTTCTCGACGCCTGTCCGCAGGTCCTTCACCATCTGGTAGGGCGCCAGGACGTAGCTGCGGATCTGGTGCCCCCAGCCGATGTCGGTCTTGGCGGCCTCGGTCGCATTGGACGCCGCCTCCCGCCGCTGCAGCTCGGCCTCATACAGCTTGGCCTTCAGCATCGTCATCGCCGTCGCGCGGTTACGGTGCTGGCTGCGATCGGTCTGGCAGGCCACGACGATCCCTGTGGGGATATGGGTGAAGCGGATTGCCGACTCCGTCTTGTTAACATGCTGCCCGCCCGCACCGCTGGCCCGGTAGGTGTCCACCTTGATGTCGGCCTCATTGACCTCGATCTCGATGTTGTCATCGACTACCGGATAGACCCATACGCTGGCAAAGCTGGTCTGTCGCCGGGCGGCGCTGTCGAACGGGCTGATGCGGACCAGGCGATGCACCCCGGCCTCGGTCTTCAGCCACCCATAGGCGTTGGGTCCGCTGACCTGCATGGTCGCGGACTTAATCCCGGCCTGCTCGCCCTCGCTCTGCTCCATCAATTGCACCTTGTAGCCGTGCTGGTCGGCCCATCGCGAATACATCCGCGTCAGCATCTCCGCCCAGTCCTGTGCCTCGGTGCCGCCCGCGCCGGAGTTCACTTCCACATAGGCGTCATTCGGATCGGCCTCGCCGGAGAGCAGGCTCTCAATCTCGCGGCGCTTGGCCTCCTCCATCACCCGGCCCAGCGTTGCCATGCCGTCGGCGACCATGGCAGCGTCGCCTTCGGCCTCGGCCAGCGCGATCAGCTCGACGGCATCGTCGGCCTCGCCCTGCATCGCACGCAGGCCGTCGATCAGCCCGGCCAGCCGGTTGCGCTCGCGCATCAGCGCCTGGGCGGCGGTTGCGTCGTTCCACAGCGCCGGGTCTTCGGAAAGGGCGTTCAGCTCCTCAAGGCGCGCGACGGAAACATCCCAGTCAAAGATGCCTCCTCAGCAGCGCGAAGGACTGCTTGATCTCGGTTTGAAGGGCGTCGGACTCGTTGGACATGGGTCCTAATATAGTCCGCCCATGCCGCTGTCGATGCCAACGCCTCCACCGCTCGCGGCAACTTCGCCACTGTCCCCATGGTGGCCGCCGCCGCCACTGCTGCCGCCGACAGTGCTGCCGCTCGCCCCAGGCACCTGGTCCGGCTTGAAGGCGTCGGTGCGGGAGCCGTTGCCGCTCGACCATGTTGCCATCCTCAGGCCCTCCGGCATCTTGAACTCCAGGTTGGGCCGGTTCTTCAGGGCAAATGCCATGTAATCGTGCCAGATCGGTGCCGACAGGCTGCCACCGGTCTCCTTGTCGCCCAGGCTGCTGTTGTCGTCGAAGCCGATCCACACCGCCGTTACCAGGTCGGGCGTAAAGCCGACGAACCAGGCGTCGTTGAAGTCCTGGCTGGTGCCGGTCTTGCCCGCGATGGCCCGGCCAAGCCCAGCGCCCGCAGCATAGCCGCTGCCCTTCGACACCACGCCCTGCATCATCGTCACCAACTGGAATACGCTCTGCGGATCGGCAATCTGCTTGCGGTTGTCGGCCACGGTGGGCGGCTTGGCCGGGTCGTCGCAGCCGGTGCAGTCCACGCCGCCCGGACGCCAGATCACCTGGCCGTCGCGGTCCTGGATCGAGTCGACCATGGACGGCAGCACCTCCTTGCCCCCCATCGCCAGCCCGGCATAGGCCGCCGCCTGCCGCAGCACCGTCGTCTCCACCGCGCCCAGCGCCGCCGGCAATACCCGCGGCATGCCATCGACCACATGGAACGCGATGGCGTTGTCGGCCACCGCGTCCATGCCGACCTTCTGGGCGATCCGCACCGTCACCAGATTCAACGACTTCTCCAGCGCGATCCGCAGCGATGTCGGGCCGTTGAAGGTCATGCCGTAGTTGTTGGGCTCCCACACGCCGGCCGCCCCCAAGTTCTGCGAGAACGGCGCGTCCAGCACGCGCTGGCTGGGCGACATGCCGGATTGCAGCGCCGTCAGGTACACCATCGGCTTGAAGCTGCTGCCGGGCTGCCGCTGCGCCTGCGTCGCGCGGTTGAACTGGCTTTTTCCGGCACTCCACCCGCCGGACATCGCCAGCACGCGACCGGTTGCCGGGTCAAGCGACACCAGGGCGCCCTGCACCTCGGGTTCCTGCCGCAGCCACAGCCGGTCTAGCCGGCTGCGGCCAGGGGCGTTGCCGGGCGCCGGCTCGGTCATTACGATGTTGCCGGCCTGCATCACGTCGGCGATCCGGCGCGGGGCGGGACCGATGCTGCCGTCCTTGTGCGCCGGACGCGCCCAGCCCAGGTCGGACAAGGAGATCGATCCGGTGCGCGACGCCCCTCCGGCCGCCTGGTCGATCCAGCCGACCTTTGCCTCATCATTGGTGGTGTCCAGCACGACAGCGACGTTCCACTCCGGCAGCATCCCTGGCGGGCGGGGGAAGGCGGCGAGGCGGTTGCTCCAGCCCAGCCGCATCCCGGTCCCGGCCTCCAGGTGTCCGACCGCGCCGCGCCAGCCGCCATGGCTGCGGTCATAGGCCAGCAGCGCCTTGCGCAGCGTGGTGTCGGCGGCGGCCTGCAGCGCCGGGTCCAGGCTGGTTCGTATGGTCAGGCCGTTATTGTTGGCGGGGTCGGCGCCGAACTGCTGGATCACCTGGCGGCGCACCTCCTCGGCGAACCACTCGGAGCCCGGCGCGATTTCTGGCCGGTGGAACGCGGCAGGCAGGATCGGCGTCGCCTTATAGGTTGCCGCCTGGTCCGGGGTGATGGCGCGGTCCTCGGCCATTCGGTCCAGCACCCAGTTGCGCCGGGTCTTGGCGGCGTCGGGGAAGCGGAACGGGTCATAGTTGTTGGGCGCCTTGGGCAACGCCGCCAGGAACGCGGCCTCCGGCACCGTCAGGTCGTCCAGGCCCTTGTTGAAGTACGCCTGCGCCGCCGCCGCCACGCCATACGACCGCAGGCCGAGGTAGATCTCGTTCAGGTACAGCTCAAGCACGCGCTCCTTCGGCAACGTCTTGTCGATGTCGATGGCAAGGATCAGCTCCTTCACCTTGCGGGCGATACTGACCTCGTTGGTCAGCAGCATGTTCTTGGCGACCTGCTGCGTGATGGTGGACGCGCCGATCGGACGCTTGCCCTCGCCCCGGTGCATCAGGTCGAACCAGCCGGCGCGCAGGATGGCGACGGGATCGACGCCCTTGTGGCTCCAGAACTTCTGGTCCTCGGCCGAGATGAACGCCTGCTTCACCACGCTGGGGATCGCGCCGATAGGCACGAAAATCCGCCGCTCCGTCGCCATCTCGGCGATCAGCCGGCTGTCCCCGGCATACATCCGGCTCATGACCTTGGGCTGATAATGCGACAGGCTGTCCAACGTCGGCAGGTCGGCGGCATAGCGGTCGTAGGTATGCAGCGCAAAGGCGCCGCCCGCCACGCCGGCTGCAACGCCTAGGGCAAGCACCGTGCCCACAGCCCGGCGCACGAAGCGGAACCGCTGCGGACGGCGGGCCGGCTTCGACATCGGCGCGCGGCGGGAGGCGCGAGGCGGCTGGGGCGCGGGCTTCGGGGTGTCTTTATTCATTATGCAGCACCTTTAGACCCGCGCGCCTCAGCCTGCTAGGCGGGTGCTTGCCTCTGGACCGTCTAAAAAGCGTTCCACGGCGCGCGCCAAGGCAAGGGCCACGCGCGCGCGGTGGTCAGGACGACGCAACGCGGCTTCGTCTTGCTGGTTCGACATGAAACCCATCTCCACCAGCACGCTCGGGATGTCAGCGGCCCGCAGTACCATGAACCTGGCGTGACGCGAAGGGTTGGGCAGCAGCCCGACGTCCGGCTGCATGGCGCCGACTAGGTTGCGGGCGATGCGGACCGACCCGGACCGGGTTTCCCGCCGGACCAGGCTTCCCAGGATGCTGGCCACGGCTGGCGGCAGGTCGCGAAAGCTGGGGCCGCCGAAGCGGTCGGCGCTGTTCTCCCGCCGGGCCAGGGCGGCGGTCTGCGCATCGGAGGCGGTGTCGGACATCGTATAGACGCTGGCGCCGCGCACGCCGGGGTTGGCCAGGGCGTCGGCGTGCATCGACATCATCAGCACAGCGCCCCGGCCCTGCGCGATGGCGACACGGTCCTGCAGGGGGATGAACACGTCCCGCTTGCGCGTCAGCTCCACGCGGCAACGCCCGCCATGCTCCAGCCGGCGGCGCAGTTCCTCCGCGGCGGCGAAGGCGACATGCTTCTCGTAGGTGCCCGTAACGCCGATGGCGCCGGGATCCTTGCCGCCATGGCCAGGGTCCAGCATGACCAGCGGCAGGGGCGGCCTGGCGCGCAGGACGGCCGGCGCAACGCCGCGGCCGCGGCCCAGTGCAGACGCCGGGGCGAACGCGGCAACGGCCAGCAACAGGCGGCGGGACACGTTGCTCATGGCTTCAGAATAGCACGTGCAGGCCGTCCGGCACTAGGCGCAGGGGTGGGTTGCGCGACGTACTTGCGGTAGGTCAGGGATTGCGTCATTGTTGCGACACCCTGGCGGTGCGCCAGCGGCCTTGGCGTCCCCGGCCCCCAGGCCATGACCCCCTGCCAGCCTGCACCGCCGCCCGCGCCGCGCACCCCTGCGCGCCGGGTCCGTCCGACGGCTTCTATGCAACGCGGCGCGATGCCACGCAGCAGCAGCCCCGGACAGGGCGACGACGCCTCAACCTGGGCGGCGCATCCCGATGCGCCGGCCCGCCAGTCAAGGGACCACATGCAGATCGCCGTGCCCGTCCACCCGACATCCGGACCCAGCACGTCGCGCGCATCCCTTGGGTTGTTCCACGGGTTTCCACGCGGGAGCCCGCTCCCCCACTGCCCCATCAGCCGCCGCCGCGCCGTGCCACGCGCGAAGCTGGCGCACCGGAGTCCCCCATCCCATGACGAAGCGCATGCTGATCGACAGCACCCACGCGGAAGAGACCCGCGTGGTGGTCCTGGACGGTAACCGCCTCGAAGACTACGACGTCGAAACCTCGACCAAGCAACAACTTAAGGGCAACATCTACCTTGCCAAGGTCGTCCGGGTAGAACCTAGCCTACAGGCGGCCTTCGTCGAATACGGCGGCGGGCGGCACGGCTTCCTGGCGTTCGGGGAAATCCACCCAGACTACTACCAACTCCCCGTCGCCGACCGGCAGCGCCTGCTGGAGATGCAGGAGGCCGAAGCTCGCGAGGAGGAGGAGGCCGAGGACCGTGCCGCCGCACGAGAGGCCCGCGGACGCCCGCCCGCCATGCCGGCCGCGGCAGAGGAGGAGATGCCTCGGCCCTCCCAGGTCGCACAGGCAGCCGCGGTCGCCCAGGACATTATCATCGCTCCGGAGGACGCCGAGCAGCTCTTTCCGATGGAGGACGAGGGCAGCGATATGGCGCCGGAGGGGGCCGAACCTGCCGCATCCGACACCAACCAGCCGACCCTGCCCGGCGAGGACAACAGCATCGAGGCCGTGCCCGACGTCCCTGACCCAGCACCGGATGCCGTCGAGACCACACCCGCTGAGCCGATGCCCGCTGATCCGTTGCCAGCCGAAGCGGTGCCAGCCGACACTGACCCTGACAGCCTGGCCTCCGACAGCATGACCTTGGACGACGGCGCCGAGGCGCCATTCGTCAACGGGCACTCCAGCCTGCCCGACGCGGCGTTGCCCGACCTGTTCCCCGAGACGCTGCCCGGCTCAAGCCTCGGATCCACCAACGCCGACGCACCTGTGGCCGAGGCGCTGCCGTCGGACATGCCTGCGGACGACGCCATCACCCTGGACGACGGCGCCCCCGTGCCGCTGCCGGACGCTGAGCCCGATGCCGACGCCGCCTACGCCGGCCCGTCCGAGCCGCCGCCGGAGCAGTTAGGCGGCGAGACCGACGGCGAGTACTCCCGCGAGCCACGCGCCACGCCCCGCTTCCTGCGCAACTACAAGATCCAGGAAGTGATCCGCCGCCGGCAGATCCTGCTGATCCAGGTGGTGAAGGAGGAGCGCGGGTCGAAGGGCGCGGCGCTCACGACCTACATCTCGCTGGCCGGGCGCTTCTCGGTGCTGATGCCCAACTCACCCCGTGGCGGCGGGATCAGCCGCAAGATCACCTCCACCGCCGACCGCCGACGCCTAAAGGAGGTGACGGCCGAGCTGGACCTGCCGCGCGGCATGGGCCTGATCGTCCGCACCGCCGGGGCCAGCCGCCCGAAGGCGGAAATCCTGCGCGACGGCGAGTACCTGCTGAACCAGTGGGACCAGATTCGCGACCTCACGATGAAGAGCATGGCCCCGGCGCTGATCTACGAGGAGGCCAGCCTCATCAAGCGCGCCATCCGCGACGTGTACTCGCGCGACGTGGACGACATCCTGGTCGATGGCGAGCAGGGCTGGCGTGCCGCCCGCGACTTCATGCGGATGCTGATGCCGACCCACGCCAAGAAGGTGCAGCTATGGCGCGATCCGCAGCCCTTATTCGCCAAGGCGCAGGTCGAGACGCAGCTTGACGCCATGATGCTGCCCACGGTGCAGTTGCGCTCCGGTGGTTACTTGGTCATCAACCAGACCGAGGCGCTGGTCGCCATCGACGTGAACTCCGGCCGCAGCACGCGGGAGCGCGGCATCGAGGAGACTGCGCTGCGGACCAACCTGGAGGCTGCCGAGGAGGCTGCCCGGCAGTTGCGCCTGCGCGACCTGGCCGGGCTGATCGTCATCGACTTCATCGACATGGAAAGCCGGCGCAACAACGCCGCCGTCGAGAAGCGGCTGAAGGAGTCGCTGAAGGACGACCGGGCGCGCATCCAGCTTGGCTCAATCAGCCACTTCGGCCTGCTGGAGATGAGCCGGCAGCGGCTGCGCCCGTCCATCGCCGAAACCAGCTTCGTCGTCTGCCCGCACTGCGTCGGCACCGGCACCGTCCGCAGCACCGAGAGCGCGGCGCTGCACGTGCTGCGCGGCATCGAGGAGGAGGGCGGCAAGCGGCGGGCGGCGGAGATCGTGGTTCACGTGGCCGGGTCGATCGTGCTGTATATCCTGAACAACAAGCGAGTGCGGCTGGGCGAGATCGAGGAGCGGCACAGTATGAAGGTGGCGTTCGCCGCCGACGACTCGCTGCTGCCGCCCGAGGTGCGCATCGACCGCGTGCGCGCCGCGGCGACAAGCGAGCTGCCGGTGCCGATCCAGCAGCTTGCGCCGCCGGAGCCGTTCGAGGACCCCGACGAGGAGCCGATGGAGGCCGCGGCCGAAGAGCCGGAGGACGCCGACGCCGAAGCCGATGAGGCCGGGGCACGCCACCCTGGCGAGACCGCCGAGGAGCAGGAGCAGCGTGGCAAGCGTCGCCGGCGGCGGCGGCGGGGCGGGCGGCGCGAGGACGGCGGCGCGGCCGAGGCGGAGACCCCGGCCACCGAGCCGCTGCCCGTCGCTGCCGCGGAGGTTCCGCATGAGTTCGACGCCGTTCTTGCCGTGGGCGAAGCCGCCATGGACGGCTTGCCAGCCGAGGACGGCGCGGAGGCCGGCGTCACGGCCGCTCCGGAGGCGGCTGGCGAGACTGCGGCGGAGGAGGCAGACCGGGCCAAGCGGCGGGGGCGCCGTGGCGGGCGCCGTCGGCGGCGCGACGGGACGGACGGCGGGACCGAGGATGCGCCGGAGCCGGAAGCGGTCGCCCCGCCCCCGCTGCCGACCTATACCGGCCCCACCCCGGCCGACCCGTTCGGCGGCACGACGGCCTACGACATCTTCGATGCCATCGAGCAAGCGGGGCAGGAACGTGCCCTCGCGGCCTTCGCGCCGGCGACTCCCAAGGCAGCGCCGGCTGCCACGATGCCGGTCATCGACGAGATGCAGGCGTCGGAGCCGGTCGTGGTGCTGCCCGAAATGGTGTCAATCGGCGAGCCGGAGCCAGGTGCGCCCGCAGTCCCCGAGCCAGCCGCGCCCGAGCTGGTCGCCCCGGGGCTGGTCGCCCCCGAGGTGCTGACGCCACAGCCGGCGATGGCCGAGGTGGATGCACCTGAAGCCTCGGTGACCGAAACGCCCGCGTCTGAACCAGCCGCCATCGCTTCCTTGGCTGCTAGCCCGGCGGCGGCTCCTGAGTCTGCGCCAGGCCCCGAACTCGCGCCGGCAATCGTCCCGGTGCTGGTGGACGGCACGGAACCTTCGGAGAAGAAGCGCGGCTGGTGGCGGCGCTGACGGCCTGACGCGGACAGGTCTCCCGGCCACTCCCACCCCGGCCTTGGTCCGCGTTGCGGTCCAAGGCCGGGGTGAGTGTGGCAAGCCTTACCACGTTACCGGAAATGTCTCAGCCGCCCGGCCGCCTCCACCATGTCCGCCTCCGGCCCGCAATAGCTGAACCGCACCGTGCGCGCCCCTCGGGTCCGGTCGAAGTCCACCCCCGGCGTTGCCGCCACGCCGACCTCCGCAAGCATCCGGGCACAGAACGCCGTGCTATCGTTGGTCCGCGCGCCCACGTCGGCGTAGATGTAGAACGCCCCATCCGCCGCCGCGATGTCCGGGAACCCCGCCTCCGGCAGCGCCCGCAACAGATGGTCCCGCGCCCGGCGGTATCGGGCGACGTTGCCGTCCAGCTCGGCGGCGCAATCGAACGCTGCCTCCGCCGCCACCTGGCACACGTGCGGCGCGCTGATGAATAGGTTCTGCGCCAGGCACTCCACTGGACGCACCAGCTCCTGCGGCAGGACCATCCAGCCGACGCGCCATCCCGTCATGCTGAAGTACTTGGAAAAGCTGTTGATCACCACGGCGTGCCGGCTGAACGCCGCAGCCGTTGCAATGGCTCGGTCGTAGTGTAGGCCGTGGTAGATCTCATCGGAAATCAGCCGTACGCCCCGGCGGTCGCACCAGGCGGCAAGAGCGGCCAGCTCGTCCGGCGCCAGCATCGTGCCAGCGGGATTGCAGGGGCTGGCAACAATCAGCCCGTCCGGCACCGGATCCAGCGCCTCCAACAGCGCCACATTGGGCTGATAGCGAGTGACCGGCCCCGTTTCCACAATCACAGGTTGCAAGCCCAGCGCCATCAAGATGTTGACGTACGGCGGATAGAACGGCGCCGCCATCGCCACGCGGTCCCCCGGGTTGAACGCCGCCAGGAACGCCAGCGGGAACGCCCCGCTGGCCCCCATTGTCACCGCGATGCGCTCAGGGGCCACGTCGAGCCCATACCAGTCGCGGTAATGCCGGGCGATGCGGCGGCGTAGCGAGGGGCGGCCCAGCGCCTCGGTGTAGCCCAACGGGTCCGAGCCATGCATCGCGGCGGCAGCGGCGGCAACGGCGCCGGCCGGGGCGCCGGTGCCGGGCTGGCCGACCTCCATGCGGATGACATGCGGGTGGCCCGGCGGCAGCGCGGCCTGCCGGGCATTGGCCGCCGCGATCACGTCCATCACCAGGAACGGCGGCGCCGACGCCCCGCGCCCGACCTTCAGCACGCCTAGTTACTGCCCGCCGCCAGCCCGGCGCTGCGCGGATCGACGGCGGCGCTGCACGACCCCTCACTGCCGGGCAGGTAGCGTGCGCAAGCGATCACGTTCGCCCGTCCCGGCTCCGGCACCTTGGCCGGCATGGCGTTGCCGGACCGCAGGGTATTGCTCAATGCAGTGGCGGCGGCCAGCGCCGCACCCTCCTGCCCGGTGCCGGTGACGGCGGCGCGGAAGCCGTGGATGTTGGCATTCCACACCAGCGCCGCGGCCAGCAGCGGCGGCGACACCGAGCGGGGCGACGCCGCCAGCAGGATGCCGGTGCCCGGCGCGATCCGGCCGGTGCCGAACAGGTTGTCCATCGTCATCACGCACGCCACGCTGTTGCCGTTGCGGTCCAGCACGGCAAACCCCGTGGACGCCGGCAACACGCCCGCGCGCGCCGGGGCGGCCTGGTCGTCCTGCAACACCTGGAATGCGGCGGCGGCGGCCTGCCCGCCCGCGGTCGGCAGGAAGGCGGCGCTGTCCCGCCCGGCCCCTACCACCAATGGCGCGCCGACGCGCGGTAGGGCGGCACGCAGGTCGCTCACCGTCATGCCGCCGCCGGCGATGCGGGACGCATCCTCCAGCTTCCGTGCCAGGGCGCCCTGATAGAGGTCCCCGACCCCAGCGGTCCGCAACTGCGCCAGCGTTCCACCCAGGTCGGGTTGATTGAGCCTGCCCCCCTCCTGCAGGGGTTTGCCGCCGGGGGCGAACACGGCCCGGGCGCTGGGGTCCTGCGCCAGCGGCCCGGCCACCAGCGCCAGGTCCTGCAGCAGCGCCTTCGAGATCGCCACGCCGAACCGCGCCGACTGCTCCGCCGGGGCCACCAGGGTCTCGAACGGGCGAGACCCATAGCGGGCGTGCAGCGCGAACAGCCCGCGCGCCATCATCGGCAGCGCCGCCGGGCGGTCGGCGGGACCGTTGGGCGCGTTGGGGGCGACGGGGGTGAAGACGATGGCCTCCGGGCTGCCGTTGCCGGGCCCGTCGGTCTTGGGGTTGTAGGCCAGGCAGGCGCCGCCGCCGCCCAGCCCGGCGCGTGACGGCAGGGTGACGGCCAGGGTGAAGCCCAGCGCCACCGCCGCATCGGCTGCGTTGCCGCCCAGCGCCAGCACCTCCCGCCCGGCCAGCGCAGCCCGCGGCTCATCGGCGACGACGGCGCCGATGAAGCCCTCCAGCCGCTGCGACCCGGCGGCGTTGGCATTACCGCCGAGGAACGTGTCCTTGACCGAGCTGAGCGTGGAGCACGCGCTGATCGACGCAGCCGCCAGCAGCACCGCCGCACGTGCCTCTTGCCGGACCTGGACCTGCCGCTTGCTGCGCACCGACGCCACCTCGTTTCCGCCCGGAGCATCCGTGCCCTTGGCCGCGTGGCATAACCGCCTTCGCTGGCACCGGCAACCGATGCTATAAGGGAGAACGGCTGCCCAAGGGACCCCTGCCATGCGCCTGCCCCTGCTCTCCCTGCTGATTGGCGGCGCGCTGGCCAGCCCCGCGGCGGCCCAATCCCAGTCCGCGCCCCCGCCTTCGCTTGTGCCCCAGCCTTCGCTCGTGCCCGCGCCATCGTTCACGCCGGGCCAGCGGCAGGAGGTCGTCGGCATCCTGCGGGACGCCCTGCGCCAGGACCCCTCCATCCTGCGCGAGGCGCTGGTGGCGCTGCAGGCGGACGAGGCGCGGCGGGAGGACGGCGTGCAGCGCGAGGTGCTGGCGATGCTGGCCGGCAAGCTGGTGGACCCCGCCGACCCCGTCGCCGGCAACCCGCTGGCCAAGGTGACGCTGGTCGAGTTCTTCGACACGCGCTGCCCGTACTGCCGCCGCCTGCTGGCCACCACGGAGGAGCTGCTGCGGACCGACCCCGACGTGCGGATCGTGTTCAAGGACCTGCCGGTGCTCGGGCCGAGCAGCCAGCTTGAGAGCCGCGCCCTGCTGGCGGCGCAGCGGCAGGGCGGCTACTTCCTGATGCAGCAGGCGCTGATGCACAGCGGCGGCGTCCCGACCCGCGACACGCTGCGAGCGGAGGCAGAGCGGCAGGGCCTGGATGGCGGACGGCTGATGCGCGACATCGACGACCCGGCGATCAAGGCTCGGCTGGACGCCAACGTCGCGCTGGCTCAGCAGATCGGGCTGCAGAGCACGCCGGCGCTGGTGATCGGCACGCGGCTGGTGCAGGGGGCGGTGGAATTGGGGGATTTGCGGGCGATGGTGGCGCAGGCGCGGGCGGGAGGTTAGGCCGGCGTTCGACCGGCAGCGTGGAACGCCGGCCGTCATCAGCAAGCATCAATCGAGCGAGGCGGCTGGGCGATCCCACAATTTGCAGCGCCAGATGGCGCATCAATCATCCTGCACTTGCCCGCCCGAAGCCGTCGTGCAGGGTGCGTTGGAGGTAGTGAAGCAGGGTAGACTGGTATTACGCGGGTTCACATACTTCGTGTAAGTGAAGTTGATGGCCTCCCCGACGACCGGCTTTAGGGTCAGCGCTGGTGGAACATAGTTGACGTTCCCGATAATGACGATAACAGTCGGCTGGGCCGCGCTGACATATTGTGAAGCCACTGCCTGCAAGGCGGGTGAACCGCTTACGCCATAAGGTGCCCCCGTGGTGGAGCAGGCTTTGTCGTCTTCCCACAGCACGGCATAGGGTGCCGATGTGTTTGAGGGTGTGTAGGTGATATTGACGACGGTCATGGAGAAGCTGCTCCGCATGGAGGGCTGCAGGATCAGCTTTGCGCCCGTGCAGAAGTCCTGCAGCGTGCCAGGGCCGCCGCTGGCCGACGCTACGGCCTTGAACTGGGCCGCGATCACATCGGCTGTCATGGATACGGCTTGGGTCAGCAGCATCCGGGCGCGGATGGCCCGCAGCACTTCCCCAGAGCCGAACAGGACTATGGCCAGGACCGGGGCCAGCACAGCAAATTCCATCGCGGCGACGCCCCGCTGTTCACCGCGGCGACGCCAGGCCAGCACTGCGCGGCGCCCTGCTGCAACGGCTGCGAACCGTGGCGTGGTCACAGCTCGTTCTCGAACATGATGGTGGAAACCACGTAGGGTTCGGCGAGGCCGGTGAAGGGAATGACGGATACCCGGCGAAAGGCCACCTGCAGCAGGACATAGGCATTCGATCCACCTGCCGAGAAGCTGTTGTTATAAGACCCCAGGCCGGTTGTGGATGAGTCAACGCGGGAGAGCGCCGCAAACGAGGAATTGTTGGCGGCATAAACCTGCAGCGAGGTCGTGCAGGATGTCGCCACCAACGACAGAAGATTGCAGACGGTTGTCCTAACGTCACCTGCAGTGCCCCGGACCAATCCGATTGGGACGCCGGCCGCGCTGGCGCCGTTGCCGGTCTTGATGTTGTGTGCCGCCGTGCGGGCTGCGTCGTCCATGACGCTCTGGGTATAGAGCTGCAGGCCCATGTCCATGACGAACATCGTCATGGTTATGAAGGCCAACCCGACCAACGCGAACTCAAGGGCCACCACACCCTGCCTGCATGATGCAAGCCGCTGGAGCACGGAGGGAGCGGAGCCTCCGTTCTGCATCGCTCGCATCCTACTTCATCAACGAAACAGGGGTTGTCACTATACCCGAAGTGCTGCTGCTGCCTGGGGTGCAGCGGAACGAGAAGGACAGGTTCTGGTAGTCCTTGTCATCAACGGGATACCAGCCCATGTCATTGAACCAATACATGAAGGTCCGGCCCGCCATTTGGTTGCACGAAAGGTTTGCGTACTCTTTGCCGGAAACAGTCTCCGAGGTATCGGTTACAGAAAAGCAATTCCCAGGGGCAAGGGGCGGCGGGGCCGACGGAACGGCATTCGGGTCGATGTTCTGCACCACCAGCAAGCAGTTGCTTAGCTTGCTCTTAGCTCGACTTTGGCCATCACGCGGCTTGGCAGAGTGCGTAGGTGATGGCGTTTCGAAGGGCTGGGCGGAGTTTCTGCATGTCGGTGGTGCGGGCAGAGGTGACGAAACCCTGTTCCCTCC
>JAABUX010001944.1_pt1 | contig 30055 bp, 27 predicted proteins | sample 5561851 | NCBI WGS metagenome assembly JAABUX01 (sample SAMN10711883, study PRJNA513361) | rock metagenome | isolation source: Antarctica rocks | place: Antarctica: Victoria Land, Richard Nunatak red sandstone | collected 2016-01-03 | reverse complement strand
CTTAGTGTAGCTACGTGACTCGATAGATCATTTGCTCGCTGTCGCAGCGTGATCTTTTCCGTTTTGCTCCGATGGGAGCACGCGGAGCACGCTTGTTCCCGCCGGAGCTATACGTCGCTCCTCGCTGCGCGTGTACAGTTCGGCAGCGATCAAGTTCGCTACCTTGCGACGCATCCCCTTGGATGCAAGCGGTGCCGTCAGCTTCAGGTCGGGGGATTGGAGGTGGGGCGCGACCAAGACGGCGACACGACACGCCTCCACGAGCAGCCGCCCCGACTCCTGTGACCAGCGCGGTATATCGGTCAGCATTGGTTGGTCATCGACGATTGCCCCTTCCCTCTCGGCCATCGCCTTCATCCGATTGGACCGGCTTGCTGTCACCATACGCGTCGCCATGAGAGCGACTTTTGTCCAGAACGCATTGATGCCCTGCTCCTTACAGCGAACCTCGACAGCGCGCAAGGTGTCAGGATCGCCGAAGATTTGATTGAGTAATTCGGTGATCAAGACAACGCACTGTTGGAGGGCTACTAATAGTTGGTGGAGTCCTAGTCGATGCCACAGAGGGCGCAGAAATCCGTTCACCCAGGGAAAGACCAGCGCCAGGAAGGCGGTCAGGGTAAAGAGTGGAGAGCGTAACGCGGCGACCCAGGTTGCATTGCCCGTGACCGTCTCTGCCATCACGCCCACACCATACACCGCGACGCTCGCGTAGAGAATCATAGCGGCCGAGGCCGACACACGCTCCCAAACCGTTTCGGCGTCGATGAACGGTTGATAATACTGGCTCGTCGCCAGGACCCCGACATACAGGGTGCAGAGGCCGCTTATCAGGTTCATGGCCAGCAGAGGGAGGGGATAGCTACCGTATCCGTGATAGTACAGGCCGAAAGCATTCCCTCCCGGGGCGAGGTGGGATAGGCCCCAGAAGACGATGACCACGGTGATGAGCACGCCGTAGATGCCCAGCGCCATCGTACGCCAGCGCGACCATCTCTCGGTTGACACGCAGATGAAGGCGAACGTGGAGACGACGGCCAGCGTGCCGAGGACATCGACCATGAGACGCCCGAGCCCAACCACATGCAGCAAACGGTCGACGCTGCGCGCATTCACCGTGGGCATGAGCGCGAAGAAGAGCGTTCCGCACCCCCCACTAAGAAAGGCAAGCCAGCCTGATAACGTCGGCAATTTGCGGGAGGCCCACCACGCCGGCCAGTAGAGTATGAAGCCGACGAGGGGGGAAAGGTACTGGATCGTCAGGAAGTGATTCATCATTACACCTCGAAGTGACTCAACATCTTGCCGTAAGGAGAGAGTCGCTGCACCCCCGTCCTGTCCAACCGCTCGGCCAAGTCTCTCCCGATCAGGATTTGCGCATAGGCCGCCACACGGCGCGCCCATGCCTCCGCCTCGGCGTCTTGCTCAGGCGTCGTGAGCGTGATAAAGGTTCCGTCGCAGAGAACCTTCTTGCTCTCGGGCGTGACATGCCCGAGCCAGATGTGCGCCAACTCGTGATAGATGATCAGTTCGCGCAGGAGCTTGGGGACATCACGGTTGTAGTAGATGATGAAAAAACCGCCGTGGAAGGGATGGACCGACCCCGACACGGCATGCCCGATCATGGGGTGTGGTGTTAGCTCGATCACATACTCTCGCGCCTTGGCCATTTTTACGGCGAGGCTTTCCGACTCGAACGGCGGCTTTAACTTTAACTCCGCACACATCGCGCGGATTTGCTCGTCTATGTCAGGTAGCCGTGGCCGTTTCCACGCTCGTAACACCGTGTCGCGTCCCTTCCAGCCAAGTCCCTAGCAGCGGGTTGGCCTACTCGCTGTCTTGATTCATAGAGGCTAGCTGATCCGTTTCCCGCTGTGTCCGTAGCCGCGCCGCGCGCGCCGACGCGCGCTCCATCATCTCCAAAACCAACGCGCGCTCCCCCTCACCAAGTTCTCCGGCCCGCAGGGCAACCTCGCGAACAAGAGGCTTGGTTAAGGCACGCTCGACAGCAGCATCATCATCGGATGACACCATCTGCGCCGGATCAAAATGCATCCCCGTGAAATACTCGGGGTCTATCCCAAAGACCCTGGCGAGCGCGTGCAGGCGCTCGCCGCCCGGCATTTTGACCTCGCCATTGCGCAACTGACTGATGTACGCCGGCGAGATACCGGTTTCCTTCGCTACCTCGCTTTGCTTGTACGGTCTACCACTCGGCGAGCGTCGATGCTTGAAGAGGTAGTCCAACCGCTCCGCGAAGCTAGGTCCCTCAGCCGGATCAGAAGCCCTATTGCTATCCAATTGACTTGACGCCTTTGAACAAATGCGGTAGAGTACAAGCCGACGCAGTTAGATATATCTATCCTTTTTGATAGGGATATCTAACTGCGTCGGTGGGAAGCCTGCGGAGCGCGTGCCTCGCAGAGCCCTTATGTTCACAGTAACACAGGCACGCGTTGAGTGACAAGGGTAAGGAGGTGCATCAGTTCATGGATGAGGGGCGCGCGTACGCCTTGGCGCGACGCGCGGCAGGCACGCCAGGCTACCGCGTCCTGGAGGTGCGCCGCGCGTGGTCCGCCGCCACCGCGTGGCAGGTCGAGATCGAGGACCGCCGCACGGGCGGGCGCCTGCTGCTCCTCAGCGAAGACCAGTTCGACGCCCGCCTCATGTCGGCGGGGGAGCCCACCACCGTCACCACCGCGGCCCGCCCATGCAAGGAGCCGGCCGCCGCTCAGGTCGCCCCCGGTCTTTAGCCGGGGCACGAACCGTTCCAATCGGAGGACAGTCCATCATGCTGCACGAAACCGTCGCCCTCGTCACCAGCGCCCATTTCGCGCTGACGCACCCCGCCGCCCTCACTGCCCTCGTCCCCGTCCTTGGCCTCGGCACCGACCCCTTCGCCGGATTGGCCCAGGCGCTCCTGGACATCGCCAACACCGTCAAGATTCCCTTCGCGGCCATCGCCTTCATCATCGCCGGAGCCATGAGCGCGCTGCATAACCCTCGTGCCACAGGTGCGTGGATGACCGCTACGTTGGCTAGTGTCTTCATGTTCGGCGCGACCGGCGCCGCCTCCTATCTCCAGGCCAACATCAAGTAGCCGTCCGTCGACCGCACGGCGCGGGGGGAGCGGACATCCGGTCTCCGGAGCCTCGCTCCCCCCTGCCCCCCTGTCTCATCGTGTCTATCCCTGGGAGCACCACCATGGCCCACGCCGACCGTCCCGCCCCGCTCGTCCCGGCCCCGCTGTCCGCCCGCGCCCGTGCCCGCGCCCTCGTCGGCGTGGCGGTCTCCGTGACCTACCCCTACCTGCTCGGCGGCGGCGTCGCCTACCTGGCGCTCACCGCCCTCAGCCGCGACCTCAGCCTGATGTTCGCCGGCGCGCTCCTCGTGCTGTACGGCACGGCATTGAGCAAGGCCCTCCAGGGAGGCGCCCCATGAGCGGCGCGACGCCCCTTGCCGCCTCCCCGTCCCCGCGCACCCGTACTCGCGTGAGGCGGGCGGTCGTCCAGACCTCCCCCGCCCTGCTCGGCGGCCTCCTCGGCGACCTCGTGCTCACCGTCGTGCGTCACGATCTCGTCCTGTTGGTCGTCGGGGTGGTCCTTGTCCTGTTCAACGCGGCTCTCGTCACCGCCCTCCTGGCGCGGTCGGGGAGAGAGGCCGCGGCTCCCACCGCGCGGGGAGGGGCCGATGGCGCGCCATAGTCAGACGGCCCTCTTCATCAACGACCCGGTGAAGATTGTCGCGGGCGTCTTTACGATCCGCCAGGCGGTCTACGTCGCCGGGATCGTCGGCCTCACCTACGGCCTCATCACCGCCACGAGCCGCCTGTCCTACGGCCAGTCGGGGCTCGGCCAGCTCCATCTGCTGCTCGTGGTGGGCGTCCCGGCCGGGCTCGGCCTGCTCGTCCTGACCTTCGCCGGCAGCGGGACCGTCGAGCCCTACGCCCGCCAGCTCAGCGGCTACCTCTGGCGCACGACCCTGGCCCTCCCGCGCCGCCTGGCCTATCGCGCCGCCCGGCTCGCCCGCCGCGGGCGCCCGCCGCGCCCCACCCCGGCCCCCGTGGACGGCCTGGCCCGCGTCGCCGAGGGAACGGCCACCGGGCGCGTTGAGGGGACGGCCAGTGCTCCCAGCGCCGGGCCACGCATCGTCCCTCCCGTGGTCCCTCCCGTGGTCCCCCTGACGGTGCCCGGCGCCGCCGGCGTCACCCCGCTGATGGCCACGCCCCTGGCGCAGGCCCAGCGCGCGCCTGCTCGCCTGGCTTGCCGCTCATCCCGGCGCCACCAACGAGGAGATCGCCGCCGGCGCGGACCTGCCCCCCACCGCCGTGCGCCCCCGCCGCCGCGAACTCGAAGCCGCCGGCCTCGTCCGCAAGCGCGACGAGGAGGGCCGCACGCAGGCCGGCCGCCGCGCTGCCCGCTGGGAGGTCAGCGCCCATGGGTAGGGCTGCCCACGCGCACACGGAGCGCCGCGCCCGCTGGGCGTTGCTCCGGGGGGACCGCGCGCCCCACGAGAATGCACCGCCCGAGACACCGACGGACGCGCCCACGGAGACGGCGACGGAGACGCCGGGGCGTCCCGCGCGCGGCGTGCAGGAGCGCGTCACGATCGCGGACGACGGCACGCGCACCGAGAAGGGCAGCAAGGACGCCTGCCTCTGGCTCGAGCTTACCCCCACGCAGATGTTCAGCCTGTCCGGCGACCTGCTCGACGCGTTCACCGACGGCGCGGCCGGGGCCTTCACGCCTCCGGTCCCCTTCAAGATGCAGGTCGCCGTGCTCTCCACGCCGACCTCCGCCGCAGCGGCCGTGGCCCGCGCCTTCGCCGACGTGGACCCGCCCACCCCCGCACTCCGGGACCTCAGCGGCCGTCTGCGCGCCTGGTGGGAGGAGTATCTGAGCGGCGAGTACGTCCCCACGCACCGCTTCCTGCTGGCCATCTCCGGCCCCCTCCGCGCGCCCCAGGGCACCACCCTGGCCCGCGTGGTGGCCGAGATCGAGCGCACCTTGCAGCGCCTCGGCGTCGCCGCCCATCGCCTCGACGGCCCCGCCGTGCGCGCCCTGCACGCCCAGTTCCCCGACCCGCTCGCCGACCCCGCCCACCGCGAACTCCTCGACGGCGTGTACATCCCCGGTCAGGGCGCGCGCTCCTGGGCCTGCACGTTCTATCTCCGCGTGCCCCCCCTCGTCACGCAGCCCGGCTGGATCGCCCCCCTCCTGGCCTTCCCCGCCCCCCTGCGCCTGGCCATCCACGTCACCGGCCTCGACCAGGACAAGGAGCGCGCCACCGCCAAGAAGCGTGGGCGCCGCCTGGGCGACCTGGTGGTGGGCGCCGGCGCGCAGGGCCGCGAGGCCGACGTGGACACCGGCGACGCGCGCTCCGAGGCCCGCGCCCAGGCCAAGCAGATGCGCACCGGCGGCCTCGCCGTCGTCCGCGCCGGCCTCTACGTGACCGTCTTCGCCCCCGACCAGGCGTCCCTCGCCGTGCGCGCCGACGCGCTGTGGGGTCTGCTGACCAGCACGGGCACGCTGGACGCCCAGGCCGCCCGCGCCCGCGGCGCGCAGGGGCCGCTGCTCCGGGCCACCCGCCCCCTCGGCCACAACGACGCCCCCGCCTACACCACCTACAAGATGTACGCCGAGACCCTGGGCAACGCCTGGCCCGCCATCGTGCGCTCCCCCGGCACCGCCGGCGGCGTCCTCATCGGCCGCGCCGCCGACGACGGCGCCCTCGTCCTGGTCGATATCGCCGACCGCGCCTTCAAGAACCGCCTGATCGACGTGTTCGGCGGCTCCGGCCAGGGCAAGAGCTTCTTCGTGCAGAAGGGCGTGATGCTCCCCCACCTGCTGCGCAACGGCTGGGCCACCGCCGTGGATACGGTGGGCGGCTACGAGACCCTCTGCGCCATCGCCGGCGGCCAGACCGTGCGCCTGGGCGGCCCGCGCACCGCCGCCATCAACATCTGGAGCGGCCCCCGCGCCACCGCCGAGGAGCGCGCCGCCCGCCTGTACTTCGTCGGCAAGGCCCACGAGGTCCTCCTGGCCGAGAGCGGCAAGGCCATCACCGGCCGCGTGCGCTCCGTGATCGACGCGGGCGTGGCCGCCGTCTACGCCGGCCACCGCGACACGACCGACGCCGGGCGCAACCCCGACGACACGCGCCGCACGGCGGCCGACCCGCCCCTGGAGCGCGACCTGCTGGCCTGGCTGGAGGACCAGGCCCGCCAGCCCGAGCAGGACCACGAGGACCGCCGCCTGTACAAGGACGTGGCCGCCGAGCTGGCGCCCTACGTCCGCGGCGGCCGCTACGCCCCCCTGGTGGACCGCCCCACCTCCTTCGCCTTCGACAGCCGGCTGCTGGCCTTCCACATCGACCCCCGCGACCTGGGGACCACCACGCCCGTCTACGCCTTCGTCATGTTCGCCATGACCGACATCGCCGACCGCCGCGACGCCCTCGCCCAGGCGTGGGGCCGGCGCTCGGGCCGGGGCACGGTGCAGCACCTCCTGGCCATCGACGAGGGCTGGAGCATCCTGCGCCACCAGGCCGGGCAGGAGTGGGTCGCCGGCATCGGCCGCACCGGGCGCCACTCGGGCATGGTCCCCATGTTCGTCAGCCAGAAGTTGTCGGACCTGACCAGCAACGCCGCCGCCGCCGGCTACTTCGACCAGACCTCGCTCCATTTCGTGTTCAACATGCACGACACGAACGACGAGAGCGGCACGGACCCGCGCCAGTGGATCGCGGGCAAGCTGCGCCTGACCGAGGGCGAGGCCGCGCAGATCGGCAAGCTGGCCGGCAAGCAGGCCGCCGACAAGACGCGCCTGGAATACGCGCAGATGTTCATGATCCGCACCACCAAGACCGCCTCCCGCTCGGCGCGCGGGGTGGTCAACGTGCCCTCGTCGCCCGAGGAGGCGTGGCTGTTCGCCTCCGATCCCGACGACAAGGAGGTGCGGGCGCGCATGGTGCGCGCCGTCGCCGCCGACCCGGAGGCCCCCACCGGCGACGAGGTGTACCAGGCGGTGTGCTTACTGGCCGAGGGCGCCACCCCCGAGGAGGTCCACGCCGCGCGCCTGGCACAGACACCGGTGCGCGACGACCGCGCCAACCACGCCGACGAGGCGGTCGACGGGGCGACGCTGCCGGTGACGTTGCCGGCGACGCTGCCCCTGCTGCTGGCCGGGGCCTGCCCGCCCGCCCCGCCCAACGGGCACGCCCTCCCGGCCGGGACGGTGCCCGATGACCGCTAACCCAAAGGAGACCCCATGCGCCGCCTGATCGCCCTCCTGGGCACCACCGTCGCCCTTCTTGTCCTGCTCGCCCTGGCGACGGGCGCGGCCCGCGTGTCGCCTGCACAGGCGGCAAGCCGGCCGCGCCCCACCGACACGCCCGTGCCCACCCAGACCCCTTACCCGACGTACACGCCTGTCCCCACCGCCACGCCGCAGCCCACCGCCACACCGACGCACCACCCCACGCTGACCCTCTCCGCCTCCCAGGAGATGCCCGGCGAGGCCCTCATCGCCGCCGCGAGCGACTTCTCGCCGGGCGGGACGGTCACGCTCTCCTGGGACGGCGGCTACCTCGCGCGCGGCGCCGCCGACGAGAGCGGCTACCTCGCCTTCCGCGTCAGCGTGCCCGGCAACGCGACGCTGGGGCCGCACGAGGTCCGCGCCATCGGCCCCGCCCACACCTCGGCCAGCGCGCCCTTCGTCGTGGCCGTCCTCTACCACCCGGCGCTCGCCGTCAGCCAGGCCCAGGGACCGGCCGCCACCCACCTCGCCCTGGCCGCCACCGGCTTCGCGCCCCTGCGCGGCGTCGCGTTCTACTGGGACACCGTGGGCAGCGGCACGCATGTGGGCGACGCCACGACCGACGACACCGGCAACGCCAGCCTGGACACGACCGTGAGTCAGGCCCTGTCCGTCGGCGCGCACCGCCTGGTCGCGGCGCAGGTCAGCCCCGCTTTGCACGCCTATGCCTTCTTCACCGCGCTGGCGGTCCCGCCCCATTGCGGCGGCCTGGAGGTCCCCCTGCCCTTCGTCAGCCCGCTGTGCCTCGACCCCTTCGGCTGGCTCACCGGCGCCCTCACCAACATGGTGCACAACGCCACCGCCGGTGTCGGCAGCCAGGTCGCCTCCGCCCTGGTCGAGCAGCAGGACTACACCCAGGTCGACCAGCTCAAGGCCGCCTTCGGCACCACCCAGCAGCTCGCCCGCGACCTATTCGCCGTGCTGTTCCTGGCTGGGGCGCTGACCTGGTACGCCCGCCGCCTGGGGATGGGGCCGGCCGGCGAGGCCGCCACGCAGATGGTCGAGGGCGGGCTGGGCCTGGCCGTCACCACGGCCCTGCCCTGGATGCTGGGCCTCTACATCGGCGCGGTCAACGGCGCCGCCAAGCTGATCCTCGCCGACCCGGCCAAGCAGGGCGGCGACGCTATCGCTAAACTGACCGCGCACCTCATCACTGCCAGCCTGCTCGACGGGCTCAACCCGCTCTTCCTGGGCGTCATCGGCGGCTTCGTGGTCCTGTTCTTCGTGCTGCTGGTGCTGATCGTCATCACGCGCATCATCGGGCTGATCTACGCTGCGGCCGTCTACCTGGCCGCGCCGCTGTGCGTGGTCTGCATGGTCTCTCCCCTTACCAGGGGGGTAGCCAAGGCGTGGGCGCGGCTCTGGTTCAGCCTGACCCTGTGGGGCGTCAGCTACGCGGTAGCCATCGCCGCCGTCAGCGCCATGCTCGCCGACTTCGCCGACAAGGGCCTGTTCAACGGGGGCCTGCAATCGCTGGCCGAGGCCATCGCCGGCATCCTGGTGATCTACGGCGCGCCCAAGTTGGGCGACGCCGTGCTCGGCGGCGGCGCCTCCCGCGCCCTGGGCATCGGCCACGTCCCGCTGCTCTCCAACGCGATCAACTACGGCACGAGCGCCGCCCTCGGCGGGATGTTCGGCGCGGCAACAGCCGGTGGCCTAGCAACACCATCTGCAGCCGCCGCTGTCCCCGGCGATCCATCAAGCGTCCAGATGCCTAACGCTACCGTGACCGAGATCTCGTCCGCGGCGGCCATTGCCGCGCCGATGACAGCGGAGTGGGGGTTGATCGAATGAGCGTCACGAGCGGAATCAAGCGCGCGGCGCACGCGACGGGGCGGGGCCTGTACGTGCTGGCCGTGCCCAGGACGGTGCGCCGCTCGACGGACGACCTACGCTCCGTCGAGATGTCGCCCGCCCTGGGCCTCGTGCTGCGGGTCGCCGCGGTCCTCGTGATCGCGGGGACGGTCCTGGCGGTCCACGCCGTCGGGCATCCCCTCCTGGGCCTCGCCCGCGACGTCCTGCTGCTTTTGGGGGCCGTCGTGATCCTGGCCCTCTCGGGCGCGCTGGCGCCGCAAGGGCGGCTCCTGGGGCGGCTCTTGCTGTCCTACGCCAAGCGGGAGGCCGGCCGCCGAGGATTGACGTGGCGGGGCCGCATCTTCCGCGCCCTCGCTCGGCGCTTAGAATCTGCCACGTCAGGGAAAAAGAAGGGGAAGACCGATGGCTGCTAACCAAAATGACGCACCGTCCCCGCGCATCTCGATGATCGGGCAGGTACCACAACAGTGGGAGTACTGGATGGAAGAGGAGTGTACAGCTCCCCGTCTAAATCAGCTGGGACGCGACGGTTGGCGTTTGGTTGGACCCCCAACGGCGCGGATGTCGCTTGGGACAGCGGGGCGATTTATGTACATCTTTGAACGGCCGGTTCGCACACCGCATTAGAAAGAGGAGGAAAGCCATGGCCATCACGGATCGCTACCACATCTTGCGGGCGCTCGCCGACGGGGAGGAGCGCCACGGCTACACCATCATGGAGGCGGTCGAGGCCGCCACGGGCGGCAAGGTCCTCCTGCCGCCCGGCACGCTCTACCGCGCCATCGCGCGCATGTTGGAGGACGGCCTGATCGTCGAGGAGGCCCCACGACCCGCGCCGGACCTGGAGGACGAGCGCCGGCGTTACTACCGCATCACCCCGCGCGGCCAGGCGCTGCTCGCCAACCCCGGAGTGCCCCTTGTTCCGCTTGCCCCCGTCGCCCCGCCTGCCTCCGTCACTCCGTTGTATCAGAGCCCGCCCCATCGCCAGCGCGACGTGCTGCGCGTGCTCGCCGACGGCCAGGAGCGCCACGGCGTCGCCATCATGCTCGCCGTGGGGCGGCTGCCCGGCGCGGCCTTCCTCGGCCCGACTGGGCTCCACTACAGCCTCCGCTATCTGCTGCGGGACGGCCTGATCGTGCAGAGCGCCCCGCGTCCCGCGCCCGATCTGCGGGACGACGCGCCGCGCGAGTACTACCGCATCACCCCCCAGGGGGAGGAGGCCCTGCGCACGCCGGGGGTGCTGCCCCTGCCCCCCCGCACCGCTGTCCAGGAGGGCCAGTACGACGTGCTGTGCGCCCTCGCCGACAGCCAGGAGCGCCATGCCTACGGCCTCATCAGGGCCGTGCGCGCCGCCCATGATGGCGCCGTGCGCTTCGGGACCGCGACGGTCTACCGCACCCTCGACGCCCTGCTAGCGGACGGCTTGGTGGTCGAGACGGGAGAGCGCGTCGATCCCGCCGTCAACCCGCGCGCCCCCCGCCGGCATTTTCGCATCACGCCGCGCGGCCAGGACGCGCACCGGATGCTCGCCGCGCGGGAGCCGCACCAGCCGCGCGGCGCGGTCCCCTGGCGCGGCGCGCTGTCGTTCGGGGTGACATGGGGCGCGGCCACGGGCGGCCTGCTGCTGCTGCTGGGCGCGGGCGGCGCGGGCTGGGCCACGGGCGCGGTGGCCACCGTCGTCACCACCGGCGCGGGGCTGCTGCGCCGCAATCTGGCCGCGTAGCGCGCGGCGCACGAGCAACACACACGCAACAAGAAGAGAGGAGAGAGGACAGCCATGGCCAACGAACGCACCTCCCTGTACCTGCCCACCGAGACGAAGCAGGCGCTGACCGAGTACCAGGAGCGCACCAAGGCCGAGAATATGTCCGCCGCCGCGGACGACCTGATCCAGCGGGGTCTGGTCGCCGCCTCGGCGCGCGATGTCGGCGCGTTGGCGGCCCCGGCCATCGAGGAGGCCGTCGCCCGCACGATGGAGGAGCTGCTGCGCACGATCGTCGTGGGGCCGTTGCGCGAGGAGCTGGCGGCCATTCACCGCGAGGCGACACTGGCCCGGCTGGAGGGCTTCGCCCACCTGGGCAACGACTACGGCCCCGAGGTGGCCGAGCGTATCGAGGCGGCGGCCGAGGAGCGCGCCACGGCGGCGCGCGCGGCGGGGGCGGTCGCGCGGCTGCACATCCGTGTGGCCGCGGAGCAGGTGGCCTGATGGCGACGACAGCGCGGACGTTCGTGGAGGGGCGCTACGTGCCGGCCGGGCCGTGGGCCGCGCGGAAGATCGAGGACCAGGTGGATCACCTCAAGGGCAGTTTCCGCCCCGGTGAGCGCAAGGAGGAGCGGACCCTGTTCGACGCCCACGGCGACGTGGCCGACCGGGCAGCCGCGCGGGCAACCTTAGCGGCCGCGATCGGCCCCAGGGTCGTCTTCCACCGGCTTGTCCTCTCGCCTGGCCGACGCGCCGGCGTGGTGCGCCCCATCGACCTGCGCACCTGGACGCGGCTGCTCCTGATGGACCTGGGCCACGCGCTGGGCCAGCGCCTGGTCTGGGTGGCCGCCGCCCATCGCAACACCGACGACCCGCACGTCCACCTGCTGCTCGCCGGCGCGGCCGCGCGAACCCGCTGGCCGCGCCAGGGGACGGTCCTGGGCGTGGCGCTCAAGCCCCCGCACTACGCCCTCTTGCGGGAGCGGGGGGACGTGCGCGCGGCCGAGATCCGGGCGCTCAACGGGGATGGGACCGCGGCCTGACCGCGGACGAAAGGAGGTCCTGTTATGACGAACGCGACGCCCGCGCGCGACCTGCGCGACCCGGAGTGGCCGCGCCACAACGCCGAGACGCTGGCCCAGCCATGGGCCACCGAGAGCATTCATGAGAGCTTCGAGGACATCGAGCGGGCGCTGAGTGCTGTGCGGGAGACACTCCAGCACGTCGAGCTTGGCCCCTACGACACGTTCCTGCGCCCCCGCATCAACGACGTGTATCGTCTGGCCGTCGCGTTGCTGCCCGACGTGACAACGGCCCACCTGGGCTACGAGATGACCCATCCGCGCCTGCCGTGGTGGTGGCGGCTGCTCCGTCGCCTGCACGACGGAGCGTGAGGAGAGGAGGGGACACGATGGGCCGCTTGAGAGAAGGCACGCTCGCCTACACCGTCGATGGCCAGAGCCTCGTGCTCTCCGTGCGGGAGGCCACGCCGACGCCCCCTGACCCGGCCCCGGCGCGCGCGGACGCCCCGCCGCCCGTTGCACTGCGGACCCTGGTGGCGCCGCTGACCTGGGAGCCGGTGCAGCGCCTGCTCGCCTGGGGGGCGCGGGAGGGCATGACCGCGGCCGAACTACTGGACACCTGCCGGGCGGCGACGCGCCCCCCGACGACACGACGACGAAGGAGCGCACGATGACGAACGCAGCCCGCGACGACAGGGAGATCGCCCCGTACGACATGACGCTCGCCGGCGGCCCCGAGGGGCTGGCCCTTGCCCCCGAGGCTGACCCGACGGACCAGACGTACTACATGCGGGAGCCCATCGGCCCCGGCCCGGAGGACGTGCAGTGGACCCCCATCACCGACCCGGCCGAGATCGCCGCGATCCAGGGCGCCGTGGCTCAGGGCATCGACCCCCCCTACGAGGTGTGGGTAGACCAGGCGCCGGCCGCGCTCGGCCCCGGTGACCTGACGCCCGACGTGGCCGACCAGACCGCGTACTACGCCTGGGAGCAGACCGGTCCTCAGCCGGGCGCCGGCCAGCTCTACGAGGTGACCGATCCGGTCGTGATCGCCGCCTACGTGGAGGCACACCCCGAGCCGTCCGGCGTCGAGATCACCAATCCGGCCGCCTACTACGAGGAGGCGCTGGTTCCCGATCCCGCCCCCTCCCCGGACCTCGCTCCCTCTCAGGACCTCGCCCCCGGCGCGGCCCTCGATCGGGACCTCACGCCCGCCCTCGACCTGTAGGGGAAAGGAGAGACACCCCATGAGCACCCCGAGCACGCCTGCCAGCACACCCCTGACCGCCCGACCCTGGACACGCATCGGTGCCGCCTGGCGCCGCCTGGCGCGGTTCTCCCACGCGCGCGGGCGCGCCCTGGTGCTCGCCCTACGCCACCTGATCGCCCGCCTGCTATGGCTGCTGCGCGGGTGGGCCGGTCTCCTCGCCGGCACGCTCGTCGCGCTGGCGCTCTGGCTCGGCCCCCTCGCCGGCGCGCGCTGGCTCTCTGTCCAGGCCACGACGCTCTCCCACCACGCCGCCGTCGCGGTGACACTCTGGTATCAGACGGCCTACGACGCGGTGGCCTGGCCGGCGGCTAATGGGCTGACCGCCCTGCGCGCGACGCAGGCGTGGGCGCACCACGGCCTCCACGGGCTGGCCCCGACGATCCGCGGCATCCCCTGGACCGTCTGGATGCGCCACGGCGCGGCCTGGCGCTACGCGGCCCTCCACAGCCCCAGCGGGACGCCCGTGCGCGCGGCGATCCCCGTGGAACTGGGCGGTGCCCTCGGGGTCCTGGCCCTGTTCGGTGTCGTCGTCCTGATCGGCCGGCGGAAACGCGCCCTCGATCCGACGCGGGCCAACACCTACGGCGGGGCGCGCTGGCAGACGTGGGACGAACTGCGCCGGCGGCGGGCCAAACCCGGCGACATGGTGCTGGGCACGGCGCGGCGCGGCCTCAAGAGGATCACCGTCGGCGTGCCGTCGGCGCTGCTCCTGGAAGGGGTGGCTATCGACGCGCCCACCGGCCTGGGTAAGAGCAATGCGTTCTTCAAGACGCAACTGTTGGAGCCCGACCCAGGGGTGGATTACGTCGCCACCGACAACAAGGGCGATGGGTGGAAACAGACCGCCGCCGCCCTGTCCCGCACGCATGATGTCTACCGGCTGGACATGCAGACGCCGGCCCACAGCGTGACCTGGGCGCCGCTCGCCCTGGTGCGCACGCCGGCCAAGGCGGAGGACTGGGCGCGCGCCTGGCTGCACAACTCCAAGCCCGCCGACAGCGCCCCACCCCAGCCCTACTTCGAGCAGGCCGTCTTGCTGCTCATGGCGGCGGGCGTGATGCACGTCCACGCCGTCGCCGCCGCGGCCAGCCGCCCCTCCGGCACGCTCGACGAGCTGCTGGCCCTGCTGCTGCAGCCCAACGTGGAAGCCATCGAGCGGGCGCTCAAGACCGGGCCATCGGGCGCGGAGACGGGGCCGGCGGCGCAGTTCCTCGGGCTGATCGCCGAGCACCGCGACCTGCGATCTTCCATCCCCTCGGGCCTGGCCCCGCGCCTCTCCGCGCTGGCCGACCCTGCCATCAAGGCCGTCGTCGGCGGCCAGGGCGCGCTCGACCTCGACCGCCTCGGGCGCACGGGGCGGCGGCCGGTGGCGCTCTACATCGTGATCCCCGCCGGCGACGACACGCTGCGGCCCCTCGTCGCGGCCCTATTCACCACCATGTTCACCGTGCTGCTCGACCGCGCGCGCACGCTGCCCAACGGGGAACTGGCGCGCGAGGTGCGGATGCTCCTGGACGAGTTCGGCACCATGGGCGCGATCCCCAACGCGCCGAAGTGGTTCAACATCTGCCGGCAGCCGCGCATCTCTCGTGTTATCAGCTTCCAGTCGTTCTCGCAGCTCGTGGACGACTACGGGGAGTTGGGGGCGAAGGCCCTCATCGACTCGTGCAACGTGCTGGCCTGGCTGGGCGGCACGCGCGGGGACGATGCCAAGTGGGCGAGCGAGGCGCTGGGCAACCGCACCGTGCTGGCGCGCGGGGAGGGCGACTCGGCCGCGCCGGGCGGCCTGTTCGGGCGGCGGCCGGAGCGCGACAGCCGCTCGGTGAGCGAGACGGGTGTGCCCCTGTTGTTCCCCGACGACCTGGCGGCCAGCTCACGGCGGCGTGTCGTCGCCATCGCCCGCGAGGCGCGGCCCCTGGACCTGCGCACGCGGCCCGCGTGGTCCGTCCGCGCCCTGCGTCGCCTCATGAGGCGTCCAGCCCCGATCTCCTGCGTCGAAGCGCCCGCCGCGCCGGTTGGGCCGCGCTCCGCGCAGGCGGCCGCCGCGGTCGCACTGACACCCCTGGACGAGGGCGCACGGAGGGGACCGGCGCCCACCCCGACGCGGGACGCTATCCCGGCCAGGACACCGAGCGCGCCCGTGCGCGTGACGGCGACGCCCACGCCGGCGGCGGCGACAGCAGCGGGAGCGCCCCCCGTCGGCCCGGCGCGGACGCCGACGGCGCCCGTGAAGGCGGGCCGGACCTACGATTGGACGGGCCTGCCATGACCGCACAGACACGGACACAGGGACCGATCAGGCCACGACGGCGCCTCGCCGCCGCCGGCCTCGTCGCCGCGACGACGGTCGCGCTTCGCCTCCCCGCGCCCGCGGTAGCCACGTCCCCCCCTGTGGCCATCGGCACCGGCACCGGCACCAGCACCGGCACTGCCATGACGACGGGGACCATCAGCGCCACCAGCACGGCGACCGCTGTCGCCACCGCTCCCACGGTGGCCCCCACAACGACACCCACCGCTCCCACGGTGGCCACCGCCACGGGTGTCCCCAGCGGCGCTATCGTCATCGACCCGCCCACCTTCCCGGCCACGGTGGGAGACGGCCGACACTCAGTGATGGGGGTCGCGCTCGTCCATAACGACGCGGACGGGGTGTACAGGATCGGGGAGGTCTACGTGACCGCGGACAAGGGCCTCGCCTTCGGTCTGGCGCGCGGCGCCGTCGCCGGCTGCCCGGACCTCACGATCGCGCCGGGCGGCTCGTGCGCCGTGGCGCTCGTCTTCGTGCCGCCCGCGCCGGGACCGTACACGGCCCGCGTGGGCGTCTCCGGCATCCTCGACGGCCGTCACGAGATCGCGGACGCCCCCCTGCTCGGCCTGGCCACGGCGCCGACGCCCCCGACGGCGACGATCTCCTCCACGACCGTACCCACAGCCGTCCCGACAAGCACCCCGACAAGCGCGCCGACGGCCACGACACGAGCAGTGCCGCCTACCGAGCCGCCGCATCCCACCCAGCGCGCCGCACCTATGCCGACGAGCACGCCGACCGCCACGGCGACCACCCCGGCCACGGCCACGCCGACCGCCACGGCGACCACCCCGGCCACGAGCCAGATGGCCACGGCCATGCCCACCGCCGTGGCCACCGCCACGCCGACTATCATGGCCACGCTCACCGCCGGCCACGGGTCGGCGCCCGTTGCGTCCGTGGCCATCTGGCTCGTGGCCGGGGTCGGTCACGCGCGCTGGCGCGACGCCCCGCTCTCGACAGGGCCGGCAGGCCACAGGGTCACGGTTGTGATCGCCGCCGGAGTCGACGCGCGCGTGCGGGTGGACGTGCGGGCTTATGGCGCGGGGCAGGGAGCAGGGCACTTGCTCACCCTCTACCACCACAGTGAGGTCGCGCGTGCGGACACTGCCGGGCACGTCCGCGTCGCGCTCCCCCTGCCCATTAGGGGCGGTGAGCGCGTGCGGGTAGGGGCACGCGACCTCGACGCGCCGACGTGGCGCTGCGTGCGGACGCCGCGCCTGGTCGCCTGTACGCCGGGCCGGCTACGGGCGGGATCGGCGGCGACGAGCGGTCAGGCTACCGACGGGAGGGACCTCCTGTGAACGCCTACGCGCCGCACGGGATAGGGCCTGTGAGAGAGGGAGGGGCTATGCTCACGCGCGCTGCCTTTACGGCAGGGGAGTCCGTGGGCTACAATGCCCATCATGAAGGAGTGCGCTATGTAGCACGATACGCGGCCGCAGCGGCCGCAAAGATAAGAGGCCCACCGGCCGTTAACCGGTGAGCCCCTTACCCGCCTGGACTGTTTTAATAGTGACCGGCGCTGGTGTCAATCCACTCAGAAGGAACCACCAGAGCCACGAGACGGAGGCCGCAGCCCCGAGGAGTTGGTCGCTCCGAACCGGGTTGCTGGCCTGCAAGGAGTATTTTCATGCTCGAAAGCACCCCTATGCCCTACACAGAGCATAGCAATGACGCGCGCGCTTGTCAAAGTGCTGCGCACATCCCCCCCTTTCCGGGGGCGCACAAGGTCATCGCGGCCGTCGTGCGCGCCTATCGCGACGCCTATCCTGCGGCCACGGTCACGCCCGACGCCATCCTCGGCCCGAGCCGTGCGGCCGACGTCGCCCGGGCGCGCCACCTGTGCGCCTACCTGCTGATGGAGGATGCGCGCCTGACGTGCGTGGCCACCGCCAAGGCGCTGGGCAACCGCGATCACAGCACCATCCTGCACAGCCGCGCGCGCGTCGCCGCCGCCCTGGGCTGCGACGAGGCCCTCGACGACCTCCTCACACGGGCACGCGCGGCCCTCACCGGCCGCGTCGACGACACCCGTCTGCAGGTGCGCTGCGAGGAGCGGCGCCGGCGCGGCCTGGAGGAGACCTCTCCCCGCGAGTGGGACGAATACCGCTACTGGCGGCTGCGGGCGCTGCGCTCCCCGCGCCACGGCGCGACGGGAGGTGCGTGATGCCCTTCGCCCGACCGACCACCACTGCCACCCCCGACGAGATCTTCGAGGAGTGGGTCCACGTCCTCTCCCACGCCGAGTTGCTCGCGCTGCTCTACGTGGTGCGCCGCACCCTGGGCTTCAAGAAAGACGCGGACAGCATCAGCTACACGCAATTCCTGCACGGGATCGTGACGCGCGAGGGCAAGGTGCTCGACCGCGGCTGCGGCATCAAGAGCCGGAGCACGCTAGCAGCCGCCCTGCGCCGGCTGGAGGAGCGGGGCCTGATCCGCAGCGTGAAGACGCAGACCGCCGCCGGCGACCAGGCCACCACGCGCTATGCCCTGTGGTTCGTCGGCGACGACGAGCGCGACGCCCCCGCAAGCCCCCCCAGCGAGGCCGCGGGAGAGGGTGGTGCGCCAACCGCACCAGGGTGGTGCGCCAATCGAACCACCGGTAGTGCGCGGATCGTACCACCGGTAGTGCGCAGATCGTACCCACAACAAACAGTCGAGACAACAAACACGAAACAACAAACAGTTCTCTCGAAACGAAAGGGGGCCACACACCCCACTGCCGCTCTCGACTCGACCGATTCGACCATATCAACAGGAGGTCAGACCTCCATGGCTACGACAGGGGACAGCCTATCGCCGGTCGCCGCGGCGGTGGCCGACCTCTCGGTCGAGTTCGGCGACGACGCCCCGCAAGCTAGCCGGACACGCGTGGCGAACATGCAGCGCGCGGCCGGCCTGGCTGACGCGGACCTGCTGCCGCTGCTGGACGAGGCAGCGGCGATTGCGCGGTCACAGACGACGACAATCACCAAGCGGGGCCGAGATGGGGAGATCGTGCGCATGCCCTACCTGCTCGCCACGCTGCGGGACCTCGTCGACACGCCCGACGCGCCCCTGGCCAGCGGCGTCGGGCGACCTGACCCACCGCTGTTCGGGGCCGGGCCGGGACCGGATGCGACCAGCGCGCCCGCGCTGGTCCAGCCCGCGTTGTCGGGTCCCGGTGCGCCCGGCGTGGTTGCCACGGCCGCTGTCGCCGGGGACGATCCGCCGGCGGACAACGCGGCCACGGCGCTGTGGCGGGAGGTGCTGGGTGAGGTGCGGGAGGTGCTGACGCCCGAGAACTACGCCGTGTGGTTTGCCCCGGCGTGCCCCCTCGCGCTGGAGGGGGACGTGCTGCGGGTGGCGGTGCCGTCGTCGTTCCACGCGGACTGGTTAGCACACAAGCTACGCGGGCGGGTCCAGCAGGCGCTGGAGCGGACGGGCCACGCCGACGTGCGCATCGTGTACGCTAGCGCGGAACGGGAGATGTCCCCGCCGACGGGGACGGCGGGGGTCCCGGTCTCCTCCCTCGTTGCCGCGGTTGCCGCGGCCCGTCCCCTGGGTTCTGCGGGACGAGCGTCAGACGGTGATCGGCCCCCTGCGGGGGACAGGTCACACCTGGTGGGGGGCTGTCCGTTGTGTCGTGCCGCGCCCTGCCGCTGCCGGCCAGCGGAGCGCGCGCGCCGGGTGGGCGTGGCGTGGGCAGGGTCTCCGGCCGTCGCGGGGAGGGGCGCCCCATGACCGCCTCTCAGCAGCGCGCGACGCCGGCGATCGGTATGCGCGACGGGGACAGCCGGGAGCACGGTGCCGGTGACGCAGCGCACCGGCCCCTGCGCAGCCCGGTGACGTGGTTCGGGGGCAAGGGCCACCTGGCGCGGCACATCGTGCCCTTGCTGCCGCCGCACGAGTGCTACGTGGAGCCCTGTGCCGGAGCAGCAGCCGTGTTCTGGTGGAAACCGCGTGCGCCGCTGGAGACCCTCAATGATCTCGCCGGCGACGTCGTGCAGTTCTACCGGGTGCTGCGCGACCCGGCCGCCTTTGAGCGGTTCCGGCTGCTCGCCGAGCTGACGCCCTACGCGCGCGAGGAGTTCGAGGACTGCCGGCGGGCGTGCCACGACGCCGAGGACCCGGTGGCGCGGGCCTGGGCGTGGTTCGTGAGCGTGCGGCAAGCGTTCGGGGGCGCGACGGGCGCCGGGGCGGGGGAGGCAACGCGCACCGGCTGGCGCTATAGCGTCGGGGCGGGGACGGCCGCCACGGGGACGGCGGCCAGCGGGGCGGCGCGGGCTGTGGGAAGTTGGGGGTACAATGCCAGCAACGCCAACGGGACGCGCGTGTCCAGCGCGGTGCGCAAGTACCTGGGCGTCGTGGAGCGGCTGCCGGAGATTCACCAGCGGCTGCAAGGGGTGCAGATCGAGCGCGGGGACTGGCAGCGCATCTTGGCCGCGTACGGGCACGCCGGCGCGCTTGTGTACATGGATCCGCCGTACGTGTGGGAGACGCGGCGGGGCGACAAGAAATACGCGCACGAGATGACGATGGAGGATCACCATGCGTTGACGGCGGCGCTGCTGGCCTCGCCGGCCCTGGTCGTCCTGAGCGGGTATCGCCATGCGGCGGTACACGGCCCGCTGGAGGAGGCCGGCTGGGAGCGGACGGACATCGACGTGCCGATCAGCGCGGCGCGGCAGCGGGTGGGCCTGCGCCGGATCGAGAGCGTGTGGCGCAACCCGGCCGCGCTGGAGGCCTGCGCCCGCGCGCGCTTGCAGCCACGGCTATTCGAGGAGACGGAGCGAGAGCGATGATGAGGGAGCGGAGAACGGACAGAGCCACCGGTCATGAGGGCAGTGGTGCCGGGCGGAGCGCAGCGCGGACGGACGCGGCGCGGCCTCGCGCGCGGGGCCGTCCATCGATCGCCTCCCCCGACGGCGGCCACCTACGCCGGGGGCGCACCTCCCTCGTCCAGCGTCCGTTGGAAGTCGCGCAGCCACTCCATGACCGTGGGGAATTGGTCCGTGGTGATCTCGCGATACGAGGGCACGCGAAAGCGGCGATAGAGCTCACCGAAGAGACCCTGGTAGTGGTTCTTCGCAGGGTCCCGGTGCGTCAGGGTCTCGGCCAGGGCTTTGATGTGCTGCGAGATCTCGGCGGCCTGCGCCGGGGTAATCACGTTGCCGGGAGTGAGCACGGCTTGCATTGCCTTCACGTCGCGCAGCAGGCCACCGACGACGGCGGCGGCGCGGTCCAGGCGGCCGTCGAGAACCTGCACGTGGTCGCGCACGCCGGTCAGGTCCCGCTCGAACGCGCGCTGCTGGTGGGCCATGTGGGCGATCGCGAGGGCCATCTGCTCGATGTACTCGAGGGAGGCGGGCGCCGCGGCGGTGGGCGGCGCGGGCGCCGGGGGGCCGGGGCGTCCCCAGCCGATCTCGGCGGCGAAGGCCTCGTACACGCGCCGCTGCATCCACCGCTTGTAGGCGATCAGGCGCGGCCGCAGCGCGGGTTTGACCCGGCTAGGCTCCAGCGTCCCCAGCCACAGGGGCACGCTCTCGATGTGCAGCGCCTGTACCGTCTGCGGCCCGCCGGGCGTGGCGAGGCGGACGCGCCGCAGGTTCTCGGCCAGTACCTCGTCCGCCTTGATACGCGTGATCTGCATCTGCGAGGCGATGCCAAGGGTGTGGCACAGCGGGCGGATGGGGAGATAGATGTCCTGCCCCGCGATGAGCGCGGCCGGGATCTCCTCCTCGTCGACGATCGTGACCAGGCGCTGGTCGGTGGGCACCAGGACGGCCGTCCCCGGCGCGGCATCGCCGTCCGCCGGGGGGAGTTCCCTTGTCCGCTTGCGCCGTTCCGGGTCTGTCGCAGGCATCTCGTCCTCCTCGTTGATATGAAGGGTGTATGTTTAGCATACACCCTTAGACTGAGGGGTGTATGGTCTCCATACACCCCTCGCGCGGGGGGGGCGACGAGCGAACGGTTATCCATAAGCGGCGCGGAGGTGACGGCATGACGGCGGTGATCAACGCAGCGATCGGTGTGCTCGACACGGACGGCTTGCATCTGCCCGAGCGGCCGCTTGTCCCCATCACGGGAGCGATCCGGCACGTTGGCGACCTGTATAATGGCGCGCGGCGGCATGGGCTGACCCAACTCTGGCTGACTGACGCCTGGGTGCGCGGGGCCGACCTGCCCGCCACGCTCGAGGCCGGCGGACGCTTCCGCGAGGTGCGCCACCCGTTCGTGAGCGACGGCCTGGCCGAGTTGCATGCGTTCCCCGAGGCGCTGGGCGCCTGGCTGGCCCTGCGCAAGAAGGGCGAGGCTGGATCGAGTGTCTCCGTGGTGTTCCCGTGCTACGATGAGCACGCGGTGTGGGGGCTCGACACGGACGGGGCGACGCTGCTGGCGGCGCTGGTGGCCTACGCGGGAGCGGTGGGCGCGCCGTACTACAGTTCGCCGGGCCGGACGGGGACAGACCTGCTGCAGGAGCTGGGCAAGCGGGGGGCGGGCGCGCAGCGGGAGTACCCGGAGCGGCTGCCGGCGCCGGCGGGGCAGGCCGAGACGGTGACGGAACTGAGCTGGCTGCGCACGCTCTCTCCCGACGAGCGGCAGCGGGCCTACCTCCATTCCTACGACAAGAACGCGCAGTGGTTGAGTGCCGCCGGGGTGGTGGAGTTGGGCCTGTCGGGGATCGAGGAGCGGCGCGATCTGGCCGGCAAGCTGCCCTTCGACAAGCGGCTGCCGGGGTACTGGTTGGCGCGGATCGCCGGCGCGGAGGAGCGGTGGTGCTGCACGCCGACGGTGGCCTGGGCCATCGAGCGCGGGCAGGCGGTGGCGATCCGCGAGGCGCACGTCTGGACGCGGCACGGGCGGGCGATGGAGACGTGGTATGAGCGGCTGCGCGGGGCGCGGACGGCGCTCCAGGGCGACGCGACGCCGGCGGGGGCGCTGGCCCTGCGCGCGCTCAAGCTGACCTACAGCCTGACGATCAGCGGCTTCAACAGCCCGTGGCACCGAGAGAAGCGCAGCTCCCTGTATCGGCCGGACTGGCGGCATGCGATCCTGGCGCAGGCCAACGCGAACCTGTCGCGGGCGCTGCACAAGATGGACCAGGCGGGGTACACGCCCGTGGCCGTGCACAAGGACGCCGTGTACCTGCTCTCCGACGAGCCGGACCCGGTGGTGGCGTGCCCGCCGTCGGTGACGCTGGGGACGGGCCTGGGGCACTTCAAGGTGCAGGACGCGGCGGTACCGCTGGGGGAGGTGCTGGCGGCGTTCGACGGGACGCGCGGGGGGCTGGGGACGCTGCTCAAGCTCCTGAAACCGTTGCGTGAGCGTACGGCTGCACAGGGGGCGGCGTAGCGTGTCGGACCTGAGCGCGGACCTGGCGCGAGTCTACGAGGCGCAGGTGGCGGCGGCCGACGTGGAGTTGACGCCGGCGGCGATCCGGGCGGTGGTGCGCGCGTTGGGGGGCGGGGAGGGGCGCGCCCAGGTGGCTGCGGGCAACAAGGAGTTGGCCGGCCAGCTCGGGATCAGCGTGCGGACGGTACAGCGGTGGCAGAAGGAGGGCGGGGAGGCGCGGTCGGTGGCGCGCTCGACGCCGGGGTTGCGCATCAGCGTGCGGGGGATCGCCACGGAGCAGCAGCGGCAAGCGAACGCGCGGGCGTTCCGGGAGCGGGTGCAGGAGCAGGGGCTGGATGTGGCGCCGTGCCGGGTCATGGTGAAGGTGTACAACGAGGACCGGCCGCGGCCGCGCAACATCGGGCCACAGCATATTGGGGGAGACGCGCTGACCGAGGCGCTGGACGCGCTGGAAGCGGGAGACACGGCGGGAGCGGCGGAGGCCTTCGGAGCGGCGTGGCTGGAGGCGTACGGCATGGACGCCGTGGACGCGAGCGTGACCGACGTGCTCGGGACGTTCGGCGTTGGGTTGTAGACACGGCGACGAGACCGAGATGACAAATCTCGAAGGAAGTGCTGTCCTTGCACGGGAATAAGTGCTTGCGTCAACCGCTTGTTGTGTGGTACAAATGTTCTAATTGTTGCGTAGCAGGAGACATTGGAACATGGCATATACTGTGCGAGAGGGATTCAACACATTTCGCGCCGATGTCGTTGACCTCGCCCCTGACGAGACGAAGGTAGGACGCGCAAGTCGGGACTATCTGGTCGATCAGATCAAGGTGGTTGCCAAGAATAGTGCGACTTTCCCCCAGCTCGGGGGAGACTATCGTGCCTACGGCTCGTTTGCCCGCCGGACCAAGATCCGTCCGCTGGACGACATCGACCTACTCCTCGTGTTGAACGGACGTAAGACGGCGGAGGCCTCCGCAAGTGGGTTGAACACGTATCGCTTGAAGATTACAGATCCCACGGCTCCCCTCGCACCGTACGCGGAAGCGACAAGCACCTTCTTCGACCCCGCCATATACGTCAACTCGACGAGGGTCCTGAACGCTATCAAGGCTGGCCTGACCGCCGTCCCCAACTATCGCAAGGCCACCATCAAACGCACAGGGGTGGCGGTTACCCTCGCCCTGTCGAGCCGCAGTTGGGTCTTCGACATCGTGCCGGCCGTCGCGGTCACCGATTATGCGGGCGCCACCAAGCATTACCTCATCCCCGATGGTAAAGGGCGGTGGATGCGGACGGACCCGCAGATCGATATGAGCAACGTGACGACCGCGAACACCCGGCACTCCAGCAAATTGTTGCCCACGCTCCGGTTGCTGAAATACTGGAATAGGCGCACGATGAAGCCTCGGCTGCCGTCGTACTACTTCGAGACGCTGGTGCTCAAGACCTTCGCATCGGGATCAGTCATCACCGACTACCCGACGGCTATCAAGCGTTTCTTCGACAATGGATCGACATCCCTATGGTGGTCGTGCCCGGACCCGAAAGGGCTCGGCCCGGCGCTCGATGCGGCCGTCGACTATACAACCAAGACCAAAGTCGCGGAGGCCATGAAAGAGGCGGCGACGTGGGCCAGGTATGCGACCATGTATGACGGCCGGTCGGACTCGAAGAACGCGATCTACTGGTGGGGAAAGGTGTTTGGGAGCGCGTTCCCGGCGTATGGGCGTTGATGATGCGGTGGGGGTATGCGCTTCTTGATCAGAGGTTCTTCTTCAAGTCCTGCACCGTCGCGCGCGCGTCCACGTCGAACCGGGTGCGCCATAGCCGATACCACCAGTCCGGGACCAGCGGCTTGGTACTTCGCAGGACATAGAGAGCGTCCTGGATGCGCCGACACTCATCGACGGTGTGGGCCAAGCGCGTCGTTTTGCTCTTGTCGCGGAGCAGGTCCTCGACATGAGCCAGGAGGTCTGTTTTCTCCCGCACGGACTCGGTATGACGTTTGTACGTGTCGATGGCTTCTAGAAGGGCAGGGAGGGCGGGGATAAGGATCGCCACCATATACGCCAGGAGGTCTTCCTTCCTGCCGAACCAGAGGCCAATGAGCAGGTAGCCGATCGTGACAACGAGGAGGGCGTACGCATAGCTACTCTGAAGTCGGACACCCCAGACCAGGTTCGTCCTTTGGCAGAGCAGGACATCTTTTGGGTAAGGCGCGCCACTTGGATCGGGGTACCAATCCCTGATCTTATCCGCGCCGCCCTTGTACTCATTGGCGGCGCGGCCGATCAATTCGGACGTCACCTCGGGACCGACGAGCGTTCGGTTCCATGGCAGCGTGAAAAGATAAACGTCTAGTTGCTCCTGGACAGTCGCCGCCTGCCTCACCCTTGTCGTCTCGATGCCATTGAGGATGAGGGCGGAGATCAGGGTGAGCAGCGCCCCGGTGAGCTCCAGCCCATCCTTCCAGCCCGGCATGTTCAAGATGACGAACGGCGCCGCAAGCTCCAGCAGCAGTACCGTGACGACGCGCGCGAAGTGGACGAGCTTGGCCTGGCTGTACATCCGCTTCTGGGCGGCGAGGAGGCGCAGGCTCTCCGGCGCATTCTGCTCCTGTGCAATGTCCATGTACCCTCCCAGCCCTGACCCATCCTCGATGCGCCAGCGCATGACACGGCGTTGCCCTACGTGCCCTACTCCTGACCCGCGGGGTAGGGGCCGAGGAAGCGTACGCCGTTGAAGTGGATCATGTGCGTCGGCGCGTCGGCGCACCACACCTCCGTCGCCCAATCGATCAGGTGGGCGTAGCGCGCCATAGCCGTGCGCGTCGCGAACGCCGTGACATAGACGGGCGGGGCCGTGCTCGCCGCGAAGAGCGCGCTCAGTTCGTCGTGCCGCTTGCCGTCCACCGGCCCATGGCTGGTGACGGCCTCGATCAGCAGGAGCCAGTTGCGCCCCCGGTCGTGCACGATCACATCGGGAAACTTGCCGTGGTCATCCAGCGCGACGCCGAGCGCGGCGAGCCCGTCACGGTCGTAATACCCGATCCTTTTCCCGGCCTTGCCGAGTTTGCTGCCCGTATCGCCGACATAGAGCACGTCCGGGTCGGCGACGAAGCGGCGGCAGAACTCGTACACGACGTCGCGGATGAGCGGGTTCTGGCCGCCCGCCGACAGCGCGACCTCGGCGCCGGCGGGGAGGATGAGCGGGATGAGCGCCATCTCCCGCTCGCGCGCGTACCGCCGCGCGAGAGCCTCGTGCGTCAAGAGGTACGCCGCCAGGGCCTCGTCCCACCCTGGCGTCCCGTACGCGCGCAGCAGCGCCAGAGCCTCAGGGCTGAGCCGGTAGTCGGTGTCGCCGCTGTTCGTCGGGCGCTGGGGATGGTCCGGGTTGATCAGCGCGAGCCCGGCGTCGCGGAACTGGTGGACCGTCTGGCGGCGCACCGTCTCGCGCGAGTTGGGCGCGTAGGCCTTGCCGTAGTGGTCGCGCATCACGTCCATGATCTCGGTGATGCCCAGCGTCGGGGCCGTCGCCCCTGACCACGCCATCCCGGCGCGCATCCCCGCGAGGGCCAGCAGCGTCAGGCCCGACCGCTCGTTCTGCTGCGGGCGCGGGAAGCCCAGCGCCCGGATGATCCCGATCGCCTGCTCGACCAGGCGCTTGAGCGCCAGCGGGTCGCCGTTACCGTCCGCCATACCGAAGACCATCCTCTCCACCAGCGTGTCTATCTCGCGCTGCCCCATCCCGCCGTCGCCGATCACCTCCCCGAGCGCGCGCAGCACGTCCGGGGCGGGGTAGCGCATCTTGCGCAGGTCCGTCGCGTTGACCTGCGTCGAACCGCTCCACTGGCGGAAGTGCTCGTCCACCACCGTCGCGTTGAGGAACGCGGCCAGCCCCCGCGCCAGGGCGAGCAGGAGGCCTCCGCCGGCGCAATGGTAGTAGTTTAGGTGATTCTCGAAGCCGTAGCGCGGCGCCGGCAGGTTCGCCGGATCGCACACGACGGCCACGACCCGCCGGCGTTCCTCCTTGGCCGAGAACCGCTTGACCAGCACATAGGCGCCCGCGGGCACGAGGAGGCCGGCGGTCTCCGCGGTGTCGTCCAGCGCCTGCGCCTTCCGGCTCCCGGTCCGCGGCCAGGCAACCGTCCCCCCGGCGCAGTGCTCCGGGTAGATCAAGGGGACCGTGCCCGATCCGGGAGCAGGCCGCAACCAGGGGCGCGCGCGGAAGTCCACGACGCGGCCCGTCGAGACGGTCAGCCCCAGGTCGGCCAGGGTTGACGGGCAGGCGCCCAGGCGGTCGGCGATGCGCTGGCCCGCGCCGTCGGTGACGAGGTGGATCACGCGCTCGGGATCGTCGGGAGAGACGACCTGCGCGAAGGGCGCCGCGCGCTCGGTCATGTCCTCGTGCTCGCGCCCGGTGCTCTCCGTCACGGTCACGCAATCCGGTTGTGGCTCACCGCGAACGGCATGGACGATGACGGTCTCCTGCAGGACCGCATCGTCGGCGAAGGCCCTGTCGCGCCGCGCGAACAGGTGGACGTGGCGTAGGGCCGCGTGGGCGAGCAGATCTTGCCGGAAGGGCCGGAAGTAGCGGCCGTTGCAGAACGAGCGGGGCGTGATCGCCACCAGATCGCCGCCGTCGATCAGCAGACGCACCGCCAGAGACACGAACGCCGTGTAGAGGTTGCTCGTCTCGATCCCGACGCTGCGCAACAGCAGCCGTTCCTCGGACGCGCTGTGCATCTTATGATAGGGCGGGTTGAGGATGGCGCAATCGTACCGCTCGGGCGCCGGGGCGAACAGACCTCCCCTCACCATATCCACTCCGTGCGCGATGAAGTTACCTTGGCGCACCCGCGCCTGGAAGGCGACGCCGGCGCGCATGCAGGTGGCCGCACAGAGGTCCATCGTCTCATGGAGCGCCGGGATCACCTCCTCGTCCATCTCATAGGCCGTGACGATGACCGCTCCCGGTCGCTCCTCCCAGGCGCACATGGCGGCGATCCAGGCCGCGGAGAGGGAGCCGATCCCGGCGCCGGCGTCAAGGAGATGCACCGTGGCGGTGGGACGCGGCGGGAACAACGAGGCCATGAGCGCGGCCACCGGGGCAGGCGTGAAGTATTGCCCCAGGTCGCCCTGACGTGCCGGGTTCAAGGCGTGGCCGACGACGAGGCGCAGAGCGTCGACGGCGTCGAGCAGCATCCTCTCGTCCCCGCCGTCTACGGATGGGGCGAGCGTCATGCGCTCATGCGCCGAGATGCTCATTCCTCTGCTCCTTAACAAATAGTAATCCAGCCTTAGCCTAAACCTTGTCACGGATCGGCATCGTCACGTATCCACATCGCCGCTGTCCGCCAGAACTGGTCTAGTTAGACCTGCTACCCATCGCGCCAGTCAAGGTCGTCACCGAAGCAAGGGCAGATCAGGGTCGGCCGATCCTTGCACTAGGTGGAGCGCCGGGCGGTAGAGGAAGGGTACCCAGAAATTGGGGGCAGCTTTAGGACCGCGCCGTTCGAAGAAGCCGATTTCATGCAACTCGGTGGCAATGCGCAGTGCCTCCGCCTCCGGCACGTCCCAAATATCGGCCAGCGTTTCCGGCGTTTGCTCCGTTTTCTCGCGGTCGAGTCGCTCCAACCACTGTCGTAAGGTCGGGTACTCGGCGTAGAGCGTCTGTTCCAGCCGGACGCGTGAGACATCGGGGAGCGCCTCCCGTAATGTGGCGCGCTCAAAGAGCGTATCCCCCTCCTCAGACAGTGTGACCCGTTGGCAGCGGAACTGGTCTCTAGGACCAGGAGGCTGCCGCGCTCTGTCGTTAGCAGAGTGACAACTGTTGATCCATCGGTGGGTGCGATACCCATCCCTCGTTGTGAACGGAGGAACAGCGCGGCCCCACGGAGCGAGACTGGTCATCAACCTCCGGTCAGCGGTGGGCCGAACGGGGCACCAGGTCGAATGCCACGATCGCCGGGCCTCTCGCAGAGTCGCCATGGTTAGGAACACGAACGTGCGTCCGAAGCGTCGTCAAGGTGGACTGGCCTACGGGCATTATTGGCCAGGTCCAAAACGGACATCGGTGTCGGGATGGGGCGGTTGTTGAGGTCCCATCCGTTCACACGCACGACACCCGGCGTATAGCACGGACCTACAGCGACACAGCATGGATCGACGGAACGGGATAACCGCCAGTGGCGCTCTCAGTGGTGGTCGAAACGCTGAGACGGCAACCAGCCTCATGCCCGCTGGCGGAGGGATTGTCTAAGAAGCCAATGCCCGGCGGAAAGCGCCGGGATACGCCGACGTAGACACGGGATAGCAGACAGTAGGGGCACGAGTCGCATGGCCGAAACGGAAGCGAGCGCGGCGGAGACGCCACGCATCGAGGACTGGACGCAGACGCCCTGGCGGAAGCTGGAGCAGCACGTGTTCCGCCTGCAAAAGCGCATCTACCGAGCCCAAGCCCGTGGCAACACGAAGGCTGTCCACAGCTTACAACGGCTGCTCATGAAGTCCCAGGCCGCCCGCACGCTTGCGGTGCGGCGCGTGACACAGGACAACCATGGCAAGAAGACGGCCGGGGTCGATGGCGTCAAAGCCGTTGGTCCTATGATCCGCCTCCTGTTCGTGGAGAAACTGCGCACGCCGGAGGCCATCAAAGCGCAACCAGTGCGACGGGTGTCCATCCCCAAACCGGGCAAACCGCACGAGTTCAGACCACTAGGCATCCCTGTGCTGCTCGACCGCGCACACCAGGCCCTGGCCAAACTCGCGCTCGACCCCCAATGGGAAGCCCGCTTCGAGCCGGACAGCTACGGCTTCCGTCCGGGACGCTCCTGCCACGATGCGATCGAGGCGCTCTTCAAGCAGGTCGTCTTCGCGCCCAAATATGTGCTCGACGCCGACATCAAGGGCTGTTTCGATAACATCTCCATCACCGCCTTGCTCGCCAAGTTGGACACCACTCCGGCCCTGCGCCGCGCCATCCGGGCGTGGCTCTACGCGGGGGTGATGGACAAGGGCACGGTGATCCCGACCACGAGCGGTGTGCCGCAAGGGGGAATTATCTCCCCCCTGCTCACGAATGTGGCTCTCCATGGCCTGCAACAGGCCGTCGAGGGGGCCTATGTCCGACGCGGCCACACGCCAAAGGGGGACCCAGGCGCGCCCGTGCGCCCGCGCCTCCTGCGGTATGCGGACGATTTCGTCGTGCTGTGCCGCGACCTGGACGGGATCACGGCCGCGCGTGCGGTCGTCGAACGATGGTTGGCGGACATGGGCTTGCACCTGA
>JAABUX010001943.1_pt1 | contig 30078 bp, 29 predicted proteins | sample 5561851 | NCBI WGS metagenome assembly JAABUX01 (sample SAMN10711883, study PRJNA513361) | rock metagenome | isolation source: Antarctica rocks | place: Antarctica: Victoria Land, Richard Nunatak red sandstone | collected 2016-01-03 | reverse complement strand
CAAGTGGACATACCCGCTCAGTCAGCCCCCAACCAGCGCCCCCGCATATACTCTGATGCCCCAGCAAACCTCCAGCCCACCCCAGAGCCTCGAGTCCCCTTTAGCTCCCCAGCAAACTTCCAGCTCACCCCGGAGCCTCGCGTCCCCTTCAGCTCCCCAGCAAACCGCCAGCCAAACCCAGCCCCACAGCAATCGCCCACCTCCGATCCCACCCCATCCCCCGCCAGCGATATCGCCCGTGCACTTGCCCGCCTCGAGCGCGGCAACCTCGAACTCCGCGCCCACCTCGACTCCATCGATCAGCGCATCAGCCGCATGGAGCCCCTGCTCGAATCCACCGCTCCCCCCGAACCCACATCGCCCGCCACCCCGCCGGAGCCCCCAACCCCCCTCCTGATCCATCGCCAGCCGCCCTCCAGCAAAAACTTTCGCCTCGTCCCCGAAGCCGCCCCACGCCCGACGCCGGACGCCGCTTCTGCCATTCCAAGCCCGACCGCCATTCCAAGCCCCAGCCCTGTTGTTCCGAGCCCCGCTTCTGTCATTCCGAGCCCCGCTTCTGTCAGTCCGAGCGAAGTCGAGGAACCTCCTTTTCGCCCAGCCACCAGATCCGGTCCGAGCCCCGCTTCTGTCATTCCGAGCGAAGTCGAGGAACCTGCTCTTCGCCCGGCCACCGCTCCTGTCATCCCCCGTAACGGGTCGGCTCACCCCGCATCGTTCCACACCAGGGCCCCCGAGGCGGCCCGACGATCCGCGCCAGCCGCTACTTCTGTAGTTGCGAGCCCCGCTTCCGTCAGTCCGAGCCCCACCTCTGTCATTCCGAGCGAAGCCGAGGAACCTGCTTTTCGCCCAGCCCCCACGCCAATTTCCAGACCGAAATCCATCCCCTTCGCCCCCCGCTTCAGCCGCTTCTCGGACGAGTCCGGCCAACTTCCGCCCGACCCCCTTCCCGCGCCGTCCCGCCCCTCCTCCTCCCGGAACCTTGGCCCTGTTGCGCTTCCCCAGGGTTTCTTCGGCACCGCGCCCACCTCCCCCGATTCCTCCGAAGCCGATACGGAGACCGAACTCCCCGATCCGCCCCGCCGCAACCGCGGCCGCCACTTCGCACTCGTCGCCACCCTCCTCATCCTCCTCGGCCTCATCGGCGCAGCCTTTCTCCTCTACACCCGCACCGCCGCCGCACCCGACGACGCCGGCATCTCCCCCACGGCCGCTCCCCAGCCAGCCTCCGGCCCGCTCACGGCAACCCCCACCAACCCCTCGCCCACTCCTGACACTGGCGCCGCCAAAGCCCGCGTCCTCGGTGCAAGGAGCTCCTTCCAGCCTCGCCAAACCTCCGAGATCCCCGCCGACGCTGGCGGCTTCCGCCCCGCCGGCACCTTTGTCCCCTCCTCCGTCATGGACGGCCACCTCATCTCCGCTCCCCTCCCCGATCAGTCCCGCATCCCCGCCTCCTCCCGCGAAAAGGGAATCGTCGTCATGGAAGCCAACATCTCCAGCGCCGGCCAGGTCGAAGACGTCCACATCCTCGGTGGTAACGGCTCCCTCCGCACCGCCGCCATCGACGCCGTCCGCAACTGGCAATACAAGCCCTACCTCCTCAACGGCAGCCCCGTCGAGGTCCGCACCATCATCCGCATCGACTTCGCCCAGCGCCGCGCCGAACCCGCCGCCCGCTAACCCACCTAACTTCAGCCCCGGCTTTACAACCACACTCGACGGTCCGCTCCGCATCGACGTGACCCAAAGTCCACATGCAGCGTTCGAAACCCGCAGCAAACAGTAGGCCTCTCCGCACTCATCCTCCATAATCCGCCCTCCCGCCCCGCGACTACCAACCCCTGACGGAAAGATACGGCGACCGCTTCCAGATGCAAGACCTCGACAAATCCAACCCCTCCCGTCCGGCATTCTCGGCCCCATACACCTCGTCACCGACCCAGCACCGTAACGCCTCCAACCTTGTCACCCTTCGCCGCCAGGGAACGATCTCCGTGCCTTGTCACCCTTCGCCGCCAGGGAACGATCTCCGTGCCTTGTCAGCCTTAGCCGCCAGGAAAAGACCCTCCGTGCTTTGTCAACCTTCGCCGCAGGCGGAGGATCTGCTTTCCCCACCCGCGCCGCAGAAGCACCGCGCTCAAACCATTGACACCACACGTACAATAGAACAAGGGGTGACAACCGGTCCGGCACATGCCGGACCTCATCATTTAATGCATTGGTCTGCCACCGAAGTCCAAACCTAAAGCCTCTCATTCGAATATTTTGAGACCTTTTGGTACGGGAAGGGGAGGTACTGTGTCCGGCCGCACCAAAAGTTCCATCACCGCCCTGCTCTAAATCACCTTCTACGCCGCGGAAACGCCGCCTTGGTCCAGCGACGACATCAGCACGCTCGCCCAACCGGATACCTGCTCCGGCGAAACTCCCGTCTCCTCGTTCCATCCCCCTTCAAGGCTCGCCATCTGCACCGCGAAGTTGCCCACCGTCGAACTTTCCGCCGCACCGCGTACCACCTCCAGTCCCGTCGCCTCCCCCGTCAGCCGGTTCAGAAACTCGTTCCTGCTCCCCCCACCTACAACAAACAGCCGCTTCAACCGCTTGCCGCTGTGAAACTCAACCCGCCGCAGCACCTCCGCATACCGCGCCGCCAGACTATGGAAGATCAGGCTCGCAACCGCCGGCGCACCCTCCGGCAACTCATCCAGAGCCGCATACCCCATCCGCCGCCGCTGAGCATTGATCCGCTCCGGCATCCTGCCCGCCAGCAACAGATCCGCATCGTCCACCTCCAGTAGCCCCGCTGGCGACGCCACACGCTCAGCAGCCGCCACCAGCTCCGGCACCGTCCACACCCGTCCCCCAAGCGACCAGGCCTCGATACACTGCCGGATCAACCACATCCCGTTCACATTCTTGTGAAAGCAGATCCGTCCCCCCACCGCCCCCAGATTCGTAAAGTTCTCCTCCGCCACAACCCGGCCGTTGAGCGGCTGCTCTAGAACCGTCCCCACCAGCGACCAAGTCCCAGAGCTGAGGTAGGCCCAGTCCTCCCCCGCAGCCGGAATCCCGGCGATCGCAGACGCCGTGTCATGGCACGCAGGCGCAATCAGCACCGCGCCACGCAGCCCCGGCACCTCCCCCAACTCCGCACCCAACACCCCCACCGGCGTCCCCGGTCCCACAATCCTCGCCCCCGACGCCACATCAATCCCCGCTGCCTCAAAGATCTCCCCACACCACCGCCGCCCGACAAGCTCCACCATCTGCGTATGCGTCGCATTCGTCAGCTCCGCCACCCGCTTCCCACCCCACCGCGCCAGCATGTACTCCGGCAGATTCAGCCATCCCTCCCCCTCCAGCAACCCCATCAGCACATCGGCATGACGCTGGTACACCGTGTTAATGCGCAGCAGCTGCACACCCGTCAGCTCGCGCATCCGCTCCGGAGGACATCGCCTATGCAGCGACCGCTCCGCCTCCACCGTGCGCTCATCGCGATAGCAGAAAGGATCCCCCAGCGGCCGTCCATCCCTGCCAATTCGCACATAGTCCACCGCCCATCCATCCACCGCAATCGAGCGCACACCCTCCAACGCCACCTCGGCACATCGTCGCAAGCCCTCATCTAGCCCCGCCTCGATCGATGCAAGATCCCACCGCAGATGCCCGTCGATCTCCTGCGGAGCATTCGCAAAACGATGCACCAGCACCACCCGTGGCGCTGACCCCACCCACCGCAGCAGCGACACCCTGCAGCTCTCCGCGCCCAGGTCGACAGCCACCAGCGCCCGCCGGTCCGCCGGAGCTCCCGTCATCGGAGGTACGCCTCGGTCAGACCTCCATCCACCGGAATTAAGTGCCCCGTCGTGCAGCGCGCATGTGGCCCCGCCAGAAACAAAATCGCCTGCGCACAGTCCTTCGGATCGATCGGCTGATGCGTCAACGTCCGCTTTGCATAAAACCGCGCCAGCACATTGCGGAGCCCATCATCCGTCTCCGCCTCGTCAAACGGCAGGCTGTACTTCTTCAGCGAAGCGATCACACGATCGCGCGGAAACATCGTCGACCCCTTCACCACCGTCGCCGGACTGATCCCATTCACGCGCACCCTCGGCGCCAGACCCACCGCCAACTCCCGAACCAGGTGGCTCAGCGCCGCCTTGCTCACGTCGTAGGCCTCGCTTCCGCGCTTCGCCACCACCGCGTTCGCCGAGCTCGTCAGCACCATGCTCACATCAATGCCCTGCTCCCCAAACACCTTCGCCGCCTCATCCGCCAGCAGGTAGTTCGCCGTCACGTTCACCTCCAGCGTCAGCGCCCACTGCGCATCCGTAACCACGCCGTCCGGCGACGACGGAAACAGCGCCGCCGTGTTGATCAGAATGTCGATCCCGCCAAACCGCTCGATCGTAGACGCCAGCGCAGCCCGAATCGAAGCTCGATCGCGAATATCCACGCCCGTCCAACTCACCGCCTCCTTGCCCGAGATCGCCCCCACCTCCCCGGCCACACGCTCCGCCCCGGCAACATCCCGGTCCGCCACCACCACATGAGCTCCGCGCTCCGCCGCCAGCAGCGCCACCTCGCGCCCGATCCCGCTCCCGCCACCCACCACCAGCGCAATCCGCCGGCTCAGCTCCTTCTCCGGCGGCTGCCGGCGAATCTTCGCCTCCTCAAGCTTCCAGTACTCGATGCGAAACGCCTCACTCGGCGGCAGAGCCACGTAGTTCTCATGCATCGTGAACTGGTCGGCAGCCGCCGCAGGTCCCGCCTGTGGAATGTCCAGACACTGCATCCCCGCGCCAAGCGCCCCCGCGCCCTCCATCACCCCAATCGCATTCGTATAAAACTCCCCCGTGATCCGCGCCTCCGTCTTGTTCTTGCCAAAGCTGAACATCCCCACGCCCGGAAGCAGCACCACCGTCGGGCTGGCATCGCGGATCGCAGGCGAATCCGCCAGCGCGTGCCGCCCGTAGTAATCCGCATACTCCACCCGGTACGTCTCCAACGCCTGCTCGATCAACTCCTTGATCGCACTCGGATCGTCCTCCGTCGACCACTGGAGAAACATCGGACGAATTTTCGTCCGTATAAAGTGATCTGGGCAGCTCGTCCCCAGGTGCGCCAGCTTCGGCGCGCTCGCCGAGTTCACAAACTCAAGCACCGCCTCTGAATCCGAAAAACTCCCAATCCACCGCTGCCGCCGCGATACCGCCCCGCGAAGATACGGCATGATCTTTCCCGCAATCTCCGCCCGGTCACTTCGCGTCTCCGCCACGCGCCCGCCAAACGGTTTGTAACCGCTCGAGGTCGCGTGCCGCTCAATGAACTGCCCAATCTGGTCGATGATCGTGATCGTGTTCCGGTAGCTCTCGCGCTGCGTCTCACCCCATGTAAACAGTCCGTGGCCGCCCAGCACCACGCCATCGCACCCCGGCGTCTCCGCCACAATCTTTCGCAGCATCATCCCTAGTTCAAATCCAGGCCGCTGCCACGGCAGCCACGCCAGCTGGTGCCCGAACTCGCGGTTGAACTCCTCCATCTTGATCTTGCCGTTCGCTGAAGCAGCCAGCGCAATTCCCCAGTCCGGATGTAGATGATCCACATGCGGAAATGGAAGAAACCCATGCAGCGGTGTGTCGATCGACGCGACAACCGAATTGTTCCCAAACGTGCACAGTGGATACATCTCCACCATCTCGTCCTCGACTTCCACCCCCCGATACGCACTCTCGAGCGCCAGCAGCTTGTCGAGATACAGCGTCGCAAATCCAGCCCGCTGGATGCTCCCCAGATCCCCGCCACTTCCCTTCACCCACAGGACCTCCTTCACCTGCCCGTCAAGCGGGTCCCTCGTCTCCAGCTTCGAGCTCGTATTGCCCCCGCCAAAGTTCGTGATGCGCAGGTCCGACCCAAGCAGGTTGGATCGATACCGCAGCAGCTCCGGTCCGTCCAGCGTCGCCGCCACCGCCACATCCCAACGATCTTCCAGAAACCGAAGTCCGGTCGTCTCTGCCATGCTCTGCCGCCTGTCTTAGGTTTCGCCGGTCCATCATTCCACAGCTGGCACCAATACGGCAACTATTTCCATTGAGGAACTGCGGCCTAACCCTCGACCTGCATGCTCTCCCGCGTCACCATCCGATGCGTCACATAGTTGTACGGCGGCACCGTCTGCCCGCGCAGCAGCGAGAGCCCCAGGTGAATCAGATTCGGACCATACTGCCCCGCCTCATGCGACACCGATCCAATCAGCGGAGATCCCTTCCTGCGCATCTCCGCGATCGCCTCGGCAATGCAATCCTGCCCAACAATGGCCACGTGCCTCTCGCGCCGCTTTTCGGTCACCGCATCGACCGCCCCCAGCGCGCTACTATCCGTCGCCGCCGCAATCAAAATCGCGCGGTCCTTCGGGTGCCGCTCCAGAAAATCCGCAACCAGCTTCCGGCTCTTGTCCCGCAAACCCCGACCATCCATGCGCACAAACGTCTCCGGCGGCATCTCCGGCAGCGCCTTCCGCACACCCTCGAACGCGCCCGTGATCCGACTCTGCACCAGCTGCCCAGCCTCGGCCAGATCCAGCCCGATCACCCAGTCCACCCTTCCGCTCCATTGCGTCATCGCGTGCGCCGCCAGCGTCTCGCCTGCCTCCATGCCCACGCGGTAGTTGTCCACCCCGAAGTACGTCGCGTTCGGATGCGGAATATCAATCGCAATCAGCGGGATCTTGGCCGCCGCAATCCGGTCGCCGATCATCGGCGCAACCTCCTGCTCCACCTGAAACTCAATCACCAAGTCCACCTTGTCCCGGACGAACTCCTCCGCATTCCGCACCGCCGTCGGCCCGTCATAGCAGTTGTCGAGCACCACCAGATCCACCCCCACCGACGCCGCCGCCTCCCGCAAACTCTTCGTCACCTCTTCCGAAAACGGCATATCCGCGCTCTGCCCCGCAAACCCGAAACGCATCTTCTTCGGCCGCGTCACATGCCGGTAAAACCCATCCGGCGACTGCGAAAGATATCCCCGATGCACAAACGTCTTCAGCACCCGGTATACGGTCGTCTTTGAGATCCGCGTGCTCCGGTGAATCGCCTCCAGCGTCATCGGCTGATTGTCGGCCTGCAACAGCTCAAGCACATCAAGAGCCTTCGAGAGCACGGGGATCAGATAAAGACGCTTGGTCGTTTTAGGCACGGAAACGCAAACTCCTGTTGCAGGATGACAGCGCCTCTCATTATCCGTGCGATTCGCAGGTTCCGCTATTGCAATCAACGTCCCGCACGCCCGTGGTCTCCGATCAGGCGTAGCTCGCCGTCGCCGTCGCGTTCTTCACCCCACGCTCGCGCGCGATCCGCTCCGTGTACCCGCCCTCGAGCAGAGCCCGCAGCGGATCCTCCGGCAGACCGCGCGACCGCCGCCACGCCCGCACCGACGGTCGAACATCCGTCCAGAACGCCGACCGGAAGCACTCCTCCGCCTCCACCAGACGGCACTCCTGCTGCAGCTCCGCCAGCCTCTCCCGATCCACCAGGGCGGCACGAGCATACAGCTCCTGCGCCGTCACGACGGTCTGCACCATCGCCTCCATCTTGCCCTTCAGATTGTGACTCTGGTCGATCATGAACGCCAGACCCGCCGTCTCGCTCGCATCCGCACTCAGGATCTCGTGGAATATCCGAAACACCTGGTACGGATCGATCGACCCCAGCGTCAGGTCGTCATCGGCATACTTCCGGTCGTTGAAGTGAAATCCTCCCAGCGCGCCCAAGTGCAGCAGCCACGCCACGATCTGCTCGATGTTGGTGCCTTGCGCATGGTGCCCCGTGTCCACCAGCACCTTGGCCTTCGGCCCCGCTCTCCGCGCCAGCTCCAGGGCCATGCCCCAGTCCGCAATGTCCGTGTGGTAAAAGGCCGGCTCAAACGGCTTGTACTCGATCAACATCCGCTGCCCGTCACCGAGAGCCGCATGCGTCGCCCCCAGCACCTCCTCCATCCACTCAATGCGCTTGCGCATACTCTGTGTCCCGGGGTAGTTCGACCCGTCCGCAATCCACAGCGACACATCCCGCGACCCGAGCTCACGCCCAATCTCCACCGAGTCCAGCAGATGGGCCCGCGCATTGCCCCGGATCTCCGCACTCGGATTCGCCACCGATCCGAACTTGTACTCCTGCGACTGAAACAGGTTCGGGTTGATCGAGCCCACCCTCACCCCGTGCCTTCGCTCTAGCTTCCGGATCTCCTCAACATCCGCTTTCCCATTCGGCAGATCCCACAGCACATGCAGCGCCACCGTCGGACTCGCCCCCGTCAGCCGGTGCACCTCTCCAGCATCCGCAAACTTCTCCGCGATATCGGTAGCCGCACCCGCCTGCACGAACTTTCCAAACCGTGTGCCCGTATTCGCAAACCCCCACGAGGGCACCTCGATCTCAAAGCCGTCCAGTGCCCGTGAAACCCGCTCCAGGCTCACATCCGCATTCCCATTCTGTGTCATCGCATCCGGCCAATCGCCGCGCATTCGCAGCCTGAAATCTACTCTCTATTGAAACATTCAGCAGACTGCCTCATCCGCCGACGGTTGTCAAAGCCAATCTCGATCAGTCGTGAAACAGCACCACATCCAGAAACCTCGGCCCATGCACACCCTTGATCCGCGTCATCTCAATATCCGCCGTCGCCGATGGCCCCGACACAAACGTGGTCGGGAGAGAGGACGTCGCCCGCAGCCGCTCCACCGCCTCCGCAACGCTGCGCACAACATCCCGCACATCCACCACGCACAGGTGGTAGTCCGGCACCAGCGTCGCCGCCCGTCTGCCCTGCCCCGGCACGTTCTGCAGTACCAACGTACCCGTCTCCGCAATCGCTACCGTCGCCGTCGTCAGCACACCCGCAAAGCCGTCCAACTCCACCGTGCTCAGGCCCACATCCACAAGAAAATTCCCCTCCGCCGGCAGCATCCACGCCGGCAGACCCCGCGGCACAATCATCCGCGGCTCGCCCCGCTCCGCAAGCCTTCTGCGAACGCACTCCGCCACGCCGGCCCTGGCCGTCAGCACCGCATGGGCATCATAGTCGCGCAGCCGATCCGCCAGCAGCTCCAGCATCTCCTCTCGACTCGCCGCCCCCCGCGCCCGATAGTCACGAGGAATCGCCCTCCACTCCGCCTCCCGCATCCCCGCCGCTGCCCCACTCCCGTTCGCCGCGCGAATCCGCGACAGAATCGCCTCCCGCGAGCTCTCAGTCGGCATGCGCCCCACCCTTCCTCTCCCGCTCCTCCCACCACTCCCGAAACGTTTCCTTCGGCATCGCCCCCAGATCCCGCGTCGCCGTCCAACCGCCCAGCATCCCCGGCAGGGACGAGATCCAACCCTCCCCGCGTCCGTCCTCCCGCACCAGCGGCGCCTCCATCATCCTCCCTAGCCGCTGCGCCGCCCGAAACCGTCGCTCACTCCGAAACACCGCCGCCACCGCCTTCATCGCCATCGCCTCCGGATACCGAAGCGCCCCGAGCGGCCCCGCCGTCTCCCGCTTCACCACCTCGTTCCGCAGATGCACCAGAATCTCCGGGATGTTGATCTTCACCGGACACACCTCGTAACAAGCCCCGCAAAGACTCGAAGCATACGGCAGGCTCCGCGCATGATCCAGCTGCTGCAGCTGCGGCGTCAGAATCGCCCCAATCGGCCCCGCATACACACTCCCATACGCATGCCCGCCCGTCTGCCGGTACACCGGGCACGCATTCTGGCACGCCCCACAGCGGATGCAGTGCAGCGTCTCCCGCCCCACCTCGTCCGCCAGCAAGGACGTTCGTGCGTTGTCCAGCAGCACCACATGAAACGCCTGCGGCCCATCCCCCGCATGCACCCCTGTCCACACGGAGTTATACGGATTCATCCGCTCCCCAGTAGCACTCCGTGGCACCAGCTGCAGCAAGACGTCCAGGTCCTCGAACCGCGGAATCACCTTATCGATCCCCGCAATTGTGATCAGCGTCTCCGGCAGCGTCAGGCACATGCGCCCGTTGCCCTCGCTCTCCACCACCACCACGCCACCCGTCTCCGCGATCAGGAAGTTCGCCCCGCTCACCCCCGTCTTCACCCGCAAAAACTTCTCCCGCAAAAACCGCCGCGCCGCATCCGCCAGATCCTGCGGCGTATCGCCAAGCTCCGGCAGGTTCATCTCCCTCCGAAAGATCTCCCGCACCTGCTGCCGATTCTTATGCAGGGCCGGCACAACAATATGCGACGGCTGATCCCGCCCCAGCTGGATAATCAGCTCCGCCAGATCCGTCTCGTACGGCTGAATCCCACTCGCCTCCAGCGCCCGGTTCAGCCCAATCTCCTCCGTCGTCATCGATTTGATCTTGATGACTTCCGTCTCTCCCGCCGCCCGCACCAGATCCACGACTATCCGCCGAGCCTCCTCCGCGTCCCTCGCCCAGTGCACCACGCCCCCCGCCTCCATGCACCTCCGCTCAAACTCCTCGAGATACACGTCCAGATGCCGCATCGTGTGCTCGCGAATCTGCCGGCCCGCCTCGCGCAGTTCCTCCCACTCCGGCATCTCGCCCACCACACGTGCCCGCTTCGCCTGGATCACCTCCGTCGCATGCCGCACATTCTTCCGCAGCTGCGAGTCCCCGATCAGCCCCTTTGCCACAATCGGAAACGGTGACGCCGTCCGCGGATCGAGAGCCGTCCCACTCATCGCGCGACCGCCTCTTCGCTGGCCAGAATCTCCGCCAAATGCACCGTCCGCACACCCGTCCGCTGACGGTGCAGCGCGCCCTCGATGTGCATCAGGCAGCTGTTGTCGCACGCCGTGCACGCCTCCGCTCGCGTATTCAGCACCGCATTCGTCTTCTCCGCCAACATCGCGCTCGAGACCTCCGCGTTCTTTACCGCAAACGTCCCCCCAAACCCGCAACACTGCTCCAGCCCCTGCAGTTCCACCAGGTCGATCCCCTTCACCGCCCGCAGCAGCCGCTGCGGTCCATCGCCCAGCTTCAAACTCCGCAGCCCATGGCAGCTCGCATGGTAGGTCACCCGGTGCGGATAATACGCGCCCACATCTTCAAGATTCAGGCACTTCGTCAAAAACTCCGAAAATTCCCAAACCCGCTCCAGCAGCACGTCCACCTCCCGCTCCAGCGCCTCCTCCCCCGTATGCCGCGCCATCTTCGGATAGTGGTCCCGCATCATCGCCACGCAACTCGACGAAGGCGCCACCACCGCCTCCGCCCCGCGAAACTGCTCCGCAAACCGCCGCAGCAGCGGATACGCCTCCGCCTGGTACCCCGTGTTGTAGTGCATCTGCCCACAGCACGTCTGCCCCGCAGGAAAGTCCACCGTATGCCCAAGCCGCTCCAGCACGCGAACCACCGCCTTTCCGGTCTCCGGAAACAGCGTGTCGTTATAGCAGGTAATAAACAGCGAAACTCGCAGACAAACTCCTCCGGGCCTGCACACACCCCGATCCCTTATCCAATAGGAATATAGTTCCTTGGCACAAATGATGTCAGGTACGATGGGGTGCACTTTGTAGGACACACATTCAGCCACGAGGCTACCTTGGGACCAAATCCGCTCATCGGCGTCATCTATCACTGGATCGGCGGCTTCGCCTCGGCCACCAACTTCATCCCGTTCCGCGGCATCCGCCGCTGGTCTTGGGAGGTCTACTGGATCATCCAGGGCTTCGCCGCCTGGATCGTCGCCCCCATTCTACTCGCCGGCCTCCTCGTCCCCGGCCTCTTCTCCATCCTCCGCTCCTCGCCCTCATCCGCCCTCGGCTACGCCCTCTTCTGGGGAGCCCTCTGGGGCGTCGGCGGCCTCACCTTCGGCCTTGCCATCCGCTACCTCGGCATCGCCCTCGGATACGCCATCGCCCTTGGCCTCTGCACCGCCTTCGGCACCCTCATCCCGCCCATCTACAGCGGCGAAATGTCCACCATAATCCATGAGCGCTCCGGCCTCGTCATCCTCGCCGGCGTCGCCCTCTGCCTCATCGCCGTTGCCGTCAACGGTGCCGCCGGCCTCTCCAAAGAACGCGAAACCACCGCCGAAGAGAAGGCCGAAGCCGGCGAATCCGACTTCTCCTTCGGCAAGGGCATCGCCGTCGCCATCTTCGCCGGCATCATGAGCTCCTTCTTCGCCTTCGGCCTCAAAGCCGGAGCCCCCATCGCCGTCATCGCCAAAGGCCGGCTCCTCGCCGGCCATCGCCTCGATCTCTGGCAAAACCTCCCCGTCCTCGTCGTCGTCCTCTGGGGCGGCTTCGTCACCAACTTCATCTGGTCACTCATCCTCATCATCCGCAACCGTTCCTTCGACCAATTCCTAGGAGCCCCCGGCCACAACCCCCTCCGCTCCACCCACGCCACCGCCGAAACCCTGGTGGACCTCGACCCGCTCAACCCCATCCGCTCACACCGGCTCTCCCCCTCCACCCTCACCCAGAACTACATCTTCGCCGCCCTAGCCGGCGTCGTCTGGTACTTCCAGTTCTTCTTCTACTCCATGGGCCAGACCAAGATGGGCAAGTACGACTTCTCCTCCTGGACCCTCCACATGGCCTCCATCATCCTCTTCGCCACCCTCTGGGGCCTCTTCCTCAAGGAGTGGCGCGGCACCAGCCGCCGCACCCGCACCCTCGTCGCCACCGGCCTCATCCTCCTCATTAGCTCCACGGTTATCGTCGGCTACGGCAACTACATCAAAGCCCAAACCGACACCCGTAACGCCTCCACACCCGCCCAGTAAGTCACGTCGATAAAACACAACTCCCAAATTCCGGGCGATGTTGAATAGCTTGTCATGGCGAAGTTGGATAGCCTGTCATTCTGAGCTCAGCGAAGAATCCCGAGGGGTCTCGCCCGACCTCTGCGGGCCGCACCTTTCCACCACAAAGCCGGGCGGCCCTGCAAGCTCATCGAGAAGTCGATCGAGTCGCCAGACCCCGGCCTCCCATCTTCCGAATCTCGCTTCCCGCCAGCAGAAACGCCCCCACCCCATACGTAGCTCGCCGTCGCCCGAAACGGCGCCGGCTCCGCCCCCTTCTGCTCGATGCACCCCAGCCGCCCGTCTGCATACACATGCTGCAGCATCCCCGCCCAGGCCCGCTCCACCACCGGCCCAAACCTCTTCCGGTCCAGGTACCCCGCATTGATCCCGTACGCGATCCCAAACGTCATCAGCGCCGACCCCGACACCTCCGGCAGCGCATAGCTCGCCGGGTCCAGCATCCCCGCCCGCCACAGCCCATCGTTCCCCTGCAACTCCGCCACCTCCGCCGACATCTCCTGCAGCTGCCGGACATACCTCGCCCGCGCCGGATCATCCTTCGGCAGATACGCGAGCGTGCGCGCCAGCCCACCCATCACCCACCCATTCCCGCGCGACCAGAACATCCTCTTCCCATTCGCCTCCGTCCTGGTCAGATACGTCGTATCCCGCGCGTACAGGTGAGCCTTCGTGTCATACAGCAAGTCAGACGTCTTCGCCCACTCCTCGTCCAGATACGCGATGTACTTCCGATCCCCCGTCGCCGCATACATCCGCGCCCATACCGGAGGCGCCATAAACAGCGCATCGCACCACCACCACGGAATCACCCGCGCCGCTCCCGTCCCCTTCGCCACCCGCGGCGCCCCCAGCAGAGCATCGAGCTCTGCCCGCGTCGGCGCAATCATCGCCGGATCCTTGCGCCTGAAATAAAGCTCCAGGTACGTCTGCCCCACACTCTGATCATCTGCGTCCGGCAGATGCGACCGCAGCTGCCAGTCAAACCTCTTCCCCATCGCCTCCATCGCATCGCTGTACCTCGCATCACCCAGCGAATCCGAAGCAGCCATAAACCCCGAGTACAGCACGCTCCACGTCCAGATCCGGTCGAAGTACGGCTCCGATCGACCGAGCTGCCAATCGGCAACCTTGCGCATCGCTCTCCCCACATCCTCCCTCCGCAGCGACGGCGAAAGATCGGTCGCCAGCGGCCCGCCATCCACCGGATCATCACCGAAGTGCCGCGCGTTGTCCTTGTCGATCCCCGCCTGCTGCTGCGCATTCGGCATGTTGTTCGGCGATTCCGCCGTCTGCCCAAACGTCGCCGCACCAAAAATCAACGGAAGCACCGCCACGCCCCATCCCGACCTCAAACGTATCCTCAAAAGTTGATCCTCCCCGCCAACTGAAAGTCCCTGTTCCCCGAGCCATCGAGACCGTCCCAAACACCGCCGCATCGCGATCCTCCAAAAACCTCAGTCGCGTCCACCCTCACAACGCCCGGCGCAGTGCAGGTCAGACCACGGCAATCTACGGTAACGGGAAAACAAGTGTCAATAGAAATACTATTTCCAAATGCCAAATACGGGACCACCAGACCCCTGCGGCAAACTCCACCATCACCCCTGTGGCAAGATAGGCGAGGCAAGGCATCGCCTCGAACTCTCGGGAGAGATCCGCAAAATGGCCGTCGTCGCCGGTGTAGACTTTGGAACCCTCAGCGTTCGCGTGACGCTCCTCGACAGCAACCATGGCCGCCTCGGCACCGCCGTCGCCGAGTACCCCCTCAAGCGCAATCGCCAGGACCCAGACCAGGCCACCCAGTCCCACGACGACCAGATGAACGCGCTCGCCCGCGCCACCCGCGACGTCGTCGCGCAAACCGGCATCGATCCCGCCACCGTCGAAGCTATCGCCCTCGACACCACAGGATCGAGCGTCATCCCCGTCGGCGCCAACATGCAGCCGCTGGACGACTACTATCTCTGGTGCGACCATCGCGCCAAGCACGAGGCCCAGGAGATCACCGAGCTCGCCCATGCCCAAAAGCTCGAAGCCATCGACTGGTGCGGCGGCGTCTACTCCCACGAGTGGGGCTTCGCCAAACTCCTCCATTGGCTCCGTCACAACCCCGATCAGCGCGACAAGTTCGCCTCCGCCTTCGAGCACTGCGACATGGTCGCCGCCACCCTCGCCGGCATCACCTCACCCGCGCTCGTCAAGCGCAGCGCCTGCGCCATGGGCCATAAGTGGATGTGGAACCCCAAGTGGGGCGGCCTCCCCCCGCAAGCCTTCCTCTCCTCCGTCGACCCCCTCTTCGACGGCGTCCGCGAAAAACTCTCGGGCGACTACCTCACCAGCGACCACCTCGCCGGCCACCTCGGCCCCGAGTGGGCCGAAAAACTCGGCCTCCAGCCAGGCATCCCCATCCCCGTCGGCGCGTTCGACGCACACTGGGACGCCATCGGCGCAGGCTGCCGCGTCGGCGACGTCGTCAACGTCGTCGGTACCTCCACCTGCATCATCGCCATGGAGCCGAAGCCCACGCTTATTCCCGGCATGTGCGGCGTCGTCCCCGGCTCCGTCCACCCCGGCTTCGTCGGCGTCGAAGCCGGCCTCTCCGCCACCGGAGACATCTTCGAAGCCATCGCTCGCCGCGCCGGAACCACCGTCAAAGATCTCGCCGTCGGACTCGACGCCTACCAGCCCGGACAGACCGGCCTCCTCCGCCTCTCCTGGGACAACGGCGACCGCACCGTCCTCGTCAACGCGGCCCTCGGCGGCGTCACCCTCGGCTGGAACCTCGTCCACACCGCCCAGGACGAGCTCTTCGCCGCCATCGAAGGCACCGCCTTCCACACCCGCATCATCCTCGACCGCATGGCCGAGGGCGGCGTTCCCATCACCCGCGTCATCAACGCCGGCGGCATACCCCAGCACAACGCCGTCCTCAACCAGGTCTACGCCGACGTCCTCAACAAACCCGTCCTCGTCCCCGACGGCATCCCTACCTCGCTCGGCTCCGGCATCTTCGCCCTCCTCGCCACCGGCACCTTCCAAACGGTCGAGCAAGCCCAGACCGCCATGTGCCTCCCCCACCGCACCTTCCTCCCCAACCCCGCCGCCGCCGCCATATACGACCAACTCTTCACCCTATACCGCAAAACCTACTTCGCCCTAGGCTCCCCAAACGCCCCCGCCACCCCCCTCGGCGAAATCCTCCCCCAACTAAAATCCATCGCCGCCCAAGCCTGACCCCGGCTTCCAGATAAGCCAAGGCTTTAGCCCTGGCATCCCGCCCCTGATTCTGGCTTCCAGATAGGCCAAGGCTTTAGCCCTGGCATCCCGCCCCTGATTCTGGCTTCTAGGTAGGCCAAGGCTTTAGCCTTGGCATCCCGACACGCACTCAGAAAGGGCTTTAGCCCCTGGGGTATGCCTTCGCTCACCGGGTGCCCCACCCTCTCGCAGCTTCATCGCGAAAGGGTGGGGTGCTCTTCCCCGCCACGGAATCTGACCTCCCCGTTCTTGCCGTCATCCTGAGCGCCGCGAAGGATCCCGATATACTCCGCGCACCACAAAAGCTCGATGCTTTCCCACCATCCACGCCCACGTTTTCGCTCGCCCTTCCACCCCTACTCCTCCCGCAAAACCTCCAGCGGCTTCTGCCCCAACACCCGATAACTCGCAAACCACCCCGTAGCCACCGTCAACAACGCCGTCGCCGCCAAAGCCCCCAAAGACCACCACCAGTGAAACTCGTACGGCACCGTCAGCTTGTGCAGGATCGCTCTCGCAACCACATTCGCAAACCCGATCCCTACCACCGCCGCCACCAGCCCCAGCACCGCAAACTCAATCGAAAACACCGTCGCAATCCGCATCCGCGTCGCCCCCAGTGTCTTCATCACCACCACCTCGCGCACCCGCCGGTACCGCGTCCCCGCAATCGAGCTCGCCAGGATCACAATCCCCGCAAAGATCGAAAACGCCGCCAAAAACTGCACCACATACGTGATCTGCACCACCACCTGCCGAATCGTCTCCAGTGCCTGCGCCACGTTGATCACCGTCACCGTCGGAAACGCCCGATACAACGCCCGCTGCAACTCATCCACCCGGCTCGGCATCGCATGCACGCCGCCGTACCAGACGACCGGCAGCCCCGCCAGCGCCGCCGGCGGCAACAGAAACTCCGCCCGCGAATACGCATGCTGCCCATTCGTCTTCGTAATCGCAACCACCTTCGCTACAAATTGCGCGTCCTGCGCCGCAAACGTAATTGTCGACCCCACATGCACCCCTAGCCGCTTCGCCTGCGGCTCATTCACCGCCACCACCGGAGCCTTCCCCGCCCCCTTCGCCTCCTCCGCCGTCCACCACTTGCCCTCAACCGCCGTCGTCCCCGGAGGCACCGCCTCCGACCACGTCAGCGAGATCTGCTGCAGCATCCGCCGCGGCATATTCTTGATCGTCGCCTTACTCGCTTCAATCCCGTTAATCGCCAGGATCCGCGAGCTCACCACCGGCAGCATCTCCGCGGGCGCCGTCACCGCCGGCTGCATCTTCAGCAGCGCCCGCACACCGTCCACCTCCTCCGACGTAATGTCGATCAGAAACACATTCGGCAGGTCCGGCGCCGACGAAATGTGCAGCTCGCTCACCACCGCCTGCTGCACTAGGTACACGCTCATAATCTGCATCACACCCAGCCCCAAAGCCGCCAGCAGCGCCGCCGAAGGATTGCCCGGCCGATACAGATTCGCCAGCCCATGCCGCAGCGACGCCGGCAGCGAAAACCCGCTCCGTCGCAGCACCGTCCGCAACAACGCCAGCACACCCGCCGAAGCCAGTAGCAAAACACCCAACACCCCCACCAGCCCAATCGAAAAATACCGCCCCACCGTCGCCGAGTCCGACAGCGTCGTCGCAATCGCCGTCAGTCCAATCAAGATCAGCGCCGCCGCACTCAGCTGCGCCACATTGCTCCGCAGCTTCTTCAGCACCGCCGACACGAAAGGATCGTCCGCATCCTCCACCGCCCGTCGGAAGATCAGCACCGGCCGCACACTCCGGATATCCAGCAGCGGCGGCAGCGTAAACAACAGCGTCGTCAGCACCCCCGCCGCCAAACCCGTGATCACCGTCCTCCACTGCAGGTGCAGCGTCGTATCGATATTCACCAGCCGGGCCAGCAGCCACGGAAACGCCAGCTGGACACCCACCCCCATTGCCACGCCCAGCAGCCCACCCATCAGCCCCAGAAACAGCGTCTGGATCAGATAAATCTGAATAATCTGCCCCGACCGCGCCCCCAGCGACTTCATGATCGCAATGCTGTCCATCCGCTGTTGCAGATGCGCCCGCATCGCCATCGCCACGCCCACCGCGCCCAGCACCAGAGCCACCAGGCTCATCAGCGACAGCAGACTCGTCGCCCGATCCAACCCCTGCGTCAGCGCCGGATTCGTCTCGCGATAATCAATCACCTGCGCCTCAGGCAGCAGCTTCTCCAGCCGCGCCTTCAGGTCCGCAACCGCCTTGTCCGAGATCGGCGCCCCACTCTTCGGCGCCGGCACCTTGAACAAAAATCGCTGCCCCGCATGCGATCCCGGCGCCAGCAGCCCCGAGGCTTCTAACCCCTCGCGCGAGATCAACACCCGCGGCCCCGCCGCAAAGCTCCCACTCAATCGGTCAGGCTCGTTTGTTACCACCGACGCAATCCGAAACAGCTTGTTGCCCAGCTTCAGATCGTCGCCCGTCTTCAGCCGCAGACGGACCAGCAGATCGTCCGCCACCACCACCGTATCCGGCCCCAGCGCCTGCGCCAGGCCGCCCATCGGTGCCAAGTCCACGCTCCCGTAAAACGGATACAGCGACGGATCGACCGCCTTCAAACTCACCAGCAGTGGATCCATCGTCTTCGGCGATGACGCCATCGACAGCAACTCCGTCACCGGCGTAATCTCCACGCCCGTCGCCCGTATCTCCTCCAGGCCGCGCTGCTGCTCCGGCGTCGGCTGCTGAAACATCCGCGCCGACAGGTCCGCCGCCATGATCGACCGCGCACGCGTTAGCAGCGTCGTCCGGAACGAAGCCGAAAATCCCCGCACCCCCGTCAGCGCCGCCACACCAATCGCAACCGAAAGTATCACAAATAGAAACTTGCCACGCGAAGACCGCAACTCCCGCGAAGCAATCCGTCCAGCCGTCGCCATTGACAGATCGCCCATTACCGCTCAGCCCCAATCAACTCGCCCCGCCCCGCAACCTCCGCCATCTCATCCGACAGCAGCATCCCATCCCGCAGCGTAATCCGCCGATGCGCAAACGCCGCCACAGCCGCATCATGCGTCACCAGCACAAGCGTCGCCCCCTCCGCCCGGTTCAGCTCCAGCAGCAGATTCATCACCAGGCTCCCGTTCACCGAATCCAGATTCCCCGTTGGCTCATCCGCCAGCACAATCGGCGGCCGCAGAATAAACGCCCGCGCCAGCGCCACCCTCTGCTGCTCTCCACCAGAAAGCTGCACCGGATAATGATCCATCCGATCACCCAATCCCACCGAATCCAGCAACCCCCGCGCCCGCTGGAGCCCCGCCTTCGCGTCCTTGCTGTCCGCGTTCAGCTCATGCGGCAGAAGCACATTCTCCAAAGCCGTCAGCGACGGAATCAGCTGGTACGACTGAAATACAAATCCGATCGTCCGCCCGCGCACCTGCGCCAGCTCGTCCTCCGGCAGGTACGAGATCGCCTGCCCCGCCAACGTCACCCCGCCCGAAGTCGGCGTATCCAGCCCCGCCAGCAACCCCAGCAGCGTCGACTTTCCACTCCCCGAAGACCCCATGATCGCCGCAAACTGTCCCGCCGGAATCACAAAGTCAATCCCCTTCAAAATATCCACCGACCGCGTCCCCGTCCGCAAGCTCTTCCGCAGCCCCTCGACAACAATCATCGGCTCCCCTGCCGAGGGTCGTACACCGGCCGGCTCACTCATCGCGCTTGCATCTCCCTTGCACTCCTTTGGTACTGTCAAAGAATGCGTTCGTTGGGTCTCTCCCTCATTCTAGTGGCTGCCCTCGCAGCCAGCGGCTGCCGCGCCAAACAGGACACCACGCAGAACACGTCCGCTGCGCCCGATACACATACACCCTCATCTCTACCATCCGGCGCAACCGTCGAACCCCCAACCGACGTGGACGACGCACCCGTCCCTCAACCCTCCTCCGACAAGCGCCCCCTCCTCGTCTGCTTCGGCGACTCCCTCACCGCCGGCCATGGCACCGATCCCGGCCAAAGCTACCCCGACTATCTCCAGAAAGACCTCGACGCCCACAACCTCGCCTACCGTGTCATCAACCAAGGCATCAGCGGCAACACCACCAAGGACGGCCTCGAGCGCGTCGACCGCGTCATCGCCCTCCACCCCGCTCTCGTCGTCGTCGAGTTCGGCGGCAACGACGGCCTCCGGGGCCTCCGCATCGAAGACACCCGCGCCAACCTCGACGCCATCCTCGCCAGACTCCGCGCCAGCAACACCCGCTTCGCCCTCGCCGGCATCAGCCTCCCTCCCGACTACGGCCCCGACTACATCCAGCAGTTCCAGGCCACCTACACCGTCCTCGCCAAAAAATACTCCGCCCCCCTCCTCCCCTTCCTCCTCCAGGGCGTCTACGGCGTCGACGGCATGATGCAGGACGACCGCACCCACGCCACCGCCCGCGGCAACCAGGTCGTCGCCGAAAACGTCCTCCACCTCATTCAGCCGCTCCTGCAAAAACCCCAACGTCGTAGTTAGAGAGCTTCTGCAGTCACGGTGATCGTCGGAGCTGGATGCTTCAACTTGGCAGCCAATGCGGGGTCAGTGTTGCCGAGCGGTCTGAAGTGCATCTCCTCTGTCACTACCGTGGGCTTACCAATCAGCAAGTCTACGGTACGCTGAAACTCCCCATGCTGGTGTCTTGCGGAGATGAGACCCGGAATCGCTGGGGCTTCCCGGTCAGACTGCATCGCAATATGGAGCGCTAGACCGGTAGAGGATGCGTGAACATCGCTGCACTCAAAAAGCTGCTGAACGACGGACTGCGAATCGCCTTCACTGGCTGCTATCAGGTTTGCCCGTGCATCTCCCATCTTCCCTGGCACAACTGGAACGTCGAGCATGAAACTTTGTTTCCCTGTCCCGCCCTGGCCGGAATCGACGACGAACGTAAGCCGATAGTGTTTCGTTACAGCTTCGGAGCTTTGAGCTGGCGATTGAGCGAGTGCGGCGGATGAAACTGCCATAGCAAGGGCAACGGCTAAGGATCTCGACATGCGACCACCATCCTTGAAGAGATTTATGCGGCGAAAAGTGCTGAAGCTCTGACTGTCACCAATTGATTTCGGTAAGCTATGAACCGCTACAATTTAGGCTTCTATGGAAGAAAACCCTCTCATGTAATACCTGATACCGCAGCCCATACATTTTCCAGGAACAGCATACCGACCCAGACGAATAAAACACTCGTTGCAGGCCCTCAAACAACGTCGCCTCGCTGAAGCGCCCTACCCCAGCACCACCATCGGCTGCATCAACGTCCCCGCGATCCGCCGAGCCACCCCCAGCAACTCCGCTGGCCCCGTAAACGCCTTCACCAGCGGAGCATCCCCAAACTCTGGCAAATTCACCTGCATCCCATTCCGCAGCTGCCCCGCCACCCGCTCGTCCACCGTCACACACGGCATCGCCGGAAGCAGCGTCCGCGGATGCGGCAGCAGACCCACGATCCCCTCCTCATCCCCCGCCAGCGCCTTCAACGCCTCTACTGTAACCGCGTCCACCAGCGTAAACGGCCCGGCCACCGTCCGCCGCAAACTCGCCAGATACGCCCCACATCCAGCCCTCTGCCCCATCTCGTGCGCGACCGAACGCACATACCCACCCGCCGATATGCGCATCGAAAACTCCACCTCCGCATTCTCCGCATCGAACGCCGTCAACACGAATGCATGCACCGTTACCCGCGCCGCCTTCACCGGCACCTCCGCCCCCGCGCGCGCCAGCTTATGCGCCGGCACCCCATTGATCTTCTTCGCCGAGTAGATCGGCGGCAGCTGATCCTGCTCCCCTAGAAACCCCTCCGCCAACACCCGCAGCTCGTCGAACGAACACCCGAGCGGCCTCTCCTCGGTCGTCGCCTCACCCTCCGCGTCATACGTATCCGTCGCATGCCCAAACCGCATCGCGCCCGTATACTCCTTCTCCGCCGTCCCGAAGAACTGCGCCAGCCGCGTATACCGTCCCAGCAGCAGCGGCAGCACACCCGTCGCCATCGGGTCCAGCGTTCCCAGGTGCCCAATCGACCGCTCCCCCGTCACCCGCCGCACCAGCGCCACCACATCATGCGACGTCATTCCAGCGGGCTTGTCCAAGACCAGAAGTCCATTCATCGAGTCATCCAACCACGCTCCTCCGCGTCCGCATCGGCTTGCTTCGCGAAATCCCTCTTGCTCAGCAGCATCACCCTGTCGTTGCCTGTCTTTTGACTTGTTCTTTCGCTTGTCTTTCCCTGTCCTTTGACTGGTCCCTTTACTTGTCCTTGACTTGTTCCTCTCCTTAATCCTCAGAAGCCAAGCGGAGGAATCTGCTGTTCCCTCCCGCCTAGCTCCGATGTATCAACGACAGAAACTCGTTCCGCGTCTGCATCTGCGTCTTGAACACACCCAGCATCGCCGAGGTCGTCGTATGTGAGTGCTGCTTCTCCACCCCCCGCATCATCATGCACAGGTGCTGCGCCTCAAGAATCACCGCCACGCCTTGCGGCTGGATCGCGTCTACAATCGCCTCCGCAATCTGCCGCGTCATCCGCTCCTGCACCTGCAGCCGCCGCGCAAACACATCCACCACCCGCGGCAGCTTGCTCAACCCGATCACCTTGCCCTGCGGCACATACGCAATGTGCGCCTTGCCGAAAAACGGCAGCAGATGGTGCTCGCACTGTGAGTAAAACTCGACATCCTTCACAATCACCATCTCGTCATAGTCCACATCGAACAGCGCCCCATGCAGCACCTCCTCCACCGTCTGCCCATAACCCTTGGTCAGATACGCTACCGACCGCTCCACCCGCTCCGGCGTCCGCACCAACCCATCCCGCTCCGGATCCTCGCCCATCCGACGGAGCAGCTCGCGGTACAAACTCTGCGTCGAGTAACCCGCCAGCCCGCTCTCTACGGCCGTCCCCTTCCGCTCCGCAAGCGCATTTCCCGGCGCAGCCTCAACCGTCTCCGCTTGCCGCCTCACATCCGGAGTAATGCATTCAATCATCGTCGTCCGTGTCATCGTCGTGCCTTTCTCTACCAGAGCGCAGGCGCATCGCCGCCCGCATATTCAAAAGAGTTGTTGGAAGTCTCGTCCACATGCACGCGCAGCAGCCTCGCAAACGGATACGCCGAAAAGATCCGATGGACCTCGACCGCTAGGTTCTCCGTCGTCGACACCTTATCGCCAAAACAGGCCAGCGTATTCAGGTTCTGGTGGTCAAACACCTCCATCAGCCGCGTCCGCGCAAAGCCGTCAAGATCGGCCAGATTCGTCACCATCCCCGTCTCCCCGTCCACCACCCCCGCAAACGCCACCTCGACCACATAGTTATGCCCATGCCCATGCGGGTTGTTGCACTTCCCAAATGTCGCCCGATTGCCCTCCGCATCCAGCCTCTCGGTATGCAAACGGTGCGACGCCGAAAAACGATACCGCCGCGACAACACCGCTACCGGTGCGCTCACGCCCGCTCCCCGTAAAAATCCGCAAACAGATCCGGCATCTCGTACACCCGCACCCGGTGCAACGTCGCATGCGGAATCTTCCCCGCCAGCCGCTCCCAGATTGACACTGCCATGTTCTCGCACGTAGGCTGCCGGTCGGCAAACTCCGGCACCTCCAGATTCAGGTGGCGATGGTCGTACACGCTCACCACCTCGCGCTCCAGAATCTCCTTCATCTCCTTCAGGTCCACCACAAACCCGCTCACCGGATCGATCTCACCCGCAACCGTCACCTCCAGCGTGTAATTGTGACCGTGCCCGTTGCGATTCGAACACTTTCCGAACACCCGCTCATTCTTCTCCGCACTCCACCCGTCATTCCAGTAGTAGTGGGCAGAAGAAAACTCGGCTTTGCGCGTCAGCAAAATCATCGTGACCTACAAGCTTAGACGATCCACCACCACCCCGCGGATGCAACCGCCAAACCACCCCCCAAACTGCTCGCCCTCTTGTTGTCCTTCTGCCTTCCTCGCCCTTCTGCTTTCCTCGCCTTCTGCTTTTCTCGCCCTTCTGCTCTTGTGCTTCTGCTTTTCTTATCCTTCTGCTTTCTTATCCTTCTGCTTTTCTTGTTGTCATTCTGAGCGAAGCGAAGAACCCGCTTCTCTACCCCGAACTCCGCCCAGCCACAATCTCGCACTGCCAGCTTCGCGGAAGCGAAGTCGCGTTCGTACTCCGGCACTGAGCGCGCTGCACCTCGTCCCGCCCCCAACTCAATGCCGGTTCGGGTTATAACTCCGCCCCTTCCACTCCACCGCCCGCTTCAACCGATGCTGCATCACGCTCCGCACCAGCAAAAAACAAAACATCGGCACACCCAAAATCGACATCGCCACATCCACAGCCGGAAAATTCGATCGTGCCACCCGGCTGTAAAACCGAAATGCCGTCCGCACCCACAGCAGCAGAATCGCTCCCCTCTGCCACCCCACCAGCCCCGGCCAAAAGAGCGCCACCGCCGGCAGACCAAAGAACAGCAGAACATCCAGCACCCGCCAAAACACCAGCGACACCGGCCGAGGCATCAGCAGCGCCAGATTCTTCGTCCACCCCTCCACCATCTCGCCCACCGTCCGATACATCCGCGCCGACATCGCCTCCGGAGCATACCGCAACCGAATCGTCCGCCCCGCCCGCTTCATGTTGCTCGCCAGCGCCACATCCTCGAGCACCCTCAGCCCCACCGCCCGGTGCCCCCCAACATCGAAATACGCCTCCCTCTCCACCAGCAAGAACTGCCCGTTCGCCGCCGCCACCCTCCGCCCCGGATCGTTCACCTGCGCCGGCGGATACACACTGGCCAGCTCCGAAAAGATCAGCGGCATCACCATCCGCTGCACCACCCCCGTCACCACCTGTCGCGGCGAGTACGACAGCAGCGCCGCCCCATGCTTCTCCGCCTCCCGCAAACTCCGCCCCAGCGCCCCCGCCTCATACACCGTGTCCGCATCCGTAAACAAAATCCGCCGCCCCCGAGCCACCTGCGCCCCCGCCCAACAAGCATTGTTCTTCCCCGTAAACCCACCCCGTGCACTCAAATCCAGCGTCGGCGCTTCCATCACCGTCACCCCCGCCCCTACCTCCGTTGCCGGATACTCCCGCGCCACCCCCTCCGCAATCTCCCGCGTCCGGTCCGTCGATCCGTCGTCCACCACAATCAGCTCCCACTCCCGCCCCAGCGCAAATCCCGGCTCCGTCTGCGCCACCAGAGACCGCAAACAGTCCGGCAGATTCCGCTCCTCATCCCGCGCCGGCACCACCACCGTCAACTCCAGCGAACCGTCCACCTCCGGCACCCGCTTCCGCGCAGCAGCAGCCTTCGCCGCCATCTCCTTCATCTCGTCCGGATCCAGCAAACCAAGTATCGGGGTCACAGCTCCGTATTATAGAAACCGGAGCTCCCCGTGCGTAGATCCCCCACCCTCCTCCACACCGCAATCGCCCTCACTCTCCTCCTCGCCACAGCCGGCTGTGACCGCGGCGCCCACCCGGAAAACCTCGGCCACCCCGCCCCCCTCTTCAAAATCTCCGACGGCGTCCAAACCCTCGACCTCGCCCAACTCCGCGGCCGCATCGTCGTCCTCAATCTCTGGGCCTCCTGGTGCGCCCCCTGCGTCGAAGAACTTCCCAGCCTCCTCGCCCTCCAGCATCAAATGCCGCAACTCGCCGTCGTCGGTGTCAGCATCGACCAGGACGACGACGTCTACCGCCGCTTCCTTACCCAGCACCACGTCGACCTCCTCACCGTCCGCGACTCCGAACAACGCATCAACGCCCTTTACGGCACCGCCCAGATCCCCGAAACCTACATCATCGACCGCAACGGAAACCTCCGCCGCAAATTCGTCAGTGCCCAAAACTGGACCAGCCCCGAGATCGAGGACTACCTCAAGCACCTCTAGCCGCGCCGTCGTCCTCCATCCTGACCGCAGCCATCGCCCCTTTACCGTCGTCATCCACCCTGACCGCAGCCATCGCTCCTCCTCGACCGTCATCCTCCACCCTGACCGCAGCCATTGCGCCTTCACCGCCGTCATCCTGAGCGAAGCGAAGGACCCCTGTATTGGCTCCCGCCAGCTCCGGGCCAGGCCCCGAATTCTGCCCCGCCACAGCTTCCACATGGGTCCCCGCCCCACCCTGTATCATCACACCCATGACCCAGCTGGACGTCCTCTACCGCTACGGAACTCCCCCCACCGAAGCCGCCACCCTGGCCACCGCCCGCCTCCGCGAGATCTACGGCATCCGCCGCCTCGACCTCCGCGAAGGGGAAAAAACCATCCGTATCGAGTACGACGCCAGCCGCCTCACCGAGCCCGTCATCCACCAGCTCCTCCGCCGCGCCGGCCTCGACATCGTCGAAGAGGTCCCCCTCGTCGCGCTCCCCGTCCCCGACCCAGCGCCCCAGCAACCCGCCCCTTAGGCCCGCCATGCGCCGCACAAGCCCGCATCGCGGAAGCCGCACCCTTGAGCCTCGCCATCGCACCTCCGCTCTGTAACATCCCCCGAACTTGCCCTCCAGCAGGGCGCCCCTTGGAGAGGGTCGTGATCCCCCAATCAGCAGATCCGAACTCTGGCTCCTCTGCCGTACCCCTGCCCTTGCGGAGCATCCTCGCCATCGCTCTCGCAGCTCTCGCCACCACCGCCTGCAACCACGCAAATGCGCCGGTGCACCCGCCCGAAACCCTCTCCACCGTCGTCTACGAGGGCTGGTGGGCAAACACCCTCGCCGAAGGCGCAGCCATCAAAGCCTGCCCTCCCGAGACCCAGGCTCGGTGCAAACAGGAAGCCGCCGCACAGGTCGCCGAGTACGGTCGCACCTTCTCTGCCGCCTTCCACTCCGACCCCCTGTGCAACGGTCTCAAACTGCTCCCCTTCGAAGGTTCCGGCCGATCCTCACCCGAAGCCCTCCAGACCTACGACGCCCTCTTCGGAAGACCGCACTGGGAGCTCCAAATCGACTTCGTCCCCGGCCTCCAAACCCTGCCCTGGATCCTCCATCTGGACTCCGTCCCCGCAGGCCGCTCGGCCACCGGCGAAGGCAACGCGCAAAGCATCGCACACGCCACCTGCTCGGCCATGAAGCAGCCAGAAAGCCCCGCCACCGCATACTGACCCACCGCATACTGACACAGACAGTCTCGGTTTTGAAGGGCCCGTTTAGCCCGGAGAAAAGTGCTTCAAATCCCATCGCCATACTTGAATTAAAACCCGCTCAGTGCAGATAAACCACCCAACACTTGTCCTTCCCGCCCCGGTCCGCTACCCTACACGGAGGCACACGCGCCCGTAGCTCAGCTGGATAGAGCATCTGGCTTCGAACCAGAGGGTCGGAGGTTCGAGTCCTTCCGGGCGCACCAGCAAACCACACACGCCAGCATCCTCCCCGTTTGCCCCACCCCGCAATCTCCGCTATCCTAAACAGGTTGCATCCCTGCAATGTGCGCCCGTAGCTCAGCTGGATAGAGCAACTGGCTACGAACCAGTAGGTCGGAGGTTCGACTCCTTCCGGGCGCACCATCCCCATCCATCCTCTCCTCCCCCGACATGTCCAACAACTGGCACACCTCTGCCATCTCCCGTCTTTGCTGTCATTCTGAATCTCCCGCCTTTTCTTTGCTGTCATTCTGAATCTCCCGTCTTTGCTGTCATTCTGAGGAGCGCAGCGACGAAGAATCCCGAGGGACCCACACCCGCCGCCGCTGCCCAGACCTTTCCGCCGAAACCCTCCAGCGCGAATCCTCTTCAAAGCCAACCACCCCTCGATTGACGACCGATTTGGTCCGCATTAGACTTGACCCTTGTAGACCTCCTCGCCCAACCAATGGCATGGAGGCCGGCGAAGCTGCCGCGAAAGCAGGAAGTCTCTATGCTGCAAGCATTTATCATCACTCTTCGAGAAGGGGTCGAAGCCTCGCTCATCGTGGGCATCATCTTCGCCTACCTCTCCAAGATCGGCCGCTCCGAGCTGAAAAAGACTGTCTTCTACGCCCTCGGCTCCGCCCTCGCCGCCTCCGTCCTCGCCGCCATCCTCGTCGCCAAGCTTAACCTCAACTCCGACATCGTCGAAGGCTGGGTCATGCTCGCCGCCGCCGCCTTCGTCGTCTCCATGATCTGGTTCATGCACCGCACCGCCCGCTCCATGCGCGGCGACATCGAGTCCAAAATCGCCCAGTACACCGGCGGCGAGAACAAAGTCTCCAAACTCGGCCTCTTCTTCTTCGTCTTCCTCCTCGTCCTCCGCGAGGGCGTCGAAACCGTCCTCATCCTCTCCGCCGTCACCCTCAACTCCACCGAAATCCTCTCCTTCACCGGAACCCTCCTCGGCATCACGGTCGCCGTCGTCTTCGGCATCCTCTTCATCCGCGGCTCGGTCAAGATCAACCTCCAGCGGTTCTTCCGCGTCACCACGGTCATCCTCTATTTCGTGACGTTCCAGCTCCTCGTCTCCGGCCTCCACGAGCTCTCCGAAAACGGCGTCCTCCCCTCTTCCACCGCCGAAATGCGCCTCATCGGCCCCATCGTCCGCAACGACCTCTTCTTCTTCGTCACCATGCTCGCCCTCGCCGGCCTCATGGTCCTCATGGAAAGCAAACGCCGCACCCCCATCACCCTCGCCGAAACCGCCGCCCCCCTGGATCCCGCAGCCCGCCGCCGCCTCGTCTGGTCTGCGCGTCGCGAAAAAATGTGGATGTCCGCCGTCGTCGGCGCCTCCTTCCTCTTCATCTTCCTCTCCACGGCCGAGTTCATCTACGCCAAAAGCTCCACCGCCCTCAGCCCCACCACCGCCGTCACCCTCACCGGCTCGCAAGTCACCGTACCCCTCGCCAACGTCAACGACGACAAGCTCCACCGCTACGGCGTCCACATCACCGACCCGCAGGGCCGCGCCACAGAAGTCCGCTTCCTCCTCTTCAAGAAACCAGACGGCAACATCGTCTCCGTCGCCGACGCCTGCCAAATCTGCGGCCCCGTCGGCTTCTACATCGGCGCCCAGGGCATTACCTGCAAGATGTGCGCCTCCCCCCTCGTCCCTCAGTCCATGGGCGCCGCCGGAGGCTGCAACCCCATCCCCCTCAAGTCCACCGTGGCCGGAGGTATGCTCCTCATCCAGGCCGCCGACCTCCAAACCCTGGCCCCCGTCTTCGAGCGCTAGCCGTGCCCCGCCTCCCAATTCAAGCGCAAACGTTGCCTCACCTTCACGTTCGAACGCGACACATCCCTTACGCCCTTCCTTTTGTTGTCATTCTGAGCGGAGCGAAGAACCTGCTTCTCTACCGAGACCGCTCAGCTCCGCCACAAACCCGGGTGCCCCATTCTTTCGCGCACGCGAAAGGGTGGGGTATTCGCGCCCCGCGCGAACCGCTCTCCCCTCCCCACGCCGGAGGCCACTGATGTTCTTCCGCCTCCTCCTCGAATCCTTCCGCCGCCAGCGCCGCCGAAAACTCCTCGCCGGTCTCGCCATCCTCCTCGGAACCACCGCCGTCACCGCCATGCTCGCCCTCGCCACCACCATCGGCGACCGCATCCAAAACGAGCTAGCCGTCTACGGCGCCAACATCATCGTCACCCCGGAGGCCGAAGCCCTCGCCGTCAACATCGGCGGCACTGACATCGCCCCCACCACCGGCAACACCTTCCTCCACCAGTCCGACCTCCCCAAACTCCGCACCATCTTCTGGGCCAACAACATCACCGCCATCAGCCCCGAACTCCCAATCACCCTCACACTCCTTCCAACTTCCAGCACCGCCACCGACCCGGGTACAACTCCGGTTGCCCCATCCTCTCCTCAGCCGGGTGCCCCATCCATGACGCAGTCCTATCGCGGCATGGGTGGGACATCGTTTGCGAAAGCAAACGACCGCCCTCTACACTCAGCCCAGCAACCCCCTATGCCGTTCCAAGTCCGCGCGCTCGGCCTCTGGTTCAAGCACGATCTCAACGGTCTCAAAACCGGAGCCCCCGCCCTCCACCCACTCTG
>JAABUX010001941.1_pt1 | contig 30087 bp, 34 predicted proteins | sample 5561851 | NCBI WGS metagenome assembly JAABUX01 (sample SAMN10711883, study PRJNA513361) | rock metagenome | isolation source: Antarctica rocks | place: Antarctica: Victoria Land, Richard Nunatak red sandstone | collected 2016-01-03 | reverse complement strand
ACATATGTTCCAGCGCGACATCGTGCGGCACAACAGGGAGCTTCAGCACACCCCGGGAGCTGCCGAACTGGTCGGGGTAATAACGCTTTGATGCTGGATAAGCAAGGGTGATTGTGTTGCCATCGCTTGCTACAGAGACAACAGTGTTCAGCTCTGAAAAGTGACAGCCTCCAGCAATGCCATTTTCGCTAGTGCAAGGAGTTGGCGCTCCGAACGACCCCGAGTATAGGTAGATGTCATCTCCGGCCTTCAGGGCGTTAGAGCCAGAATTGCCAGCTAAAATGAGCTGCGTTGAACCTTTCTGGACGTCATAAATTGGTAGGAGTGCTGGACCGGGAAAGTCGTTGAGACGTCCATAACTGCCAACCGCAATTAGCCTCGCAAGAATACCTTCATCCGGCGGAGTCACAAGTACGGTGTTTACGCCTGCGCCTTCAAGGTGAATAGCTCCGCTCGCATTATTACCAATAGCAAGATAAGAGAATTGCCCGTCATTGCGCTCAGCTCCATAATCACGCGAAAATGTGAAATAAACGGGGAGCGAAGAAGCCTGAACGAACAGTGGCTGTTCGACGTAGTATGTACCAGCAGCAAACTGAATAGTTCCGCCTCCCGCAGACACGGCGGCATCTATTGCACTTTGAATTGATAATGTATCATCATGATAAACAATCGAGTTATTAAAATTAGACAAAACTGCGTCACTTGTTGTGACCTGCGTGCCATTGAAGCCTGTTATAGTCGTAAACAAGTCTTCATTTTTGCTGATGGCTGAAATGGCAACGTTGGTTGGCCATCCGCCGCGACTAGCGAAGGTCGATTCGGCACCACTCAACATTGGCGTGGGCGTCAAAAATGCTTGACCGACATCTCGAATGTAGGCTCCTGTGATTCCACCTACAGATCCAAGAAGTTGATAAGCGCCCCCATCCTTTGATACATACCATAAAAAGGCAGGGGAGAATGGGTTACTGCTGATTTGTACGTTTAGTTCATTATAGGAGCTCACAAGCGAAAGGTCCGGCTCGGGGTTCGAGCAGACTGTCGGACTTGGCGCACTGATCCCCTGTAACGGGTCGGCTATACTGACAACATAGCAATATGTATGAAGAGGGCCAGGCACTGAGGAATTAGAAGTATTCTGGGTGATTACTGGGGTAGCCGTAATGGGCGATATCGGATGCTTGCTGGCCGTGGTGGGCGGGCCGCCACCAACAATCCGAGTTTGCTGACCAACAGCAAAGTCATTGACGTTCGCGTTGCAGTTGTACAGCTGGTTTGACCCCGCTGTTCCCGAGCAAAAGCCCGTGTTCGAACTTCCGCTAGCGCCATAGCTGGCTACATTAAAAACCATAGCGCCACCAGAAGAATTAGCATTCCTGCTATAGCTGGGCTGTGTCTGGGTGCGAGGCGTGCTTGAGCTTAAAAACTGAGCTGCGAGCTGAGTAGGCAATGTAGAGCCAAAGAGAGTTAGTGCGACGAAGGTAAAAGAACGGCAAAAATGCATGTGCCACCGTGTTTCCGTTGCGGCGAGAATCCGGATAGGACCACTTTTCAAGCACGATGAGGTATTGCGTGTCGAACCCAATGACATTATTCGGTGATGTGCGCGAATGTCAAGGGTACGTTCCTGAATCCGGTAGAACGAGTTGCGTCACATGTCAAAACGGGTAGCACTGGACGCCATCCCTCACTGCCCTTGACTCCGCGCTATACTTTTTGCTGGGGAGTTTTCTATGTCAACAATGCCGCAGCTGCAAGCGGAAGAGCACGACCAGGCAGACGATTTTGGCGCGCTGGAAGAGCGCGTGATGCGCATGGTGGAACTGGTGCGCACGGAACGCCGCGAACGGCAAAAAGCGGAAGAAAACGCGGCGACGCTGCAGCAGCTTCTCGATGAGCAGGGCGGCCATCTGGAGCAGGCGCAGGAGGAGTTGCGATCGCTGGGCCGCGAGCGGGACCAGGTACGCGGGCGTGTAGAGCGGCTGCTGAAACAACTGGACGACCTGGGTTAAGCGCCGATGCACACCTTGGCTGAACGAAGTTTAGAGAGACGCGAGAGGGCATGAGCGCGCAAACGACACGACATGACGGCGAGTTCGTTACCGTTTCCATCTATGACCAGACCTACCACCTGCGGGGGCACAATCCCGCGTACATTGAGCGGCTGGCGGAGCTGGTGGACGGCAAGATGCGCGCGGTGGCTTCGCATGGCGCTACCGTGGATTCGCTGCGGGTGGCTGTGCTGGCGGCGCTGAATATCGCGGACGAGCTCATGATGGCCAACGCGCGGCTCGAGACGCTGACCGGCGCGGAGACGAGGGAGCGAAACCGGGCCCACTCGCTAACCGGGCTGCTCGACGAAGTGCTGGAAAGCGCCCCTGGGGCTGCGTTTGGGAACAAGCGCCGCGCCGGTTAGCCGCCGCTTCCCTGGGAGCAAGGCGCTTGTCAAGGGCACAGCCCTTACTTCGGTGTAGGCGGGGGACTTGCAAAGCGCGCGGGCTGCGGCTAGCATCCGAAGAAGCAAGACTCGTTCTGCAAAGCAGGTTGGTTCGGGTCACGCCGGTTGAACCTATAATTCATTGAACAAGGGAGCTCGACTCGACAATCGGTTCGGTGCGCAGTGTCCGCCAGTCCGGAATGCCTAAAGAACCGCGGAGAGTTCCCACCGTCTTAGGACGGGTTCACCGGCAAGCCCGCCTACGGCCCCGTGGGCGAGTCTTGTGTTTCATCCCGCCCTTACGTGAGGGCTTGTGTTTCCTTTATTCAACTTTGCGGCTCGCGCGGCTATGCGCTCTGTAGCCTCGTCCGTACATGTTTCTGTAATCCTAGTCGCGGTCTATGAGTAATTGTTGTGCAGCCCCACTCGTACTGCTTCGACGCTAGCTGTAGCGTTAACAACGATGGTGTGGGCGGGTCAAAAGCAGATCCTTTGGCGCAATCGCTATCGTTCCGCTCAGGATGACATCTCTTTTTTACATGACAGTAACTCTGCTACCGCCTAGTCCTGCACCCCTGTGCCTTGGTGGAAAACAATCTTCCACCCTCTTCCGTTCTGCGCCACAGCGTAGTTCGGCGAGTTTTACGTGCGCCTTGCACCAGATTGTAATGAAGCAGATAGGTGTCGCTTGAAAGCTCGCGGATACAAAAATCAGAGGGTCGCAAATCTTCCCCCTGAGGGGTTCCGTGCCGTTCTTCGAGCAGGTCCAGCACAAAATCGCGAGTGTAGATATGCCCGGACGCGCCTATCTCCCAGAAGTCGTCGGCCGTCATGCGCTCGAAGTCGGCGCGAGCGGTTCCAAGCTCAGGCCGGTGAAAGATGGGCTCATGGGCGATCAATTCGCGCAAGATAACGGCGAGCTGCGGATCGAGCTGTTGCTCGGCTACTGCATCCAGCATGTCCTGGTTGCCTTTTCTCTAACCGGTTCTGCAGTGATAATAATTTCGCCAGGCGCGGTAATCAAGGTTTCCGGAAACGTTGGGAGTACGGCATTCCGGACCCCCTTTACATTACCTGCTCGGCGAAGCGTTCCATCTCTTCGAGCTGCGGCGAGCTTTGCAGCAGTAGCAGGTCGACGCCGGCGTCTTCAAATGCAGCTATCTGCGCTTTCACCTGGTCCGGGGTACCGACCAGGCCGGAGCGCAGACCGCGGTTTGAAACGGAGTAGTCTTCGAGGGAGATTTTCTGCTCGAGTTTCGAGCCGGTGATCCACTGCTGGTAGTTTTTGTAACCCTGCGCGGACTGCTGCACGTCGGTGATGCGGAGGACTTCCTTTTGCGCCGCTTCCGCGGTATCGCGCACGATGGCATACCCGGCTACGCCGAACACCATACCTGCGGAACCAGGCCCGAGCCCGGTGCGGTCGCGGCGCTCACGCATGTCGGCAATTTTGCGGGCGACGGTTGCGGGCGAGTCGCCGTGCATGAGGTAGGCGTCGCACTTGTTCGCAATGAGATTTTTCGCTGTTTCCGACTCGCCGCCGGCGTAGAGGGTGGGGCGCGGATGGCGGACGGGCTTGGGAGAAAGCACATTATCGGCGACTTTGTAGTATTTGCCTTCGTAGGAGAAGCCTTGTCCCTGCTCGTTTGAACCAGCCCAGCATCCGTTCAGGACGTCGAGCCACTCGCTGGTGCGGGCGTACCGGTCATCGTGCTGGTCGAACTGAATGCCGTACTTTGTCGCCTCATCCGCCCACCAGCTCGAGACGACGTTGAGCGTAAGGCGGCCGTTCGAGATGTGATCGATGTTGGCGGCCTGTTTCGCGAGCAGTGCCGGGTTGTGGAAGGTTGGGCGTACGGCGACCATGATTTCCAGCGTTTCGGTGACGGCGGCGAGTGCGGCGGCGGTGGACCAGGCATCGAGCGACGGCGCTTCAGGGCCCTTGATGTCGTTCAGGTTGAGCTCGGCGATGAGGGAGAGGTCGTAGCCGAGTTGTTCGGCGCGCTGAGCCAGTCGGCGGGTATAAGCCCAGCTTGCTTCCATTCCCTCGTCGTCGACGTTGCGCAGCCAGCCGCCGAAGACCGGCATCCAGAAACCGTAGCGCATCAGCGAACTCCCCCCAGCGCGTGTGCGGTTTGACCGATGCCAAGCGTGTTGTTCTTATGAGGGCTGTTTTCCACGTGCCACTGGGCTGCGTCTGCTTTGGCGGCCTCGACGCTCAGCCAGTCCACCAGGCGCGCGAACGGGTCGAAACCGACGACCTCCGGGCCGTCCGCGACGAAGTTTGAGAGCGCATTGATGTCGTAAAAGAGCGGGATCGCGGTTTCACCGTCGCGCTCGTCGAGCATGTACTCGACGCCGCCGAGCTCGACGCCGGCCGCGGCCATGATGCGTTCGACGTCGGCGATAACCGAGGCAGGCGGGTTGTAGCCCTCGACGCGGATGCCCGACTTGGGGGCGTCGATGGCGCAGGCCGCGCGGTTGAGGTCTACGCCGGCGGTGGTGCGGCAGATATCGGCTGGGCACAGGTCAAAGGTTTCGCCTGTGGTGTGGACCTTGATGGCGTAGAGGAACTTGCCGTCGAGTACCTCGCAGCGCACGATGAACCCGCCGCGCGCCGGGATGAACTCTTGGACCAGAGCGGTGGAGTCGAGGCCGAAGTAAAGTTCGCCTGCTTCAGCGGCCGCGGCGATTTGCTCGTGCGCGTCGAAGCGTTTGACGCCTGCGCCGGAGCCGCCGATGTTGGGCTTAATGACCACCGGGAAGCGCAGCCCTTCGGTCGCGACCGCGGCCTGCGCAGGGCGGTGGATGACGCGGGCTTTCGGGTAGGGCAGCCCGAGTTCGTCGAGCAGGGAAAGCTGGGAGGCCTTGGAGAGCTCGGACCGGAACGCCTGCGAGCCGTTGATGACGCGCACGCCGCGGGCTTCGAGGTGGTCGAGGTAGCCGAGGGTATAGAAGATGGTATCGCCGTGCTCGCGATTCCACGCTGAAGGGCTCATGCGGTTCACGACGAGCGCGTATTTCTGTTCCGGGTGGTCCTCGATGGCGTAGCTGTGGGTGGTGGCATCGAGTTTTTCAAACGGGATATTGCGGCGCTCGAGCTCGGCAAACAGGGGCTTGAACCAGTGGAGCTGCTCGTAGTAGATGGCGATAGGTTTGGGCATTGCAACTCCTGGTGTGAAAAGGCTGCTCTGCAACCCGCAGGTAGCCTCAAAATTGGTGCCGATGGCTCCAGGTCTGCGCTACCTTGTCGATTCTTTCGGATTTGGCGGTAGGTGATTATTTGCTTTAAATTTGGTTCGCCGCCTTTTCCCTTTCATTGCTGACCAAGCCAGAGATGAAGAGGCCGGCGATTGCCGCAGCGCCAATCAATAGAGATCCGTATCCTGGAGAAACTCATGCACCAACGCGCCCCCTTTCAAGCATACATCCGAGAAAGAACGATGCTCCACGGATCGCGGTTGCCGACAGCGTCCATAAAAGCGTGATGCTGCCTGCAATCAGCCTGTCCAGCAGCGAGAAAACTAGAATCAGTACTCCAACCTCCCGGAGTGCTTCCGCAGCCATTTCCGTGTACGATTCGTGCACGCGGCCTGCCTCTCGTGTCTAGCCCTGCCTATGTATCGCTGGATAGAACTGATTTCAGGTTCTAAATTAAACATGTACCATGCCTTTGGTCACAGGGGTTCGCGTAAGAAACTACGCTCCCGCTACTTCACCCTCGATGACCACCTTGACATGCGCCGTGACTTCACGATGAAGCTTGACGGGTACCAGGAACTCGCCGAGTTGCTTGAGCGGTTCGGGCAGGTTGATTTTGCGGCGGTCGGTTGCGAGGCCCTGAGCTTCGAGCGCCGCGGCGATGTCCGACGAGGTGACGGAGCCGAACAGGTGTTCGTTTTCGCCGACTTTGCGTGTGAAGGGGAGGGTGAGCGCGTCGTATTGCGCGACCAGCTGCTCGGCTTCGCCTTTTTCCCGTGCCGACCGGCGGACGGCCGACTGCTTCATCTGTTCGATCACAGACTTATTGGCGGCGGTGGCCTGCATGGCCAGTTTGCGCGGCAGCAGGTAGTTGCGGCCGTAGCCGTCGGCGACTTTGACGACGTCGCCGCGGTTGCCGAGGTGCTCCAGATCTTCCTTGAGGATGACTTCCATGGTGCGTGTTCTCCCGGATTGAAAAGCGTTAGTAGCGTGCGGCGAACGGCAGCAGCGCGATGTTGCGGGCCTGCTTGATGGCACGGGTGAGCCGGCGCTGGTGCGTGGTGCAGACACCGGTGAGGCGGCGGGGCGTGATTTTACCGCGCTCGGCGACGAACTGCTGCAGGAGACGCACATCGCGGTACGGGATGGCTTCAATTTTCTCAACGCAGAACTTGCAAACCTTTTTGCGACGGAAGAATTTGCGGCCGCCGCCGCCACCGGCAGGGCGCGGAGGGCGCGGCCCGCCGGAGCCCTGACCACCCTGACCTGAACCGCCATACCCTGAACCGCCTTGACCTGAACCGCCTCCGGGTCCGCCGGATCTGTAGCTTCCCGTGCTCGGGCCGTCGCTGGATTGCCCGGCGGAGCCTGCCTCTGAGCGAGGCGTCCCTTGTGTTTCATCTGCCATGATTCGATTCCCTTCTTGCCGGCTCTGAGGCGCGGCGGTGCTTCTGGACTTGTTGTGCGCTCCGGTTTAGGCGAGCGCCGGTGTTTCGGACTGGATGCCGGCCGCGGGCGCTACGGCAGCCGCGGGCGCAGGCTCCGCTGCCGGCGTTGCTCCAGCCGCGGGGGAGGTGAACCCCTGCGCTTCAGGGTTCGGCTGTGCGCTGCGCTTGGTGCGGCCTGCACGCAGGGCCTTTACCTTGTCGAGGCGCTTTTCTTCTTCATCCATGCGTACGGTCAGGAACTTGATGACCGGCTCGGAGACGCGGAGACGGCGTTCCAGCTCTGCTACCAGCTTGCCGTCGGCATCGATGGTCAGCAGCACGAAGGTGCCGTCGTTGAACTTGCGAACGGTGTAGGCCAGCTTGCGGCGACCCATTTTTTCGACCGAGCGGATGTTGCCGCCGCCGGTGGTCACAGTGCCTTCAAACCCGGAAATCAGCTTGTCGACATCCTCTTCCGCCACATCGGGACGGATGATAAACATTACCTCGTAGAAACGCCCTGCTACCGCCATACTGTTCGCCTCATTCCCGGCTCGCTCAAAAAACAGCGCAACCGTTCAGGATTCCTGCTTTTCGCCCGCATGCCTTTCTCGCGAAGACGATGGGGGATTGATCTTGTTCATGGCCGCGGGAACCCCATCCGTAGCGATTGCCGCGACTGCTTCCGCTGCGCGATCCAGTGCCTCGCCCAACAGTTCCAACTCCATCCGGCGCATCGGCTGCAGCAGGTAGTCCGCGCCGCGTCGCCCCTTGCCAATCTGCCCATCCGGCCCTACGCCGATCCGGATTCTTGCCCAGCGCTCCGTGCCCAGCAGCGCGTTGATGCTTTTCGCGCCGTTGTGCCCGCCCGACGATCCGCCGGGCCGCACCCGGACCGTACCCAGCGGCAGTGCCAGCTCGTCATAGACCACCACCAGATCCTGCTCGGGGTGGACCTGAAACTCTCGAACCAAAGCCGCCACCGACTCCCCGCTACCATTCATCCAGGTTTCCGGCTTGGCGAGGATGACCTCGCGTCCGCCAACCTCCACTTTGCCGGTCAGTGCCCGGCCGCGCCGGTTGCTGACCGAAACCCTCGCCGCATCGGCGATCCGATCGATGGCCAGAAACCCGGCATTGTGCGGCGTCCACTGGTACTCCGGGCCAGGATTGCCCAGCCCGACAACCAGCAAGGACCGGCCCAGCAGCATTCCCTGCTCCCCTTACTTCTTGGGCGCGTTATCAGCCGGAGCCGCGGCATCGCCCTTGCCCTTCTTCGCCACTTCCGGCTCGGCCGCGGCGGCCAGTGCTTCGGCCGTGGCGGGTTCTTCCTTCATCATGGCCAGGTGCGCGACCGTGGCTTCCTCGTCGGTGACGAAGCGGAACTTGCCGCCGTGCGGAAGGTCGGCTACGCGAATGACGTCCCCGATCTTCATTTGCGCGACATCTACCTCGATCGACGCCGGAATATCCGACGGCAGGCACTCGATTTCAACCTCGCGTAAAACCTGGTCGAGCACGCCGCCTTCATTCTTGACGCCGAAAGCAATACCCGTGAGCAGGATCGGCACCTCGGCGCGCATGGCCTTGTCGAGCGCGATCCGCTTCAGGTCGACATGGATCAGGCGGTCCTTGATGGGCTCGAACTGCCAGTCGACGATCATGGCCTTGGCCTTGGTTCCGGCGACATCGAGGTCGAAAATCGTGTTGTGGCCGCTTTCCGAATGGAGGATGCGCAGCATCTGCTTGGGGTCGAGCTCGACCGCGACGGCCGGCTCCTTTGCCCCGTAGACCACGCCGGGCAGCTTGCCGGCGACACGCACCCGGCGCGCCGCGTTCTTGGTAAACCTGCCTTCGCGGGGAAGGGCGTTGACCGTTTCGGTAGTTGCCATGTTCTGTTTTCCTTTCGGGCACAGACTTTGTGTCTGCTCCCTTTTATTTCTCGTTCGGCGTCAGCTCTAACTGAATAGCGTGCTGACGCTGGTTTCCATATGGATGCTCTCGATGGCCGCGCCCAGCAGGCCGGCAATGGATCGCACCGTAATTTTCGGCTCCGCCCGCGCCGCTTCGGACAGCGGGATTGAGTCGCTCACCACCAGCTCCCGCAGCCGGGAGTTGTGGATGCGCTCAACTGCCGGGTCGGACAGCACCGCGTGTGAAGCACAGGCATACACCTCGGTCGCGCCCTGCTCCAGCAGCGCATCAACCGTTTTGACGAGTGTGCCGGCGGTGTCGACGATGTCGTCGATGATCAGGCAGGTTCGCCCGCGCACATCGCCGATCACGTGCATGACCGCCGTCACGTTGATATCGGTACGCCGTTTGTCCACGATGGCCAGCGGCGCGCCCATCCTGGTTGCAAAAAACCGTGCCCGTTCCACGCCGCCAGCATCCGGAGACACAACCGTCAGGTCGGCCAGGTTGAGCTCGCGGAAGTAGCTCACCATGACCGGGCTGGCGAACAGGTGGTCGACCGGTATGTTGAAGAATCCTTGAATCTGCGCCGCGTGGAGGTCCATAAAGAGCCCACGATTCGCTCCAGCTGTCGTCAGCAGGTCAGCCACCAGCTTGGACGAGATGGCTACCCGCGGCCGGTCCTTCCGGTCTTGCCGCGCATAGCCGTAGTACGGAACGACCACGGTGATGCGCCCCGCGGATGCCCGCTTGAGAGCATCGATCATGATCAGCAGTTCCACCAGGTGCCGATCCACCGGGTTTGAGGTGGGCTGCACCAGGAAGACGTCCGCGCCGCGCACGTTTTCAAGTAGCTGGAAATGCATTTCGCCATCGGCGAAGCGCTGGATACGGGTTTCCCCGAGAGGCACCCCGATATGGCGGCAGATTTCGGCCGCGAGTTCGGGGTTGGCACTGCCGGAAAAGATGCGGAATCGCTTGTCGTCGCGCAGGCGAGAGGTTTTTTTGCGCTCGCCGGCAGGACGTTCCGCTGCCGGCTTGGAGCCTCCGCCCTGTCCATTGCGCGTCGTGTCTGCCACCTGCGTCGCATGCGCGTTGTTTGCCGTCGCATGTGTACCGTTTTCAGCTTTCACACTCTCTTCTGCCGCATCCTGCTTCATGATCGGGACCTTTCGCGAGGCTGGTTGGCTCTCGTTTACTGGCTACGGTTGCTCTCCGGGCTTGTTTTCCCGAAGCCTACTCCCACATTGCTTTCCAAGCTGGCTGGGCGACTAGGATTCGAACCTAGACAAAGTGCGTCAAAGGCACTTGACCTACCATTAGTCGATCGCCCAAAAAATCTTTCCGCCCGTTTCTGCGGATCACTTGTTCCTGCCCTGCTTACCTCTCGTCCACGACCATATCGGCCCAGTAGGCTGCGCGCCGGATTGTACGGGTGCGCAGGTTTCGGATGCCGAGCCCGTTGAGCCGCTCTTCGGCCGCGAGGGCGCCCGCTTCGTCCCGGTACAGCCCGAACACGGCTGATCCGGAACCGGAAAGCGCGGCATACACTGCCGGATTGCCGGAGGATTGACCCGCTAATGCACGCTTGATTTGTTCAAAAAGGGGATGCTGCCGAAAAACGACTTGTTCAAAGTCGTTGGGAAGTATCCCGGTCTGGACAAGCGTGGAAAGCAAGGGGCCTCCCGCTAGGCCCTGGTCGCTCGAAGTATTCCGCGGAACACTTCCTGAAGCCAGGACACCGGTTGCGTGCTGCTCGACCCATGCGGATGCGAGAGCTCGACTCAACTCATTCAGTCTATCGGCCATTTCCCCCGGAGTCAAACCAATGGACGTCTGCTCGAGATCCCAGGCTCGAAACGCAGCCGGGGTGGATACGCCCACCTCCGGCAAGGCAAGCACAGCTTCCATCTCCGGGAGGTCTGCCAGGGGCACGACCTGCTCGCCGCGACCGAGCCCCAGAACACTGCCTCCCAGTAGAAACAGGGGCACATCCGAGCCGACTTCGGCGGCCAAACGCAGCTGGGCTGGACCGGTCAGGACTCCGGTAAAAACTTTGGGCAGAGACCCGAGGAGCGGGCCGGCGACGCCCTGCCGGACAAGCTCGCGCTCCAACCCGAGCAGGGCGGCCACGGCATTTCCGGAGCCGCCGCCCAGGCCGCCCTGCACCGGCAGATGCTTCTCCAGGTGCACTCGCACGCGCAACCCCTCACGCCCCGGCACGGCGAGCGCGAGCGCGAGCATTTTCCATACCGTATTTCGGGCATCGAGGGGTACCCGGCGGTCGTTGCAGCTAATCTCGATATGCGGCTGCCCATGCTTCGGCGCAATCGAAACCGTGACCAGGTCGTGCGCATTGAGCGTCTGGTACAGCGTCGTGAGCGCGTGAAAGCCGTCCGGGCGCGTCGGCCCGATCAGCAGGCCGAGGTTAATCTTCGAGTACGAGCGCAGGGTGACCGGCATCGGCCTCCAGTTTACCTGTGCTTTCCAGGCAGCAGCACAAGACGCGAAGTGTGGCTGCCTGCTGCCTTTGTCACGTTACCTGGGTGTATATCGCAAGCAACTCCGCCGCCGCTCGAGCATCGCGCCGCGGTGGGCATGCGGTATGGTCGATGGGATGGACGTGCGGCGAAAAACAGGGGACGCCTCACCCGCTTCTCGCGGGTATCTCCCAACGCTGGACGGCTGGCGAGCGGTCGCCATTCTTGCCGTAATCTTTCATCATGCCGCGCTCTTTGAGTGGGGACCGCTGAGCACGCGCGGGCTTTACGAGTTTGGCGATACCGGCGTTCAGGTCTTTTTTGCCATCAGCGGCATCCTGATCTGCACACGATTGCTCGAAGAAGAGGTAAAGACCGGCAGCCTTCATTTGAAGGGTTTCTACCTACGGCGCATACTCAGAATTCAGCCCGCGGCACTGCTTTTTTTACTCGTTGCTCTCCTGTTGAAGTTTTTGGCGATAGCGCCGCTCACCTGGGGTGAGTTTTTCGCCTCACTGGTTTCGGTTCGCAACTACCTCCATCCATGGACTACCCTGCCGGCGGACTGGGTCACGCGGCATTTCTGGTCTCTTTCCGTTGAAGAACACTTTTATCTGGTGCTTCCGGTTTTTCTTCTGCTGGTACGCAGGAGACGCGCCACCCTGCTGCTGGGCACGGCCTTTTTTTTTCTTGCATGGGGCGCAGTGGCGGCGCGCGCAGGGCTTGTAGGACCGCAGGGTTACCACCGCACGGACCTATGTCTGCCGGCGCTTCTGGTCCCGGCCGCCCTTGCCGTCCTGCTCCGGCGCGACGGTTTCCTCCTCGCTCTCAAAAATATCTGCGGCCGCCAATTGGCCTTCTGTTTGCGATCGTTGTCTTTGTCCCCATCTGGAATCACTGGAGGCACGCCCTGCACGGTCTGGCCTACCTGGCCCCTTCTGCCCTGGTTCTCAGTACCATGCTGCATCCTGCGAGCTTGAGCGGTCGCCTTCTGGAGTGGCCACCCCTCCGGTTCATCGGCCGCATTTCGTATGGGCTTTATCTTTGGCAGGAGCTTTTTTTCAGCGGCCATTTCGCGCCGGAGTTCCACCCGTTCGGCCCTTTCAGCCATGCGCCTCTCAACTTCGTCGCGGTTTTTGCACTGGCTACCGTGAGCTTTTTCCTGGTCGAGCGGCCTTGCATGCGCCTTGGCCATCGCCTGGAACCGCCGGCAGTGGAGGGCCGGCCTGAACTGGCCCCAGCCGGCGCGAGTGCGTGAACGCGTTGGCAGGCACATCAGGGTAGGTTCATCGGGGATGAGAAGATAGTGCTGAATGTATTTCTCCCATGCTTAAAGTTATTTCCACGCACATCTTTATTCGCTCACGTCTCCACCCAGGCCTTCTTGACACGCTCGCCCGCACTGGCGCCGAGGGTATTGAGCTGTTTGCCGCACGCCAGCACTTTGACTACACCGACCGCACGACTGTGCGCGAAATCGCCGACTGGTTTCGCGGGAGTCCCGTGCCGCTGTTCTCCATGCATGCGCCGCTATTCAGCGATCGCGACTCAGGTCGGGGCGGAGAGCCGTCGGTGAACGTGGTGCACCATGACAAGAGCCGGCGCATTGACGCGATGGACGAGGTGAAGCGCGCGCTTGAAACCGCGGAACAGATCCCGTTTCAATATCTGGTGCTGCACCTGGGCGACCGGGGTGACGACTGGAACCCGCGCACGCTGGAAGATGCCCTGACCTCGCTTGAACATCTGCAGACGTATGCGCGGCCTTTGGGGGTGAGGCTGCTGGTTGAAAATATTCAGAATGAAGTCACCACGCCTCCGCATTTACTTGAGATCTTGCGCGTTGGGCATTTTAAGGACATTGGCGTGTGCCTGGATGTAGGCCATGCTCATCTGGCCGAGGGCGTTCCGGCTGCGCTGGCCGAGTTGAGCGACCTGATCCGGTCGGCGCATCTGCATGACAATCACGGCGAGCGCGACGAGCATCTGTGGCCGGGCGAAGGGACCATCGACTTCCCCCAAGCACTGGCCGCGCTCAAGCACGCGAAACAAGGGCCTGCGGGCGTGCTGGAAATTCACTACTCCTATGGAGCGGACCCGGGGCAAATTGTTGAACGGGCTAAGGCGGCTTTTGCGCGCTTCGACTCGGACGGACCGGGCGAGGAGAACTAACCATGGCAGACGAGACCGGGGCACATGCCCCGTTAACGACGATTGCTTCCATCGGCAAGCATGAAGGGCAGCTCATCACCCTGCAGGGCTGGCTCTATAACCTGCGTGAAAGCGGCAAGCTGCTATTTCCGATTTTTCGCGACGGCTCGGGCACTATCCAGGGCATCGTGCCGAAGGCGGCGGTGCCGGCGGAAGTCTTTGAAACGATCAAAGGGCTGACGCAGGAGTCGAGTGTCGTGGTCCGAGGGCGGGTGCGCGCCGACAAGCGCGCGCCTGGCGGCTATGAGCTTGACGTCTCGGGGATAGAAGTGAGGCAGCGTGTGGGCGAGGACGCGCCGTTTCCCATCTCGCTCAAGGAGCACGGTGTCGACTTCCTGATGGAAAATCGCCACCTGTGGATCCGCACGCCGCGCCAGTCGGCGATCCTGCGCATCCGCGCGGAGGTAATCAAAGCGGCCCGTGACTTTCTCGATGAACAGGGCTTTATCCTCACGGACCCTCCGATCCTGACCCCCGCGGCATGCGAAGGCACCAGCACCCTGTTTCCCGTCGAATACTTCGGCGAGGAAGCATTCCTGACCCAGAGCGGGCAGCTCTATATCGAGAGCACCGCGCTTGCGCTCGGCAAGGTCTACTCGTTCGGACCGACGTTTCGCGCGGAAAAATCGAAAACGCGCCGCCACCTGACTGAGTTCTGGATGGTGGAGCCGGAGATGGCCTACGCGGGCCTGGACGATTTGATGGAGCTGGCCGAAAATTTCATTTCGTTTCTTGTTGATCGCGTGCTGACGCGCAGGAGGGCCGACCTCGCGCTCACTGGCCGGGACATTGCGAAACTGGAAGCGATCAAAGCGCCGTTTCCTCGCCTGCGCTACGACGAAGCCGTGCAGATGTTGAACGATGCCCACACCCGGGGCGAGCTGGAGCAGCCGTTCGAGTACGGCAATGATTTCGGCTCGCCGGACGAGACGTATTTGTCTTCACAGTTCGATCGCCCGGTGATGGTGCATCGGTATCCGGCGGCGGTCAAGGCCTTTTACATGCAGCCCGACCCCGAGGATCCGCGCTATGCGCTTTGCGTGGATGTGCTGGCGCCTGAGGGTTACGGCGAAGTGATCGGCGGGTCTGAGCGCATTGCCAGCTACGACCTGCTGAAGCAGCGCATCGAGGAGCACAACCTGCCGCTCGACGCGTTTCAGTGGTACCTGGACCTGCGCCGCTATGGGTCTGTCCAGCATGCAGGGTTTGGCATGGGGATAGAGCGCGCGGTGGCATGGATTTGCGGGCTCGATCACGTGCGGGAAACGATTCCGTTCGCGCGCACGCTCAACCGCATGTACCCGTAATGTATTGCGGGTGAAGGGCCGGCGCTTTCGCGACCGGCCTTTCTGTTTAAGGTGAAATTTCCCCGGCTATTGTTGAAGAACAAGGTTTACTGTGGTGGTACGCGCCACGCCACCGCTCTTCATCGTCACGGTCAGTATGTACGTGGCAGGCTGGCTGTCCGGCGAAGCATGGGGGGAAGCATTCTTGCTCCAGGCATTGCCCGGTGTTGCTCGCAGCCGGTCAACATGCTGCCCCCGGCGAGTGCGCCAAGCATCAGCAACAGCGTGAATGCAAGACCTCGCCCGGCTTTGCGCAACCGGCGTGCCTTCCCCGAGCGGTAGCAGGATGAGAGCCAGTGCCGCTGCTCCCAGAGCAGGGCTCGATCCGATGGATCAATCGCCGTAAGCGGGTTGGAGATGCCAACCTGAAGCTGGTTGGTGCTGAGCATGGCTACGCCACCGTCCAGAGTGGATTCGCCAAGCAAAATTTTCCCATTCAGGAAGCGCACGGAGCCGCTCGGCGCGCCAGTGGTCGAGGACCGTACCTGAGCTTGCAGACGAATGGTCCCGTCCGCCGCCATGGTACCTGCTTGCGTAAGCGCCGTGGAGGTCGCGGCTTTTTGAATGATGAGTACGCCAGGGATAGGCGTCAGGGTGTAGTTCGCCATGGCGCTCCCGCTCACGCTGACAAGGATGGGGTACTGCCCTGGTACATCGGTGGCGGAAACCTGGGCCGTGTAGCTGGCCGTCAGCATATCTCCGTTCACCGCACCTGCCAATGTACCTGTAAATAGCGGGTTAGCCGCCCCGTAGGCGCGCGTGGCGCTTATGGCTCTCGCGGTCAACGGAGCAGGCGTGATTGTCAGCTTGCCTTCGAGCATTGTGGGCGTGTAGTTACCGAGTGTGGCGCCTGCAAGCGCCGGATGGACAGGGTAAGTGCCCACCGGGGATGCAATCGTAGCCGATGTTATGAAGATTTCGGCGAAAACCTCATATTAGCGGCCCCTGTAACGCTGCCGGTAAAGGTCGGGTTCGCGCTGCCATAAAGGCGAGTGGCGTTTTCGACAGATGCCGTGAGCGGCGCGGCTGTAACGGGGAGGGTGCCGTTGGTTGCGGCGCTAAGATAGTTTGCGAATCCACCCCCCTGGGCTGAAGGCACAATGGGATACTTTCCGGGAGCGGATGCCATTGTCGCGGTGGTCGTGAACGACTCGGTAAAACTGTCACCGTTTGCTGCTCCAGTGACTGCGCCCGTGAACGATGGATTTGCTACGCCATAGTTGCGCGTTGCGTCGTTCGCCTTGACAGCCAGAGATGCGGGCAGGATCGTCAACATTCCATTCTTAATCGCAGGCGTGTAATTGCTTATGCTTGGACCACTGGCGGCCGGCACGATCGAGTACGCTGCGACTGGAGAGGTCTGGGTTGCCGCAGTTGTGAACGTCTCAATAAAGCTTTCGCCGTTCAGCGCTCCTGTGACAGTGCCGGTAAATTGTGGGTTCGCAGCGCCATAGGTCCGCACTGCGTCATTGGCTGCTACGGTAAGACCCGCAGGCGTTACGGTTAGCGTTCCATTTTTAAGAATCGGGTTGTAATTCGCAGCTGCTGCGCCTGTAACAGCCGGCACGATCGTGTAACTCATCACCGGCGAGGTAGCGGTGGCAGAAGTGCTGAAGCTTTCCGAAAACGTATCTCCATTGAGCGCGTCAATTACGGCGTCGGTAAACTTCGGGTTTGCCGCGCCATAGATGCGGGTTCCATTGTCGGCTGCTACCGTCAGGGAGGCCGCCGTGATTTGCAGGTTCCTTTCTGTATGTTCTGGCTGTAATTGCCAGGTTCGATCCAAGAGCCGACGGCACGATAGGGTAGCTGCCGATACCCGTGGACACCGTCGCTGCGTTTGTAAATGTCACCGCGAAGCTATCGTTATTCACCGCGCCAGTGATGGAACCGGTAAACTTCGGGTTCGCCGCGCCATAGATGCGTGTAGCGCTATCGGCCAGGATGTTGAGCGGGGCCGCCATGATCTGGATGGTAGTCTGCCCGGACGCTTTCGCGTAGTTGCCATTGGGCGAGGTAAAGGCTCCGTTGAGTGTGAAGCTGCCCACGGAAGGCGCGAGATATGACTTACTGGCAACGCCATTCGTAAGTGTCTGAGAGCCGAAACCTCCATTCGCGTCAGAAAAGTTTACGGTGCCGCCGGTCACTGGGCCATTTGTCGCTTCATTGATGACTGATGCCGTGACCTGCACGGGGTTTCCATAAATCGCGCTCGCGGGGGCAGACAACGCGAGACTGGTGGACGCTACGGAGCCGCTACCCGTCATGGAGATGGACTGCAACGCGTTTGCGGCGTTCAGGTTCGTATCGCCGATCACTACGTTGCCTTGTAAGTTGCCGGTCGTTGTGGGTGCGAAATTGATTGCAAGCGCACAATTGGTGCCCGGCGCCAGGCTGGAACCTGCGGGAGTGCCCGCTAAATTGTGGACACGCGTTCGCGACACTGCCGTCGATTGCGAAGTTTGAGGACACGGCTGGATTGCTGCCGGACGAGGGAATTGGGAACGCTAAAGGACTGTTGCCAACATTTTGCAGCATCACTGTTTGCGCGCTGCTCGTCGCGCCTACCGGGGTAGCCGCGAAGCTTAAACTTGGTGGAGCGGTCAGATCTTCTTTCAGCACACGTCCGTTGCCGATGTTAGCAATATATACACTCCCTCTGCCATCCAGCGCCACGCTGTTCGGGGGATACTAATCCGCTGTTTAGTGTGCTTTCGACGTAGCCGCTGCCCGACGGGGTTTCTTTTACGATTCGGTTCGCTCCGGCGTCGGCTATGTAAAGTGTCCCGCTCGCGTCGAGGGTAATTCCCCGTGGGTTGGTCAAGCCTCCTGCCAACGCTGTTGTCTGTATAAAGCCAGATGTTGTGGGAGTTTCTTTGAGTACTCGATTGTTGTCGAAATCAGCGGTGAAGACGTCTCCTGCTTCGTCCACAGCCAATCCCTGAACATTCACTCCTGCAGCCTGGACTGTACTCTGGACATAAGCTCCATTGAGTAGCGTTTCCTTCAACACTCGCCCGCCGGCGTCGGCAGTATACACTGCCATTACCGTCGATAGCCACAAAATTCGGGTAGGAGATACCCTGTCCTACCGTGGACTCCACGTAGCTACCGTTCACCGGTGTTTCCTTCAATACGCGATTATGAAAGCAGTCGGCGATGAAAATATCGCATAACCGTCAACCGCTATCATGTCTGGGTAATACAGTCCGCTTGTAACTGCCCGCCGACAAAGCTTCTTTTACCACCCGGTTATGATTGGCGTCGGCGATGTAGATATTTCCAGTCGCATCGATGGCTATGCGACAAGGCCCGGATAAGCCGGTGAACGGCAATGTGCTTTGGCTATAGTTGCCGCCAGAAAGTGTCTCCTTCACTATTCGATTGTTATTCGTATCGGCGACGTAGACATTTCCATTCGCGTCGAGTGTAAGTCCGCCGGGCTTTGATAGAGCGTTGTCCACCAGCTTTTGTGCCTCACCGAAGTGAGCCGCTTGTGCAGAAGCGCTCGGCAGGGCGATACCAACGAGGGCCGCGAAAGCGCAGAACAGCATAGTTATCGCGCCTGCCCTCAACGCAGAGAAAAACCTGGATGGAGGACGATTGATGCAGGTCTTCAGCGATATATCTGGTATTTCGAATAGGAAACAGGAAACCGAGCAGACGATAACGGCAAAGACAAACAGCAAACAAGGCAGCTCATAGCGGCGATTCCAAAGCACTCAAGATTTTGTAAATGCGGCAGCTCGCGTATAGCCGTAACCGACAAATGGTCAGCAATACCGGCGAACCCATGTCCACTATCGGCAGTCCTGACCCAGTAAGCACGAAAAAACTGGAGCATTCGCGAACACAAGTCTGTGCTGGGACCCAAACTGGAACCGCGTACCAAGATGGGAATCAGCGGCGCAAAAAAACAGGAATCACCCTTGCACATGCTTTCTTCTCGCGGGAGAATCCAACCCAGCCCGTTGCCCGGCTACTATCAGAAGCAGCATGAAGAAATTGCGCGTAGGTATTCTTTTCGGCGGACGGAGCGGCGAGCATGAGGTGTCATTGCTCTCCGCTGCATCCGTTCTGGCTGCGATCAATCGCAACAAGTACGAAGTTGTTCCCATCGGCATCACGAAAGAGGGCCGCTGGGTCACGGCAGGCGATGCCGATTTACTGCTGTGCCCGCCCGAGAACGGCGGCAGCCTGACAACCGCCCCGGGGGAGCAACCAAGTGCCTCAGGGGAGTCGCACCTGCGCGCGGGCGATCCGCGGGCGACGACCTCCGCCGCGGTGCTGGCGCGCGGCGAGGCCACGCTCATGCCGCCACAGCCGGGGGCCGGGCTCATTCCGTTTGAGAGTGACGGTACCCCATACGGGCAGGCGCTCGCCCTCGATGTGGTACTCCCCGTGCTCCACGGCAGCTTTGGCGAGGACGGCACCATCCAGGGCCTCCTTGAGCTCGCGGGGATTCCTTATGCGGGCTCGGGCGTGCTCGGCTCGGCAGCCGGCATGGACAAGGACGTGATGAAGCGCCTGTTCGCCTCCGCCGGGCTGCCCATTCCCAGGCACGTCACTCTGCTGCGCTCGGCCTGGCAGGCCGGGCCTGCCGAAGCCGTTGCGGCAGTCGAGGAGGCACTCGAATACCCGCTTTTTGTGAAGCCGGCGAATGGCGGTTCGTCGGTCGGCATCAGTAAGGCGCACGACCGAGGCGAGCTCAAAACGGCGCTTGAAGTCGCCGCCCGCCATGACCGCAAGCTCGTAGTGGAGCAGGCAGTCGGCGGCGGCCCGGAGGGTACCGGCAAGGCGCGCGAACTCGAAGTAGCGGTACTGGGCAACGACAAACCGGAAGCCTCGGTCGTGGGCGAGATCGTCCCCGCGAAGGAGTTCTACGACTACGAAGCAAAGTACCTGAGCGAAGGTTCCATCCCTGTTATTCCGGCGCAGATCACCGAAGCGCAGTCGGAAGAGATTCGCGCGATGGCCCTGCGCGCGTTCGGGGCCTGCGACTGCGCGGGTCTGGCGCGGGTCGATTTTCTTATGGAGCCCGGCGGTGGATCGGGCAAATCAGGCCGCATTTACCTCAACGAGATCAATACGCTGCCCGGCTTTACCGCGATCAGCATGTATCCCAAGCTGTGGGCGGCCAGCGGCGTGCCTTACCCGGAGCTCATCGACCGCCTGATCGCGCTTGCGCTGGAGCGAGCCGGCGAGCGGACGGCAACCATTTACAGCCGGGACTAGGCGAAGGCAGCCAGGAACCGGAAGGAGCGGGCAGGTGTCTAAATTGAGCAGGACAATGAGAAGAACACGAACCAGAACGCGTAAAGAACGTACCAGGAGGCAAGCACAGCGATGACCCTGCTCGATGCACCTCGCTACGATGCGCGACGAGCGCGCATCATTCGCAACAGCATTCTCGCCACTCTCGGCGTCCTCCTGCTCGGAGCCATTCTCTCCTGGGCCTTTTGGGATTGGCCGGAGCAGCACCGCGTCAATCACTTCTTTTCGCTGGTGGAAAAGGGCGATTTGAACGACGCCTACGGCTACTGGAACAACGATCCCCAGTGGCGCGAGCACAGCGATCGCTACACGGGCTATACCTTTGCCGAATTCGAGAAGGACTGGGGACCATCCGGCGAGTACGGCGTGATCCGTTCGCACAAGGTCGGGCTCACGGCGACCAAGGGCAATGGGGTGATCATGGGCGTCGATATCAATGGGGGCAAGACGCCGGTGTTCCTGCGCGTGGATGGCAAAACGAAAGAGATCGGGTTTTCCCCAGTCGAGCTATATGTAGGGCCGGATTAGCCGGTGCAACACTGGACGCTACTCAGGGAGAACCTGGATCAAAGGCGGAAATGCTGTTCTTTACAAAAAGCTTGTCAGCCTTAGAGAGACTGTGCGAGAAGGTTGGTTCCGGGCAGGGGAGAACAATGCCTCCCACGCATTTTTGCGAGTTTCCAAGATAGCGTTTCGGCGAAGATTGGTGGGTATGTTCAACAGCAACTGGAAGAAACTGCCCGGTGCGATCCTTATCGCCATCCCCATCATTCTCTTTTTGACTGTATGCATGCGCGGTGTAGTGAATGTCCCCCTTATGGACGACTATGACGCGATTCTGCAATTTCTAGCCACCTATAGAGGCGAACCAAATGCGGTAGCAAAGGTCTGGTGGGTGCTTACCTCGCAGCATACGCAGTACAAGCTTATTATTCCTCATACCATTGTGGTTTTTGAGTATATGTGGACCGGTCACGTGAACTTCGCCGTGCTGCAATGGATCGGCAATGGAATGATGCTGATCACCGGGTATCTGCTTTGGATTCTTCTGGCGCGGACCGGCAGGTCTATGCGCGAGCGAATATGGCTTTTCGTACCCGTAGCCTGGATCCTGTTTGCCCCGCAATACTTTGAAACCGTCGATTGGGCGATGGGTGGACTCCAGAACCTGACGGTTGTACCGGCAGCCATGGCGGCACTCATGCTCTTGACACGAAATAAGCCTGCCGCCTTTGCCTGGGCTTGTATTTTTCTTTCGCTGGCGATCGCCTGCTCTGGAAACGGCTTTATGGTGGGCGCTTTGGGGGCTTTGCTGTTAGTTGCCACACGCAGGTGGTGGAGGATACTTACGTGGTGCGGCGTCACCCTTGCCGGGGCATTGCTTTATGGGGTGCACTACAGTATGAACGGCGCTCTTTCCCCGCCTGGAGTGAAGCTGTTTCTGCTTAACCTGCTGATTACCCCATTAGTTTTTCTGGGCTCCCCCGCAAATGTCTGGCCTGTGGCCATGGTTGCCGGGGGTGTACTCGTTGTTGCTTTCGCTTTGCTGATGAGAAGGGACTGGTATCGGCGGGAGCCTGCCAGCTTTGCGATCGCCCTGTTTATTTTGCTTTCCGCATTGCTTGTAGCAATGGGCCGATATGGACTTACAGGGGGCACGGCATCGCGTTACAGAATTTATTCCCTTTTGTTCGTGTGCACTCTGTGGATTGCGTCAGTGCGCCTCAACGTACGGTGGGCAGGCTTCGATACACCTGACCGGCGCAAGGTCCTGGCAGGGTTGATTACCTGTTCCGTTTTATTCTGCCTGGTGACGACTTACAAGGCCGACCACATCCTGGTAAAGCGTAAGCGTTTGCTGCTTGCGCACCTTTCTCAATGGGAAGCACACCCCCAAGCGCTTGTGCTGATACCGGACGAGCTGCCTGTGATGTCTGAGCCTCAATGGGTGTCGTTCCGAAAACGATGTTTACCGATTATGAAAAGTGCTATTGAGACTCATGTTTACGTTCCTCCTGACTTACGCCGATGAGCAGAGAATGAGGGCGGCATGTGTGGGCCGGGCGAGGAGTGGATCCTGAGCTGCCGCTGAGGGGGAACCCGCAGCTCAAAAGTGACATGTGGGGCACCTGCTTCTCACACGCCCGCTGCGTGAAAAGCAGATCCTTCACGTCTCAAGCCTAGCCCTTTCGCTCAGGATGACTCTGGCATTATCGGCGAGCAAAGGACTCCTCCTCCGGCTTATCTACTTCACAACTGCCGTCGCAAATGCGTCTCGTATGCTTCGCGCCGCCGCCGTTATGTTTCGCAGCGCGGAGCGCACCTCCGGCCAGCCGCGTGTTTTCAGGCCACAATCAGGGTTGACCCAGAGCTGCTCCGGGGTGAGCACCTCCAGCGCTCCCCGCAGCAATGCCTCCATCTCCGCTTCGGGTGGAACGCGCGGCGAGTGGATATCCCAAACGCCTGGGCCAATGCCGTTTGGATACGAAACTTTGCTGAAGGTGTGCAGCAGTTCGCCCTTCGACCGAGCCGACTCCATTGAAATTACGTCCGCATCGAGCGCGGCGATCGAGGGCAGGATCGACTCGAACTCGCATTAGCACATATGCGTATGGATCTGCGTGCTGTCGCGGGCACCCAATGTTGCGAGCCGGAACGCCTCGACAGCCCACTCGAGATACGCGGCCCAGCCACTGCGACGCAGCGGAAGACCTTCACGGAGCGCAGGCTCATCGAGCTGGATGGCCCGGATGCCCGCGGTTTCGAGATCGCGTATCTCGTCACGCAGAGCGAGTGCGATCTGGCGTGCGACCTCGCTGCGCGCGACATCGTCACGCACGAACGACCACTGGAGGATTGTGACCGGACCGGTCAGCATGCCCTTCACTGGTCTTGCAGTCTGTGACTGCGCGAAGGTACTCCAGCGCACCGTCATGGGCGCGGGCCGGTGCACGTCGCCGTAGATGACGGGCGGCTTGACGCGGCGCGAGCCGTAGCTTTGCACCCAGCCGTCTGAGTAAAGGCGAAGCCCTGGAGCTGCTCGCCGAAGTACTCCACCATGTCATTGCGCTCGAACTCGCCGTGCACAAGCAGGTCGAGGCTGGCGTTTTCCTGCTCGCGCAGGCAGCGCACGGTTTCGTTTTCGAGAAAACTCCTGTAGTCCACTTGAGGAAGCTGCCCGGAGCGCCAGGCTGCTCGCGCTTTGCGCACCTCCGAGGTTTGCGGAAATGAGCCGATAGTGGTGGTCGGCAAGGGCGGTAACCGGAGCGATGCGGCCTGTGCTTCGGCGCGTCGGGCGTACGGCGTTTCGCGTTTGTAATCACTTGCCGTGAGCGCTCCAAGGGCCGCGCGCACTTCCTCATTGCGGCTGGACTCCGCGGCCGCTCGCGATGCGATGGCGGCACGGTTGGTCGCGTGCTCGGCGAATGCGAGATCGCTGCCTGCGGCCAGCGCGTGCAACTCGTCGAGTTTTTGCACGGCAAAGGCGAGCCAGGAGCGTACCACGGGCTGCATACGGGTTTCGCCTGTCGCATCGACCGGCACATGCAGCAGTGAACAGGAAGGCGCCAGGAAGACGCGCTCGGCCCCGAGCGCCGCGACAGCCTGATCGATCAGCGCGCGACTGCGCTCGAAGTCGTTTACCCAGATATTGCGCCCGTCTACAATGCCGAGGGAGAGCGCCTGCCGCGGCTGTGGCTGTGGCTGTATCAGCGGCAATGCTGCCGCAAGTTGCTGCGGCGCGCGCACAAGGTCGAGGTGCACACTTGCGACAGGAAGCGAGAACGCAAGTGGGAGGTTATCTTCAAGGGCCGCAAAATAGGTTGTCAGATGCAGCGGCAACCCGGCCTTGGCCAGCTTCGCGAATGCGCCGCGGTAATAGTCTTCGGTATTAGCAAGTACACCGGCCGGCAGGTCGAGCGCGAGGCACGGCTCGTCGATCTGCACACTTGTGGCGCCCGCGCTTTTGAGCCCGGCCAGCAGCGTACCATAAGTCGCGAGCAGCCTGGGCAGCAGCGACCATCGATCTGAATCCATCGGCAACCGGCTTGCCCAGTAACAACAGCGTGCACGGCCCGAGCAGTACCGGGCGCGTTTCGATGCCCAGCGCTTTTGCTTCAAGAAACTCCCCGACCGCCTTACTCGGATCGGCCTCGAACGTGAGCCCGCTTGACCACTCGGGAACCAAATAGTGATAGTTCGTGTCGAACCACTTGGTCATCTCCATGGCTGTCATCTCCATGGCTGTCTGCTCGTGGCTGTTGCGAGCCATGGCAAAGAGGCGCGAAAGTGATACCGGTCCGGCGCCGAATCGCTTGGGCGTGGCGCCTACGGCGACCAGGGTGTCGAGCACGTGATCGTAGAACGAAAAGTCGTTCGAGGAGATGTGCGTAATGCCGGCGGAATACTGCAATTGCCAGTGCCGGGCGCGCAACTCGCGTGCGGTGGCCTGGAGGTCGGCCTCGGTGCGCTGACCGCTCCAGAAGGCTTCGAGCGCGAACTTCAACTCGCGCGCGGCGCCTGGACCACGAATGAGCAGGTCGACGTGCGCTGGAAGCTGGTTTCACTCGCCGATGCGCATTTCGCTGAGCTGAGCCCGGTATACAAGCGATCCGCGGTATCCGCCGTAGCCATTCATAGCTCAAGTGCAATGCGGTCGAGCTATGAATCGCTCTTGAAAGGCTCACCTTTTTGCCTGCGAAGAATGGCAACATTTTCCCACTGAAAAATTCGTTTGAGAACGGTTCTCAGAATCAGGACGAAAGCAAACATGCGAATCTGCGTCCAGTTCTGAAGGCCAATCGTCTTGAGCAACGTGCCGGCTACACTGAAGCTCAGCGCATCCAGCACTCCCCTGGCAATCAGCAATCGTGCCTGGTCGCCCTGTCTATCCTTGGCAAGAGACAGAAGTGCTCGCGCAGCGTGATAGGCAACAACGAACGCCGCGAGAAGCTCGATCAGCCCGCCACACAATGCGATCAGGCCGCCCTCAGTCGTGCCCATGACTTCCGCTGGACTTTGGAAGTACGCTTGCATCGGGACCGAGGGTCTTCTGCTCGGCGGCACGTTGTTCCGGCTTGGACTCCTGCTCGATCTCTTTCTCCAGGAAGTAATTCAACGCCGTACGCAGAGTTGCGATTGCAGCCAGCTTTTCGATATCGCTCCAGCTTGGCGTCACAGCTGTGTTCAGAATGTCGGCGGCCAGCTCGAACTCAAGCCCAACAGCGAGCCAGCGAGCCAACGTCAGCCGCACCCCGTTCTTTTCCTCGGGCCGCGCGCTGCGCTTCAAGAACAAAAGGAGGGCCTTGCCTGTTGCTTCCAGGACAGCCAAACCGATCACCAGGGCGGCCGCAAACTCTACCCCGCGCGCAAGATACTCAATGATTGTTTTTGAAACAGCAAGGATGGTTGTTCCCATTTCCTGTTCGATGCGTGGGTTCTCGCATCCGAATTCATGAACCGAGTCCATGAATTCAGGATCGGTGAACTGCTCGCATTGGCGCACGACGCGAACGACACTGGAATCAGGGCTGAACGTTACAACGGTACGGTCGCGATGTCCGGCTCCTTGCCGACGTTCGAGTGCTAGGGCACCAGCTTCTCGCCCCGCTGCATGCTCGCGAGCGAGTTGAGCGCCTGCGCGTTTCGGATGCCGTCCCACACTGTCTCGCCAACGCGCAGGAGGTCGTCGAAGGAGTATTTGTCGGGCTCGCTTTTGAGTAGATACGGCATCGAGTTTCACTCCCCAGTGCTTTCGCACCTGTTAGCGCAGGCCAACGATCTCGCCCTCGGCGTCGATGTCGATGTCCGCGGCGCGCGAGGTCTTCGGCAGCCCTGGCATGAGCATGATGTTGCCGGCGATAACCACTACGAAACCCGCGCCTGCGGACAGCGACGCGTCCGTCACGCGCAGGCGCCAGCCGGTGGGTGCGCCTGCCAGTTTGGCGTCGTCGGAGAGGGAATACTGGGTTTTGGCAATGCACACGGGAATGCCGCCGAAGCCCCATTTCTCAAAGCGAGCGAGCGCCGTGCGGGCTGCGTCCGTGTAGTCGACCCCTGCGGCGCCGTACACGTTGGTTGCAACGGCTTCAATTTTGTCTTCGAGCGGGCTTTCGAGTGCGTAGGCCGGCTTGAGCGCGGGCGCGGGTTTTTCCGTCACGGACAGCACTGCGCGCGCCAGCTCCGTCGCGCCCTCCGCGCCGCGCGTGAAGGCTTCGGTAAATGCGTTGGGTAACCCGTTCGCGTCGCACCAGCTCTTCAATCGGGCGAGTTCTTCGTCGGTGTCCTTGGGGAAGTGATTGATGGCGACGACGACGGGCAAACCGAAACCGCGCAGGATCGATACATGTTTGGCGAGATTGGCGAAGCCGCGCTCGAGATCGTCTTTGTTGCCATCCTCGGACATGGCCTGGCCCTGATTTTTGAGGCTCTGCGCGGTGGTCACCAGTACGGCGGCTGCGGGCTCGATCCCGGACTCACGCGTGACGATGTCCATGTACTTTTCGAGGCCGAGGTCGGAGGCGAAGCCGCATTCGTTGACGGCGTAGTCGGCAAGGCGCAGCGCCATGTCCTGCGAGATGACGCTCGAGGTCCCGTGCGCGATGTTGGCAAATGGCCCGGCGTGCACGAACGCGGGCGTGCCTTCGGTGGTCTGCACCAGGTTTGGCTCGATCGCTTCGGCGAGCAGGGCCATCATGGGGCCGACCGCGCCGAGATCGCGCGCGTGGACCGGTTGGCCGGTTTTGGTTTCGGCTACGATAATCGCGCCGAGCCGGTTGCGAAGGTCGTCGCGGTCGCGCGCCAAAGCGAGTATCGCCATGATCTCGGAAGCGGCGGTGATCACGAACCCGGTTTTTTGATTTGAGCCTTCGCGCGGCGCGGTTCCATCGGCTTTTGGCCCGGCGACGTTGGTCATGATGCGGCGCAACCCGCGATCGTTCATGTCGAGCGCGCGGGGCCAGGTTACGGTTTCGGGCGCGATCTGTAGATCGTTGCCGTGGAAGATATGCGCGTCGAGCAGGGCCGCGAGCAGGTTGTGCGCGGAGGTGATGGCGTGGAAGTCGCCGTGGAAGTGCAGGTTGATCTTTTCGCTCGGTTCAACCTGCGCCCGGCCGCCGCCGGCAGCGCCGCCTTTCATGCCGAAGACCGGCCCCAGCGAGGGTTCACGCGAGGTGAGCACGACGCGCTTGCCGGTGCCGCGCAGCACGTATTCGAGGCCCTGCGTCAGGCCGATGGAGGTCACGGTTTTGCCTTCCCCGGAGACGGTGGGCGTGGTCGCGGTGACCAGGATGAGCTTGCCCTTGCGCGGAAACGCCGGGTCTTTGAGCAGCTCGAGCTTGACTTTGCCGCCATAGCGACCGAGTTGCTCGAAGTACTGCTCGGGGACGCCGAGCTTCGCTGCCACTTCGGCAATGGGGAGTAACTGAGGCTTCATTCCGCACTCACTTTCATAGTCGCTTTACCTTAGGATGGAGGTGCGGAAAGCGCGGCGATTGTTTGATCGAGGCTTCCAGAGTCTTCGACGTTCAGGGCGCTTTGGGCGCGATCGATTTGCCGCAGCAGGCCGCTCAGGACCTTGCCTGGACCGACCTCGATCCAGTAGGCAGGGGCAAACGCGTCACGCAGGATTTGCATCGATTCGGTCCAGCGCACTGTGCCGGTTACCTGCCGCACCAGGGCTTCACGCAACGCGGGGCCTGCGCTTTCGGCAGCGGCAAGCGTGTTCGGGATTACCGGCACGCGGGCATTTTCGAAATGCAGCTCAGCTAACAAAGGCGCCAGGCGATCCTGCGCGGGCTGCATCAGCGCGCAGTGGAATGGGGCGCTGACCGGCAGCATCACGACGCGTTTTGCGCCGGTTTCCTTTGCCAGCACACCGGCACGCACGACAGCGGCCACTGTGCCGGAGATGACGATCTGCGCCGGCGCGTTCGCGTTCGCGGGCGAGACAACCTGCCCTGTTTCCCGCGCGGCTTGCTGGCAGGCCTCCGCGACGGCAGCCGCGTCCAGACCCAGCACCGCGGCCATGGCGCCCTCGCCCGCGGGTACTGCCTCCTGCATGTAGGTGCCGCGGGCGTGCACCGCGCGCACCGCATCGGCAAAGGGGAGCACGCCGGCGGAAACCAGTGCCGCGTACTCGCCGAGCGAGTGCCCGGCGACGACGGCGGGCGCGATTCCCCTCTCGCGCAGCACGCGCTCGGCTGCGATCGAGACGGTCACGATGGCGGGCTGGGTGAAGGCGGTCAGGCGGAGCTGCTCTTCCGGACCCTCGAAGCACAGGCTGCTCAGCGAAAACCCGAGCGCTTCATCGGCTTGCTCGAAAACGGCGCGGGCAGCGGGGAACCTGTCATGGAGATCGCGGCCCATGCCGACTAACTGCGAGCCCTGACCGGGAAAAAGAAAAGCGAGTGCGTTCGTACTCATACTGACTCTATCTGAAACGATTGCAGTGTCCGGCGCAAGCTACGATTGGCCGCGCGCATGCCATAGCGCGCCTTCGAGCGGGTCCACGGCAGCCTGTTGCAGCGCGATACCGGGGAACTGCTGCCGCAGTGCTTCATGCATAGCATCGCGCACTGGCTGGATATTGCTGAGGACGCCGCCTACGAACGCGACTTCTGGCGGGGCAAACGTAGCTAGGGAGCCGGCTTCGAGGTGATCTATTTTGCGAATCACCGCACCTGCGAGGCCGGCCAGATCGCGCCCGGCCCGAAGCAGAACTTGCCTGGCCAGCAAGTCGCCCTCGCGTGCGGCGGCGGCGACCACCGGCACCAGCGCGGCGGAGTGAAAGCCGGGAGCATTGGCTGCGCCGATGAGGTCGTCGAGCGTGGGGAGTTGCAGCGCTTGGAGGATGCCGCGCAGCAGAGGCGGCAGGTGTTCCGGGACGATGTCGATGCGTTTGCTTTCTGCGTGGATCGCGTCCGCGGTCGAGGGCGGGGCAGCGTCGATCGAGCGAAAGCAGGCGCGCAGGGCTTCGGTGCCGATCCAGTGGCCGGAGCCTTCATCGGCCAGCGCCGGTCCCCAGCCGCCGGTGTGCACCATTTTGCCGGTGCTGGCCCGGCCGACGATGTTGGAGCCCGTGCCGGCGATGACCAGCACACCGCGCCCGCCTGCAAAAGCGGCATCGAGGGCAATGACCTCGTCGCCGAGCAGCAGCAGATCGCCGCCGACCGCCTCGGCAAAGGCCGCCTGCAACCAACCGCGCACCCCGGGCGCGGAAACGCCGGAGGTGCCGACGCAGGTCCGCGCGACTGCGCCGCGCAGGGAAAAACCGCTTTGAGTTTCCAGCGCATCGAGCACGGCGCGGAGATTCGCGGCTGCTTCCGCGGGAAGTACGCGGAGCGTCTTGATGCTGCCTGCCATGGCGCGGGAGAGGATTTTTTCTTCGTCGGCGAGCGTTGCTGCTGTTTTGGTGCCGCCCACATCGAGCGCAAGGTACAGACTCATAGGGCCAGTATGCCGGTCGCTGCATCCCAGTGACGAGCAATGCGCCGAGTCGGCGCGCATTGCCAGATCGGGAAGGTTTTCCAGCCCGAAACATCACGAGCGTTGTCACTTGTAAATAAGGAAAGCTACGGTGAAAACTTTCGCAACCCTTGTTCTTTCGCTTACGCTTGCCGCGAAGCGGCGCACCACAGCGCGCACGCGCAGTCAGCCAAACAAAAGGAGAAGTTGAACAAGAATGCCGAGCAGGCCGATAAGAACCTGTTCACGATCTAGCTACTAGCGCGATTGCTTTTTGGGTTAGACACTTTCTTGATGAGGAAGACGGTGTACGGGAGTGACGTCAGCCGGGA
>JAABUX010001940.1_pt1 | contig 30090 bp, 23 predicted proteins | sample 5561851 | NCBI WGS metagenome assembly JAABUX01 (sample SAMN10711883, study PRJNA513361) | rock metagenome | isolation source: Antarctica rocks | place: Antarctica: Victoria Land, Richard Nunatak red sandstone | collected 2016-01-03 | reverse complement strand
TTACTATGGACGAAGGTGCCTACGTCCCTTATGCGCCTCTCGATACCCTGAAGCCGTTCGCGGAAGATATCTGGATTGTCGATGGTCCCGAAATCGGGATGCACTATTTTGGGCTGACGCTGCCATTTCCGACGCGCATGACGGTCGTGCGTATGCCGGACCGAAAGGTGTGTGTCCATTCGCCGATTGCCTGGAACGACAGCCTTGGCGCCGCAATCGATCGGCTGGGATCGGTTTGCTATCTGGTTGCACCCAACACCCTTCACTATTCCTACCTCGCCGACTGGCAGGCTCGCTATCCGCAGGCGCACAGCTATGGCCCGCCAGGGCTGGCTGGCAAAGACGCGAAGCCGGCGATCGGCGAAGTCCTGGGCAAGGATCCACCAGCGGAGTGGGGGGATGCCTTTGGGCAGTGCCTTGTGCCTGGAACACTGATCACCGAGGTGGATTTCTTTCATCGGGCGAGCCGGACCCTCATCCTGACCGACCTCATCGAGAACTTCGAGCCGTCGCGCGTCCGCAATCGGCTGCTGCGCTGGACGATGCCCTTCGGAGCTGCCAGCCCGGACGGCAAGGCGCCCATTGACATGCAACTCAGCTTTATTCGTCACCGTCCAGCGGTTCGAGAGGCTGCACGGCAAATGATTGCCTGGGCGCCGGAACGTATCGTGCTGGCGCACGGTCTCTGTTATGGAAAGGACGCCGTGGCGGAACTGCGCCGCGCTTTCCGATGGGTGCTGTAACGATTCGGCTCCTTGCTGGCACTGATCGACACGCCCGGTTACGTTGTTTCACCAGCGTGGAACGCCAGACCGAACACGTCGTCACACTCGCATTTCAAACCAAGACACTACCAGGCCTCTTCGCGGCTTTCCATGATCCTGCACGATACCCGCCTTCGGATCGGCTCCCTGGTCTTCGAGGATCGTGCGCTCGGTCCGGGAGACCTCCGCGCAGCGCTGGCGGACCGCACGGCTTATCGCCGCGTGCCTCGGCATCGCCGTGCCCGCCCCCGGGAGCCTGGCTCGCCCTATTCGATCCGCTCCAGGGCGGAAAGCTGTTCCTGTAGCCGCGCCGCCGGCTCGCGATTGCCGAGATAGAGGTGCCAGTCGATCACCGGCTGGTAATAGCTCGGCTGCACCGGAAACAGCTCGATCGCCCGCATCCCCCAGGCCGCCGCCTCCCCGACCCGTCCGGCGGAGCCGAGATAGCGCGCCAGGCTGAACAGCAGGGTGTAATCCTCCGGCGATGATGCTGCGGCCAGCGTCACCGCGACCAGCAGGTCGTCGCGGAAGCCGTGCTTCTGGCCGCGGACACGCACGTCTGTGTCGGTGAACATGGGCAGCGCCATGCGCAGCATCAGCGGGTCGGTCGGGTCCATGTAGAATGCCTCGACCAGGATCTCCCGTGCCTGGTCCGGATGTCCGAGCGTCATGAACAGGCGCGCGAAAAGGCGCATCTCCTGGCCGCCGTAGCGACCCGGCTGGATCAACGCCTCGTAGACACCTCTCGCGGACAGCGGGTCGCCGAGCAGCAGCATGCACTCGACGGTCTTGAGAGCGAGGATCACCGAGCCCGGATGTATCTTCAGCGCCATGCGCAGCAGGTCGCTGCTGCGTCCGAGATCGCCGGCATTCTGGTAGATCTCGGCGAGCGCCAGGACATCGTCGTCCCGTGGCGACGGCACCGAGACGAAGCGCTCATAGTAGCCGCGCACCACGTCGAACGACATGTCCGGACGGGTCAGCCGTCCCGCCCACACGTCGAAGACGCTGCCGATATCGATCGCGATGCCGCCCTTGCGCTTGATGACGTCGCAATACACCTTCCCGCACGGCCCGGCGCCGACCAGGAACACCGCGCCGGTGAACGGCACGCTGATGCGCGAGCACAGGAAGTCGAAGCTCTCCGGAAAATGCCGCGGCAGATACGGCCGATACGCGTAGACGGCCTATTCCGGAACCCGATACCAGGCCAGCTCGCCGGGTGCGAACAGATACCGGATCACGCCGCCCACGTCGCGGGGCGTGACCAGTCCGAGGAACCCGATCCGGTTGAGGAGCGCCTTGAAGAAGCCGTCCAGCAGCATGGCCTGCGGGAAGTTCACCAGCACGGTAGGAGACGGACTGCCCTGCTTCAGGTCCGCCAGCACCGAGATCGCCTTGGTGAACTCCGGCGGCCAGTCCGCGTCCGGGCATCCCAGCACATCTGCATTCAGGGTGGCGTCGGCGACCGCGGCCTGCAACCGCCGCAACTGGTCGAGCGTCAGCTTGTTGTCGCTGAACCAGCGTTCCAGCATCTGCATCAGGTCGTTGTGGCTGTAGCGGGTCCCACAGCCGAGCAGCTTGCCCTCGCCATCGTTGAAACGGATGATCGAGGCGGGCCGCTTTCGAGCCACATGCTCGAGCAGGAGGATCTTGAGATCCTGGACGCTCAGCCGTTTGCCGATGGAAGCCAGAACCGCCCCGTCCATCGCCCGCTAAAACCTTCCCGCGACAGACCTCATCACGGTATCGTAAGCAGATTGTCACCGCTTGACTACAGGCCGCGGCACAGCTGCTGACGCCGGTCCACCGGATCAGGCCTTGCGCAGCATCCACGCCGGCGCCACCAGTCCGGCGTCGCCGCGCTTCCCGACCCAGGCGGCAAGATCGGCCAGCGTCCGTGGCCGCCCGCCAGGCTGCCACATCAGGCCCGCCTTCTGCTCGAACACCCGTGCCTCGCGCAGGCCGCCCTCCTTGAACTTCTGCAGCGCGACGCCGGTGCCCCGGCTCAACTCCGGCAGCTCCTCGAGGGCGAACACCAGCAGGCGCCGGTTGTCCCCCAGCACCGCCACGTGGTCGCCGCGTACCACCGTGCTGACCACCGCCCGCTCGCCCTCCCTGAGGTTGAGCACCTGCCGGCCGGTGCGCTTCTCGGCCAGCAGATCCTCCGCGCGTACCAGCAGCCCACGGCCGCCCGTCGACGCCACCAGCCAGCGTTCTCCCTCGCGCACGACGGCGAGCGCGATCAGCTCGACCTCGTTCGACAGCTCCACCATCAGCCGGATCGGCTGCCCGTCGCCACGGCCGCGCGGCAGCTCGCCGGCGCGCAGCGTAAAGGCGCGGCCATCGGTCGCGAAACCGCAAAGCCGGTCGGTGGTCCAGCACTCCAGCTCCCAGCGCGGCGCATCGCCCTCCTTGAATTTCTGCGCCGCCAGGTCGATGCCGTGTCCGCGCACCGCCCGTATCCAGCCCTTCTCCGACAGGATCACCGTGATCGGCTCGCGCTCGATCGCGCCGACCTGCGATATGTCGATCGGCCGCGGCGGCTCGGACAGGGTGCTGCGCCGCGCGCCCAGCTTGCCGTCGCCGAACTTGCGGCGCACCGCCTCGATCTCGGCGGCGATCCGTCTCCAGCGCAGCGCCTCCCGGTCCAGCAGCGTGCCCAGCTCGCCACGCTCCTTGGTCAGGACGCCGTGCTCCTTGCGGATCTCCATCTCCTCCAGCCGACGCAGCGACCGCAGCCGCATGTTCAGGATCGCCTCCGCCTGCGCCTCGCTGAGCGCGAACGCCGCCATCAGGCTCGGCCTGGCCTCGTCCTCCTCGCGGATGATCCGGATCACCTCGTCCAGGTTGAGATAGACCGAGAGGAAGCCGTCCAGCACCTCCAGCCGCCGCTCCAGCGACGCCAGCCGATGACGCGAGCGCCGCTGCAGCACCTCGTGCCGATGGTCCAGCCAGGCGCGCAGCACCTCGCGCAGGCCCATCACCCGCGGCACCCGGTCGGCCCCCAGCACGTTCATGTTCAGCCCGAATCGGCTCTCCAGCGCGGTCGCGCGGAACAGCGTCTCCATCAGCACTTCCGGCTCGACGCCGCGCGTCTTCGGCTCCAGGATCAGCCGCACCTCGGTGGTGCTCTCGTCGCGCACGTCGCCCAGCAGCGGCAGCTTCTTCTGCTCCAGCAACTCGGCGATCTGCTCGATCAGGCGCGACTTCTGCACCTGGTAGGGGATCTCGCTAACCACCACCTGCCAGGCGCCGAGGCGTCCATGCTCTACCGCCCAGCGCGCCCGGATGCGGAAGCCGCCGCGCCCGGTCGCGTAGGCCTGCCGGATCGCCGCCGCGTCCTCGACGATCACCCCGCCGGTCGGGAAGTCCGGTCCCGGCATCGCCGCCAGCAGTTCGTCGAGCCCGACCTGCGGGTTGCGCACCAGCAGCAGGGCAGCGGCGCACACCTCGCCGGCGTTATGCGGCGGGATGCTGGTCGCCATGCCCACCGCGATGCCGGCAGCACCATTGGCGAGCAGGTTCGGGAACGCCGACGGCAGCACCACCGGCTCGCGCTCCTCGCCGTCGTAGGTAGGCCGGAAATCGACCGCGTCGTCGTCGATGCCGTCGAGCAGGGCGCGCGTGACCTCGGTCAGGCGCGCCTCGGTGTATCGCATCGCCGCCGCGTTATCGCCGTCGATGGAGCCGAAATTGCCCTGCCCCTCGACCAGCGGGTAGCGCACCGCGAACTCCTGCGCGAGCCGCACCAGCGCCTCGTAGACGGAGGCATCGCCGTGCGGATGATACTTGCCGATCACGTCGCCCACGACGCGCGCACACTTCTTGAAGCCCGCCGTCGGGTCCAGCCGAAGCTGCTGCATGGCGTACACCAGCCGGCGATGCACCGGCTTGAGCCCGTCGCGGACGTCCGGCAGCGAGCGTGACATGATCGTCGACATCGCATAAGCCAGGTAGCGCTCGCTCAAGGCATCCGCGAGCCGCGTATCCTCGACATGCCCCGCCGCACCCGGTCCCGCCGCATCTGCCGCCATGACGCCACCCCTCTCGCCAGAACAAAGCATGAATACCGGGACCGGTCCAGCCACTGGGCGAGCCACTGGTCCAGCCGGGCCCTACCAGCCGCCCTACATGCCGCGTCCACACGCACGTCGCCAGACCGCTCCCACCACGACCCCGTGCCTGATCGAGGCGATCATGCTCCAGCCGACAGGATCGCCTGCATGAACGCCTCTCCACGCGCCCGCAGGATGCGGATCACCGCCCTGACGCTGCTCATGGTCGCCGGGACGGTCAACTACCTCGACCGTTCCGCGCTCTCGATCGGCAACGCGTCCATCCGCGCCGACCTCCACCTTTCCGACGGGCAGATGGGCCTGCTGCTCTCGGTCTTCGCCGCGGCCTACGGCATCGCCCAGCTCCCCGTCGGCATCCTGATCGACCGCTACGGGCCACGCCGCGTGCTTGGCGCCAGTCTTCTGCTATGGTCGATGGCGCAGGCGGCGAGCGCCTTCTCCGGCAGCCTGGCCCAGTTCGCCACGGCACGCGCGGCCCTCGGTCTCGGCGAGTCGCCGATGTACCTGGCCGGCACCAAGGTATGCACCAACTGGTTCTCCCGCGAGGACCGCGCCTGGCCGATCGGGCTGTTCAACGCGTCCTCGGCGCTCGGCCCGGCCATCGCCCCCGCCCTGCTCACGGTGCTGCTGCTACATTACGGCTGGCGTCCGATGTTCTTCGTCATCGGTGCCGCCGGCCTCGTCATCGCGGCACTCTGGCAGGTCATCTACCGCGATCCCGAGCAGTACGGCATCTCCGAGGCGGAACGCGCCGCCCTGCGCCAGGCCGACGACGAAGCCGCACAGCCCGCCGGCGGCTGGCCGATGCTGTTCAGGCAGGCAACGACCTGGGGCATGGCGTTCGGCTTCCTCGGCGTCATCTACATGACGTGGCTCTACGGCACCTGGCTGCCCGACTACCTGGAACGCGAACGTCACCTCAGCGTGCGACAGGCCGGCTTGTGGACGACGGTGCCGCAGGCCTGCGGTTTCCTCGGCGCCCTGCTCGGCGGCCTGTTCGCCCGGCTGCTGAGCGGCTACGGCGTGCCGCCGCTGACCGCCTGCAAGCTGCCGCTCGTCGCGGGCATGCTGGTCACCGCCCTCTGCACCGCCGGTGCCGCGCTGGTGCAGGGAGCGCCGCTCGCGATAGCGCTGGTCAGCGTGGCGTTATTCTCCGCGACCCTGGCCTCGTCCTGCGGCTGGGCGATGGCGGCGGTCGCGACCACGCCCGACCGGGTCGCGACCCTCGAGGCGATCCAGAACATCGGCGGCTCGCTCGGCGGCGCACTGGCGCCGGCGGTCACCGGCGGCGTGGTCCAGCTCACCGGCTCGTTCACGCCCGCGCTGCTGCTCGCGGCAGCGATCGCCGTGCTGTCGGCCCTGATCTACGTGTTCGCCGTGCGCGAGCCGGTCATCGTTCCCAGCCCGCCGGTCCCCGCGTAGCCGACCGGATCCCTTTATCGAGGAGACACCAGCATGCAGATCGGTTTTGTCGGAACGGGCCCGATGGGTGAGCCGATGGCGACACGCCTGCTCGAGGCCGGCCATGCGCTGAGCGTGTTCAACCGGACCGCCTCGCGCGCCGACGCCCTGGTCGAGGCCGGCGCCCACCGCGCCGCCAGTGCGGCGGAGGCGTCACGCGGGGCAGAGATCGTCTTCACCATGCTCGCCAGCGACGATGTCGTGGAACAGCTCGTGCTCGGCCCGGAAGGCGTCGCCGCGACGCTGGCTGCCGACGCGGTGCACGTCTCGTGCAGCACGATCTCGCCGGCCCTGTCCACCCGGCTCGACGGCGCGCACCGCGAACGCGGCCAGCTCTACGTCGCAGCGACCGTCCTCGGCCGTCCGCCTGCCGCCAGGGCCGGCGAATTGTTCGTCGTGCAGGCTGGCGGCAGCACCGCCCGCGCGCGCGTCGCCGGACCCATCGCCCAGCTCAGCCAGCGCGTCTTCGACGTCGGCGACGATCCCGCGCAGGCCAACCTGGTCAAGCTCTCGGTCAATTTCCTGATCCTCTCGACCGTCGAGCAGATGTCGGAGATGTTCGCCCTGAACGAGAAAGGCGGCATCCCGCTTGCCACCCTGTTCGATATCCTGACCGGCAGCTTCTTCAACGCCCCGGTGCACAGGAACTACGGCAGGATGATCATCGAGCAGCGCTTCGACCCGCCTGGCGTCGCCGTTCCTTTGGCCGTCAAGGACACCCGCCTGCTGCTGGCCGCCGCGGAGGCGCTGCATGTTCCGGTGCCGATAGCTTCCCTGCTGCGCGACCGCCTCCTGGTGATGATGGCGAAAGGCGAAGCCGGCCTGGATTTCGTCGCCATCTCGAAACGCGCCCGCGACGACGCCGGCCTCACCTGACCGAAGCTAGCCGCTCGAACAAACGAGCCACCGCCTCCGCACCCGGATCGGTGACGCCGAGCAGGTTGGCCCGCGGCACGTAGGCCGAGCGTCCCGCGCGTGCCACGTCCATGCTCCGGGTCGCGTCCGCGCCGCCCCGAGCCGCCCGCGCCGCAGCGGCCAGCGTTCCTCCGGCCGACAGCGCCGCGAGAGCCGGCTCGAGCGCGTCGATCAAGGTGCGGTCGCCGGGTCCGGCGCCGCCGTACGCCATCATCCGGTCCAGCCCGGCGACGAATGAGTCCACCCAGCCCACACCCTTCGCGTAGGCCGTGCCGGCGGCGGTGAACAACGTCGCCAGCAGCACGCCGCTCGATCCGCCGGTCCGTCGCAGCAGCAGCTCGCCGATCGCGCCGAGCAGCAGGTCGCCCTGCCCGGTCGGCAGGTCGTCCAGTTGCCGCAGGATGCCCGCCGCCGCCTGCGCGAAGGTCGACCCGGTATCCCCGTCCCCGACCTCGGCATCGAGCGCGTTGATCTCCGCCTCGATGATGCCGAACAGGCCGGCGCCGGCCTCGATCAGTGCCCGCACCCGCGCGTCCGTGGCCAGTCCCGACGACGATGCTCTCGCTCCCGGTGCTTCGATCCCAGGCGCCGGCACCAGCGCCGGCAGGCCGAAGGCGCGCGCCGGCTGCCACGCGAGCGGCGTCACCATCGCCTGCAGGGCGGTCTCGCGCCCCGCATCCAGCTCCAGCAGCGACAGCGAGAAGCCGTTCATGTCGAGCGAGGTCATGAACGGCGCCGGTCCCACGATCAGGGCGATCTGCGAGGCGACCGGCGTATGCGCCAGGGCCTGCACCAGGATCGCCATCTCCAGCGGCGGCACCGCGCCCAGGTTGTTGACCAGCACCGCGTAGCGCGCCCCCGCGCGGTGGCCCCTGGCCAGCAGCCGCTCCACCGCCAGCCCGACCAGCGCTCCGGCCGGCCCCATCGGCACGATCGCCGCACCCGGCTCGCCATGGATGCCGAGCCCGAGCGCTGCTTCCCGGTCGCCGAGCCGTTCCGTCGGCTCGGCGCCGTAGCCGTTGCAGCTCGACAGCGACACCCCGATCGAACGCACGTGCGCCGCCGCATCGCGGGCAGCCGCCGTCACCTCCTCGAGTGCCAGGCCCGCGGCGGCCGCCGCCCCGGCCAGCTTGTGCACGAACAGTGTGCCGGCGATGCCGCGCGCCTGCACCGCCTCCGGCAGCGCCACGTCGTCACCGACGACGACCATCTCGACCATGAGCCCCAGCGCCCGTGCCCGCTCCGCGGCAAGCCCGAAATTCAGCCGGTCGCCGGTATAGTTCTTCACGATCAGCAGGCACCCCGAAGCACCGGTCACCGCCACGATCGCCGACAGCACCGCCTGCACGCTCGGCGAGGCGAACACCTCCCCGCAGACCGCGGCGGTCAGCATCCCCTCGCCGACGAAACCCGCATGCGCCGGCTCATGGCCGGAGCCGCCGCCGGAGATCAGCGCCACCCGCTCGCGGTCCCAGTCCGCGCGCAGCACCACCCTGATGTCCGGATCGTCCAGCCGGCAGAGATGCCCACCCGACGACGACATCAGCAGCCCGTCGATGGACTGTCCCACCAGGTCGTCGCGTTCGTTGATGAAGCGCTTCATGCCACCCTCCCGATCGATCCCAGGATCGGCAAGCCTATTCCGATCGAGGCGCTCAGCCCAGATCCGGGAGCATCTTCTCCATCATCTCCAGGAGGCGCACGCGCGCGGCCGGCAGCGGCCGGTGCCGCTGCCCGAACGCGTCCCGCGCCAGGAAATGACCGGTCAGGCGAAGCCCGTCGCACCAGTCCGCGAGCGTCCCCGGATCGTCCTGCGCCAGCATCAGCCGGGGCAGCGGCAGCAGGCGCTCACGCCAGGCCCCGGTGCCGGCCTCCGATACGGCGCGTCCGCTGCGCGGCGAGACGAACGCCAGGTCCTCGGTGCCGCCGGTCACGGCACAGCTCGACAGGTCGAGCCCGTATCCCAGCTCGGTCAGCAGGACCGCCTCCCAGCGCACCAGCGTGGCGGGTCCCTCGCGCGCGGCTTCCAGCGGATCCAGGCTCAGCACGGTGAGCAGCCGCAAGAGCCCGTCGAAGACCCGTGGATGCGGCTCTCGCTCCAGCAGGGCGTCATCCGCCACCGCGCAACTGGCGGCCAGCATCGCCAGCAGCAGCCGGTGGTCCAGTATCCGCGCCGCCGACGGATGCACCAGCTCGGCCGTCAGCGTCCCGAGCTGTTCCGGCAGACGCGCGAACCATCGCGCCGACAGCAGGTTGCCGGGTTGCCACATCGCCGCCTGGCGACGCGACGCGCCGCCGCGGGCAAGCCCCCGGTACGCTCCATGCGCCTCGGTCAGCACATGCACCACCAGGTCGTTCTCGCCGTAGGATGCCGCCGACAGGACGAGGACGGGGGCCTCCCACTCCATGGCCCTCGCCCCCCGCGTCCGACCGCCGCTCAGGTGCCGCCGATCAGATGCCGGCGGCGGCGGCGACCTCGGCGGCGAAGTCGCCGCCGTCGCCCTTCTCGATGCCTTCGCCGAGCTGGAAGCGCTCGAAGCCGACCAGCGTGCCGCCGGCCTTCTGCACCACCGCCTTCACCCGGCTCTCGCCGTCATGCACCCAGACCTGCTCCAGCAGGACCACTTCCTCGTAGTATTTCCGAACCCGGCCCTCGACCATCTTCTCGATGATCGCGTCCGGCTTGCCGGAACTCCGCGCCTGCTCGACCAGCACCGCGCGCTCGCGCTCCAGCGCCTGCGGGTCCACGCCGCTGATGTCCAGCGCGGTCGGCCGCGTCGCCGCCACGTGCATGCCGACCTGACGGCCGAGCAGCTCCAGCGCATCGCCCTCGCTGGGTGCTTCGAGTGCCGCGAGCACGCCGATCTTGCCCAGGCCCGGACGCAGCGCCTGATGCACGTAGGTCGCGACCACGCCGGTCTTGACCCGCAGGACGCGGGCGCGGCGCAGTGACATGTTCTCGCCGATGGTGGCGATCAGGTGCGTCATCTCCTCGGCCACGGTGCGGCCCGAACCCGGCAGCGCCGCCGCGCGGATTGCTTCCAGGTCGTCGCCGACATCGAGCGCCGCCCGCGCCACGCTTTCGACGAAGATCTGGAAGCCCTCGTTGCGCGCGACGAAGTCGGTTTCCGCATTCACCTCGACCATCGCCGCCGCCTGGGGCGCGGACGCGACCCCGACGAGGCCCTCCGCCGTCACCCGGCCGGACTTCTTCGCCGCCGCCGCGAGACCCTTCTTGCGCAGCCAGTCGACCGCCTGCTCGATGTCGCCCTCGGTCTGGCTCAGCGCCTTCTTGCAGTCCATCATGCCGGCGCCGGTCTTTTCGCGCAGGTCCTTGACCAGGGCAGCCGTGATCTCGGCCATCAACCTTATCTCCCAGAACAGGAACGCGCCCGGGCCGGTCCGCGGCCCAGGTCGACGTTCGCCTCGTCACATCACCATGTCGGCCGCGGCTGGGCGAAGGCCCGTCCGCCTGCCCATCGTCACCCGGCCGTGGCGGGCGCCAGTCCGGCATCGGCCGGCATGTCGGCCTGGGGCTCGCTCGCCGACACCTCCGGCGCCATCTCCACCGGCAGCTCCTCGGCGGCGCCGTAATCCTGGCCGGATGCCCCGAGCTCCGCGCTAATGCCGTCCAGCACCGCCGACGAGATCAGGTCGCAGTACATGGTGATCGCGCGGATCGCATCGTCGTTGCCCGGGATCGGGTAGGTCACGCCGACCGGGTCGGAGTTGCTGTCCAGCACGGCGATCACCGGGATGCCCAGCTTGTTGGCCTCCTCGACCGCCAGCTTCTCCTTGTTGGTGTCGATGATGAACAGGATGTCCGGCAGTCCGCCCATCTCCTTGATGCCGCCCAGCGAGCGCTCCAGCTTCTCCTGGTCGCGGGTGATCTCCAGGATCTCCTTCTTGGTCAGGCCCTGGGTATCGCCGCCGAGCATGTCCTCGATCTGGCGCAGGCGCTTGATCGACCCGGTGATGGTCTTCCAGTTGGTCAGCATGCCGCCGAGCCAGCGATGGTTGACGTAGTACTGCCCGCAGCGCTTGGCGCTGTCCGCGACGTGCTCGGCAGCCGCCCGCTTGGTGCCGACGAACAGCACGCGTCCGCCGCCGGCTACCGTGTCGCGCACCGCCTTCAGCGCGCGATCGAGCATCGGCACGGTCTGCTGCAGGTCGATGATATGGACCTGGTTGCGGATACCGAACAGGAACGGCGCCATGCGCGGGTTCCAGCGTCGGGTGTGATGGCCGAAATGGACGCCGGCTTCCAATAGCTGGCGCATCGTGTAGTCGGGCATCGCCATCGGCGTGTCCTTTCCTTCTGGTTATGCCTCCGCGGGGCTTACGTCCGTATCCGGACACCAGAGCCGCCCCACGTGCGAATTACCGGCTCCGGGGTATGACCCCGGCCGGCACGCCGCATATGGCCAACTCCCGGCACGAGCGCAAGCACAACCGCCCTTGACCCTTTGGGCAATCTCCTTCAACCGGACCCCGCACCCAGCCCAGGATATCGCGAATGATACGTCCCATCCCGTCTCTCGCCGCGATCGGGCTGGTCTGCGCCACCGCATTGCCGGGCCGCGCCGACGCATTGCCAAGCCGCGCCGAGCAGGCGGCGCCGGCACCCCTGCCGTTGCCCACCGTGGTGCCGCTGCCGCGCGACGTGGCCTACCCGGGCACGATCACGCTCTCGGTCGATGCCACCGACCTGGTGCACCACATCATGGCTGCGCACGAGACGATCCCGGTCGCCGGCGCCGGCGACCTCGTCCTGCACTATCCGGAGTGGATCCCCGGCAGCCACGGGCCGACCGGCTCGATCGAGCTGCTCGGCGGCCTGGCGGCGCATGCCGGCTTGACGCTGCTCGACTGGAAGCGCGATCCGGTCGATCCCTACGCGTTCCACATCCCGGTGCCGTCCGGCGCACGCAGCGTCGATCTCGACTATCAGTTCCTCTCCCCGGTCCTGGAGACCCAGGGGCGGATCGTGATGACGCCGGAGATGCTCGACCTGCAGTGGAACAGCATCGTGCTGTATCCGGCCGGGTACTTCGCGCGCGACATCCCGGTCGCGGCGTCGGTGCGCCTGCCGTCGGGCTGGCATTTCGGCACCGCCCTGGAGGCGACCGGCCCGGAGGGCGACGCGTCCGGCGGCACCGCCCGCTTCCGCACCGTGCCGCTCAACACGCTGCTCGACAGCCCGCTCTATGCGGGGCGCAACTTCAAGCGCCTCGACCTCGATCCGGGCGGCCATGTCCCGGTCCATCTCGACATCGTCGCCGACAAGCCGTCCGAGCTGGCGGTGACCCCGGCGCAGCTTGCCGCCCATCGCGCGCTCATCCAGCAGGCCTACCGGCTGTACGGCTCGCATCACTACGACCATTACGACTTCCTGCTGGCGCTCAGCGACGAGCTTACCGGCGAAGGTCTGGAGCATCACCGGTCCAGCGAGAATGCGACCGACGGCGACTACTTCACCCGATGGGACAAGACCAGCGACGGGCGCGACCTGCTCGCCCACGAATACACCCACTCCTGGAACGGCAAGTACCGCCGCCCCGCCGACCTGTGGTCACCAGACTTCAACAGCCTGCCCGAGCGCGACAGCCTGCTCTGGGTCTATGAGGGCATGACCGAATACTGGGGCCAGGTGCTCGCCGCGCGCTCCGGGCTGTGGACGCGCGACCAGGCGCTCGACATGATCGCCTTCGAGAGCGCGCTGATGCAAGGCGAGGTCGGCCGCAGCTGGCGGCCGCTGGAGGACACCACCAACAGCCCGATCTTCGTGCGCCGGCGCAGCCTGCCCTGGCTCGACTGGCAGCGTGGCGAGGACTACTACCTGGAAGGCGCCCTCGTCTGGCTCGACGCCGACACGCTGATCCGCGAGCGCAGCCACGGCGCCAGGTCGCTCGACGACGTCGCGCGCGCCCTGTTCGGGACCAACGACGGCAGCTTCGTGACCTCGACCTACCGCTTCGACGACGTCGTGCGCGCGCTGAACGGCGTGCTGCCCTATGACTGGGCTACCTTCCTGCATGCCCGTCTCGACCGGCGCGGCGGCACGGCACCGCTCGACTGGCTCGCGCGCGCCGGCTACCGGCTCGTCATGACCGACAAGAAGTCTCCGCTGTTCGAATCCTACGAGCGCGCCCGCAAGCTGCGCGACTTCACCTTCTCGATCGGCCTGGTGCTCAAGGAAGCCAAGGTCGTCGAGGTCGCCTGGAACAGCCCGGCCTTCAAGGCAGGGTTCATCCAGGGCGACACGATCACCGGCATCAACGACGCGAGCTTCGATGGTGCCGACGATCTCGCCGACGCCATCACCAACGCCAAGCGCACCGGTGCGCCGATCCGGCTGCTGGTCACCTCGGGCAAGCATTACCGCCTGCTGCAGGTCGAGGACCGGACCGGCCTCCAGTACCCGCACCTCGTGTCAGCCGGCGGCAAGCCCTCGCTCGACGCGATACTGGCGCCGAGAGGCTGATCCGGCCTGCGATGTCGAGAGGCACCGGCCGCCGCACCGGCTGCGGCGCCCTGTCCTCGAACTCCGATGCGGCGCGCGATACCGACGGCCGGCTAGCGGCTGCTGCTCGCCGAAGCCGGGGCCACCGGCGGCCCCTTCACCACCTCGACCAGGTCCTGCGGACGCAGCCACTTCCGGAACGCCGCCTGCAGCCCCTCGGCGGTGGTCGCGAAATAGGCGCGCGCCGCGATCTGCGGCTGATCCAGCGGCAACCCGCGTTCGATCAGATAGAGGTCCTCCATCGCCAGCCTGTCGGTGCTGGCGCGCTGCTGCGGCAGGCTGCGCAGCAATGATGCCTTGGCCAGGGTGAGTTCGTTGTCGCTCACCGGATGGTCCTGCATGTCGATCACGTCACGCACGGCGAGCGTCCTGGCGCGGTCGATATTGACGCCGTCGGCGCCGTAGCTGATCTCGTAGCCGGCGCGGGTACGGTTCCACTCGAACCGGCTGCTCACCGTATAGACGTAGCCGGACTTCACCCGCAGGTCGCGATACAGCCGCGAGGAGAAGCCGCCGCCCAGGATCTCGTTGCCGACATCCAGCGCGAAATGGTCCGGGTTGGACACATCCGTCGGCAGCGTCTCTGCCAGCGTCACGCTGCTCTGCAGCACGCTGCTGTCCGGCACGTAGGCGCGCGACGGCTTGTTTGCCGGCAGCGCAGGCGGGTCCACCCGCGGTGCCGCTCCCTCCGCCTTCCAGCCGCCGAAGGCCTGCGTGATCACGTCGCGGGCATGTTCGGGCGTCACGTCGCCGATCACCACGATCGTCGTCAGGTCGGGGCGGAAATTATTGCGGTAATAGTCGTGGACGTCCGTCATGTTCAGGGCGCCGACGCTCGCCGGGGTCGCCTGCCGCAGCTGCGGGTCGCCATCCGGCAGGATCGCCTTGTTCACCGCGTAGCGGAACAGGTAGCCCGGCGACTGCAGCAGCCCCGCCAGTCCATCGGCCGTCTGCTGACGCACGACCGCGAATGCGGGCACCGGGAAGGCCGGGTGCAGCTCCTCGTCCGCGAGCAGTGCGACGCCCTGCTCGAAATGCGGCGTCAGCACCTGCAGCGAGAAGCGGCTGCCGGCGTCCACGTCCGCCGCGATGTCGTCGGCCGCCTTGCGGAACGCCAGCCGGTCGAGATGCGTGGTGCCGTAGCCGAACAGGTCGCTGGTGACCTGAGCCACGCCTTCACGGCCTTTCGGCTCCTGCATGTCCGGGTCCTGCCGCACCTGCCCGAACACGGAGACGGTCCGGCTGACATGGACCGGCCGCACGATCAGCCGGATGCCGTTCGGGAGCATGCTGACCACCGGCGCCGGCCCGGCCTCCGCGACGTGCAGATCGCGCAGCGCGTCATGGGCCCAGTCCGGCAGCGTCACCGGCTTGTCCGGCGCCGACGCGAACGACTCGGCGCCGCCGAAGCCACGCCCCGCGATCGGCCGTCCGGACTGGCGCGGCGTCAGCACCGCGGTGATGGCGTGGTCCGGATCCAGGCAGAGCCGAGCGACCCGGTCCACATCGGCGGGCGTGACCGCCTGATACGCCGCCGCGATCGCGTCCGGCGAGGACAGATGCTGCACCGCCAGCGCCCGCGACCAGCTGTTGGCGAGGCCGCTGATGCTGTTGTTGGCGTACGCGAGCTGCGCCACCTCCTTGCGCTTGGCGGCCTCCACCAGTTCCGCGGGCACGCCATTCTGCGCCGCCTGTGCCAGGATCGCGCGCATCCGGTCCAGCAGCGGCTTCGCGTCGCCCCCCTTGGGGAATGCCGCCACCGCGACCCCGAACCCGACATCGGCCTTTGGCAGGAAGGCGAACTCGGAGACCAGCGCCCGACCCTCCGGCACCAGCCCGTACAGCGCGCCGCGCTGATCGCCGAGCACGTCCGAGAGCACGGCGGCGGCGGCGAAGTCCTTCGCCTGCAGCCCGGGCATCCGATAGGCCAGGGTCGCGAAGCCGACCGGATAATCGGTATCCAGCTCCAGGGTCTTCGCCTCGACCGGCTCGAGCTTGAAGTGCGGGCGCGGCGGCAGCGTCTTCTGCGGGATGTCTCCGAACGCCGTCTTAACCTGTGCCAGCGCCGCGTCCGGATCGACGTCGCCGGTGATCACCAGGATCGCGTTGTTCGGCGCGTACCAGCGATCGTAGAAGCCGCGCAGCAGCGCGATGTCGGTCTTGTCGAACGACGGCCGCGTGCCCAGCGCGTCATGCGCGTAGGGGGTGCCGGCAAACATCGCCGCCTGCACCTGCGAGACATAGAGGTAGAACGGGCTCGACAGGTCGCGTGACACCTCCTGCTCGATGGCGCCGCGCTCCTTCTCCCAGTCCTCCGCGTTCAGGCTGAGCGCGTGCATGCGCAGCGCCTCGATACGCAGCAGCACCGGAAGGTCCTCGGACGGCGCCGTGTAGTAGTACTGTGTCGTGGTCTCGGTGGTCTCGGCGTTGTAGCCGCCACCCAGGCGTGCCCCGATCTCGGCGAGCTGGTTCTTGTCCAGACCCTCGCTGCCCCGGAACATCATATGCTCGGTGGCGTGGGCGGTGCCCGGAAAACCTTCCGGGGCCTCGTTGGAGCCAACCAGGTAGCTGACCTCGGACGTCACCACCGGCGCCAGCCGGTCGCGCACGATCACCACACGCAACCCATTCGACAGCGTGCTGCGCAGCACGTCGTGCTCCGACCGGGCCACCGCCGGGCCTCCGGACGCCGCCAGCCCGAGCCCCAGCCCCAGCATGAGCCCTAATCCTGATCGCCGCATCCCATGATCCCCGAACGCCTAAGGTCCTCAATCTATGGTCCGCCTCCCCCCGCAAACATCCCCGCCACCCACCTTGGGGGGAATCATGGCGACGATTTCATCTGAGCGCCCGTCGCACCTCTCCCAAATTCGGTTGTTTCCGAAACGACTTCGCATACCAGTCGGTTTGGGATGTCTCTACTCGTCCTCGCAAGAGGAATTTCGAGAAGAGGCACGAAATAAAGACACGTGTATTCGTATCGTTCCTAATAGCCAGCACGAGTATTATGATGAACACACTCAATCTATGGCTGAACGGCGACTTCCCCGATCCCGCACTGGCCGCCTCGAACGCCGCCCTCGCGATCGCAGGCAGTCCCGGCATCGATGCTCTTCCGCAGGAAGCGCCATCCCAGGATCGCCCGGGCCATGCCTCGCGGGATACCACCGGCCCCGACCAGATCCTCTTCATCGACTCCCGGGTCAGCAACTACCGGAGCCTGCTGAAGGGTCTGGCCGCCGGCACGCAGGCTACCTGCTCAACCCGGACGAGGGCGGCCTCGCGCAGATCGCGTCGATCCTGGCCGATCGCCACGACGTCGCCGACATCTCGATCATCGCGCACGGCAATGCCGGTGAGGTCGAGCTCGGCTCGACCATCGTCACCCAGGCCAGCCTTGCGGCATCGGCCGCAGCCCTGAGGACCATAGGCAGCGCGATCGCGCCGAACGGCGACGTGCTGGTCTATGGCTGCGACGTCGGCGAGGGTACGACCGGTCAGAGCTTCGTCGACGCCCTGGCAGCAACCACCGGCGCTCACGTGGCGGCAGCGTCGCACATAGTCGGCGACGTCGCAGTCGGCGAAGGCTGGAACCTCGACGTGACCAGCACGGGATCGCCGATCACAGCACCCCAGGTGCTGAGCACCAAGGCGCTCGACAGCTACGCGAGCCCGCCGTTGATGAACGCGCCACCGACCGACTTTCCGATCAGCGTCACCAGCTTCACTGCAACACCAGCTTCTACGAGAGCGGCACCACCTCGATCACTAGCGGCGGCTACCTGCAGCTGACGAACACGACAGGCAATCAAGCTGGCATCGCTGTCTACAAGCAGTCTTTCGCGTCATCGACCGACATCTCGGTGCAGTTCACCTATTACTCGGGCGGCGGTACAGGCGCGGACGGGATCTCGTTCTTCCTGTTGAACGCCGACTTGATCACGGCCGCAGGCGGTACGGCCTCGACGGTCGTGGCAGGCGGCTATGGCGGCGGCCTCGGCTATTCGGATGACGGGCGGGCCGGCATCACCGACGGGTGGCTCGGGCTGGGTTTCGATACCTTCGGCAATTATAGCGGCGTCGACCGCGGGCAGACCGGCACGGGTGCGCTGGCGAACGCTATAGGCGTGCGCGGGTCAGGAAGCGGCACCTCCGGCTATGCCCTGCTGAGCGCACACAGGCCTATGCATCCAAGACTGACGGTACGCGCACCGTCAAGATCAACCTCGTCAAGGTCGACGCTACGCACGAGAGCCTGTCGGTGTTCATGAGCTCGGACGGCGGTACGACCTTCCAGGAGGTGATCACCAACGAGATCATCGCCCAGACGCTGCCGAACAACTTCTATCTCGGCTTCGCCGCCAGCTCCGGCGGCTCGACCGATTCGCACCAGATCGAGAACCTGTTAGTTACGGTGCCGGTCAACCTCACCGTAACCGCACCCAACATCACCTATCCGAACACCACGGATGCCAGCAACTTCACCCTGCTGCCGGGCGACAAGTTCACCTACACGTATACGATCGCCGACACCGGTCCGAACGGATCCTCACAGATCACGCTGGTGGATACTGCAGCGTCGGTCGAGACAGGCGTGACCTGGTCGGTCAAAGACGACCTGGAGACGCAGACCGGCTCGGGCAACATCAACCTCAGCAACGTCAACCTGACCTCCGGCGGCAGCGCCACGGTGACCGTCAGCGGCACCATCGACCCCGCTGCTAAAACCGGCAACGCCAGCCACACCATCACCTCGACCCCGGGCTCGGCGTTCTCGTTCCAGACGCCGTCCACCGGCATCGTCGGGCTTGCGATCGGCTCGCCGAACCCGTTTCTCTCCGGGGCCGTTACTACGGACTCGACGATCGACACCGCGCCGATCCAGCTCTTCTCCACCGCCCAGATTGCCGACGCGCACAGCAATCCTACCTTCACCGACACCCTGACACTGACCAACAGTGCGGGCACGCTCACCAACGCGAACGGAACTCTATCCGGGACGGGCCTGACCAAAACCGCCGTCGGCACCTACAAACTCGCCGCCACCGGCGTCGGCACCTTCAATACCGACCTGCAAAGCGTCGTCTTCACGCCGACCCAAAAGCAGGTCGCATCAGGCCAGACCGTGGTGACCAACGTCGGCCAGTCCATTTCGAACGGCTCCAGCGGCACCACTCCCGCCACGTCGTCCGACAAGATGACCACCAACGACACCTGCTTCCTCGCCGGCACCCACATCCTGACCGAGACCGGCGAAGTCGTCGTGGAGGAGTTGTTCGCGCGCCACCAGGCGCGAGCCCCGCACGAGCCGGCGGATCGCGTGGCGGCGCTGGTGGACGGCCGCATCGTCTACCGGGAGATCACCTGGATCGGCACGCGCGCCATCAGCGCGGCCGCCGCCGCCGCGAGGGATTCGAGCCCGATCCGCATCCGCTAGGCTGCCTTCGCGGAGAACATGCCGCACCGCGACCTGCTGGTCACGCCGGAGCATTGCATCTTCGTCGAGGGCTGGCTTGTTCCCGCCCGCATGCTGGTGAACCAGCGCTCGATCATTGAGGACCGCACGATCGGCGGCTACAGCTTCTATCACGTCGAGCTCGCGCAACACGCCGTCCTGCTGGCGGAAGGCCTGGCCACCGAGAGCTATCTCGACACCGGCAACCGTTCCTCCTTCGCCAACACGTCGGTGATCGCGCTGCATCCCGCCCTGACCATCGACGCCGGCCACAAGAGCTGGAAGACGGACGCCTGCGCGCCGCTCGCGGTCGACCGCGAGACGGTGGAGCCCAACTGGCAGGCACTCGAGCAGCGCGCGCTCGCGCTCGGCCTCGGCACCGGCCAGCCGCCCATCACGCTGTCGGACGACCCGGAGCTTCGTCTCGTGCTCGCCGACGGACACGTGCTGGAAGCGCGCTGGACGAGCGGCGGATGCCACATGTTCTGTCTCCCGGTCGGCGCGAAGCCGGCCCGCCTCCTCTCCCGCACCGCGGTGCCGGCCGAGGTCGTGGGTCCGTTCCTCGACGACCGCCGCCGTCTGGGCGTCGCGGTGGAGAAGGTCGTGCTTTGGAGCGGACTGGTCGACACCGTCCTGAAGCCGACGGACCTCGACCTTCCCGGCTGGCATCCGGCGGAAGGCCACTTCCGCTGGACCGACGGCGATGCCGGGCTCGACCTGCCGGCCGCGTATGCCGCCGACACCTTCCTCGGGATCCACATCGCATCGACGATGCAGTACGCCCGACACGACACCTCCACCCCGTCGGCGGCCGCGCCCCTCAGATCCGCCGCCTGCTGACGGGCGCTGGAACCTCGGCCGTCGCAGCAGTATCGACGCGGTCGAGATAGCCCTCGGCCAGGCAGCGCATGACCGGATCGATCGCGCGCTCTAGCGTTCCTCCACCCGCGCGACGCCCGCGACCAGCTTTAGCGCCTGCGCCAGCCGGGGGGTCACCACGTAGGCCTCCGGCAGCGACACCTCCAGGTCCTGCGTCTCGTCCAGGCATGGCAGCAACACCACCCGCCCGCGTCCGCCGCGCTCACGCGCCAGGATGGTGCGTATCGGCTCCAGCGCCTCGGGCCGATCGAGCCAGATACGCATCTCGGCCGCCGCCTCCGCCGCCGCGCGGTCCAGTTCCACCACGTCCTGCACGGTGATGCGCACCATCTCGCCCTCGCGCTTGAGGTCCGCCGTCACCAGCACTGCCCGGCCAGCGACCAGGATGTCCCGCGTCCTCGCCAGCACCTCGGAGAACAAGGTCACCTCGCAGCTGCCGGAGGCGTCCGAGATGCGCACCCACGCCATGCGGCCGCCGGTGCGGGTCGGCCGCTCCTTGCGGTCGACCACGCAGCCCGCGATCTTCACCCGTCCGATCCCGGCCTGCGCCGCCGCCTCCAGCCCTGTGCAGCGGGTGGCGCCGAGCCGGCGCAGCAGCCCGCCGTAGCTGTCCAGCGGATGCGCCGTGAGGTGGAACCCGACCGCCTCCGCCTCCAGCCCGAGCCGCTCGATCTCCGGCCAGTCCACCACGTCCGGCAGGCGCAGCGTCTCCGGCCGGGCCGCCCCCCCGAACAGGCCGATCTGCCCGCTGGCCGCCTCCTCCGCCTGCGCCTGCGCCCGCCGCAGGATCGTCTCGGCGCCCATGAAGACTCGGGCCCGGTTGCCGTCGAGCCGGTCGAAGGCGCCGGCGCGGGCGAGGTTCTCGATCTGCATCTTGTTGATCTGCCGCGGCTCCACCCGAGAGGCGAAGTCGGCGATGTCGGCGAACGGCCTGTCCCCGCGCGCCGCCACCACCGATTGCATCGCGCCGAGGCCCACCTTCTTGATCGCCGCCAGCGCGTAGCGGATCGACTGCGTGCCATCCGCCGCAACCTCGACGGTGAAGTCGGCGGCCGAGAGGTTGATGTCCGGCGGCAGCACCTTGACACCGAGCCGTTCCGCCTCCTGCCGCAACGCCGCCAGCTTGTCGGTCTTCTCGCGCGCCAGCGACAGGCAGGCGGCCAGGAACGCCGCCGGGTGGTTCGCCTTCATCCAGGCGGTCTGATACGAGAGCAGCGCGTACGCTGCGGCATGCGACTTGTTGAAGCCGTAATCGGCGAACTTCGCCATCAGGTCGAACACCTCGACCGCCTTGTCGCGCTCGATGCCGCGCGCGACCGCGCCCTCGGTGAAGATCGCGCGCTGCTGGTCCATCTCCGAGCGGATCTTCTTGCCCATCGCGCGGCGCAGCAGGTCGGCAGCACCCAGGCTGTAGCCGGCCATCTTCTGGGCGATCTGCATCACCTGCTCCTGGTAGACCAGGATGCCGTAGGTCTCCTGCAGGATCTCGCGCAGCTCCTCGTGCGGCGCCTCCCACTTCTCGCCATGCTTGCGCCTGCAATAGTCGGGGATGTTCGCCATCGGGCCGGGCCGGAACAGCGCGCCCGCCGCGATCAGGTCCTCGATCCGCGTCGGCCGCATCTGCTTCAGCGCGTCGCGCATGCCCGCGCCCTCGAACTGGAACACGCCGGCGGTATCGCCGCGCGCGAGCATCTCGTAGGTGCGCGCATCGTCCAGCGGCAGCATCGCCAGATCGACGTCGGTGCCGAGCTGGCTCAGCATCTGCACGCCGCGCTGCAGGATGGTCAGCGTGGTCAGCCCGAGGAAGTCGAACTTCACCAGCCCGGCCTGCTCGACGAACTTCATGTTGAACTGCGTGACCAGCGTGTCGGTCTTCAGGTCGCGATACAGCGGCACCAGCTCGATCAGGTCACGGTCGCCGATCACCACGCCGGCGGCATGGGTGCTGGCGTGCTTGTAGAGCCCCTCGAGCTGCAGCGCCGTCTCCAGCAGGCGCCGGATGCCCTCGTCGCCGTCGCGCATCTCCTGCAGCCGCGGCTCGCCGTCGATCGCCTGCGCCAGCGTCACCGGATGGGCAGGGTTGTTCGGGATCAGCTCGGCGACCCGGTTGACCATGCCGAACGGCAGCCCCTGCACCCGCCCGACGTCGCGCACCGCGGCGCGGGCCTGCAGCTTGCCGAAGGTAATGATCTGCGCCACCCGGTCCGCGCCGTATTCGCGGCGCACGTAGTCGATCACCTCGTCGCGCCGGTCCTGGCAGAAGTCGATGTCGAAGTCCGGCATCGACACCCGGTCCGGGTTGAGGAACCGCTCGAACAGCAGGTTGAACGGGATCGGATCGATGTCGGTGATGGTCAGCGCCCAGGCGGCGAGCGAACCGGCGCCCGAGCCGCGTCCCGGCCCGACCGGGATGCCCTGCGCCTTCGCCCACTGGATGAAGTCGGCGACGATCATGAAGTAGCCGGGAAAGCCCATCTTCGCGATCACGTCGAGCTCGAAGGCCAGCCGTTCGCCGTACTGCGTCCGCGTCGCCTCGTCCGCCTTCATCGTTTCGAGCCGGACCGCGAGCCCTTCCCGGGCCATCGCGCGCAGCGTCTCGTCCTCGTTGCTGCCCGTCCGCACCTTGGGACAGACCGGCAGCAGCGGCTTCCGCGTCTCCACCTTCACCGCGCACATCCGCGCGATCGCCAGCGTGTTGTCGCAGGCTTCCGGCAGGTCGGCGAACAGCGCGCGCATCGCGTCCGCCGGCTTGAACCAGTGCTCCGGCGTCACCCGCCAGCGGTCACGCTCGGCGAGCGTGCGCCCCTGCGCGATGCAGAGCAGCGCATCATGCGCCTCGTACATCGACGGCTTGCCGAAGAAGCATTCGTTGGTCGCCACCAGCGGCAGTCCGAACTGGTCGGCCAGCGCGATCAGCCCGGGTTCGATCGCGCGCTCCCCCGGTGCCCCGAAGCGCTGCAGCTCGACCACGGCATGGTCGCCGAACGCCTCCTTGATCGCGGCCAGCAGACGCCGCGCCTCGTCCTGCTGCCCCTCCGCGAGCAGGCGCGCCACCGGTCCGCGCATGCCTCCGGTCAGCAGCATCAGGCCCCCGGCATGGTCGAGCAGCGTATCGAGCGAGATGCAGGGATCGGCGGGGTCGCTGTGCAGGAAGCCTCGCGTGGAGAGCCGCTGCAGGTTGTCGAGTCCGCGCGCGTCCCGCGCCAGCACCACCACCGGCTCGGTCACGCCGCCGGGCCGGTCGCCGCGCGCGGCCAGCGAGATCTGGCAGCCGATGATCGGCTGGATGCCCTTGCCCGCGCAGTACTGCGAGAATTCCAGCGCCCCGAACAGGTTGCCGGTGTCGGTGATGGCGACCGCAGGCATCCGCGCGGCGTGCGCGAGGGCGGCGATCTCGGGGACGCGTATCGCCCCCTGGCTGAGCGAGTAGGCGGAATGGACGCGCAGATGCACGAAATCGGCATGGGACATATCCCAGCCTACCATCCGGCCGACCCGCCTCGCCACCGGCCTGTTGCGAGTCGGCGGCGGCCCACTGGCCGCCGTGGAGCCCGGCATTTACCGCCCGGTCAAACCACGGCAACGTCCCCGATCCGCCCAGCCGCTCAGACCGGAGAGACGCCTCGCATGACCACAACGATGGCACGGCAGATCGTCCTCGCCGCCCGCCCACACGGCCTCCCCGTTCCGGCGGACTTCCGTCTGGAGGCGCTCGCGGTTCCCGAACCCGGGGCGGGCCAGGTCCTGCTCGAGATCCAGTATCTCTCGCTCGATCCCTACATGCGCGGACGCATGGACGACCGCAGCTCCTACGCCACCCCCGCCGGCATCGGCGAGGTGATGCCCGGCGAGACCGTCTGCCGCGTCGTCGCCTCGAACCGTCCTGACCTGTCCATCGGCGACATCGTCCGCGCGCACACCGGCTGGCGGTCGCACGCCCTGTCCGACGGCAGCGGCCTGTTCCGGCTGGACCCGGCTTTCGCCCCGGTCACGACCGGCCTCGGCGTGCTCGGCATGCCGGGCTTCACCGCCTATGCCGGCCTGCGTGCCATCGGCAAGCCCGCCGCGGGCGAGACGGTCGTGGTCGCCGCCGCCAGCGGCCCGGTCGGCTCGCTGGTCGGACAGCTCGCCCAAATCGCCGGAGCGCGCGCGGTCGGCATCGCCGGCGGACTGGCCAAATGCGCCCACGTGAAGGACGAGCTGGGCTTCGACGCCGCGATCGACCATCGCGCACCCGATTTTCCCGCCCGGCTCGCCGCTGCCTGCCCGAACGGCATCGACGTCTACTTCGAGAATGTCGGCGGAGCGGTCTGGCAGGCGGTGCTGCCGCTCCTGCGCAAGTTCGCCCGTGTCCCGGTCAGCGGCCTGGTCGCGCAATATAACGATGCCGGCGGCAGCACCTCGCCCGGCAACCTGCCCGCGACGATGCGCGAGATCCTGACCCGGAGCCTGACGCTGCGCGGCTTCATCAACTACGAGTTCACCGACGCCTACTTCGCCGACTTCCAGCGCGAGGTGGGCGCCGGCGTCCGCGAGGGCCGCATCCGCTATCGCGAGGACATCGTCGAGGGCCTGGAGAGAGCGCCGGACGCCTTCATGAAGATGCTCGACGGCGGCAACTTCGGCAAGCTGCTGGTCCGCGTGTCCGCAAGCTGAGGTTGCAGAGCCACGTCGCGGCTGCCACCCGTGAAGCTGTGGCCCCAATCGACTATCCCGCGGCTACCGGAGGGCGATGGCCCCGTCCCCGTCACCGCACCCGACCTGCCGGCCCGTATGCCGCGCAGCCGGTAATCCTACGATCCTTCCAGCCGCGTCCACGCCGCGTCGTTGCGGCTGCTCCGGACCGCGGCGGCGATGAACTCGACACCCCGCACGCCATCCTCGACCGTCGGCAGCAGGGCCGTGTCCGCCGCCGGCGCACGCCCTTCCCGCCAGGCCTCCAGCAGGTCCGCCGCATCGCCGTACACCTGGGCGAACGCCTCCAGGTAGCCCTCCGGATGGCCTGCCGGAATACGCGCCGCCCGCGTCGCCTCGCCGGCCAGCCCGGCCATGCCCCGGGTCAGGATACGGGTCGGCTCGCCGTGCCGGGTGAAGCGCATCGCGTTCGGCTCCGCCTGCACCCAGTCCAGCGCGCCCTTGTCGCCGAACACGCGCAGCCGCAGCCCGTTCTCGTTCCCCGGCGCCACCTGGCTGCACCACAGCATGCCGCGCACCCCGCCCTCGAAGCGCAGCAGCATGCGGGCATCGTCATCCAGCCGACGTCCGGGTACGAACGCCGACAGGTCCGCCGCCAGCGCCTCCAGCCGCAGTCCGGTCACGAAGCAGGCTAGGTGATGCGCGTGGGTCCCGATATCGCCGACGCTGCCTGCCGGCCCGGACCGCGTCGGATCGGTGCGCCACGCCGCCTGCTTCTGGCCACCCCGTTCCAGCGCATCGGTCAGCCAGTCCTGCGGATACTCCACCTGCACGACGCGAAGCGTGCCGAGCATCCCGTCCGCCACCATCGCGCGCGCCTGCCGCACCAGCGGGTAGCCGCTGTAGTTGTGGGTCAGCACGAACGGCAGCCGGGTCTCGCGCACCAGCGCCGCCAACGCACGGGCATCGACGAGCGTCGTCGTCATCGGCTTGTCGCAGATCACCGGGATGCCGCGCGACAGGAAGGCGCTGCAGATCGCGGCGTGGCTGTCGTTCGGCGTCACCACGCTGACCACATCGATCCGGTCCGGCCGCGCCGCCTCGCCCGCGGCCATCGCCACGTAATCCGCGTAGGCCCGGTCGGCCGCGATATGCAGCGCCTTGGCCGACTGCGCGGCACGCGCCGGATCCGATGACAGCGCGCCGGCCACCAGCTCGTAACGATCATCCATGCGCGCCGCCAGCCGGTGCACCGCGCCGATGAAGCTGCCGGCGCCGCCGCCGACCATGCCCAGGCGCAGGCGACGTGCGGTCACGCCGCGCACCCCGCCGACACGGCCGCGGGCAACCCCAGCATGCGCCGGTTGGCCGCGCGGTCGGTGCCGCCGCCGGCGAAATCGTCGAAGGCCCGCGCGGTCACCGGGATGATGTGCTCGCGTATGAAGGCGGCGCCCTCGCGCGCGCCGACCTCGGCGGCCTTCAGGCAGCACTCCCACTCGAGCACCGCCCAGCCGTCGAAGTCGTAGGCTGCGAGCTTGGAGAACACGGCGCCGAACTCGACCTGACCGTCGCCCAGCGAGCGGAACCGCCCGGCGCGCTTCAGCCATGGCTGGTAGCCGCCATACACGCCCTGCCGGGGGCTCGGCGTGTACTCGGCATCCTTGGCGTGGAACATCCTGATGCGCTCATGGTACACGTCGATGAAGCCGAGATAGTCCATCACCTGCAGCACGAAGTGGCTCGGGTCGTAGAGGATGTTGCAGCGGGCATGATGCCCGACCCGCTCGGCGAACATCTCGAACGTCACCCCGTCATGCAGGTCCTCGCCGGGATGCAGCTCGTAGCAGAGGTCGGTCCCGGCCTCGTCGAACGCGTCGAGGATCGGCCGCCAGCGCCGCGCCAGCTCGTCGAACGCCTCCTCGATCAGCCCCGCCGGCCGCTGCGGGAACGGATACAGGAACGGCCACGCCAGTGCGCCCGAGAAGGTGGCATGCGCCGTCAGGCCGAGGCGGCTCGACGCGCGCGCCGCCAGATGCAGCTGTCCCACCGCCCAGGCCTGTCGCGCAACCGGGTTGCCGTGCAACGCGGGCGGTGCGAACCCGTCGAGCGGCAGGTCATAGGCGGGATGGGCGGCGACGAGCTGTCCCTGCAGATGCGTCGACAGCTCCGTCAGGACCAGCCCCGCCTCCGCGAGCACGCCCTTGACCTCGTCGCAGTAGGTGTCGCTTTCCGCCGCCCGGGCCAGATCGAACAGCCGGGCATCCCACGAGGGCATCTGCACGCCCTCGAACCCGCTGTGCCTCGCCCAGCGTGCGATACCCGCGAGGCTGTCGAACGGAGCCACGTCGGACGCGAACTGCGCCAGAAAAACCGCCGGCCCCTTCAGGGTCTTCATGAAGGTTCTCCCCACTCCGCCGAGGCATGAGCGGGCTGTCGTCGCCTGCCGGCCCCTGTGGACGTTAAGGCTCGGACGTTCAGGCCTTCTTGCGGATGTCGCTCAACCAGCTCACGTGCTTGCCCAGCCTCAGGCAGATCGCCCCCGGCTCCATGCCCTGCTGCAGGAGGGCGAGGGCACGGTCGCGGAGGGCCGCCTGGTGCGCCAGCAGGCGCGGACTGTCCTCGGGACCCACCGCCGGCGCCGCCGCGGCTCTCCGGTCATAGACCGCGTCGCGCCGCAGCTTCTCGCGTGCCAGCAACTCGAAGATCTGGTGCGGGACCAGACCCATCGTCTGCGCCGCCGCCTTGACCGGCATCCTGCGCTCGTGGACGAGGCGCCACGCCTGCGCGGCTGGGGTATCGGAACTCATCAATGCCTCGCTCAACTATCTCGTCCGGTTCTTGACTGTGTCTTGCGTGACGCAGTGTCGCCCTTTTCGACCGTTCGCGCCAGCCTTCTTGTTGACGGAGCCGGCCCCCGCGCGTGCATGACTTGCATCGCTGCGTGATCATGGGCAGGGACACCGCCGACGACACGACGGAGCGGTGCGCCTCCCTGTCGCGCCATGACCGCGATTACTGTCACGCCGAACCGTGATACTTGGAGCGCCAGACGCGTGGCGGAGCATGCCGCCGGCGCCGGCGCCGCGACGACCGGGCCACGAACCGGCGCCCGCCTCGACCGGGCCGGCAGTCCGGACCCGCATACGGCCGGACGGCTGATCCGGAAGGGGACACCATGCGTATCGAGATAGGGTCGGGCGTCTCGATCGACGACAGCGAGATCGCGATCAGCTTCATCCAGGCCGGCGGTCCCGGTGGGCAGAACGTCAACAAGGTGGCCACCGCGGCGCAGCTCCGTTTCGACGCCCGCTTCAGCCTCTCCCTGCCCAACCCGGTCAAGGCGCGGCTACAGGCCCTCGCCGGCGGCCGGCTGACCCGTGACGGGGTGATCGTCATCACCGCGCGGCAGTTCCGGTCGCAGGAGCGCAACCGCCAGGACGCGATCGACCGGCTGATCGCGCTCATCATGCAGGCGGCGGTGGCACCGGTGAAGCGACGGCCGACGCGCGCCTCCTACGGCGAGCGACAGCGCCGCCTGGAGTCCAAGAGCCACCGCGCGGCGACCAAGCGCGACCGCGGCTTCCGCCCAGACGACTGAGCATCCGGACCATACTCGCCGGACTGCACCCGCCGGACTGCACTCGGCCGACTGCACTCAGGCGGGGACGCCCTCAGTTCGCGGTCAGGATCGGGATGCGGTTGTCCTCGATCACCTTGAGGATGGTGCCCCCCAGCGCCCCCGCAGCGCCCGCCGGATGCGAACGGCCCGAGACGCCCATCACCACCAGGCTGGTGTGCTCGTCCCGCATCGCGTCCAGCAGCGCGCGGCCGGTCTGACGGTGCGCGTTGTCCTGCACCACAAGATGCGTGCTGCCGTTATAGAGCCCGACATACGAGCCGATCGCCTCGCGCGCATCGATGCCGACGGTGTTGCGGCCGATGATGACGACGCGCACCGATTGCGCCCGCGTCAGCAGCGCGAGCGACTGGCCAAGGGCATGTGCGGCTCCGGCGCTGCCGTCCCAGGCCACGACGACGTGCTCCAGCATGGCCGCGGCGTCGACCTCCGTCCGTGGCGCCAGCAGCGTGAGCCGGCCCGAGGCCAGCAGCGCATCGCGGAAGCTGCGCTCGCTGCGGCTGGCGTGCAGGATGCGCTCCTCCTCCACCGCGCGCCCGAGAGCGCGGGTGACGATCAGGTCGCTGGCACGGCCGAGCGTGGCGCTGGCGTAGACCGCCCCGTCCGGGATCTCCCGCCACGCCGCCCGCACCGCCGACTGCTCCGCCGTCAGGGCCGCCGACCACTCCTGGAAGATCGCCTGCGCGCCGGCGGCATCCTGGGCGACCGGTTCCTCGTCGTTGGCGGCGATGTTCTCGATGAAGGCGACCTCGATCTGCGCCCCGAACGGCGAGGCCAGCCGGCCCGCGAGACGCAGCAGCGAGCGCGCGTCATCCGGGCCGTGCAACGGCACGAAGATCCTGCGCATGGTCACCCTCCAGGCTTGCCGCGCCCTCCAGATACATCCGACACGTGAAAGATCAAGCGGCGCCCGCGCCGGCGTTGCCGATCGCAACGACCCCGACTTGACAATCGTGAGCATGAAAACCATTAGCATGCTTCCTATACCCGGTGCGCCGAGTCTCATGCCCTCACCCAGCCCGATCGCAATTGGACGTCGCATGCTTCGGCTTGGTACAGCCTGGCGGCGCGAGATCGACCACGACCTGCGCCGCTTCGGCCTCACCGAGGCGACCTGGCGGCCGATCCTGATGCTCGGCATGCTGCCCCCGCCGGTACGGCAGACCGACCTCGCGCGGGCGCTCGAGATGGAGGGCGGCTCGCTGGTGCGGCTGCTCGACGTGCTGGAGAGCAACGGACTGGTCGAACGGATCAGCGATGCCCGCGACCGGCGCTCCAACCAGGTCATCGTCACCGCCGAGGGCGCACGCATCTATCGCCATGTCTACGAGGCCTGCGAGGCCGTCGGTGCGCGGCTGCTCGGCGATGTCTCGGCGCAGGAGCAGGCGCTGTGCCAGTCCGTGTTCGACCGCATCGAGCGGGCGTTGCTGGCGCCTGCGGCCGGGACACCGCCCGCAACGCCATGAGCGCGTCCTCAGGCATCCCGGCGGAAACGCTCATCGGCGAGGCGCTGCGTACGGCATTCCCGTCATGGCGCACGGCCGGACCGACGCTGCTCTACTGCCTGCGCACGCTAGCCGCGATCGGGATCGCGCTCTACACGGCCTTCGCGCTGCCAGCGATTCTAACTGAGCCATGGCTGACGGCTCACATTGCGATTTGGTCTGCGATTTCGGGAGGCGGTTTTGAGGTGATGAGGGTCTGCATGAGGGTATTCCAGTTGGGGAAGACCAGGTAGGCCG
>JAABUX010001939.1_pt1 | contig 30093 bp, 21 predicted proteins | sample 5561851 | NCBI WGS metagenome assembly JAABUX01 (sample SAMN10711883, study PRJNA513361) | rock metagenome | isolation source: Antarctica rocks | place: Antarctica: Victoria Land, Richard Nunatak red sandstone | collected 2016-01-03 | reverse complement strand
AGGGATGTTGCGGCGGCTGGCCCCAGACGAGAGGCGGCCGGCCACCCCATTCAAGTATCCACAACCGAAAGCGGCGTAGCTTCCCGGATAGCCTCTCATGGAAGACGGCATGCCGATCCCGGAGGAATGGAAATCGGGGAGCCGGGTCTGTGACAGCCACCGCGCGCAGGTGGGTGCCTACCTGATCCTGGTCGAGGAAGAAACCGGCGTCAGGCCACCTTACGGCGTGATCGTTCTGGGCTCTGGCGAGCGGGTGACGGTCAAGAACACGCCCGAGCTGCGGGAATGGGTGCTTGGCGTGGCGGAGCAGATCCGGGCGGCGCGGCGTGAGCTGGGACGGGAGATCCCGGTCAGGCAGACGGCGGCGAAGTGCCTAGCGTGCGGGATGCGGGAGGGATGCGGGCAACGGGCGGGGTGAAATGGCCTTATCATTCTACGCGGGGCTTGACGGGCCTCCGGACGAGGTGATCCACGGGACGCCGAATCGATGGGTATAGGTCACAAGCCGCCTCGACTCGGCACCCACGTCCTCCCACCCGAAGGCATGCCGCCCGTGATTCCAGAGCCGGATTGAGGTATCGGCCATCGGGGTGACGCCAATCTCCGCCAAGCGACGGCTGAACGCCCAGTCCCCTCCCAGGTAGCGCCGCCTTCCCCCTTGAAGCGGCACGGTTACCGGCTGGAAGAATGGCCATACGCCCCTACCGTGGCGGGTGTTGCAGAGGGGCAGCCCGAGTTCATCGATCATCCGACGCAAAATCGCCGCTTTGATCCGCAGGAAACCGGCGGCTGCATACTTGAGGGGATAGAGCCCGAAGGCGTGCGACCCAAAGACCGCGTCCGTGATGCCGTCGGCGAAAACGCTGGCGAACTCGCGGTTTTCTTCCTGAACATAGACGCCCGCAATGACCGGCTCGGGCCTCGCCAAGAGTCGGAGGGCGTCGTGCGGGTCGAAGCCGATGGCGGCGTCGACGAATAGGATCGACTCGGCCCCGTCATGCAGCGCGTCCGAGGCCATCGCGTCTCGCGCCATGTCGATCGTCGATGGCACTCCCGAACGGACCACGCGGACCCCCTCCGCCTCCAGCTTGCGGAGCGATCCCTCGCACTCCGGGCCGATCCCGCCCAGGTTCGACACCAAGACCACGGCCTGGGCCCGGCCGGGCGGGATGACCCGCTCGCGCCTCATGCCCGGCTCGAGGTTGCGGAGGAACTCGACGTACCGGGGCTCCAAAATCTCCGGGTCCCATCGTCGGCTCTCGGCCAGCGCCCGACGGCTGTGCTCCTCATAGAACTCGGCATCGTCCCAGAGCCGGATGACGGCCCGGACCCACGGCTCGACCTCCTCGGCCGTCGGCAAGATCCGGGTGGCCTGGGTGATCCGGTCGGGCAAGGGGAGGACGATCCCGGCCGATCCCAACGTCTCGGGGATGCCTCCCCGGTCCGAACCGATGACCGGGATGCCGTTGACCATCGCCTCGACGGCCACGAGCGGCTGATTTTCCCACCAGACCGAAGGCAGGAGGCAGACCTTGGTCACGCCCCAGAACTCGCGGGGGTCCGCCGTGTGGCCCATGAAGAAGACGTTGCCATGATCCCGCAACTCGAGTCCACAGGCCGCGACCGTCGCCTCGGTCCCGCGGCTCTCGACGACCAGGATAGGGATGTCGGGGCGGCGCCGGCCGAGCTCGTCGGCGATGCGGGCGAATGCGAAGACCCCCTTCTCGATGGAAGGGTTGACGAATGTCAGGTATCGAGCGGATCGAAAATTCAGTTTGCACTTATCAATATCGATGCAACATGGCAAGCGATCGAGCTCGATGCCCAGGATATCTCGATAGTATTCCACGCAGAAGGAAGAAGGGGCAACGACATTATCAAAATCATTAAATGTTTCGCAACTCTTGTAATTGAAATTGTGCATGAAGAACAATGTATTGATTTTTCGGGCACGGGCGGCGGCTGCTACTCCCAGCGTGAAGCCGTCGCCGCCATAAGTGACGAGCACGTCCGGCCTGAAATATTCGAGGATGAGATCCGCGATCGAGGTCGGAAATTCGGGGCATCCGACATCGCCGAACAACTCCCTGTCGATGAACACGCCATACCTGCTCGGCCATGGAGGCCCCGCCGGACCGGAGAGGTCGTAAATGTCAAATTGATCGGGGACCCGGCCGGAGGGGAAAATTCGCCTCGATCCGCCCTCGAATCGCGAATCCAGGATCTCGCAAATCGCCTCGTAATTGATCCCGCAGCAGACGTCGACTGCGAACCCGTTGCGGTGCAGCATCGAACCCAAGTTGCGATGGGCGACTGATGCGCCATTGGAACAATCAAAAAAGAAATTTCTATTAAATAATAGTATTTTCAATACACGCTAACTCGCATACTAGCATTCGCCGATTTCTTGCGCCGTCCAGCTCGTGCGGGGCCCCAAGCCGGGAGGCCCCGGCGGCGTGAAAGGGGGGGGAGAACTCGATTGCCGTGTCTCGATCTTGCGCGGCGCATCGAAGGAGGATATCGGAGCGGTCGTCATCCCAGGCGAGCTTTCCGGGATCGGGCCGTCCCGCGAATACTCATCCGCAGCGATGAGTCCGGCGCGCAATGTACATCATGTCGCGGGATTTCCGAAAATGAGAGAGACCTCAACCAAACTGCTAGGGTGCGACCCGGATCTGCTGTATGGTCAGGGGTTCGATCGCCGCGCCTCGATAGCGATAAGCCCCCGAAACCAGGGTCAGCAGGCCATCGAAATAGGATGCGGCGCGGATGTCGCGTTTCTCTACCTGGAATTTCGCGGCGACGCGATCGGTTTCGATGTCCCAGAGCCGCCCACCCCCCCCGTCGTCGCAGGTGATCAATTGCCGTGAATTGCCCGCAAATAGAATGTAAGAACATTTGCGTGATTCGGCCCGATCGTCTCTGATGATTCGCCCTCGGAATTCGCCTTCCAGGTCCCACAGGGTGACGGTGTTTCCAGGGCCGCACGCGGCCAATTTCCTTCCATCCGGTGAGATCGCGATCGCCCAAGGCGGGAGAGAATCGGGAGGGCGCGTCAACGTGATGCAGCGACGGATTTTCGCGTCGAAAAAGGCAACGTCGATTCTCCCGCCGGGGTTGTCGACGAGGCATGCGAATGATTTTCGATCGGGGTCGAAAATCAAGGTTTGATGGGGATAAATATTGTGGTAACGCGGAGTATCTCCACTAAAATAATAAATTACATTTAAATTGTTGTCTGTGATTATATATTTCATGTCCGACCCGACGATCGTCACGGACGAACCATCCACTTCCAGCGCCGCAATATTTTCAGGGAAATCGGACCTGCTCCGCGCCGAACCCTCGTCCGAGATGCGGCGGATTGTCACGACACCACCGTAAGGAATCCTGGGGATTCGATCGTTGTTCGGGGCCGGCCGCGGGGGGTCGAAATAGAGCCCCCTCTCCGCGATTTCGTTAGGCCGATCTTGGAAAGACTGCCGTCCAAACGCGGCCTTCGACGCGGGGCCATGGGCTGGCGTGGCGATGAATCCGAAGCTCGAGGGCACCATCTCCCTGGCTCGGACGACCGCCAGCCAATCCCCGTCCCGAGATATCGCCACCGAGGTCGCCGGCAGCTCAGCCCCCTTGATCTCGGCGATCAATTTGCCGCCGCTCCGGTCCAAGATCCGCACGTCGCCGCCGGTCAAGAGGCAGGCGATCCGCGAGTCGGCCAGCTTCAAGTCGACGACGCGTCCGGGCATGGGTACTTCCACCCGCCCCGCCGCACGAAGATCGCCCTGGGCGAGGGCCGTCGTGTCGACGAGAAGAATGATCCCGATAAATATGAATAGTTTCATGAAAATATTCCATCCTTTACATCTGATGGCGAGGATCTTGGGGTGGCGTCTTTTCATCAGAACGGCGGATTCCACGGTGTCCCGAACGACTGGCCGGTCCATGTCGGGAAGGCAGCATCGCCCATCGGCGTCGCGTTCTGCTGCGGATTGGGCTGTACATTATTGGGATTCGCTTGCCATTGGTGGTAGCGACCCGCTTCGGGCTCGATCGGCTGAGGACGTTGCCCGTCTCGCTCAGGCTGATGCGGGAGGTCCACGAGCGCCTGATGCAAGGCGTCCGGGGTGACGACAAGACTCCCGGCGAGTTCCGGAAGCGTCAAAACATGATCGGCCGCAAAGGACAGGACCCGGCCGAAGCCCGCTTCGTGCCTCCTCCGGTCGAGGAGATGGAGCAGGCGCTCGACGACCTGGAGGATTACATCGCGCATCCGCCCGGCATGCCCCTGCTCGTCGAGCTGGCACTGATCCGTTACCAGTTCGAAACGATCCACCCTTTCCTGGACGGCAACGGACGGCTCGGACGCCTGCTCATCAACTTGCTGCTCAGCGAGAGGGGGTGCCTGACGCAACCACTGCTCTATCTCAGCTCGTATCTGGAGCGGAACAAGGATCAATACATGGACCACCTGCTCGGCGTTAGCCAGCAGGGGGAGTGGGTGCCGTGGTTGGAATTTTTCCTGGATGGGGTGGCCGTCCAGTCGAAGGCGGCAATCGGGCGGACCAACGAATTGCTCAGGCTGAGGGAGTCGTGCAAGTCGAAGTGGATCGAGGAATCGAGTTCGACGCTGATATTGAAGCTGATCGACAGGATCTTCGAGCGGCCGGCCGTCACCATCACGGGAGTGGCCCGCGATTTGGGCGTCACATTCCGCACCGCTCAGAAGAACGTCGAAAAGCTCGCGTCGGATGGTACGCTGGTCGAGCTGACGGGCAAAGGTCGAGGTCGAGTCTATCTGGCACGCGCGATCGTCGCGATCATCAACAGGAACGAGGGATAGAGTCGGGGAATTCTCGGACTCCTCGTTCCTGCTCCCACCCCACTGTTGCCCTCGCAGGGCCGGCCCGCTCAGGCCGACGCCGTCGCGGCGGCCGCCCCGGCGGCTTGCCGGGCCGCGGCCAGTTCGATCATCAAGTCCGGCGAGACCTGCGCCCGGGTCGAGACGAGGGCCGTGGGGGCCCCTTGGCCGTATCCCTTGAGGGGGTTGTGCCAGCGGACCTTGCCGGTGAGCGGGTCGAGGCAGTAGAGGTATCCGTTGGTCGAGACGATCAGGCGATCGCCGTCGAGCAGGAGCGTGACGTACCCGCCGTGGAGCTCGTTGTTGGACCAGACGATCTCGCCCGATTCGCGGTGGAGCGCCAGGACGTAGCCGTTGAGGCCGACGAAGATGAGCTGTTCGAGCGGCATCGAGGGGGCTCCCGAGGGCGGGCGGACGATCGGGCCGGCGCCGGCCCTCGGGGATGTCTTCGACGTCGGGAGCCGACTATTTCGGCCCGAGGGCCGGCCCGTCCCGGTCTCAACGGGCGGCGGCGGCCTCGGGGGCGTGGCCGTAGGACTCGGCCGAGGCGGCCAGCGCGGCGCCGGGCTCGACGGGGTGGCCGAGGTCGCGGAGGCAGGTCTCCAGGGCGGCGAGGACCAGCGTGACGTTGGCGGCCGTCGAGCCGTAGCCCATCAGGCCGATCCGCCAGGCCCGCCCCTTGAGCGGCCCGAGGCCGCCGCCGATCTCGATGCTCCAGTCGGCCAGGAGCCGGCGGCGGACGGCCATGTCGTCGACCCCCTCGGGGATCCGGACGCAGTTGAGCTGCGGGAGCCGGTGCCCCTCGGCGGTGACGTACGACAGGCCCATCGCCGCCAGCCCCGCCTTGAGCGCCAGGTGGTTGGCCATGTGCCGGGCGTGGCGGGCCTCCAGCCCCTCCTCGACGACCAGGGCCAGGGCCTCGCGGAGGGCGTAGTTCATGCTGATGGGCGCGGTGTGGTGATAGACGCGGTCGCCGCCCCAGTATTTCTGGATCATCTGCATGTCCAGGTACCAGCTCTGGACCTTGGTCTTGCGATTGGCGATGGCCTCGGACGCCCGGTTGTTGAAGGAGACCGGGGCGAGGCCGGGGGGGCAGCCCAGGCACTTCTGGGTGCCCGAGTAGATCGCGTCGACCCCCCAGGCGTCGACCTCGACGGGCACGCCGGCGAGCGAGGTGACGGCGTCGACGGCGATCATCGCGCCGGCCTCGTGGGCGATCGAGGCGATCTCCTCGATCGGCTGCCAGGCGCCGGTCGAGGTCTCGGCCTGGACGATCCCGACGAGCTTGGGCCCGACCTTCCTGACGGCGTCGCGGACCTGCTCGGGCCCGAAGACCTCGCCGTAGGGCCGCTCGATCGCCGTGACGACGGCCCCGGCCCGCTGGGCGACGTCGACCATCCGGGCGCCGAAGACGCCGTTGACGCAGACGACCATCTTGTCGCCCGGCTCGATCAGGTTGACGACCACCGCCTCCATCCCCGCCGACCCCGTGCCCGAGACCGCCATCGTCAGCCGGTTCTCGGTCCGGAAGACGTGCCGGAGCAGGTCCTGGGTCTCGTCCATCAGGGCGACGAACTCGGGGTCCATGTGCCCCAGGAGCGGCATCGCCATCGCGGCCAGGACGCGCGGGTGGACGTCGCTCGGCCCCGGGCCCAGGAGCACGCGAGGGGTCGGCCGGAGGGGGGCGGGTGCGGCGATCGTCGACGAGAGGGTGGCGGCCACGGCGGCGCTCCTGATGCGGGACTCGGGGCGGAGGACTCAGGACTCAGGGTAGGGAATCTCCCCCGATCGGGCAATGGGCGCGATCGACTCCTCGTCCGGGCCCGGACCCGTTAGAATGGCCCGGTCGGGCGACGCCCCGATCGGGAGACACCGCCGATGGAAGCGACCGTCAAGGGCCTTGGGAATCGACCGGCCCGGCGTCTCGGACCGGATGCGCTTGGTCGAGGAGACCTGGGATAGCATCGCCGCCGAGGATGAGGCGCCGGAACTGCCGCGATCGCACCGGGACGAGCTGGACCGTCGGCTCGCGGCCTATCGATCCGATCCGGAGGCCGGATCGAGTTGGGACGAGGTCAAGGCCCGATTGAAGGGCCGGCCGGGAGACGGCCTTTGATCGTCCGACCGGAAGCGGAGGCCGACCTGGCGGAGGCCCGGGCCTATCCCATGACGAGGTATCCCGACCGATGGCATTCGGCGACTTCACCTTCCCGCAGGTCTATCAGGACCTCGGCCTGACCTCGGACGAGGCCGACCTGTTCTCCGGGGTGGAGGCGGTCCCGCCCCGCGAGGAGTTCGCCGCCACGCTCGCCGAGGGGACGACGGTGGCCCTTGCGATCAACACCGAGAAGGCGAAGTCGGAGTTCATCATCGCCCCGATCCTCCTGGAGTTGCGGCGGATGCTCGGGGGCGCGTTCGCCCTGTTCTCGGGGGTCGAGCTGAACGTCGACCCGGCCCGGGGGCTCAACGGCGTCTGCGACTTCATCCTCTCGGGGTCGCCCCGGCAGTTCGTCCTGAGTGCACCGCTCGTGACGATCGTCGAGGCCAAGAACGACAACCTCCGCAACGGCCTGGGCCAGTGCATCGCCTCGATGGTCGCGGCGCGGTCGTACAACGAGAAGGCCGGGAGGCCCGACGCCACCATCCACGGGGCCGTGACCACGGGCGGGGCCTGGAAATTCCTGAAGTTGGCGGGGACGACGGTGACGCTCGACCTCAAGGAATATTACGTCGCCGACCTCGGCAAGATCCTCGGCATCCTGCGGTCGTTCGTCCCCGGGCCCCGGGCCCCGGGGCGGCCGTGAGACGGCCTCAGGCCTCCGTCCGCTCCTTGACCAGGGCGGAAAGCTCGCGGAACCTCGGGTGATCGGCCGACTCGGCCCACTCGAAGAGGGCGGCCTCGGCGGTGGTGACGACGACCCCGGCCCGGTCCAGGCGGCGGAGGGCGAAGTCGCGGTCGACGGCGAACCGCGAGCCGACGGCGTCGGCGGGGACCTGGACGCGGTAGCCCAGGCGGACCAGCTCCAGGGCCGACTGCGCCACGCAGACGTGGGCCTCGATCCCGACCAGGGTGACGTGGCGGACGTACCCCGAGGCCAGCGCCTCGACGATCCCGGGGGCCCCGCAGGCGTGGAAGGTCATCTTGGCGGGCCGATCGGGGATCAGCTCGGCGAGCCCGGGCAGGCTCGGGCCGAGCTTCTCGGGGTTCTGCTCGGTGGCCAGGGCGGGGACGTCGAGCAGGGCGGCGGCCCGGGCGAGCCGGAGGATGTTGGCGACCACCCGGTCGCGGCCGTCGACGGCGCGGAGCAGCCGGTCCTGGAGGTCGACGACCAGGAGGGCACCGTCGGTCGCGATCATCCGGTCGAACGGCGGCATCGGGGCGGCTCCGGGGGCGTCGGCCCGGGGGGAGCGATGCCCGGGGGCCACTCGCCCGGGTCCGGCTTGGTGTGTCGGGCTCCGCGCCGTTATGATAGCCTATCCCGGTCGCCGGGCGGGATGGTCCCGCACCCGGCCCGGCCGATCCTCGACGTGCAAAGCAAGCGGGCGGGAGCCGCCACTCGTGGCCGAGAAGCCCCGACTCCTGGTCATCGAGCGCGACACGCCGGAGGCGGCCTCGGCGCGGGCCCTGCTGGCCGAGGGGTTCGAGGTCGTCTGCGCCCGGACGATGGCCCGGGCGCTGGTCCTGCTCCGCGAGCAGGAATTCGCCGGGGTCTACGTCGACACCGCGCAGCTCTCGGCGGTCCGCTGGGCGGGGGTCCTGATCCAGGCCGACGAGATCCTCGACGCCATCGCCGACGGCGTGGCGGTGGTCGACCCCGACCTCCACATCATCTGGACCAACCCCGAGTTCTCGCTCCTGGCCGACCCGTCGGTCGAGACGATCGGCACGCCGTTCTACCGGGCGTTGGGCTCGCCCGAGATCCTCGGCCCGGCCCCCTGCCCGTTCGCCGCGGCGGTGGCGTCGCGGGGCCCGGCCGGCACGGTGATCCGGATCGAGGCCAGCCGCTACCTCCGGGTGACCGCGACGCCGGTCTTCGACGGCTCGGGCCGGCTCACGCACCTGATCGCCCTGACCCGCGACATCACCGACGAGACCCTCCAGCAGCAGAAGATCACCGCGATCCACAAGGCCGGCGACGAGCTGGCCGACCTCACCCCCGAGGAGCTGGCCGAGATGGGGGTCGGCGAGCGGACCGACCTGCTCAAGTACAACATCGGCCGGCACATGAAGGACCTGCTCGGGCTCGATTTCATCGAGATCCGCCTGCTCGACCGGGCCACCGGCCGGCTCGTCCCGCTGCTGACCGAGGGGATGACCAAGCAGGCGGCCGGCCGCGAGCTCTTCGCCGACAAGCAGGGCAACGGCGTGACCGGGTACGTCGCGGCGACCGGCCAGAGCTACCTCTGCCCCGACACCGCGGCCGACGCGCTGTACCTCGAAGGCGCCGCCGGGGCCCGGAGCTCGCTGACGGTCCCGCTGATCTACCACGGGACCGTCATCGGCACGCTCAACGTCGAGAACGGCCAGCCCAACGCCTTCGACGACCGCGACCGCCAGTTCCTGGAGATCTACGCCCGCAACGTCGCCTCGGCGCTGAACACGCTGGAGCTGCTCCAGGCCGAGAAGCTGAGCACCGCCACCGCCTCGGTCGAGGCCATCAGCCGCGAGCTGGCCCTGCCGCTCGACGACATCCTCAACGACGCGACGACCGTCCTGGACCGCTACGCCGGCCACGACGAGGACATCGTGGCCCGGCTCCGCCACCTCCTCTTCCGCGCCCGCGAGATCCGCAGCCTGATCCAGAAGGTCGGCTCGACCCTGGCCCCCGAGCCCCGCCGCAACGGCCCCCCGCCCCGCCGCAGCCTGGCCGGCGCCGAGGTCCTGGTCGTCGACTCCGACGAGACCGTCCGCCGCGCGGCCCACCAGATGCTCGGCCGGCAGGGGGCGACCGTCGAGACGGCGCGCGACGCCCACGAGGCGATCGCCCTGGCCCGCCAGACCGCCTATTCCGCCGCCGTCGTCGACATCCGCCTGCCCGACCTCGACGGCTACGAGACCTACCGCCGGCTCCGCGAGGTCCAGCCCGGCGTGCCGATCATCCTCATGACCGGCTTCGGCTACGACCCGAGCCACTCGATCGTCAAGGCCCGCCAGGACGGGCTCCGCACGGTCCTCTACAAGCCGTTCCGCGCCGACCGCCTCCAGGAGGCGATCGAAGGCGCCCTCCGCCCGCCGACCCCCGCCACCGCCCCCGCCATCCCCCCCGCCATCGCAGCGGGCGACGGAGAGTCGCCCGCCCACGACGCCGCACCGGAGGCCCCTCCCCATGATCGTTGACTGGCCGGTCCTCATCCCGCTCGTCGTCGGCCACCTCGCCCTGTTCGTCCTGGCCCTGAACCTGCTCCACTCCACGGCCGTGCCCGAACGCCTGCTCGACGTGCTCAACCTGGCCCTGCTCATCGCCACGCTCGCGGCCCTCCCGCCGATGATCACCCAGGGGCACTGGGCCACCTGGCCGGCCCCGGCCCGGGCCTACGCCCTGCTCTGCCTGGCGGTGGCGCTGGTCGGCCTGCCCGCGGTCACGCTCCTGCGGGCCTTCCGCAAGGCCCCCGCCAACGTCGCGACCCGGGCCGAGGTGCTCGACCTGGCCGCCGCGCCGGGCCTCGACCGCGTCGTCGGCGACGGCCGCCACAACTGGCTGCTCCGCCTGCCGGGCAACCGGTCGCTCCGGGTCCAGAAGGTCGAGTGCGACCTGTCCTTCCCCGGCCTGCCCCCCGCGCTCGACGGCCTCACCGTGGTCCAGGTCAGCGACACCCACTTCTCGCACTGCTACCGCCGCGAGTTCTTCGAGGTCGTGATCGAGGAGGCCGCCCGCTGGGACGCCGACCTCGTCGCCTTCACCGGCGATTTACTCGACGACCAGGCGACGGTCGACTGGGTCGAGCCGGTCCTCGGCCGGCTCCGGGGCCGCCTCGGGCAGTACGCCATCCTCGGCAACCACGACCACCGGGCCCGCCCCGGCCGGGCCCGCCGCGCCCTCCGCCGCGCCGGGTTCGTCGACCTCGACGGCCGCTGGCTCCGCCTCGACGTCGACGGCGCGACCCTCGCCCTGGGCGGGACCTCCGAGCCCTGGGGGCCCGCGATCGACTATGCGGCGACGCCCGAGGCCGACTTCCGGGTCCTGCTCAGCCACTCCCCCGACCAGTTCCCCCGCGCCGCCTCGAAGGGGGTCGAGCTCGTCCTCGCCGGCCACAACCACGGCGGCCAGGTCCGCCTGCCCGTCCTCGGCCCGATCCTGATGCCCAGCCGCTACAGCCGCCACTTCGACCGCGGCTTCTTCCGCGCCGGGCCGTCCCTGCTCTACGTCAGCCAGGGGGTCGGCGGCAAGCACCCGATCCGCTACGGCTGCAACCCCGAGATCACCCGATTCACCCTCCGCGCCGCGCCCAACGCCGGCCTGCCGCACCGGCGGGAGCAGGTCGACGCCGGGCTTGCCCGAGGATGACCCGGCATCGGGCGTCGATCGTGATCGCCTACTTCAATCGTCGGCCCGCCGCGGCGTCTCCCGTCGCGTCCCTCGGTGACCGGGCCCGATGACGGGGCGGATCAGCCGAAGATCCGGTCGACCGCGACCCGCCAGCCGGGGACGGCCGGCTCGGCGTCGGCCTCCTGGCCGGGGCCGAACCTGGCGGGCCGGTCCGGGTCCCCGGCCCGATGGGATCGCACGACTCTGGCCTTCGGGTCGACATCCCAGACGACGAGAGTGCCGGCCTCGAAGTAGTCGGCCCGCTTGGCGGCCATCTCCGCCTCGGCCGCATCGCCGTAATCCCCTTTGCTTCGCACCTCGACGGCCAGCGTCGGCGCCCCGGCGATGAAGTCCATCTCATCGGACGGGAGCGGACCGAGGTAGTAGGACGCATCGGGTGAGAATGATTCCCGGCCCGAGGACAACTTGGGGACGGCAAAGCCCGGATTGTCCGTGAAGGCGAGCCCCATGCCGGTCGCCTCGACGTGCTCGTTCAGATTCCGATAAATGAACGCAGCCACGAGGCTCGGCCTGTATCCCGTCGCCATCTGGTGGACGATCCTTCCGCCGATCAGCTCGGCCTTGCCCGGCGTCCGTGCGAGGTCATCGAGCGTGGCGCGGGTCGTCGTGGCGGGCAACGCGGTACTCATTCCTTCGACTCCTGATTAACCTCACCGATTGGAGCGGGGGTCCGGACTCGCGCCCCTCAGGGGCGTGGGGCCGACGGCGGGGCGGGGATGTGGAGCAGGTCGGGGCCGACGGCGGCGTCGGCGGCGGGGGTGTCGGGGCGGAGGCGGAGGTCTTCGGGGCGGAGGGTCCAGGGGTCGCGGCCGGGGCCCCAGTCGTTGAGGAAGCCGAGGTCGCCGTGGATCGGGGCGTCCTCGCGGAGGCCGACGGCGACCTTCCAGGAGTCGCGGTCGAAGCGGTTGGGCAGGGCGCCGGGGCGGGCGGACTGGTCGCGGCGGTAGGTGTCGATCTGGTGGTAGGCGACGGCCCGGCCCTCCCAGCGGACCCGGTCGCGGAGCTGGTCGAGGTCGCCCTGGCCGTCGACGCGAAAGAGGGGGGTGTCGGGGTCGTTGGTGGCCAGGATGGTCTCGTGCGCGACGACGTCGGCCAGGGGCAGCTCGGGGCGGCCGGGGGCGCTCTCCAGGCGGGCGAGGCCGCCGCCGAGCCGGGCGGCGACCTGGCGGAGGGCGACCTTGATCGGCCCGGCGGCTGTCCCCGCCGCCAGGCCATGGCCGTGGACCAGGGTCCCCCCGGTCGCGACCGCGGCGTTGTCCAGCTCGAGCTCGAGCCCGCGGCCCGCGGCGACGTCGACGAGGTCGTCGCCGGCGCGGAGCAGGCAGTCCTTGATCCGGACCCGGGCCGTGAGCAGGGCGGCGAGGGCCGGCGGGGGCGGATCGAGGTCGTCGACGCCTCCGGGGTCGCCGGCCAGGACCGCGACGACGGCCGAGCGGACGCCGGCCCCCTCGATCGTGACGGTGCAGTCGGCCAGCGCGAGGTGGCCGCCGGCCCCGACCGCAAAAGCGGCCCAGGGGCGTTCGAGGCCGCGGGGGGCATCCAGGGTGGGCAGGACGAGGACGACGTCGACCCCCTCGACCCGGAGCCCGCCCGACGGCAGGGTCAGCCAGGCCGTCCAGCCGCCCGAGGCCCGGAGGTCGGCCGGGTCGGGCCGGAACCGGACCCGGGGGCGGGTCGCGCCCCGCTCGGCGCGGATGACGACGGTGGCCGGGCCCCGGACCCGCGCGGCCGGCACGACGATGTCCGCGTCGGCGGCGAGGACGATCGGCTTCGATCCCGGGCCGGCGCGGTCGAGGGCCTCGCCGAGCTGGAGGGCGGTCCGGATCGGCGCCGGATCGGCCGCGGCGAGGGCCGGGGTCGCCCCGGCGGGCTTCGAGGGGCCGACGGCCGGGGGCCTGTCGTCGACGGCGGGGTCGGCGGGCGGGGCGACGGGCATCGGCGTGCGTTCGGGGTCGACGGCCGTCGGGAGGTCGGCGGCGGGGGTCGTGGCACCGGGGTCGTCGCCGCGGAGGTCGGCGGGCCGGCCCGGCGTCGAGGGCGCCAGCGGCATCTCCTTCATCTCGTCGTCCTCGGCGGCGTCGACTGGCCGCTCGCGACCCGCGGGAGTCGGGCCCGGGCCGATCGGGCCCGAGGCGATCGCGACCTCCATCGGGGGTCGGGCCGGCTCGCCGCGGTCGGGGCGTGAGGGCGGGGCCGGGGCGGGGCCGGCGATGGCGGGGCCCGCGGGCGGGGCCGTCGCGACGGCGGCGGGCGTCGGGAGCAGCCCGGCGGGCCCTTGGCGGGCCCCGGGGCGGGCGGCGACGGTGCGGGGCAGGGCCAGCCGGAAGGCCCGGGCCGGGTCCTGGGCCCCGGAGGCGGCCGCCCCGAGGGGGTCGCGCTCGTCCCAGGCGTGGCCGTCGAAGGCGGTCGAGCCCGACTCGCGGAGCAGCGCCGGGTCGTCGGCCCAGGCATCGAAGGAGCGGATCGGCGGCCGGGCCCCGCCGGCCCGGAGATAGATCGCGACTTGCCCGTAGAGGTTGTCGGCCCCCCGCCAGTCGAGCCGGTCGGGCGCGTCGATGGCGACGAGGGTGGCCGGCGGGGCGGAGGGCGGTGCGGCGGGGGGCGCGAAGGCCGAGTCGGACACCCGGACGCGGGGGGCGGTCCCGGCGAACCGGAAGGCCGGCCCGGGCCCGACCATGACGCTGGCGTGGGCCAGGCGGAACTCGGCGGGCACGGCCGACGACTCGGGGTTGTCGCACCAGAACGTGGCGAGATCGGCCGGGGCCGGGCCGAACGTGGAGTCGCGGCACGAGACGTCGACCGGGCCGACGGCGATCACGCCCGCCTGGCCGCCGTCGAAGTGGCAGGCGTCGATGACGAGGGTCGCGGCGGCCTCGCCCGGGGCCGCCGCGCCGGGCCGGGCGGCGGTCGACCGGGCCAGGATCGCCGCCGCCCGCGACCGGGCCGGGGCCCCGCCGGGCCGGCGGAACGAGCAGCGGCGGAACGACACCTCGGCGTCCTCGACCCGGACCGCCGCCGGGGCCTCCGCCCCGTCGCCGCCCGCCGACTCCCCGCCGATGCCCCGGTCGACGACGAACTCCAGGCCCTCGAAGGAGACCCGCCCGCCCCGGATGTCGAGGAGCGCGGCGGGCGGCGAGGCGGCATCCGGACCGGGCTCGCGCGGGAGCCGGATCACGGGGCGGACGCCGCGCTCGGCCCGGATCGTCACGTCCGGGCGTGAGAGCCGGCGGAGCTTCGGGCCCCGGAGGTCGTAAGGGCCCTTCTCGGAGAGCAAGATCGTCGAGCGCGGCGGGGCCTCAGCCAGAATCCGGAGGAGGTCGTCGCCCGTCATCGCCGAGTATTCGCGGGGCGGCTCGGCCTCGGGCTCGGGCACGCGGGCGGACCGGGGCCCGGGCGGCTTCCCCGCCGTCGCGGGGCCGGTCGGGGGCGGGGACGCGGGCAGGGGCATGGGCGTCGGCGTGGCGGGCTCGATCGCGACCGTCGGGGCGATCGGCCCGTCGCCCCACCAGGCCAGCCCGGCCAGGATCAGGAGGAACGCCAGGCCGGGCACGCCCCAGACCAGGTGCCCGACCCACCCGGGCGCGACGGCGGGGGCCATCCAGACCAGCCCCTCGGGGTTGAGCGAGCGGAGGCCGAGCGACCCGGCCACGGTCAGGAGGTCGCGGACGAGCTGCTCGGGCGTCTGGTAGCGGCGGTCGCGGTCCTTGGCCATCAGCTTGACGAGGATCGCCGCCAGGTCGTCGGGCACGGCCGGGTTGAGCCCGCGGATCTCGGGCGGCGACTCCTCCTGGTGCTGGAGGAGCTTCTGGAGCACCGTCCCCTCGGGGAACGGCGGCCGGCCCGAGAGCATGTGGAACAGGGTGCAGCCCAGCGAGTACAGGTCGCCCCGGACGTCGACGTCGCGCGGGTCGCGGGCCTGCTCGGGGCTGATGTAGTCGAAGGTGCCCAGGGTCATCCCGCTCTGGGTCAGCCCGGCGTCCTGGCCGCGCTCGAACCGGCGGGCCAGGCCCATGTCGACGAGCTTGGCCCGCCCCTGCGGCGTGACGATGATGTTCGACGGCTTGATGTCGCGGTGGACCACCCCCCGGCCGGCGGCGTGGACCAGGGCGTTGGCGATCTGGAGCGTGTAGTTGATCGCGTCGCCGACGTCGAGCGGCCCGCCGCGCTCAACACGCTGGCGGATCGTGGTCCCCTCGATGTACTCGAAGGCGATGTAGTGATACCGGCCGTCGTCGCCGATCGTGTAGACCCGGGCGATGTTCTCGTGGTCGAGCCGGGCCGCCGCCCGCCCCTCCTGCTGGTAGCGGAGCACGACGTCGGGGTCGACCGCCTGGTCGGGCGGGAGGATCTTGAGGGCGACTTGGCGGTCGAGCTTGACGTCGACGGCCCGGAAGACGGCGCCCATCCCGCCCGCCCCGATCGACTCTTCCAGGTCGAAGACGTCGATCCGATCGCCGGGGACCGGCAGCGGGAGCGGGACGACCGCGGGCCGGCCCGGCTCCCCCCGACGCCCGGACGATCCCGCCGAAGCCGAAGCCAAGCCCGATCCGACCGGGGCCGGGCCGGGCATCGAGGGCGGCCCCGAGCGGACGGTGGGCGGGTCGGCGCCGTCGCCCCGCGCCCCGACGCCGGGGGCTGGTGCGCGTCCCGAGGCCGAGGGACGCCCGGGGGCGGGCGGGGGGTCGAGGTCCGGCATCGAAGGACGCTACCTTGGGGAAGAGGGCGGGAGGATACCCCCGGTGGTGACACTCCGTTGTTCCACGCCCGGACGGGCGGCCCGATGACACGAGGAGATAGGCGCATGCAATCGCGTCGGGCCCGGTCGAACTATAGTCGCCCCCGCCCACGCTGTCAATGAACGACGAGGGGGAGGCCAGGACCTCCGAGCGAGCCGGAGAGACGTAACCCCGGAGATCGCCGGAGTTCCGACACTCCCGCCGGGCGGTCCTCGACGGGTTGATCTCGCTCGATTCCAGATGTCACGAAGGGAGGCCGAGGAGATGTCAGGTGACGTCGGCGGGTCGAGTCGGCGGCAAATACCAGGCCTTCTTGCCCGGCCCGCCCCGGCGGTCGGCCGTCGTGAAGCGGGGAGGGGATGGGCCGGAGGTCCGAGGGGGTCACCCCCTCGAAGCGACCACCCGTTCAAACGGCGAGCCGGATCGCCCGGCCACGCCGCGGACGGCCCGGCTCCGTCGCCGCCGATTGCGGACCGGGCGAGGACCACGACGGGGAATTTTCCGCTGGCCGGATTGATGAATGAGCAGGCCTACCACGACCGGATCGTCGAGGCCCTCCACTGGCGACGTTTCTCGTCCATCTGCTACGGGAAGGCCCGATAGCCGTCGGACGCACCACTCGTCGGCGGCCGACCGCGGTGTGCCCAACATCGGCGCGTTGCCGCATCGGCGGCGGGTCCTCCCTCGGACTCGCCGCCGATGCCGCCTTCAGTCGGAGATCACAAGCGACGAGCGCCGGGGCTTGAAACCCTCCGCGACGGCGTCTGCGGCCTTGGGAGGCGTGATAACGACGGTCGTGACCTCGAAATCCGTGCGTTGTTCCCGCAGCCAGAGGCGGCGGAAGATATCAGTGGCATCGAGATCGACGCTCGTGCGCGAGCCGTCGTGGTGGAGCGGCAGGAGCGTGATCTGCCCGACGAAGTGCGGGTCGGTCGACGCGGTCTGGGCGTTCGCGTCGGGGAGGCCGAGGAAGACGCGGACGACCACGCTCCCCCGCTTCGGCAACTCGATGTCGGTGTACCGAATCGTGATCCGACGCACATCGGCGGGTAGGGCAGCGTCCGCCTCCTGGGCGTCGGCCCCACGGCGCGCAGGGCGTAGGGCCGCCTTCAGGTCGTGCTTACGCCCGCGACGCTCGGCCATGTCCGTCGCCTCCAGATTGAACGTCTCCGCCGCGTAGGCGTAGCCCAGCGCGGTCGGCGAGAGGAAGTTGCCCGCATATTTATTGCTGAAGCCCGGCAGCGGGGCGTTCAGCCAGCCTGGGTCGGTCGGGTCGTTGTGGTTGTTCACTCCCCTCCAAGCGACCCAGACCCGATCGAGGTTGCAATGGTGCAGCCAGAAGATCGGGTCCGATGGGCTGTTGAACACGTCCATCATCGGCAGCCCCATCATGTTGTGGACGTTATTATGTACGGTGTTTTGCAGCGCGTTGCTGAACGAATAGAATTGGTTGTAGCGGTTGATGAGTCCGGACGTACGCACATAGGCGTAATCGAAGATGACGGCTCCCTGGTTGATCGCGCCGGCGCGGTCATGGTAGAGCGGGTTGGCCTGCCCACCGACCTGGGCGTCGCGGAACGGCTCGGGGATTTCTCGGTAGTCGTCGGCGGCGCTGGTGTTGTCATAGTTCCAGTAGGGGAGGGTCACGGGAGGATCGGCGGCGGGGACGGCGCGTTGAAGCTCCTTCTCGAAGTAGTAGAGATAGGCGCGGTGCCAGGGCCAGATCAGGATGTTGTGCTGGCAATGAGACGCGTGGATTTCCACATATTGATCATACAAACCATTGTTTCGCAAGACGCCGAACGCCTTGCGCAAGTTGGCCAGCTCGGCCGCGGGAAGCCCTTTGATGCCCTTGCGGTCCACCGGACCGTCGGTCACGCGCCGGGCGAACTCGGCGTCGAGGGCCTGAAGGAAGTCGGAGGAGATGCGTTTGGTCTCTTCGTGATCGCCCCAGGCTTGGTGGGGCATGGAAGCGAGCGCGAGGAGGCCACCCGTGGCCTTCCCCGCGGAACTCAGGAAGTGGCGGCGGCTCGCGGGCGTCATCGACGAATGAGGGTGCATGGAAGTTCCCTGATGAGGAGATGGGAAATGCGTGAGGAGGAAGAGAGGCGAACCGGGACACGACCCCTTGATCGTGCCCGTTTCGTCGCGTGTGGACGACAGGAGGCCGGACTGGCCACGATCAATACTTCTTCCGACCCGCTTCCTCGGCCCCCCCGACGTTAACGATGCCCTTCATGCTCGTGTGATTGGTGCAGTGGTATTTGAAATTGCCGGCCGTGTCGAACGTGAACGAAAACTTGAAGCCCGCGTTTTGGAGCTTCGTGTCCGGCCAGAGGTTGTCATACGAGGTGACCGAGTGTTGGTTTCCGACCCAGGTCCACTCGACGGTGTCGCCGACGTCGAGGTCAAGGGATTGCGGTTCGTAATTGTTATCGTTCACGGAGACAGGCTTGGTCGCCATGAGGGGAAGCTCCTTCACGAGACAGTGCCAAGGAAACGCGGGGGGTGCCGAAAAGGGCGCCAAGATCCCCGAAAGGCATCCGGTCGCCCGGATGTGCGTGGCGGAGGACGGATCGCGGCCTCAACAGTCCGGTCTGGGGCCCGTCGGTCCTTCCGAAACGGTGCTTGCGGGCCGCTCGGGGCGTACGCGCGGCGGGGTTAGGAGCCGCGCGCGCTCAAGCAGTCTGTTCATGTCGGACACGGGCCGGTCGCCGACGGATTGCCAGCGTACCATGCCGTCGGCATCGATCAGGAACGTGCCGTGCAGGGGCAGTTCGCCCCGACACCCGTAGCGACCGAAAACGTCGAGGGCCGGATCGACCAGGAGCGGGAACCTAATCCCCAATTTCTCCCGGGCCGCGCGGACGGCCGCGCGACCGGGCCATAGCGGGCTGACGGCGACGATCTCAACCCCGAGGGCGCGGAACGCGGGCTCCGTCCGGGCCAAGGCCGCGATCTGCTCGGCGCAGTGCAGGCAGTCCAGCCCTCGGTGCAGGATGAACAGAAGCGGCCGGCCCTTGTAGTCGGCGGAATGGACTGGCCGTCCGTCGGTATCCTCCAGGGTCCAAGCGGGCGCCGGTCGGGGGAGCATTGACAATCCCCGCGCGGTGGCCGGGGATGCCGCGCCGCCCGCCGAGTTGACAATCTGGATTATCTGCATCATCCCTAGGTCTTCGTGATCGAGGTTGTGGCAGTGCAGCACGGTCTTCCCGTCGAAGTCGAGGAATCGCGAGCGGATCGTGGCAGTCTTGCCCTCGCGAATGAAGTACGTGTCGCGCCAGACCCACTTCAGCGAGCCGTCCGGATAGGGCTCCTGGACCTGGAACGGGTTGACGTGGATGTGGAATGGGTGACTTTTATGCAGAGCCACAATGGTCCACTCCTCGACCGCATTCAAGTTGATCGTCTGGTCGGTCCGTCCCTCATCGAACGTCCGGTCATCGATGTAGAACGCCTTGGGGCCGACGGCATCGAAGGTGAGGCGCCGTTTCCCGGTGATCTTCGACGAGTCGATGTCCTTGAGCTTGGGCACGGTGTTCGTCAAGTAGTCCGTCGCCCAAACGCCTAGATCCTGAGCGAACTTCGCCGACGAGATGTCGGGACCGTTAGTGTCGGCATCTCCCTCGACGATGATGATGGCTAGGGGCTTCCGTGAGACGGCGCGCTCCTTCACCGCGTACGCCTTCTGGGATACTGGAACCTCGTTGTAGAGGCAGTATGTCCCGGGCGTCTGGCTTGCTTGCGCGAGCACGTCGGCGCGGTAACCCGGCTCCAATTCGACGTATCCCCCCTTGGCGAACCCTTGTTTGCGCATCTCCTTCAAGGGGATGCCGTCGAGGGCGATCTCGTACAAATCGTGTCCGTCGAGGTGAACGAAGAGGCTCGTCTCGATCCCCGCGTGAATCATCCGGAACCGCTGCACCTCGCCGGGCCGCATGCGAATGATCGGGACGGATTGGCCGTTGATGAGAGTGGGGATCTTGCGGGGGGGGAAGAGCAGCTCGGGCTCGACTTTGCCTTCGGAATAAACGTCCTGCGGGAAGATCCGGCCCGGCTGGTCGGGGAGCATCCGGTAAGGGACCTGCTGAAAGACCATGATCTTCTCTTTGACGCCCTTGAGCCCCGCGTAGCGATCGAGCCCCCCCTCGACGATCAAGGCGCCCGCCATCCCACTGGCGAGCTGGTATCCGACCGACCCGTGCTTGTGCGCGTGATACCAGAAGGTGCCCGAAGGGTGATCGGGAGGGATGGCGAACTTGTACGTCCCCTGCGGCTTCAGCAACGGGTCGAACTCGAGAAAGACGTCGTCGGCGGGCTCTTTCGGCGAGACGTGCAACCCGTGAGTGTGGAGGTTCGTGGTGTTGAACCCGTGCGGAAAATTGACCGAGTGCGGGTTCAAAGGGTCGGGTTGAGGGCCCGGCGTCATGTCGCGTGGCGGGCCGATGTCGATCGCCTCGATGGGCAGCTTGTTCTCCAGGTGGACGATCAGTTCATCTCCCGGCCGGGTCCGGATGACGGGGCCGACGGGCTCGCCGTTGTACGATCGATGCAGGACGCGATCCGGGCCGATCGTGTGGACGCCGAGCTTGACCGTCAGGTTGACGAAGGTCAGGCCGTTGGCGGGGTGGATCGTCGTCGGGACGATCCACTCCGGATTGCCCGCCGTGGCCTGGCAGGGGTCGTCGACCGCCAGGGGCGTGGGCTTCGCCCCGTCGGCCGAAGCCGGGGCGAAGAGCCCCCGCGCGGCGATCGCCGAGCCGACCAGGACGCGTGGCATGAATGAGAGGGGGAACGATGGCATGCGTTTCATGGAGAGAGCGCCTCGATGGAGATGATTCTGTGGAAGTGTCGGCCCGGCCCAGCACGCCCCGTCTCCAAGCCGGACTCATTCTCAACCGACCGGTTCAAGAATGCAATTTTTTTATTTGTAAATTTATTTTCGGCGGGTAGATGAATCTGCGCTTTGCCAGAAGTGACGTCCGTCGGGCGACGAGCATGACCGCGCCGTCCAGCAGATCCCGGATCTCCTCCGACCATGGCGCCGGCGCCTCCAGTCGCCGATCTTGCTCCGCCGGCAACTCCCGCCGCAACGCCCGACACCGGTCCGCGTTGACGGACGCCGTTACTCAGTTGCGTGCCGCGCAGATCGATTGAGCGTCATCAGGCCGAGGGGGAATCGGGCGGATATCAAGAAGACCTCTCCCTCGAAGTAACCATTCCGTTTAAACTCGGGCCGATGGCCGATGACACGCGGGCGATCCGGCTCCGGGGAGTCCGGGTCCACAACTTGAAGGGGGTCGACCTCGACGTCCCGCTCCACCGGCTGGTCGCCTTCTCGGGGGTGAGCGGGTCGGGCAAGAGCTCGCTCGCCTTCGACACGCTCTATGCGGAGGGGCAGCGGCGGTACGTCGAGACGTTCTCGGCCTACACCCGCCAGTTCCTCGAACGGCTGGACAAGCCCGACGCCGACCTGATCGACGGCATCCCCCCGGCGATCGCCGTCGCCCAGCGCGGGGGGGGCCGGCGGTCGGGGCGGAGCACGGTGGGGACGGTCTCGGAGGTCCACGACCACCTGGCCCTGCTCTACGCCAGGGCCGGCAAGGTGACCTGCACCGGCTGCGGGCTCCCGGTCGAGCCGGCCGACCCGTCGACGGTGGTCCGGGCGATCGAAGGGCTGCCGGAGGGGTCGAGATACCTCGTCGCCTTCCCGATCGATGTCCGGCTCGACTCCGACCGGGCGGGCCTGGCCGGGGCGCTCGTCGAGGACGGCTTCACCCGGGTCCGCGTCGGCGGCGAGGTCGTCCGGCTGGGGGCGGGACCGCTGCCCGAGCCGGGCGAAGGCGGGGTCGACGTGGTGGTCGACCGCCTGACCCGGGGGTCGGAGGCGGCGGGGCGTCGGCTCGACTCGATCGAGACGGCGTTCGCCAAGGGGCTGGGCCGGGCCCGGGTGATCGTCGAGGGCGGCGGTCCCGACCTGACCTTCTCCCGGAAGCGGCGCTGCCCGCGGTGCGGGATCGACTACGCCGACCCCGACCCCCGCCTCTTCCGCTACAACAGCCCGCTCGGCGCCTGCCCGGAGTGCGAGGGGTACGGCAGCGTGACCGACCTCGACCTCGACCTGATCGTGCCCGACCGCTCCAAGACGCTCCGCGGCGGGGCCATCGCCCCGTGGACCACGCCGAGCCACGAGGAAAACCTCGACGACCTCCTCGCCCGGGCCCCGAGTCTGGGCCTGCCGGTCGACGTCCCGTTCGCGGACCTCACGCCCGGGCAGGTCGCCCGGATCGTCGAGGGGGGGCCTGGCAAGGGGTTCCGCGGGCTCCGCGGGTTCTTCGCGAGGCTGGAGGCGAAGGCGTACAAGATGCACGTCCGCGTCTTCCTCGGCCGGTGGCGGGGCTACCGCCCCTGCCCCGACTGCCGGGGGGCCCGGCTGAGGCCCGAGGCGCTGGCGGTCAAGGTGGGCGGCCTGGACGTGGCCGAGCTGTCGCGGCGGACGATCCGCGACGCCCGCGCGTTCCTGGCCGGGGTCGCGGCGGCCGAGCCGGCCAACGCGGTCGCCGGGCGGGTCCTCGACCAGGCGATGGGCCGGCTCGACGCGCTGGACCGGATCGGCCTGGACTACCTGACGCTCGACCGCCCGGCCCGGACGCTCTCCGGCGGCGAGGCGCGGCGGCTGGCCCTGGCCTCGGCGCTGGGGTCGGGGCTGGTCAATACGCTCTACGTCCTCGACGAGCCGTCGGTCGGGCTCCATCCGCGCGACGTCGGCCGCCTGATCGCCACGATGCAATCGCTCCGCGACGTGGGCAACTCGGTCGTCGTGGTCGAGCACGACGAGGCCATCCTCCGCGCCGCCGACTGGCTCGTCGACATCGGCCCCGGCGCGGGGGACGCCGGCGGCCGGGTCCTCTACGAAGGGCCGCCCGCCGGAGTCGCCGACGCGCCCGGGTCCGCCACCGGCGCGTTCCTCTCGGGCCGCTCCCGCGTGGCCATCCCCGCGAGGCGGCGCGAGCCGAAGGGCCGGGTCGTCCTGGCCGGCGCGACGGGCAACAACCTCCAAGACATCGACGTCGCCTTCCCCCTCGGCGTGCTCTGCGTGGTCACGGGAGTCAGCGGGTCGGGCAAGAGCACGCTCGTCGAGGAGACGCTCCACCCGGCGCTCGCGAAGGCCCTCCGCGGCGGGTCGCCCCCGGCCGCCCCGTATCGAGGGATCGCCGGGTTCGAGCCGCTGGCCGACGTGGCCCTGGTCGACCAGTCGCCGATCGGGCGGACCTCGCGGTCGAACCCGGCCACCTACCTGAAGGCGTTCGACGAGATCCGCAAGACCTTCGCGGCCACGCACGAGGCCAAGACCCGCGACTTCGGCCCGAGCAAGTTCAGCTTCAACGTCGAGGGGGGCCGGTGCGGGGTCTGCGACGGCACGGGCGACCTGGCCGTCGACATGCAGTTCCTCGCCGACGTCCGGATGCGGTGCCCGGAATGCCGCGGGACACGATACCGGCCCGAGGTCCTGGAGGTGAAGTACCGCGACAGGTCGATCGCCGAGGTGCTCGACCTCACCGCCCGCGAGGCGTTCGGCTTCTTCCGGAACAAGCCGAAGGTCCAGGCCAGCCTCCGCCCCCTGGCCGACGTGGGGCTGGACTACCTCCGGCTCGGCCAGCCCGCCACCACGCTCTCCGGCGGCGAGGCCCAGCGGCTCAAGCTCGCCGGCTTCCTCGCCTCGTCCCCCGCCGCGATGACCCGGGCCGCGCGCGGGCCGAAGACCCTCTTCCTCCTGGACGAGCCCACCACCGGCCTCCACCCCGCCGACGTGGCCAAGCTCCTGGAGACCCTCGCCCGCCTGCTCGACCTCGGCCATTCGCTGGTCCTCGTCGAGCACGCGCCCGACGTCCTCCGGGCCGCCGACTGGATCGTCGACCTCGGCCCCGAGGCCGGCGACCGCGGGGGCCGGGTCGTCGCCGAGGGCACGCCCGAGGAGGTGGCCGGGGCCGACACCCACACCGGCCGGGCGTTGCGGGGGCTGCTCGGGTAGCCCCGCCGGCGCGGGGCCGAATCATCAACAAAAGTAGATACGTTTTCTTGACCGGCCCCGGCCGTTCCGATAGACTCCACGCTCGGCCGGCCCCGCGACGCCCCCTCGGGATGATCCACGACCCAACCATGACAGCGAACATCGAAAGAATCCCGACCGACCGCCCGGCCGCGTCCCCTCCGCGCCCGCGGCTGGCGGTGGAGCTGGGCCCGATGCTCCGGCTGGCGGGCCCGGTGGTGGTGGCGGAGCTGGGCTGGATGGCGATGGGGATCGTCGACACGATCATGGTCGGCCCGCTGGGGGCGGAGGCGACCGGGGCGGTGGGCCTGGGGAGCAACCTCTACATCGCCGTGGCGATCTTCGGCCTGGGGCTGATGCTCGGGCTCGACGCGATGGTCGCGCAGGAGCACGGCGCGGGGCGGTCCGAGGAGGCCCGGCGGAGCCTGGCGCAGGGGGTCTACCTGGCGGCGGCGGTCACGCCCCTCACCATGATGGCGATCCTGGCGATGATCCCGCTCCTGCCGAGGCTGGGCATCCTGCCGGAGGTGCTCCGGCTGACGGAGCCGTACCTGGAGGCGCTCACCTGGGGCACGGCCCCGCTGCTGCTCTTCGCGGCGATCCGCCGGTACTTGCAGGGCGTGGGCGTGGTCAAGCCGATCACGTTCGCCCTGGTGACGGCGAACCTGGTGAACGTGGCGGCGTGCTGGGCGCTGGTGTACGGCCACCTGGGGTTCCGGGCGATGGGGGTCGAGGGGTCGGGCTGGGCGACGTCCCTGGCGCGGGCCTATCTGGCGGCGGTCCTGCTCGGGGCATTCGCCCTGTACGCGCCGAGGTCGGCGCCGGGGGCGGGCCCGTCCCGAGGCTGGCCGTGGCCGGAGCCGGCCCGGCTCCGTCGGCTGTTGGCCCTGGGGCTGCCGGCGTCGATCCAGATCACGCTGGAGGTGGGCGTCTTCGCGGCGGCGACGACGCTGGCCGGGCGGCTCGACGCGGCGAGCCTGGCCTCGCACCAGATCGTGCTCAACATCTCGAGCCTCACCTACATGGTCCCGCTGGGGATCGCCTCGGCCGGCGCGGTCCGGGTCGGCCAGGCGCTGGGGCGGCGAGACCCGGCGGCGGCGGCGACGTCGGGCTGGACGGCGCTCCTGATCGGGGCGGGGTTCATGATCGCCTCGGGCGTGGCCCTGCTGACGCTCTCGCGGCCGGTCATCGCGATCTTCACGAAGGACCCGGCCGTGATCGCCACCACGGCCCGGCTGTTCTACCTCGCGGCGGCCTTCCAGCTCTTCGACGGCGTGCAGGTGGTGGCCACCGGCGTGCTCCGGGGGGCGGGCGACACCCGGACGCCGATGGTCTGCAACCTCCTGGCCCACTGGGGGATCGGCCTGCCGATCGGCTCCGCCCTGGCCTTCGGGCTGGGCCGGGGGATCGTCGGCCTCTGGGTCGGCCTCTCGATCGGCCTGAGCCTGGCCGGCCTGGCCAACCTGGCGGTCTGGGCGCGGCGGTCGCGCCGCCTCGACGCCGGCGAGGTCCGCCTGGTCGACGCCCAAGGGCCGATTGCCCTTCTGGCCCCGGGCGATTCCTGATAAAGAGAGGGCGCGAAGGGGGTTCGGTCGGCGGCCTGCGCGCCGCGGGGACGGGGGACGAGCGTCATGGACGACCGCGATGATCCGCCGGCCGGGGAGCCCGACCTGAGCGTCGTGGTCCCGCTCTACAACGAGGAGCGGGTCGTCGGGCCGCTCTACCGCCGCCTCGTCGCCGCGCTCGGGGCGGAAGGCCGGAGCTACGAGCTGATCTTCGTCGACGACGGGAGCCGGGACGCGACCCCCTGGCTGCTCGACGAGATCCGCGCGATCGACCCGGCCGTCGCGGTGGTCCACCTGAGCCGGAACTTCGGCCACCAGCCGGCGGTGACGGCGGGCCTCGACCACGCCCGAGGCGCCGCGGTGATCGTGATGGACGGCGACTTGCAGGACCCGCCCGAGGTCCTCTCCCGGTTCGTCGCCCGCTGGGAAGAAGGCTTCGACGTCGTCTACGCCGTCCGCCGGGCCCGCAAGGAGGGCTGGGCGAAGCGGCTGGGCTACTTCGCCTTCTACCGGCTCCTCAACGCGATCGGCGACCTGGAGATCCCGCTCGACAGCGGCGACTTCTGCCTGATGGACCGCAAGGTCGTCGACGCCCTCAAGGCCCTCCCCGAGCGGACCCGGTTCGTCCGGGGGCTGCGGACCTTCGTCGGCTTCCGCCAGGTGGGCCTGGAGGTCGAGCGGGCGGTCCGGGCCGGGGGGCGGCCCAAGTACACCTTCCGGGCCCTGGTCGGCCTGGCGGTCAACGGCGTGGTCGGCTTCAGCGGCTACCCGCTCCGGCTCCTGGCCTACCTGGGCCTGGCCACGTCGGCCCTGGCGGCGGCCCTGACGGGCTGGGTCTGCCTCGACGCCTTCGCGCACCACACGGCCCCCCGGGGCTGGGCCAGCGTGATCGTGGCGGTCCTGTTCATGGGGTCGATGCAGATGATCGGCCTGGGGATCGTCGGCGAGTACGTCCGGCGGATCTTCCTCGAAGCCAAGGGGAGGCCGCCCTACATCGTCGGCGACCACCGGCCCGCCGGCCGGCCGGCCGCCGCCGCCGCCTCGACCCGACGGTCGGAGGCCGTGGACCGTTGATCGCCCGCTGGTCGGGGGGCCTGGCCGACGCCAACATGGCCGAGGAGATCCTCGTCGACCTCCGCGGGCTCGTCGACCGCCACCCCTGGTGGCGGGCCCGGGCCCGGCTGACGCTCGACCTGCTCGGCCGGCTCGGCGTCGGGCCCCCCGCGCGGGTCCTCGACGCCGGATGCGGCTGGGGGACCACCCTGGGGGCCCTGGAGGCCCGGGGCTACCGCGCCGTGGGAGCCGACATCTCCCGGAGGGCGCTGCAAGCGATCGACCGGCCGGGCCGCGAGCTGGCCGAGTTCGACCTGACGGCGGCGTCGCCGTCGGCCCCCGGGGTCGAGCCCTTCGACGCCGTCCTCGCCCTCGACGTGATCGAGCACCTCGACGACGACCGCGCGGCCGTCGCCCGGCTCGGCGAACTGGCCCGGCCCGGGGGCGTCGTCGTGGTGAGCGTCCCCGCCCTGCCCGACCTGTTCACCGAGTTCGACGCCGTCCAGGGGCATCGCCGCCGCTATCTCCCCGGGACGCTCCGCTCGGCCTTCGCGGGGACCGGGCTCGAAGTCGACCGCGTCTTCTGGTGGGGGTCCTGGCTGGTCCCGATGCTCCGCCGCCAGCGGGCCCGCCCCCGCTCGGAGGCCGGCGAGTCGCCCGCCGAGACCTATCGCCACTACCTCAAGCTCCCCCCCTGGCCCGCGTCCCTCGTCCTGGCCACCGCCTTCGCCCTGGAGCGGCGCCGGGCCCTGGGCGGGGAACTGAGGGTGGGCACTTCGCTGTTCGCCGTCGCCCGAAAGCCTTTTGCCATGCAAGCTTGACGAAAAAGTACTTCCCAAGAATAGCTCGGAGATATCCTTCCCGATTGTCATCCCACATCGACCCGGTTACACCACCATAACATTCAACCAAAGAGTATTATAGTCGATTTAAGCCTCAACTGAACCGGACTTTCATGGCTAAACATCGTCGAACGACATGGGAGCCAAAACCTGAGGAGTACCGGGAGGTACTTCGGGAGCAAAATCCCTGGGAGCCATCGGGCGTCGTCCCCACGGCCCTCGCCAGGACGGTGGAACGGCCGTTGGCGAGCTTGCTTCCCGATCGGCTCCGGTCGGATTCCCCCAGGCGATTCCAACTGATCCTCGGGCCTCGTCGAGTCGGCAAGACGACGTCCATGTATCAGACGGTCAGACGCCTGTTGAGGGACGGCGTCCCGCCTTCGAAGTTGTGGTGGCTCAGGCTCGACCATCCCTTGCTCATGCAGATCTCCCTCGGCGATCTCTGCAAGCTGATCGTCCGGACCTCCCACGCCACCGCGGAGGACCCATGCTATCTGTTCCTCGAAGAATTGACTTATGCATCTCATTGGGACCTATGGCTGAAGACGTTCTATGACGAAATGTGGCCGGTCCGGATCGCCGCCACCTCCAGTTCCTCGGCCGCGCCCCGGGATCGGATGCTCGAGAGCGGCGTCGGTCGTTGGGAGGAGCAGTATCTCTCCCCTTATCTCTTCCCCGAATTCCTCGACCTGATCGGGCGGCATGTCGAGATCCCGGTCGGGTCGAGCCTCGCGGACACGCTCTCGGCTTGCATCACGGCCGGGATCGACACCTCATCGCTGGCGGGGCTGAGAGGCTATCCGGCAAATATTCTTTGTCGTAAGCTATTGCGAAGGCAGGAGAACACGCGAAGCGATCATCCACCGAGAATACCACCGATGCGTAAGGCCTACCCCTCCGACCTGACCGACGCCCAATGGGCCATCATCGAGCCGCTCATCCCCGTGCACCGGGTCGGCCGGCCCCGCCAGGTCGACATGCGCGAGGTCCTCAACGCCATCTTCTATCTCGACCGCTCCGGCTGCCAATGGGACATGCTCCCGCATGACCTGCTACCCAAGAGCACCGTCTACGACCACTTCGCCCGCCGGCGCGACGACGGCACGTTCCGGCGGATCATGGATGCTCTTCGTCAGAAGGTCCGGGAGGCCGCCGGCCGTGACCCCGACCCGAGCGTCGCTTGCATCGACAGCCGGACGGTCAAGGGGACCGAGATCGGTGGCGAGCGGGGCTACGACAGGGGCAAGAAGCTGAGGGGCGTGAAGCGTCACATCGTGGTGTGCGGCATGGGGTTGCTGATCGCCGTGACGGTCACGGCGGCGTCCGCCGACGACGGGACGGCGGCGCCGGAGGTCTTGGGCCGACTGACGGCCGAGCACCGCACCCGGCTGGCGGAGGTGAGAGCCGATCAGAAGTACGGCAACCACTCGCTGGATCGCTGGATGAAGGTAAAGGGGGTTGGGTACGTCATCGAGGTGGTGGAGCGTCCGGCCGGGAGCGTGGGATTCGTGAAGTTGCCGAAGCGATGGGTGGTGGAGCGGACGTTCGCCTGGCTGGGTCGATATCGGCGGGACAGCCGGGACTACGAGTGGCACCCGGAGTCGAGCGAGGCGATCATGAAGACATGCCAGATTCATCAGATGCTCAGGCGATTGAGTCCGAATTCCGGCAAGGCCAATCCGTTCAAATGCCGGGAAAAAGCGGATATAATTCCCGGATAGCATCTTACAGGAGGGACTGACTCGTGGGCATACGCCTGGCAACCGTCGCGCTCTACGTCTTGCTCTCCTCGGCTGCCTACCCCGCCGACGAGCCGCAAAGGGTCACTGGCCGTATCCTCAATCAAGAGGGCAAGCCAGCACCGGGGGCCAGCATCTCAGGATTCTGGGGGGCGAACGGGCTCAACGCAGATCAGGTCGGCTCGATCACCCGGAGGCAGTCGGGGGACGAGTTGTTGGCGTCGCTCTACCGGAACGAGGGCAAGATGGAGCCCCTCGGAGAGTCCCCCGGCATGACCGATGCCGATGGGCGATTCTCAATCCCGATCCCCCTGTCCAGGAGGCTAATGGTCCTCGACCGCGACCGTCGCCACGGGGCCGTCATTGTCTTGCATCCTGATCACCCCGGAAAGCCTGTCGAGGCCCGACTCCTGCCCCTGGTCCGGGTCTTCGGGACCATCCGACTTGCTAGCCCCGAGGGGCCACTGAAGCTGTCTCACGCGACCATCTCGATCCCTGTCGATGGGGATGACCCGCTGAACCGGAGCAACTTGGCGATCTGTGGCAGCCTGGAGTCCCGGTTCGAGTTTCTCATCCCGCCGGGCCAGGGTGGTGTCCTACGCTGATTGAGTGGCGGGGCGAGTGAACCACTCCCGCCAGGTCCAGACATGATCGGACAGGCCCGCCGCCATCGCCGGCGACCGTCCCTGCCAGTGTCCCTCG